>ERZ842401.846-NODE-846-length-45304-cov-7.996155_pt1 | contig 45304 bp, 36 predicted proteins | sample MGYA00521270_ERZ842401 | MGnify/ENA primary metagenome ERZ842401 (study PRJEB31892, sample SAMEA3878208) | bioreactor metagenome | biome: Moose rumen | place: Sweden | collected 2011-10 | study: EMG produced TPA metagenomics assembly of the PRJEB12797 data set... | reverse complement strand
AGTTGGAGTTAGAGTTTTGAGTGAAGGGGCTTGCTTTTCTTGATTGCTTTATCGCCGGAACTATTATCTCTCTAATTCAACAATTTGGCATCACAGAATGATGTTTTCGCTTTCATCGGACACTAATAAAAAAAACAGGAGCATCCGAGTGGATGCCCCTTTTTTTGTTGTGGTATTTGTTTTCTGTTATCCTTTTCGTACAGGCTCGCTGGTAAGTCCCACGCCGAGTTTTTTGAAAATTTTGCGGTCTACCTCGCTTACCATCACTGTGGTGTGAGCTTGGCATCCGTCGAGTAGTGGGAGGCAGTCGAGGGCACGGCGGCAGTTGTCGTCCAAAAGGCTGAGGATGGAGAGGGTTACCAACACCTCATCGGTATGCAGGCGTGGGTTTTTGCCGTGCAGCATGCTTACTTTGGTGTGCTGTATGGGTTCTATCATCTTTTGTGAGATTAATTTTACTTCGTGGCCTATTCCCGCAAGGTGTTTCAGCGAGTTGAGCAGAAGTGCGGCACAGGGACCGAGCAGTTCGCTGGTTTTGGCTGTTATTATTGTGCCGTCGTTTAGTTCCATTGCTGCAGCGGGTACACCTTCTTTGTCGCGGCGCTGTTTGGCGGCCACGGTTGTGCGGCGGAAATCGGTGGTTATTTTGGCTTGTTTCAGCAGCAGTGCTATCTTGTTCACTTCACTTTCGGAGCTTTTGCCTTCGGCAAATCCGCTAAGGGCGGTATAGTAGCGGCGTATTATCTCGTCTTTTGAGGCATGGCAACAGGCTTCGTCGTCGGCAATGCAGAAACCGGCCATGTTCACTCCCATGTCGGTGGGCGATTTGTAGGGGTTTTCGCCGTATATGCCTTCGAAAAGGGCATTAAGTACAGGGAATATCTCGATGTCGCGGTTGTAATTCACCGCTGTTTTGCCGTAGGCTTCCAAATGGAAGGGGTCTATCATGTTTATGTCGTTGAGGTCGGCTGTAGCTGCCTCGTAGGCTATGTTCACGGGGTGTTTCAGTGGTATGCTCCAAATGGGGAAGGTTTCGAATTTGGCGTATCCTGCTTTTGTGCCCCGACGGTTTTCCTGATATAGTTGGCTCAGGCAGGTGGCCATTTTTCCGCTTCCGGGACCGGGGGCGGTTATTACCACCAATGGGCGTGTGGTTTCGATGTAGTCATTTTTGCCGAAGCCTTCTTCCGAGGCTATAAGGTCCACGTTGGCGGGGTAGCCTTCGATGAGGTAGAGGTAGTACACGCTTATGCCCATGCGTTCGAGGCGTTCGCGGTATTCCTTGGCGCGGGGCTGACCGTTGAAATGCGTTATAACCACAGAATTTGCCAAAAAGCCGCGTTGCATGAAAGCATCGCGAAGGCGCAGCACGTCCTCATCGTAGGTTATGCCTATGTCGGCACGGATTTTGTTTTTTTCGATGTCCGTGGCGCTTATTACGATGACTATTTCGGCCTCGTCCTTGAGCTGAGTTAGCATTTTTAGCTTGCTGTCGGGCTCAAAGCCAGGCAACACGCGGCTGGCGTGATAGTCGTCGAAAAGTTTTCCACCAAATTCGAGGTAAAGTTTGTTTCCGAACTTGCTAATTCTTTCTTTGATGTGTTCGGATTGTATCCGCAGATACTTGTCGTTGTCGAAACCGTTTTTCATAACTTTTACGTTTTAGAAATACGGGATACAAAGTTAGGATTTTTTTTTCGACTGACAAAATTTTTTTTGTTTTTTGTTGTAAAAAGTTGTAAATTAGTTAAAAAAAAGTTGCAGCCGTTTGTCGTTTTTGTCGTTTTTTTTTGTTTTCAATTGCTGAAAATCTAAAAAAAAATCCTTTTTTTCATCAAAAAAAGTATAAATCTTTCTTTTGGTGTAAAGAAAGAATCCGACTGTAATTATTATATTGTAATAAATTGTAATTTGCTCGGTACCAGAATGTTATTGGTGGCGGAACACAATATAATTGATGTTTTTCAAATTGTTGCTCCATTTGCTGTTGTTTGGCAAGCTTACCACTTTGTTGTTGTTGTCGCGATACCAGCCGTGTGCGGAGCTGCCCACAAGGAAAATGGCATTGCTTGTGCCGAAGTCGGAAAGGGCTTGGCTGAATTCGTTCATCGTAACTCGGTTTGGGGTTGTAATTATGCAAACCTTGTTGTTTACTATGCACAATGCTCGACGTGTGGATGCGTTTTTCGGGTTGTTTTCCACCATTTTTCCATTGTTCACCGCAGCGTATTGGCGGAAGAAAAATCCTCCGGTTTCGGTAGCTTGTTCAAACAGTGGCGAATTTTCGGCCACCCCTACGGTTATTGTGTCGTTGATAATTGCGCAGAAGCCTTTTTTCGACACTCCCCACGACAGGGGTTCGCCGGCATAAACGAAAGCGCCGATTATATCATATTTGCCCTTTCCCAAATCGGCGGCCTGTGTGGCTAATAGTATGTCGTCGGTTGTGTCGATAGGTCCTACGTGAAGTTCAGCGGTGGCGTTTATTGGTGTAAGTATTTGTAGTTCTATGCCATCTATCACGGTGTCGGTAGTGGCAATGTAGGGTGTCTGGTCTTTGTCGCTGGTGTTTGATATTTTGTTGGTTTGGGTTGTGTCGTTGATTGTTGCTTTGTTGCCGGTTGTTTTGTCTGTAAAGAAAACGACAATGCCAATTACCAGAGCAACAAGTATGATGGCGACCGCAATTGCCGTTATCCTTTTTTTTTGATTGTCAGGTGCATTTCCTGTGCCAACAACACGCACTTCGTTGTCTTCTATGTCGTAATTTTCTTTCATGTCTGTTCGTTTTCTATTAGTATTTTCAAATTGCGCAGAACCTCACGCGAAGCCGAAAGGGTGTGCGATATGGTTTGGCCGTCGGAAAGCACCAGCTGTTGTTTTGGTATGTTTATGTAGCTGATGAATGTGCGGTTCACTATCAGGCTTTTGCCTAAGCGGATAAATAAACCTTTGGTATTTGTAAGTTGTTTTTCGAGCTGGTGTTCCAGTTGTCCGAGTTGAAATGTTAGCACCCTTGTTTCGCCCGATGTGAACATCAGGGTGGAGTAGTTGCCGTCCGACGATATGAATACGATGTGTTCCGATGCAACGCGCATCAGGTCAGTATTCGTGGATATAATGAGGTGTTCGCTCATCGGTGGGTTTTGTTGTTAGTCAGTGCATTGTTGCTGTTTGTATCAGTCGGTTTTCTACCACTTGCCAATCCACAATTTGCCAGAGTGCGGCGAGATATTCGGTGCGGCGGTTCTGGTAGTCTATGTAGTAGGCGTGTTCCCACACGTCGAAGGTGAGCAAAGGCGTAAGGCCGCTTGTTATTGGGTTGCCGGCATTGGGTTCTTGGGTTATTGACAGTTTGCCGTTGTTGTCGGCCGAGAGCCATACCCATCCGCTGCCAAACAAGGTGGCACCTTTCTGTTCAAATTCTTTGCGGAAAGCTTCGAAGCTGCCAAAATCGCGGTCGATGGCTTGTTTTATTTTGCCTTCGGGATTGTGGTTGCCGTTTCCGAACTGTTCGAAATACATGGTGTGGTTTAGGACCTGTCCGGCGTTGTTGAACAGTCCACCCGGCGATTTTTTCACCACTTCGGCAAGAGGGAGGTTCTCAAGTCCGCTGCCGGGCAGCATTTTGTTGAGGTTGTCGATATATGTTTTCAGGTGTTTGCCATGGTGCAGTTCCAGCGTTGTGGAGCTGATTATGTTTCCTAGCTCGGAATAGGGGAGTGGGGCTAGGGCAAATTGGCCGTTGATGGGTGTGATGTTGTTCATTGCTGTTGCTTTTTTCGTATTAAAAAAACGTATGTATGCTTTTATTATTGTGTGGTTTTGTGTCAAAAGTTTTTTTGATGGGGGAGGGGGAACGGTGAGGTGCATTGTTCTTTTTTATTGTTTGGCGGTTATGCATTAGTGAGGTTTGTTGAGCAATGCCAATAGTTTTTTTTTGTCAGATAATGGTGTGGATAGCGTTGAGCCAGCTGGTTTGAAGTACAGCAATGAAAAGCAGAAGCGGCACCGCCTGTGGCGGTGCCGCTTCTGTAAATGCAAGTTGTGCAGGGGTTATTTCTTGATAACCACGCTGCGTATTGTTGTCTTGCCGTCGTTGTTTTCGGCACGCAGTATGTACGAACCGTTGTTGTATTCGCTTACGGTTATTACTACCTTACCCGAAATGGCGTCTTTGGCAACTATCAGTTGTCCGAGCATGTTGTAGAGTTTCACGCTGGCCAGGTTGTCGCCTTCGATGGTAACTTTGGTTGAAGCGGGGTTCGGGAACACTTTTACGGTGTTGGCGTTGGCTTGGTTGATGCTTTCGCTAACCACCACAGTGGCTGTAGATGTTCTTTGGCAGCTATTGCCATCGGTAGCGGTTATGGAGTATTCTGTGTTTTGGCTTGGTGTTACCACAATGGTGTCGGTGGTTTCGCCAGTGCTCCAGCGGTAGGTAAGGTTAGCGTCGCCAACAGCGAACAGAGTGGCGCTATTGCCGGGTCTGATCCACAAATTTCCGTCGATATATACGTTGGGCAGTGGGTTGATGGTTATCGAAGTGAGGACAACCACACTGTCGCAGCCGTTTATGTTGGTTAGACGGTAGGGAATTGTGTCGGTGGATGTTCTGTAGGTTACGCCGTTCAGATCCCATGTGTATTCGCCGCAAGCCGCTATAGCGGGCAGCCATGTGGTATCCGAGCCAAGGTTGGTGTAGGTGAAGTACATCAGGCAGCTATCTTTTCCTTCAGTGTCTTTACACATATAGGTGGTGTCGCCGTTCTGGCGCAGCCATATCAGAGGATTTCTGGTGTTGGGCCAACGGAAACCGCCAGTTCCGCGTCCGCAGAATGCTGTGTCGATTCTGTAAGTGGGGAGGATAGTTACGTTGTATGTTTCAACCGAGTCGCAGCTTGTAAGGCTTTCGTGTGTGCGTGTCAGTACGGTGTCCACTCTTTGGGCGTTGGCTTTTATAATGTGTGTTGTGGAGCTCATGTCTACCCAAACAAAGGAGTCAAGTGCTGTAATGGTGGTGTCAATGAGCACATATTGGCCTTCGCCAGTGGTGTAGTTCAGGGTGTAGATGGTGTCGCAACCGGCGCCGCTGTTCACTTTTTTTGTGTAAGTGGCAAAGCCGTTGCCGGAGTAGGTGTTGCCGTCCATATCCCATGTGTAGCTTGTTTCACAAGTGCTTACAACAATGGTATCGCCGGTTGTTATTTGTCTGTATCGGAGGCACAACACGTTGGCACAGCTGTCGGCACCTATCGTGGCAGGTGTGAAATACACAGTGGTGTCGGTGTTGTATGTAATACCGTCGGCTGCCCATGTGTAGGGGGTGCACTGTGCTACATCGGTGTAAGTTGTGTCTGGAGATTTAAGTGCAAGGTGCAGGGTAACAATGCTGTCGCATCCCGCGGCGTTCACTAAGGTGTCCTTGTATTGGCCGGGGGCTGCGTAAACTTTGCCGTTGAGGGCCCACACGTAATTGCTGCACGACGAATCGTAAACGTCGGCGGTACTCGATTGGCGTATTACAAATGTGGCAACCATAAGTACACTGTCATCGCCAGTCAAGGTGCTTTTGATAATTTGGTACCCCGTTGAATTTGTGGTGTATGTGTAACCATCTATCCATGTGTAACTGTTGCATGTGTCAATGGTATCGTAAACCACTGCGAGGGGTGCTTTAAATTGTGCTTGCACCAAAAATGGCATGCAAAAGGCCATCAATAAAAAACCTATAAATCCTTTTTTCATCGTTTTTTACTTTGATTTAGTTCTATTTCGTATTGTGTTATTTTCTGTCAATCAAGCTTTTGCTTTGGAGTGTTTTTGCATGCAAAGGTTGCTTGCACACCCGTTCTCCTTTAGTGAAAAGCAACTGCAAAGGTACGCTTTTTTTTTGACTTTGCAATTGTTTTTTTCGTTTTTATTGCAAAAATGTGCTAATGTTTTTGTATATTGCAGATTGTTAGGGTGTTATCCCACTTCTGTTTCTAAACAATATTTTTTTTGGACAATTGCTGTCTTTTTTTGTCAAAAGTAACGTTTTTTTTCGTATTTTTGCACAATAAAATATTTTTTTATTCAAATACTATTTTTATGCATAACATTAGAAAGATTACCGAAGATTTGTTTTACGTTGGTGCAAGCGATCGCCGTTTGGCACTTTTCGAAAATGTGTATCCCGTTCCGAATGGCGTTTCGTACAACAGCTATTTGCTTTTGGACGACAAAACCGTTCTTCTCGACACCGCCGACGCGTCGGTTTCCCAGCTTTTTTTCGATAATGTTTGTGCCGCCCTCAATGGCCGTCAGCTCGATTTTCTTGTTGTAAACCACATGGAGCCCGACCATTGCGCACTTATAGCCGACCTGTTGCTGCGCTACCCTTCGGTGGAGGTGGTTTCCAATGCCAAAGCCATTGCTATGATAAAACAGTTTTTCCCGCAGGCTAAGGATTTCAATTTCCGCATAGTTTCCGAGGGCGACGTGCTTTGTTCCGGGCGCCATACGTTGCATTTTGTTATGGCTCCTATGGTGCACTGGCCCGAGGCGATGGTTACCTTCGATTCCGCCGACGGCATATTGTTTTCCGCCGACGCTTTCGGAACCTTTGGCGCTATCGGCGGACATCTGTTTGCCGACCAGCTCGATTTCGACCGCAACTGTATCGACGAGGCGCGCAGGTACTACACCAATATCGTAGGCAAGTATGGCGTTCAGGTCCAGTCATTGCTGAACAAGGCCGCATCGCTCGACATCAAGATGGTATGTCCCCTGCATGGTCCGGTTTGGCGTAGCAATATCGGTTATTTTGTCGAAAAATACAGCTGCTGGAGTTCCTATAAGCCCGAACTGCATGGCGTTTTGTTGGTTTATGGCTCCATATACGGCAATACCGCCAATGCCGCCGACATTCTTGCCGCCAAACTCGCCGACAAAGGCGTTGGTTCAATAGCCGTTTACGACGTTTCCAAAACTGATGTGAGTGTGCTTGTGTCGGAGGCCTTCAGGTATTCGCATATTGTGTTGGCCTCGTCAACATACAACAACGGTATTTTCACACCGATGGAAAATTTTTTGCTCGACCTCAAGGCACATGCCCTGCAAAACCGCACTTTCGCAATTGTTGAAAACGGCACTTGGGCACCTCAAAGCGGCAAGCTGATGCGCTCCATTTTGGAATCGATGAAAAATATTACTGTTGTGGAACCTGTGGTTACTATTAAATCGGCCGTTGGCATCGCCCAGATGGATACCATTGAGACCCTTGCCTCGGCAATTGTTGGACAAATGCAATAAGTTTTGGATATGAGTAAGATAGATAAAAATGCCGTGATGAGTATCGGCTATGTCCTGTATGTGCTTACGGCCCGATGTGGCGGTAAGGACAACGGATGCATAATAAATGTGGTGGCACAGCTTACCGACAACCCCTTGCAAATGATGATTTCGGTGAACAAAGCTAACCTAACTCATGGTATGATTATGGGCACAGGCCGGTTCAATGTGTCGTTGCTTACCGAGGAAACGCCCATGAAAGTGATAAGCCATTTCGGTTTCCAAAGTGGTCGCAACGTGGACAAGTTCGAAAACTGTGAAGTTGAAAAGCGGGCATCCAACGGTATATTGTATGTTCCCAAATATACTAACGCATACATCAGCGGCAAAGTGGTATCCACCACCGACCTAGGCACACACACACTTTTTGTTGCCGAAATAACCGAAGCCGTGAAACTGTCTGACGCTCCATCGTTGACCTACGCCTATTATCAAAAAAACATAAAGCCCTCGGTGTCCGCAAATGCCGCTAACGATGAAATCAAAGTTACCAAATGGGTTTGTAAGGTATGCGGCTATGTTTACGAAGGTGAGAATATTCCCGACGATTTTGTTTGCCCATGGTGCAAGCACGGCAAATCGGATTTCGAACAAATTTAGCATCGTACATTATATATAATGTATAGACTCCCGCATTCGGCAGATGCGGGATTTTTTTTCCCGTTGTAGAATAATATTGTTGGAAAGGTTGGTCTATTGTGCAAATTTGTCCAGCACTTGCTGTGTGTAGGTCTTGGAAACGGGTATGTCGGATATGTCCTTGTCGTCTATTTCCACAAAAAGGCCGGTTTTCTCTTTTTTCAGAACGGTAACCTTTTGGAAATTCACTATATACGACCTGTGGCAGCGTATCAGGTCGTCGGAAAGGTTCAGGCTGTCGATATTTTTCAGTGTGTTCCGCAGGCAAAATTTCGTGATGCGTTCTTTGTTTTTGTAGCAGATGTTCACATAGTTGTCGGCGGCTTCTATATAGAACAGGTTGCTTACGTTCACCGAAATGCGCAGGTTGCCTTTTTCATCGTGGAATGCTATTTGTTGCGTCTTTTCGTCTTTCTCGGCGGTGATGCCCGCTTTGCTGCTGAACCGTTCAATTACACTGTCCTTGTCGGCAAGTTCGAAATAAAGTGTGGAAATGATGTACGGCACCACCAGTATGGAAACACAATATATTATGGTGTCGCTTATTATTCCAAAATAGCCGATGTTGCAGTGGTAAACAAGTTTCCCCACGAGCCAAGCGTACAGGTTGCAGAAAAGCGAAATGACCAATATTTCGCTGATAATCCACAGCAGGTAGCCACTATATTTTATCGGTTCGCGTTTGCGGCAAACAAGATACAGAGCCAATCGGCTGATTAGTAATACTATAAGCCCGATAGCCGAAACCAGAGCAGTGTGTCCGGCAAAAGCTTCCTGCGATTTTATTGCTGCGAAATTGCCGTTGCCGTATGGCGAGAATATCAGTATGTAGGTGAAAGCAAAAACCACCACAAATGCCACAAATTTGAGGCTGTTCGATATTTTTATCAGGCTGTATGGAATTCTTTTCCGCATGTTTTTGCTTGCTTTTTTTGCGGATATATATACGTGGAAAGTGTGGAAAAATTGCATGGAAAAAGTTGTTTTTTTTCTGTGGGGTGAAATTTTTTAGTCTTTTTCCTTCAAAAATTCACCCTTAAATGTCGATTTTCGCCACTTATTTCCAAATTTCGCCCTAAATTACGGCCGAATAAACCAAAATTCTCAGTGGTTCTGTTTTTGTTTTTACTTTTGCATCGCAATTTGAAAAATGCAGCAAAAAAAATATTTGAATGATGAAGTTGAATCATAGCATTGTTCTCGAAAAGAAATCGTCGGATTCGAAATCGTTTTTCCGTATTTGCGGAAAAAAGAGTATTTTTGCATTTTAAAATAACAAATAAACAAATGCTCCGATGATCAGTTTTGAGAATATAAACAAACCCGACTGGAGATACAATCTCCTTTATGGCTATGTGCACCTGATGCACAACTTCATCTATTACCGCAAATATTATGTGCTCAATAGCGAGCGGATACCCAAAGGCAAGCCTGTTGTTGCAATAAGTAACCATCAGAACGGCCTTACCGATGCGCTTGGCATCCTGTTCGGATTTAGCAAGGACGGCCGTCATCCTATATTTATAGCCCGAGCCGACATTTTCAAGAAAGAGATTGCCGCCAAAGGCCTGCGTTTTTTGCGTATCATGCCCGCTTTCCGTGCCATGGATGTGGGTACGGCAGGCGTTGGCGAAAACCAAGCCATTTTCAACCAGTCGGCCAAGGTGCTCACCGAGAACGGTGTCGTTGCACTTTTCCCCGAGGCCGGCCACCAGAACTGCCACCATCTGGGCACTTTCAAAAAAGGCTTTGCACGCATTGCATTCCGAGCCGCCGAAATGATGGACTTCAAGGAGCCTGTCTACATTCAGCCCATGTCCAACCACTACGACAACTATTTCTCCGTTCAGGGCAAACTTATAGTTACCTTCGGCAAGCCGTTCGAATTCACCGACCTTTACGAGCTTTACAAGACCCAGCCCCACCGTGCCGAGAAGATGCTTACTGACCGAGCACGCCTTATTGTGGACGACCTTATGCTCGACATCCGCGATTTGGATCACTATGAGGAGTACGAGATGCTGTGCTCAATTTACGGCCGCAAGATGCTGGAAGACGAGCACAAGTCGCGCCGCTATTTCCCCAACCAGCTGCATGCAAGCCAAAAGGTGGTGAAAATGGTGGAAAGCTACGAACGCACCAATTCCGAGGGTTTCAACGAGCTGATGAAAGACACCCGCCGCTATTGCCATTCGTTGGACAAGATGCACCTGCGCGACTGGGTTTTTGCACAAAAGCTTTCCACACTTGGATTTTTGCTGCGGTTGCTGCTCTGCATAGTGCTCACCCCAATAGTTATAGCCTGTTGGGCAATAAACATAATACCGTTCAGTGCGTCGTCGTTCATCACCCGGAATATAAAGGATTACATGTTGCACTCGTCGTTCCACTTTGCAGTGGGATTCCTTGTGGCATACCCGCTGTGGTTCATCATTTCGGGTGTAGTGCTGGGTGCCGTTACAGGTCTTTGGTGGCTGCTGCCAATATATATGGTGGCGCTGCCGCTGTCGCTACTCGTTTATCTGCGCAGCAAGGTGATGATAAAAAAAGTTTACAACCGGGTGCGCCGTTTCCGCCTGTGGTTCCGTGGCAACCGCTACTATGCCGAGGCTGTAGAGACGCGCAAAAAAATACTCGACCGCTTCGATTACATCAGAAATTAGTTTTTTTTATGAATATTGCGTAAATGGCGGGGAAGAAATTCCCCGCTGTTTTTTTTATTTTTTCGTTGCAATGCAATAAACTTGCAAAACTAACATTATTTATAATGAAACAAGGGAACGATAACCTTGCTGTAATTTGGCGACCTGAATGCCAAGTCGCCGGAATTAAGGAAGCGATGCTAAAATACCTGACGTAACACATTAGAAATGAATCAATTTGTAATTGCCAAAGAGCAGGAGCTGATGGATTTTCTGCTGGAGAACTTCCCCAACACAAGCCGTAACCGTATCAAAAGCTGGCTGGTTAACGGAAATGTGGCCATAGATGGTGAGCATGTTTCGCAATACAACCACGCGCTTAAGCCTGGCATGGTTGTCAAGGTCGAAAAATCGGGCACTTTCCTCAGCCAATGGATGAACATTGTGTACGAAGACCGCTACCTGATGGTGGTTGAGAAAAAAGAGGGCATACTCACTCACAGTCTCAGCCTCAACGACCCCTCGTTGCAGAACATCCTGAACGATTATCTTATTTTCACCCACCAAAAATGCCGTGCCCACGTGGTGCACCGCCTCGACCGCGACACTTCGGGGCTGCTTATCTTCACCAAAGACAAAAAAGTGGAGCTGCTTTTTGAAAAAGACTGGAAAGGAACGGTGTTCGACCGTCGGTATGTGGCGGTGCTGTCGGGGCAGATGCCCAAGGAAGGCACCATCGAGTCGTGGATACGCTACGAGGACGACGGACGTTTTACATGCAGCGCCGACGACAACGGCGGGAAATATGCCGTAACACACTACCGCACACTTAAAACCAACGGCAAATACTCGCTTGTGGAATTCAAACTCGACACAGGACGTAAAAACCAGATACGCATTCACTCCAAAGTGATGGGGTACCCTGTGGTGGGCGACTTCAGGTACCGCAACTTCGACGACCCCATAGGCCGTCTTGGACTGCACGCATACAAACTCTGTTTCACACATCCGGTAACACACCAAAAAATGATGTTCGAAACCAAATTCCCCGACCTGTTTATGCAATTATTCGAATAGTTTTGTGGTGGGTTTTGTTGGTGTAATATGTTGTAACTGAATGTGATAACAAGAATTTTGGAGAATATTCCGAAAACTTTTTCGTTATTTGAAGTTTTCTTTGTAATTTTGCAATGGCAAAAAAGTATAAAAAAATGGAGCATAGTAAAGATTTAGTAAAGGAAAAAATTGTTGCTGGTTCGCTCGAAATGTTCATGGAGCGAGGCTGCAAAAGCGTTACTATGGATGCCGTTGCAAAGCAGTTGGGCATGTCGAAACGGACTATTTACGAAAAATTCCGCAACAAGGCCGAGCTGCTTTTCGAATGTTGCCAACTTTTGGTGCAAAAGGATGCCGCTTTGGTGGATTCTGTGCTGAAAAGCAATAGCTTGGGAGATTTTGTCCGCGCAAGCGAAGAGTGCATAAGAGTAAATGGTGCGTGGTTCGAGAGACGGTGCTGTTTTATGTCGGAGCTTAACCACTACTATAACGACATTTTTGTGCGCCACATAGAAATAAACAACTCCCAGAGGCGTGAAGTGCTCGAAAGCGCCCTGCAAATATTCCGCGACAAAGGCATAGTAAGAAGCGACACCGATCTCGGCATTGTCACCTTTTTTCTGAACAGCGTAATACAGCAGATACTGTCGGGGAGCCTGTCGATACAAGGCTACACAAAACGGCAGATGATTGTGCATTTCATGCGGACATATTTTCGCGGCATTGCCACAAACAGAGCCCTCGAAGAGATGAAACAGCTCTCAAATACCGATTGATACACGAATAAAAATAATACACGATGACATACAAAAACATTATTATTGGGATGATGACGCTCGTTGCCCTTGCCGGAGCAGCCGCAGCGCAGGACACCACCCTTACACTTTCTGTGAAAGAAGCCGAGGACTACGCCCTTGACCATAACCGCACCCTGCAAAACGCCACCCTCGACGTGCGCAAAGCCGAAGCGGTGAAATGGCAGACTTTGGGCACCATGTTGCCACAAGTGAAAGCCGGGTTCGACTACTCCAACTTTTGTGGCTACGAGATGGAGATGAGAATGGGACTGGCCGGCATAACAATACCCATGAACCCCTACGGCACCGTTTCGCTTACGGCATCGGTAGCTTTGACAGGCGGCCAGATAGTAGGCACCATGATGAGCAACCTCTCCAAACAAATGTCCGACATAACCTTGCGGCAAACCGAGCAAAGCACACGTAAAAACGTCCAGTCGGTGTACCTATCCATTCTGGTGATGGAAAAAACCATATCGCTGCTCGACTCCAGCCTTACAAACCTTCAAAGCCTGCAGAAAACCGCGCAAAACGCCGTAAATGCCGGAGCGTCGGAACAGGTGGACGCCGACCAGATTGCCATTCAGGTGAACTCGATGAAAAACAACATAAACTCGTCGAAACGGTCGCTCGAACTGCTCTACAATTCGCTTATACTGCAGCTCGGCGCCGCACCAAACACCCGGCTTGTGCTTACAGGTACGCTGGACAACATACTCGACATCGGCAACACCAAAGCCCTTATGGCCGAGCAATTCGACATCAACCGCAATTACAGCTACCAGCTGCTGAAAAAATCCGAAGAATTGTCGAAAAAACAGGTGCTGATGGCTTGGATGAACTATCTGCCCACGCTGAGCGCCTATTATCAATATTCCGCCAAGACTTATTTCGGCAAGGACGAGGGCATGAACATGACCCCCCCCAACATGGTTGGAGCATCGATAAGCCTGCCTATTTTTTCGAGTGGCGTGAATGCCGCCAAAGTGCGCGAAGCCAAGATAAACTACCGTGAAACCATGAACACCGTGGCCAACACCGAGGACGCACTGATGGTGCAGGAACGGCAACTGCGATACAACCTTGTGTCAGCTTTGGAAAACTATCAAAACCAGAGCGAGAACATAGATGTGTCGCAACGTGTGTTCCGCAACATTCTGAACAAGTACAAGGTGGGAATGGCCTCGAGCCTCGACGTAACCAACTCAAGCAACAACCTTATCACCGCCCAAAGCAATTATATACAGGCCATTATGCAGCTTGTAAATGCCCGCATAGAGCTCGAAGATTTGCTAAACCTGCAGCGCTGACTGGCAGGCGTTACTCACAAAAGCCAAAAGCACCAAATTGTGCCCACAGTATTTGCCATGGGTGCGGGCTATCCGTGTAGCAGTATTGCAAAAGCTCTTGCAATGGGTTGAAACTGCGATAGTTGCGTAAAAAATGACAAATAGGTGCAAACATGTTCGGAAAAGTCGTTTTTTTTGCGTATCTTTGCAGTTGCCTATAGGCGAAAACAGAGTATATAATAATTTAACACGAACAAATATGGCAAAAGAAGCACCCGATGCAAACGCATCAAAATTGGAGAAACTTAAAATCCTGCAAAGCACCCTCGACAAGATAGAAAAGAGCTACGGCAAAGGTTCGATAATGAAACTTGGCGACGCCCCCGTGGAAGAGATAGAGAGCATCTCGTCGGGTTCCATAAACCTCGACATGGCCCTTGGCATAGGCGGTTACCCCAAAGGCAGAATAATAGAGATATACGGCCCCGAATCGTCGGGTAAAACCACCCTTGCCATCCATGCCATTGCCGAAGCGCAGAAAAAAGGCGGCATAGCAGCATTTATCGACGCCGAGCACGCTTTCGACAGCAACTACGCCAAACAACTGGGCGTGGACACCGACAACCTGCTGGTGTCGCAGCCCGACAACGGCGAACAGGCCCTCGAAATTGCCGACAACCTCATCCGTTCGGGTGCCATCGACATTATTGTGATAGATTCCGTGGCAGCCCTCACCCCCAAAAGCGAGATAGAAGGCGAGATGGGCGACTCCAAGATGGGCCTTCAGGCACGTCTGATGTCGCAGGCGCTGCGCAAACTTACAGCCAACATCAGCAAGACAAAGTGCTGCTGCATTTTCATCAACCAGCTGCGCGAAAAAATAGGCATCATGTTCGGCAACCCCGAGACAACCACCGGCGGCAACGCCCTGAAATTCTATGCCTCTGTGCGAATAGATATACGCCGCATACAGGCCATAAAGGACGGCGACACCAACGTTGGCAACCGCGTTAAGGTTAAGATTGTGAAAAACAAAGTGGCCCCGCCGTTCCGCGTGTGCGAGTTCGACCTCATATTTGGAGAAGGCATCTCCAAAGTGGGCGAGATAATAGACCTTGGCGTGGATTACAACGTGATAAAGAAAAGCGGGTCGTGGTTCAGCTATGGCGACACCAAGCTGGCACAAGGCCGCGAGGCGGTGAAACAGTTGCTCAACGACAACCCCGAGCTGGCCGAAGAGCTGGAGACCAAAATCCGTGCCGCAATTTCCGGCACCGACGCAGCCAATGTTGAACCCAAATAAACAAAGTGGCGAACGTCGGCCGGGTAGCGCAACTTGGCCGACGTTCCTTTTTGAAACTTTTTCGCGTAATGAAAGTCTTTTTGAAACATCTGATACTTCTAATGGCCTGCATAATGGGCATAACGGCAGCACTTCTGCTTTTTAAAGTGCCTTTTGTGTATTCCATTTTTTTGTGCGTGGTGGTGTATTTTTCGGCGGTGTGCTACATTTCGCAGCATATAATGAGCCGTACGCTGGCCAAAAAGCCCAACAAGTTTCCGCAGGCTTTTATGCTTGTGGAGTTTGGCAAAATTTTCCTGCACATTGTCGTTCTTGCCGGATTTGTGTATGCCCACAAGAACGATCCCTCATCGGCAAAGGCTTTTCTGGTGTTCTTTGCGGCAATGTTTTTGATATACCTTGTGTTTGGCACACTTGAACTTCACCGTTTGGCAAGTGCAAATCGCCAGCACCCCGGTGAAAAATAGCATTGCGCGATGAAATATGTTTTACGTATATTCAAATATCTGCGCTTTTTCCCCAAGGAGATAGCGCTGAATATATTTTTCAATATCTGTTACGTTTTTTTTGCGCTGTTCTCCTTCGGCATGATAGTGCCGTTTGTAGAGCTGCTTTTTGGAGTTACCAATCCGCCATCGTCAGAACCGGAGTTTGAATTTTCGCAAAGCGGTATCACCCAGTGGCTTACGTGGACGCTTTATCAATTTAAGACAAAGTATGGAGTGATGCGGTGTCTTGCCGTGGTGTCGGTGGGATATGTGGGTTGCTCGCTATTGAGCAACGTTAGCCGATATATGGGCATGTATTTCCTTTCGCCAATACGCAACGGCGTTATTCAGCGTTTGCGCAACGACATCTACCAGCGTATCACCGTTTTGCCGGTGTCCTTTTTCAACAAGCGTCGCAGGGGCGACTTGCTGAGCCGCATGTCCAACGATTTGGCCGATGTGGAGTGGTCCATAGTGTCGTCGCTGCAAATGCTGGTGAAAGACCCTATCAATGTGATAGTGTTTGCCATAACGCTACTTTTTATCAGTCCCAAAATGGTGTTGCTGGCCGCCGTTTTGCTGCCGCTCACGGTGTGGGTGATAGGCAAGATTGGCAAAAGCCTGAAACGTAACTCCACCAAAGGTCAGGCTCAGTTGGGCGAGCTCTTTTCGATACTCGAGGAGTCGGTGGGAGGGATACGCGTTATAAAATCGTTTTGCAGAGAGGACGATATGACCAGCCGTTTTGAGCGGAGCAACGACGAATACACCCGCCGGATGGTGAAGGTGGTGCGTAGGCGCGAGTTGGGGTCACCTCTGATAGAGATGATTGGCACTGTGGTGCTTGCCATAGTGCTGATGTTTGGCAGCTCGCTGGTGATAGGCGGCAGCCTCAGGGTTTCTATCCTGATATTCTTTATAATAGTGTTTGCACGTATATTGCCGCCAATAAAGTCGGTGATAACCGCCTATTACAACCTGCAGAAAGGCTCGGCTGCCGCCGCGCGAATTTTTGAGATACTCGATGCCGACGAGAGTATAGTGGAAAAAGAGAATGCGTTGGAAATCAATGATTTCGGCGACAAGATAGAGTACCGGAACGTTTCGTTTTCGTACAATACCGAAGCCGAGGGCAAAGTGTATGTGCTGAAAAACATAAACCTCACCATTGCCAAGGGCCGTTCTGTGGCAATAGTAGGAGCGTCGGGAGCGGGCAAAACCACCCTTGTGGACCTTCTGCCCCGTTTTTATGACTTTGACGAGGGTGACATACTTATTGACGGGCATTCGATTAAAGATTTGAATATCGATTCGCTACGTCGGCTTACCAGCATGGTGTCGCAGAACTGCATATTGTTCAACGACAGTGTGTTGCACAACATAGCCTTCGGTCAGGCCGAAATAGACGAGGATTGTGTGGTCGAAGCTGCCCGCATAGCCAACGCCGACGAGTTTATCAGAGAGTTGCCCGACGGCTACCAGACCTATATCGGCGACCGTGGCATGACCCTTTCCGGTGGGCAGCGCCAGCGATTGAGTATTGCCCGCGCTGTGCTGAAAAACGCACCAATACTGATACTCGACGAAGCCACGTCGGCACTCGATACGGAGTCGGAACACCTTGTGCAAGAGGCCCTTGCCAACGCCATGCAAAACCGCACGTCGATAATTATAGCCCACCGCCTGTCCACCATACGCCACGCCGACGAAATAATAGTCATGGACCAAGGACAAATAGTTGAACGTGGCAAACACGACGAGCTTTTGGCCATGGGCGGCGTTTATAAAAAACTTGTCGATATGCAGTCGTTTCAATAAAAACAACATTTTTTTGCACCACGACAAAATAATTTTCAGTATAAAACGTTTAATGATTTTCCAAAAGTGGAGATGCCCCTATAGTTCAACGGATAGAACGGAAGTTTCCTAAACTTTAAATCAAGGTTCGATTCCTTGTGGGGGTACTTTTTTTATTTACACTAAAAACAAGCAATTATGCAAATATTATCCGACAGAATATTGCAAATGGCCGAATCGGAGACCCTTGCAATGACCCAGAAAGCCCGCGAACTGAAAGCACAGGGCAAAGACGTTATCAGCCTTAGCATCGGCGAACCCGACTTCAACACACCCGAAATAGTGAAAGAAGCCGCCAAAAAGGCCATCGACGACAATTTTACGCACTATCCTCCCGTGCCTGGCTACGCCGACCTGCGCGAGGCAATATGCACCAAGTTCAAACGCGACAACAACCTCGATTTCAAACCCGAGCAGATAGTGGTGTCCACCGGCGCCAAGCAGAGCATCTACCAGCTTGTTCAGTGCCTGATAAACCCTGGCGACGAGGTGATAATACCCACCCCGTTCTGGGTTTCGTACAAGGCCATTGCTGCCGTGGCCGGCGGCGTGTGCGTTTACGTTAAAACAAGCATCGAAAACGATTTCAAAGTAACTCCCGAACAGCTGGAAGCTGCCATCACATCCAAAACCAAACTGATAATGTTCAGCAGTCCGAGCAACCCCACCGGTATGCTCTATACCAAAGACGAGCTCAAAGGTATTGCCGACGTGGTGGCCAAACACCCCAACGTGTTTGTTATGGCCGACGAAATATACGAGCACATCAACTTTGTGGGCAAACACGAGAGCATCGCCCAGTTCGACGAAATCAAGGACCGCGTTATTACCATCAATGGTGTGGCCAAGGGTTTTGCCATGACCGGCTGGCGTATCGGTTTCATTGCCGCCCCCACCGTTATTGCCAAAGCCTGCAACAAACTGCAGGGACAGGTAACATCGGCCACATGCTCCATAGCACAAAAGGCCTCCGTTGCCGCCATGCTTATGGACCCCACCACCAGCGATGACATAATAAACATGCGCAACAAATTTCTCGAACGCCGCGACTTGGTTTACAAGCTGCTGTGCGAAATTCCCGACATCAAGGTATGTCTGCCGCAGGGCGCTTTCTATTTCTTCCCCGAAGTTAGTGCCTATTATGGCAAGTCGTTCAACGGCAAGAAGATAGAAAACTCCACCGACATGGCTTTCTACCTGCTCAACGAGGCCAACGTGGCCACAGTGATGGGCTCCGCTTTCGGTGACGACAACTGCATACGCCTGAGCTACGCCACCAGCGAAGATCTGCTTATCGAAGCCATTCGCCGCATAAAAGAGGCTTTGGCAAAACTGAAATAGTAAAATAGTTTCATAATATTTTTTGATGAGGGTGTCCCAAAAGGCATCCTCTTTTTTTATGTGCTCACCTATAGTTTTTTAATTTTGTATATTCTTGAATATTAACAAGTTGTAAATTTTTAAGAATTATTGTGGAAAACTTTTTCTGTTTTTAAAGTTTTCTTTGTACTTTTGCACACAGCAAAAAAAGAGGAGGATAATGTTTAAGTGCTTTATTGTGAGTTAGATATGGCAATGGAGCGTTTTCTGTAATCTTTTTTGCTTTCAACAAAATTTTATGCCGAAAGTTGCGTTATAATAAATTCAAATTGCAGACAAAAAAGTAAAAAAAATAAATGAGAAAAACAATCATCACTATCCTTGCCGTTGTGTCCCTTATGATTGTAGCATGCGGCAAAAGCGACAAAAAGACAGTGGGAAAAGACGCTGCCACTGCAGAAAAAGTGCAGACCCAAGTATTGGCCAAAGAAACAATTGCCCGCGAGCTGGAGCTCTCCGCCACTCTCGAAGGCTACGAGAGCATGAGCATTTCGCCATCGCTCACCGGCAAAATAGAACACATATATGTGGAAGTGGGAACGCGAGTGGCCAAAGGACAGATGCTGGTGCGTATGGACCAGACCCAGCTCAACACCACCAAGATAAACCTTGCCAGCGCCAAGACCGAGTTTGCCCGTGTGGAAGCCCTGAAAGAGACCGGCAGCGTGTCGCAGCAGGTATACGACCAGACCAAGACCCAGCTTGACAACCTCACCGAAAACGAGAAATTTCTGCAGGCCAACACTTTCGTGAAAGCACAGTTTTCCGGTGTTATTGCAGCCAAAAACTACGAGGACGGCGAGCTGTATAGCGGCGCTCCTATACTTGTGCTTTCGCAGATAGGCACACTGAAAGCAATAATCAACATACCGGAAACCTACTATCCTCTCGTGAAAAAAGGCATGAAAGTGGATGTGCGCTCCGACATATACAAAGACGAGGTGTTTCCCGCCACAATAGAGATTGTGTACCCTACAATAGACCCCGCATCGCACACTTTCCAGGCCAAGCTGCGCATACCCAACGCCAAGGAGAAAATCCGCCCCGGCATGTATGTGAAAACCACCCTTGCCCTCGGTCAGGCCGAAACTATTGTGGTACCCTACCAAGCTGTGCTTAAACTCACCGGTAGCAACGAACGCTATGTGTTTGTGAACGACAACGGCACCGCACGCCGTGTAACCGTGCGCATGGGCCAGCGTTTCGACGACCGCATAGAGATAGTGCCCGAAACCGAAGGCGAACTCAACGAAGGCGACGAGCTGGTGGTTGTAGGTCAAGCCCGACTGGTGGACGGAAGCAAATTGGAAATAGTTAATAATTAATAGCTAATAATAAAGACTTGATAATTGGTGGTTGAAAGTTGAATTTACTTAGGATGCAACAATTTGGTTTTAAACAATTCAGAACACTTGAACATAATTATTCTCAACTTTTAACTCTAAACTTTTAACTAATACAATGGCAATCTACAAAACAGCAATAAACAAGCCCATAACCACCGGTCTTATCTTTGTGGCCGTTATTGTGTTGGGACTTTTCTCTCTCTCGCGACTGCCCATAGACCAGATGCCCGAGATGGACCCACCCTACGTTACCGTGATGACCACCTACGCAGGTGCCAACGCCAGCGAGATAGAGACCAACATTACCAAGATAATAGAGAACTCGCTGAACTCCGTGGACGGACTGAAAAACATCACCTCCAACTCGCGCGACAACCTGTCGGTGGTAACGCTGGAGTTTGAGTGGGGCTCCGACATCGACGAGGCTTTGAACGACATACGCTCGTATGTGGACCTTGTGTACGACAACCTGCCCGACGGCGTAACGCGTCCCATGATACTGAAACTCAACTCGTCGGCAATGCCCGTCATGGTTTACGGTTTTACCGCCAAGGAGAGCTACTCTGGCCTCGACCGCATATTGGAGGACAACGTGGTGAACGTGCTCAACCGCATCGACGGCATAGGCAACATCACCGTGAGCGGTGCCCCCGAACGTTACGTTTATATCGACCTCGACCCCAAGCAGCTCGACGCCTACGGACTTAGCCTTGAACAGGTGGGCAACGCCATCAGTACCAACAACTTGGACCTTGCCTCCGGTACCGTGAAAATGGGCAAGGAGCAATACCAGATGCGTGTGAAAGGCGAATATGTGGAAAGCTCCGAAATAAGCGACATTGCCATTGCCACCACGCCTATGGGCAAACAGATTTTTGTGCGCGACGTGGCCACAGTGCGCGACACCATCAAAGACCTTTCGCTCGACGAAAAAATCAACCGTCACGACGGAGCGCGCCTCATCATCACCAAACAGACTGGCGCCAACACCGTGCAGATTGCCCGCGAGGTGCGTGCCGAGATGGAAAAGATTAAGAAAACCCTGCCCCCCGACATCGAAATTACCAACATACGCGACGGCTCCGAAGAGATAGTGAACGCCATCAACGGCCTCACCGAATCCATATTCTACGCCCTGCTGTTTGTGATACTTGTGGTGCTGATTTTCCTCGGCAACTGGCGTGCCACCATTATCATATCGCTTACCATTCCAATATCGCTTGTAACATCGTTCATATATCTGCTTTTGGTCGACAGCTCGCTGAATATCATTTCGTTGGCCTCGCTAACGGTGGCCATAGGCATGGTGGTGGACGACGCCATTGTGGTGCTTGAAAACATATCCAAGCACATAGAACGTGGCGAAAATCCGCGCGAGGCGGCCATCTGCGCCACTAACGAGGTGTGGACTTCCGTTATAGCCACCACCCTTGTGCTTGTGGCTGTGTTTGTGCCACTTACCATGCTGCCCGGCATGATGGGTATTTTTATGAAAGAGCTTGGCTGGATTGTTACCATAGTGGTGTGCGTTTCCACCACGGCAGCCATAACGCTGATACCCATGCTGTCGTCGAAAATGCTCAAGGAAAAGCCTTTCTACCTTACCGAGGAGGCCCGCAAAGAGGCAGAGGAAAAACAGGCTCAGAAGAAATTTACTTTCGACAAGACCATAGGACGTGTATTCAACTCCATCGACGCCGCCTACGCCAACCTTCTGCGCTGGTGCCTGCGTCACAAACGCATAACACTGCTCATAGCACTGGTATTCTTTGTGGTTTCGATACTGCCCATGGTGCTTGGCACGATAGGCATGGACTTTATGAAAGAGCAGGACAACGGCCGAATGAGCATCACTGCCGAGCTGCAACGCGGCACACGTATTGAAGAGACCCTGAAAACCGCCCGCCACATGGAGGACGACATATACCGTATACTGGGCGACGACGTGTTAGTGGTGTCCACCTCGGCAGGCTCCAACGACGATGCCGGCATGGCAGCACTTTTCAGCGCCACCACCAACAACAAAATATCAATGACAGTACGCTGCACCAAGAAATACGACCGCGAAAAGAGTATTTTCGACATGCAGGAGGAGCTGCGCAAATGCTTTGCCGAATACCCAGAAATTGTCACCTGTCAGGTGAATCAAGGCGGCATGGGCATGGGCAGCAACAACTCCCTTTCGGTGGAGATTTTCGGCTATGATTTCGACCAGACCACGGCCTTTACACAAGACCTGCGCAAACGCATAGAACAGAACGTGCCCGGCGCCCGCGACATGAAGATAAGCCGCGACGAGGACCGCGCCGAACTGAAAATAACCTTCGACAAGCAGAAACTGGCACTGCACGGGCTCAGCGGTTCGGCAGTGGCAATGTACGTGCGCAACCGTGTGAACGGCATGCTGGCCGGATACCTGAAAGAGGACGGCGAGGAGTACAACATACTGGTGCGCCTGCAGGAGAAGTACCGCTCGTCGATAACGGACATAGAGCAACTTTCGATACCCACGCCCACAGGCAAGATAATAAAACTAAACGAGTTGGCCACTATAGAGGAATACTGGTGCCCACCCACCATAGAACGCAAAAACCGCCAGCGCTACCTCACCCTCACCGTGATGCCCTACAACACTTCGTTGCAGGAACTGGCACATGGCGTGGAATCCGAGCTGGAGCAGATGAACATACCTTCCGAAATTCACGTGGACCTTGCCGGTAACTACAAAGACCAACAGGATTCTACCCGCGACATGATGATGCTTGGCGCACTTATCATAATGCTTGTGTACATCGTTATGGCATCGCAGTTCGAAAGTTTCTCAAAACCCTTCATCATCATGTTCTCCATACCATTCGCCATAAGCGGTGTGGTGCTGATGATGTTCTTTACGGGCAACAACATCGATATGATTGGCTTGTTGGGTCTTATCCTGCTTATCGGTATAGTGGTTAAGAACGGTATTGTGCTGGTGGACTACATCAACCTGATGCGTGAGCGCAACATGCCGTTGAACGAGGCTATTGCCGTGAGCGGACAAAGTCGTCTGCGTCCTGTGCTGATGACGGCTTTCACCACCATACTGGGTATGATACCCATGGCTACTTCCACCTCCGAAGGCTCCGAGCTGTGGACCACCATGGGACTCGTGGTGATAGGCGGTTTGCTCGTGTCCACGCTGGTAACCCTGATAGTGGTGCCCGTGCTTTATGGCGTGTTCAACCGCAAAGGCGAACACGAAAAAGAGGCCAAACGCCGAAAGAAATTTATTTTCATGCAGATAGAGGACGACAACGAACCTGCAAAACAAACCATCACACCAAACCAAAACACGAACAGCAATGAGAGCAGTACTGATTGTATATAACCAAGCCAACAACGAGCGTGTGGAGTTCATGCTCGACGAATTAGGGATACGCGGTTTTTCGCAATGGGAGAACGTACAGGGACGTGGCAGTGTGGAAGGCGAACCACACCGCGGCACACACACGTGGCCCGAAATGAACTCCGCCGTGCTTACCGTGGTGGACGACGACAAGGTGGACAACCTGCTGCGCATGGTGCACAAGCTCGACAAACGCAACCCCGAAGTGGGTATCCGCGCTTTTGTGTGGACCATCGAGCAAATGATGTGAGCAACAGTTGGTCATACATCTGAACTTGACAATGGCAAAAAAGGGTTGCACTTTTGTGCAACCCTTTTTTATATGCAATAGAGCGTGTCGAAAAGTTTTGTATGGGCAAGTTATAATTGTTTTGCAAGTTCCCAAAACACCACGGCCGAGGCTGCTGCCACGTTCAGAGAGTCAACGCCGTTATGCATGGGTATTTTGGCCACAAAGTCGGCTTGGCTGAGAACGTTGTCTGGCAGGCCGTCACCTTCGGCGCCAAGCACTATGGCAAATTTGTGATGGCTTTTAAGAGCGGTGTCGCTTATATCTACCGAATTGTTGGACAAAGCCATGGCAATAATGGTAAAGTTGTTGTTTTTTAGGGTGTTGTACGAATCGAGAAAAGTCCACGGCACTTGAAACACTGTGCCCATGCTCACGCGGCAGGCTCGTCGCACCAGAGGGTCGCAGCAGGTGCGTGTAAGCAGAACAGCATCGATGCCCAAGGCTGCAGCAGAGCGGAAAATGGAGCCTGTGTTTTCGGAATTGACTACAGCATCGAGGATTGCCACCCGTTTGCTGGAGGATAGTATTTGGTCGGCTGTTGGCAGTTGTGGCCTGCGCATGGCGCACAATACCCCGCGACTCAGCTCATAGCCCGTTATTTGCCGCAGTATTTCGCGCGAGGCGGTATATACCGGCACTTTTGGCGACAGCTGGCGTATGTGGGTGTCGATAAATTTTTCTTCGCACAAAAAGGACACAGGCTCCAGTCCATGTTCCAGCGCCACGCGTATCACTTTGATGCTTTCGCAGATAAAGATGCCGTTTTCGGGGTGCAGACGGTTGAGCAGCTGGGCTTCGGTGAGTCGCATGTACGGAGTAAGCGCCTCATCGAGGGGGTTGTTGATTTGTATTATGTCCATGTTATGAGCAGTTGTTTTTGAAATAAAAAAAATCTCCGATTGAGCGTCGCGAACCGGAGATTTTTTTTGATGACGTTTTTTTAGATTGTTAGAACGGCAGGTCGTCTGCCACGGGCATTTGCGAGTCGCCGGATGCGGGTTGTTGCGGAGCCGAAGCGAAATCGGGAGCGGCAGGAGCCGGTGCCTGAGGTGCTGCCATAGGCTGCGGAGCAGGAGCTGCTGCGGGCTGGAAACCGCCGGCGGCAGTCTGTGCTTGTGCCGGTGTAAATGTGTCCACTCTGAAACAGCGCAGGTCGGTGTACCAGCGGCCTTGGTACTCGCGCGATTCGGGCGAGAAATGTACGTTGATTTGTGTGCCGATGGCAATGCCGTCTATCATGGCGGCACGGTCTTCGCCAAACATGGTGAATGCCACCATTCTTGGGAATTGTTCCTGAGTTTCGATAACAAAACCTCCTCTAACCCATGTTCCTCTTGCACTTTCGCCACTTTGCTTGGGCAAAATCTGCATCAATTTTCCTATTATCTCCATATCGTTCTAAAAAATTTATTTGTAATTACTTGCAATAATAAAGTGTCGTATAAACATATCCACAAAGGTACTATATTTTTTTCATATTTGGGTAAAAAAATGCAACATTGCCCAAAATAAAAGGTAGTGTGGTGAGAGTCAGAGTGTTATTTAATCAGGTAGGTGAGGCGCATGTTGATGCTGGCGCGTTTTGCCTTGGAGCTGGTGTTGAAGGTTCCGCCCCAGCTGTAGTCTTCGTCGGATGAGTTGGGGGCTGTTATCTGGAAAACGCCCATGTTTGCCGACTGCAGGCCTTTGATGGTGCCGCCGGCGTTTTTAACGATGGTTTCGGCGCGGGTGCGGGCGTCTTCGGAGGCTTGTGCAAGCATCTCTATCTTGAGGTCGGAGAGTTTGGTGTAGTAGTAGTCGGGGCTGCTGGCGTCCACGTCAACACCTTTGTCCAGAAGGTCGGAGATTTCGAGGTAGGCCTCCTCCACTTTCTCCACGTCGTAGGACTCGATACGCACGTGCTGGGTTATTTTGTATCCGGCAAACCGCGAGAAAGAGCGTTCGGCCTCTTTGTCGTAGTAGTAGTCGAACTCTTTTTCGGTGTTCAAGGCTTTGAAAAGGCACTCTTTGGTGTCAATGTTCTTGTCGGCAAGGAATTGTTTCACCACCTTTGTTTTGTTTTTTATGTCGGCGTAGGCGGTACGTTGGTTCATGTCCTGCGAGCTGAAGCTGAGGTCCCAGACGATGAGGTCGGATACGAAGTCCTTTTCGGCCAGACCGATAACGGAAACGGTTTTGACGGGTTTCTTCGATTTGTAGATGTAGCTGCCTACAAATACGAAAGCCAGAGTGAAGCACACTCCAAGGATTGCTGCGATGGTGATTTTTGTTTTGTCCATGATGTTGATTGTTTTTTGATTGTGTTTAATAATTTATTTTTCAATTTTGTTTTGCAAAGATATTACGAAAAAATTGTTTTCAGGCACTGATAGTTGCAAAATGTGCGAAATGGCGGTTCTGTTGTACGGAATTTTCTTTTTGGAGTGTTTTTGTGCTGTGTGAAGGATGTTTTGTCGTGTTAAAAATGTTTTTCCGAGTGGTATTTGGCATGTCTTTAAGTAACTTTCAAATGCTATTTTTTTGCATTTGTTTTTTTAATATTCGAAGCTGCTGTTGCCCAGGAATTCGCGCATAATGGAAGTTGGTGGGATAAATTTGTCGCTTATAGGTTCGAAAAGAGCAAGGAAGTTTATAAGTCGTCGTGCTTCGGAGTATTCGGGTGTGTCCTGCGGCACGCGTTCCAGCAGCGGTTCGGCGTAAACTTTTAGCACTCCCAGTTCGTAAAGCAGAGCCGAGTTGAAGAAAATGTCGGCGTTTTCCTGAAAAGGGAATATGTGTTTGCGTTCGCCGTCGCGCACGCTGCCCCAGCGTTTCAGTGTTTGGTAGGCGGAGTATCCGCGGAAGTTGAAATCGCGCACTATGCGTCGTATCATGCGGTTGTCGGAGGTGTGGATAAGGTTTTGGCGGTCGATGGATATTTGTGTGAACGGCGACACTGCCACTTTGAATTTCATGTGGTCGGGCACCTGTTCGGTGAGCTTTGGGTTGAGTGCGTGTATACCTTCCATAATGAGGATGCTGTTTTTGCCAAGGCGCAGTTTTCGGCCAAGGTATTCGCTTTTTCCGGTGATGAAGTTGTAGGTGGGTATTTCCACTTCTTGTCCTTCCGAGAGTTGTAGCAGGTGTTGGTTGAGCAATTCGATGTTGAGGGCTTCGATGGCCTCGAAGTCGAAGTCGCCGTTTGGTTGGCGCGGTGTTTTTTCGCGGTCAACGAAGTAGTCGTCGAGCGACATTTGCTGCACGTCGTATCCGAGCACCGACAGTTGCACTCCCAGCCTGCGGCACGAGGTTGTCTTGCCCGATGACGATGGCCCGGCCAGCAGCACTATTTTCACGCTGTCGCGGCGTTGGTTTATGGCGTCGGCTATGGTGGAGTATTTTTTTTCGTGCAGTGCTTCGGACACGTGTATCACGTCGTTGGTCCTGCCTTCGCGCACGGCTTGGTTGAGGTCGTTTACAAACGACACGTGCAGCAGTTTGCGCCAGTCGTGGTGTTCTTGGAAAATTTTGAACATGCGCGGCGTTTCTTTGTAGAGGCTAAGTAGCGACGGGTTGTCGAAATTGGGGAACTGCAGCAGGTATCCTTCGCTGAAAATGCGGAAATCCCAGAGCTTGAGGTACGAGGTGGAAGGCACAAGTTTGCAGTTTATTTTGTGCGGGTTGTCGCCGATGCGTTGTATGGTGGTGTACAGTTGGGGTATGCTGTCGAGGAGTTTTTCTGTCTCTTCGTTTCCGGTGGAGGCTATTATCTGGCGAGCTTTTGCCATGTTGGTGGGAGTGCTTGTAAAAGGCAGGTCTTGGTCCACCAGCTCTATCATGCGTTTGCGCACGTTGGCGGCAATGTCTATCTGGTTGTCGCCGGCTCCGCTTATGGTGCAGTAGAAACCGTTGGTGAGCGAGTTTACCACATCGAGGCGTGCATAGGGGTAGCAGTCGCGAACGGCCTTGTATAGCATAAATGCAAGCGAGTGTATGTACATGCGGTAGCCCGAGGTTTTGTCCGACATGTCGAAAAATTGTACTGTGCGGGGCGTATAGAGGCAGTAGTTGAGGTCGGCCATAGTGTTGTTTACCAATGCGCCAATTATGGGGTACTGCGCCACGTGCCTGTAGTTTTTGGCTATTTCCAGTAGCGTGGTGCCACATGGTACATAAATGGTTTCGTCGGTGTTTTTTATTATTATTTCTACTGTTTGCATAATGGGTGTCGGTATATTTATTGGTTCGAAACTAATTGTTTTTTTTGCTTGGTATTGCGTAAGATGTTTTCTTTGTAGTTGATAAAATTTTGGAAGGTCCGTTTTATCACTTCGTCGTTGGCTATTCTTTCCAGCACGGCAATTTGTTCTTCAAAGTTGTCGAAAGTGCAGGTGTAGAAAGAGTTTTGGAAGTCTTTATCGCGGGTGAGCAGTGTTTGTTGGGCAATGTACTCCTGAATGTCGACAAAGCGTTTCAGCATTGCGTTCCAATTGGTTTTGGACAAGGCTTTTCCGCTGTTGAGCATGGTGAGTACGTCAAAGGCGTGGTGGCATTTTTGCAGAGGGTAGTCGAGCCAAAGCTGCCTGTAGCGTTGGTGAATCTGTTGCCATGAGGACAGTTTGTCCGATGCGATGTCGCTGCAAAGGTTGTCGAAGTCGTGGCCGGCAATGAGCTGTCCGCCAAGGTTCACCCAACGGGTTGTTCGCTGGTTGTCCGAAGCGAGAGATTTTATTTTTTCCCAGCTATGGTCGTGGCAGTAGTCGGTAAGTGTGTCCACAGCGTAGTGTAGCAGCATCTGGTGGTAGGCATTGTAGGCTTTTTGGGCTTTGAGGATGCGCACTTTGCGACGGCTGTTTTCCAAGCCTTCGGCAAAAACTTTGAGTTGCTCCACTTGTGAGGGATTGGTTTTGAGTAGTTTGCGCCCTTTTTCGATGAGCATGTTGCGCGACAGTTTTGTTTTTTTTCCGGCATGTGCGGCGGTGCCCACCCATAGTTCTATCAGCGCAATGGCGGCTATTATCTCCTCAGCAGTGTCGGGAGCCAGTGTGTGGCTTTCGATATTTTGCTGTTTTTCAATGCGTTTGTCGCGATGTTGGAATTTGTATTCGTTGCGTTCGAGGGCGTACATATTGTACATCCACCAGTAGGCGGGCATTATCTCCAGCTCGTTTGAGTGCAAATTGTTGTTTATCAAAGCAAAGGGTAGGGGTATGTTCAGTTCGTGCTGGTAGTCGGCTTTGGCCACGAGAGCAAAGGAGGCAAAGCGGCTTGGGTGTTTGAAACTGCTGCACAGTCCCGGCCAGAAACCACGACCGGCCAATATTTCGCCACAAGCGGTACGGCTGTTGTGGTTGGAACCTATGGTGACGCCGGCGGCAATGTTGCTTTGTCCGAGCAGGCTGGTGGCTATCAGGAACGAGTTGTTGTGGTGCTGCTGGTGCGAGTGGAACAGCATGCTATTTTGCACTTCGGCGCAGGCAATGGTGGAGTTGTCGCCCACCATGGTGTTGATAATGCGGGCACCCTTTTCTACAGTAACGTCGCTGCCAAGCAATGATTTTTGTACAATGCTGTTTCCCAAAATGTTGCATGAATATCCCACTATGCAATCTTCCAGAATTACCCCATGCAGGATGGCCGTTGGTTCTGTGACCGACGATTTTATGGTGGAGTTTTTAATAAGGTTTGCCCCTGTTATTTGGCAGTGAGGCAGTATGTTGCTGTTTTCTATGGTGTTGCAGTTGCGGATGAGGCAGTTGTCGCCAATTGTTCCGCACTGTGGGAGTTTTTTGTTCTCGGCGGCGGTGATGGATTGCAGTGCTGTTTGCAACGGCTTGTTGCCCATGAACTTGCATTGCAGATAGGCGTCTGCAGGGAGCATGTCGGCAAAGGTGTTGAAATGGCGGTTGCCACCTTCGTTCATCGCTTTAATCTCCACGCCGCAGCCATATTTTGGGTCGGTAGTGGTTACAAGTTCGCAAACGTTGGTTATAACGCACTCGTTTCCAACGGAATAGTTTTTCACTCGTCCGATGTTTTGCAAAACGGCATTGGCACCGATGTTGCAGTTTGCTATGTAGCAGCCCCTGATTCCGGTGCGGTATTCCAATCCGTTGTACGACAGGATTTTATCTTCCAAGTCGGCAATGTGCATCACGCCGCAGAAGGTGTTGTTTCGAACCAGAGTGGTATTGAACGAAGCTGTTACAAAAATTTTGCTCCAGTCGGCGCAGTTGTTGTTGTTTTTTTCAAGGGCGGCTATCTGTTGGTTGGTAAGGTTGTGCCAAGCATAGCGCCTTGTAGTGGGTGTGGGCATAGTGCTTTCCGGTGTTTCCAACTTGTTTTTGGAATGGCTTTTGGGAGAAGTGTCCGACATCGTTATTCGTGCGTTTTTTTTTGTTACAAACTGCAAATATACGAATAAATAACGACAAAATGTACTTTTTAATACATTTATTTTTGTTTTTTTCGACGTTTCGGTTGATGTTCTTTTTATAGATGGTAAAACCAATGCGGATTTTTCTTGTTGTTGTGCGTTGATATGTGGTTTGCCGATGATCAAAAAACGAGGTCGATACAAAAAATAACTTCTAAAAAAAGAGATATTTTTCATTTTTTCGAAAATAAAAACGTACCTTTGCATAACTTTGGTAAAAAGTCAAATAAAATGCGTGTGCTTTTTTAATATTTGCAAATCAGACTGTTATGGCAAACATTGAGCAACTTGTATTCAACCATATAGAGGAGAATACATATATTGTGTACGACTCAACCATGTGTTGTGCCGTTATAGACCCAGGTATGGAATCGATGTCGGAGCGCGACTTTTTCGACGCGTTTGTTGCCAGCCATGGTCTTCACGTGTCGGCAGTATTGATTACACATACCCATGTGGACCATATTGCTGGTTTACAGTATGTTGTGGATAAGTATCAAGCTCCGGTGTATATGCACGCCGAAGCGATGGAAATTTTGCGCCAGTCGGGGGTTTATGCTTCGGTAATGGGCTTTGATATGGGAGATGTCAGCCAGTTGAAATTCACTTTTCTGGACACGGGCGATACCATAACTGTTGGCAACAGCCAGTTCGAAGCACGCCATGTGCCAGGCCATGCCGATGGCAGCCTTGTTTTTTGCCTTCACGCCGAAAGGGCGGTTTTCAGCGGCGACGCGCTGTTTTGCCAAAGCATAGGCCGCACCGACCTGCCAACGGGCAACTACGACCTGCTGATAGAAAAACTGAAATCGCAGGTGCTCACTCTGCCCGACGATTACGAAGTGTTTCCGGGGCACGGCCCAAAAACAACCATACGCCAAGAAAAACTCTACAACCCATTTTTGAACCCCGCAAATAATTGGCATACGATGTGAAAAAGTTTGGAATATCGGAAAAGTATCAGCAATGAGGCATTTTATACATTATATTATACTGATATCGGTTGTTCTGCTTTGTTCGTGTAACAAAAACCGCCTTCCGGAGGGCATTTTGGATGAAAAAACCATGGTTGACCTGCTGTCGGAGATGCACACCGCAGACGCTTTTTTTACCGTAACCACCGATTACGAGAGCGACACGATGATTGGACAAATTAGCTACACCTACGACCAGATGTTCAAAAGACATGGCACCACAAAGCAGGCTTTTGAGCAAAGTTTGGAATATTACTCAAAAAATCCAAAGAAATACAGGGATATGTACGAAAAAGTGGTGCTCAAACTGAACCAAAATTAAATATTGAGACATGTTAGTAAAGACCTATGGCAGTGCTATTTATGGCGTTAATGCACTTACAATAACCGTGGAGGTGAGCGTGGATCAGGGTGTGAATTTCACCCTTGTGGGACTGCCCGACAACGCCGTTAAGGAAAGCCAGCAGCGCATCGACTCGGCTCTGCACCAGTTCGGCTACCGCATACCCGGCAAAAAAGTGGTGATAAACATGGCACCCGCCGACATACGCAAGGAGGGCTCCGCCTACGACCTCACCCTTGCCATCGGCATATTGGCCGCTTCCGAGCAGATAAAAGCCGACGACGTGAGCAACTACATCATAATGGGAGAGCTTTCGCTCGACGGCGGACTGCAGCCCATAAAAGGCGTTCTCCCAATTGCCATAGAGGCACGCAACAAAGGTTTCAAAGGCATAATACTGCCAAAGAAAAACGCCCGTGAAGCCGCCATCGTCAACGACCTTGAAGTGTATGGTGCCGAAAACATAAAACAGGTAATCGACTTTTTCAACGGCACTGGCACCATCGAAAAAACGGAGTTCGACACCCGCAAGGAGTTCTACAACAGCCTCAACGAATACGAGTTCGACTTTGCCGACGTAAAAGGGCAGGAAAACATCAAACGAGCACTCGAAATTGCCGCCGCAGGCGGACACAACGTAATACTGATAGGTCCTCCGGGCAGCGGAAAAACCATGCTCGCCAAACGCATGCCCTCCATACTGCCACCGCTCAACCTGTACGAGTCTCTGGAAACCACCAAGATACACTCTGTGGCGGGCAAGATGCGCAGCGAGGATGCACTTATCGCCGTGCGCCCGTTCCGCAGCCCGCACCACACCATCTCCGACGTGGCACTGGTGGGCGGCGGCTCCAACCCGCAACCCGGCGAGATTTCGCTGGCACACAACGGAGTGCTTTTCCTCGACGAGCTGCCAGAGTTCAAGCGTCAGGTGCTGGAAGTTCTGCGTCAGCCCATGGAGGAACGCAAGGTTACCATCTCGCGTGCCCGCATGACCACCGAGTACCCCGCCAGTTTTATGCTGGTAGCCGCCATGAACCCCTGTCCCTGCGGCTACTACAACCATCCCGAAACCCCCTGTACCTGTCCTCCGGGGGCCGTGCACAAGTACCTGAACAAAATATCGGGCCCGCTGCTCGACCGTATCGACCTGCACGTGGAAGTGGTGCCCGTGCCTTTCAAGGAGCTGATAAACAAACAAGCCACCGAAACCAGCGCGCAGATACGCGAACGGGTGATAAAGGCCCGTGCCATTCAGGAAGAGCGATACAAGGACTATCCCGGCATACACTGCAACGCTCAGATAGGCTCCAAGCTGTTCCACAAAGTGTGTGTGATAGACGACGAAGGGCAGACCATACTCAAAGCCGCCATGGACCGCCTGGGCCTCAGCGCACGTGCCTACGACCGCATACTGAAAGTGGCCCGGACTATCGCCGACCTCGAAGGCTCGGAAAACATATCGGTGGAACACCTCAGCGAAGCCATAAACTTCCGCAGCCTCGACCGCGAAAACTGGGGGAAATAGTCATTTCTTCCGCAACAACTCATCGCTGTCAGCGGCAAAGGTTCTGATAAACACAATTGAAAACCAACAACACAAAATCTACAATAACAACGCCTACAAAAGGCTTTGTAAAAACATCACGTTTCATCATTTTTGCCACCATCACCCACAACAAGGTTACTGTCAAGGCAGGCAAAGGAGGAAACATCGCCAACGCGTCCATCCACTTACCGTGGAAAAGCAGCACCAACGACCGCTGAAAACCGCAGGTGGGACAGTAAAATCCGAACACCTGACGGTAAAAACATGGTATAAGCGGAATATTTGCCAACAGATAGCAAAAAACGCAGTGTTAGAACATGTCGTATCTCTCGGTAACTCCTATATAAACAAGCACAAAATATATTATCCAGAATATCAGCGACAAAATGCCTATTACCAAACCTATGGTAGAGGTTATTTTTCCGGTTTTGGCAAACTGTTGGCCACTGTACAAACCAGGGTTCTGCAAGTCGGTTTCAGCAGCGCTCTTTGAGAGCGACAGACCTATTATAGCCAAAATAAGTCCCGCCAGAGGACTGCATGCCATGGCCAACGACGATATGCCCAATATCATGCCAGGTAAAGCATTGGGTAAAGTTGGCTTTTTGGTTTCCTGCGGCTGACTTTCGGGCATCTGATTGTAGCTGTTTGTTTGTAATTGTTCCATAATAATTGTATTTCAACTTGTTATGTAAATATTGTTTTTTTTAAATGTAATACAAAAATACAAAAAAATATTATAACAACCGTTTTACACATAATTTTCTCATACAAAAGCAATAACTAACTGTTTTTCAGACTTGAAAAAGTTTGACGTTTTCATTTGGGAAATACGCGAGGAATTTCGTATCTTTGCACAAACACAACATTTCACAACAGAATAAAAAAATATTTAAAAACCAACACTTTACATGACAACAGCCGAAACCATTAAGGAGCTAAGCAACCGCCAAGAGGCTCTGAGGAGGTTCCTTTGACATCGACAATCTGACCACAGCCATTGCCGAAGAGGAAAAAATAACTGAGTCGCCCGACTTCTGGAACGACCCCAAGGAAGCCAAAAAGACACTGGTTTCCATAAAAAACAAAAAAACATGGACCACGGCCTATTCCGAAATAGTCGCCGCGATGGACGACCTCGCCGTCATCAACGAGTTTTTCGATGCCGGCGACGCCACCGAAGAGGAACTCCTGCAGCAGATCGAAGTGGCACAGAAAAAAATCGAAGACCTTGAGTTCAAAAACATGCTGCGCAACGAGAGCGACCGTTTCGACGCCGTGCTTAGCATCAACGCCGGCGCTGGCGGCATCGAAGCTCAAGACTGGGCCGAGATGCTTATGCGCATGTACATACGCTACGCCGAACGCTCGGGCTACAAAGTGGCCACCAGCAGCTATCTGGAGGGCGAAGGTGCGGGCATCAAAAACGTAACCCTGCAGATAGAGGGCGAGTTTGCCTACGGCTACCTGAAAAGCGAAAACGGAGTGCACCGCCTTGTGCGCGTAAGCCCTTTCAACGCTCAGGGCAAACGCATGACCAGCTTCGCCTCCGTAAGCGTAACTCCCTTGGTGGACGACTCCATCGAGGTGGTTATCGACAACTCGCGCCTTAGCTGGGACACCTTCCGCAGCGGCGGGGCAGGCGGACAAAACGTGAACAAGGTGGAAAGCGGCGTGCGACTCCGCTACCAGTTCAAAGACCCCTACACCGGCGCCGAAGAGGAAATTCTGATAGAAAACACCGAAACCCGCGACCAGCCCAAAAACAAAGAAAACGCATTGCGACTGCTCCGCTCCCAACTTTACGAACGCGAGATGAAACACCGCATGGAGGAACAGGCCAAGATAAAAGCCTCCCAGAAAAAAATAGAATGGGGCAGCCAGATACGCAGCTATGTGTTCGACGACCGCCGCGTGAAAGACCACCGCACCAACTACCAGACCTCCGACGTGGGAGGCGTGATGGACGGAAAACTCGACGAATTTATCAAAGCCTACCTCATGGAGTTCGGAAACCTATAACGAGTTGAAAATTGAAAGTTGAAAATTAGTTCGGAAGTTTTTGGTCAAATGTCAAACGACTAATCACCAATCACTAAACACTAACAAAAAATCACAACAATGAACATATTACTTCTCGGCTCTGGCGGACGCGAACACGCCATTGCCTACAAAATAGCCCAAAGCCCCAAATGCCAGCAGCTTTTCATAGCCCCCGGCAATGCCGGAACCAAAGCCTGCGGCACCAATGTGGACATTAAAAACGACGACTTTCCGGCCATCAAACAGTTTGTTTTGGAAAATAGCGTGCAGATGCTCGTGGTTGGTCCCGAAGCCCCGCTGGTGGCCGGCATAGCCGACTTTTTCAAAAACGACCCCCAACTGAGTCACGTGGCGGTGATAGGTCCGTCGAAACATGGCGCCACTCTCGAAGGCAGCAAGGATTTTGCCAAACAGTTCATGCAACGCCACGGCATACCCACGGCACGCTACCAGTCGTTCACCAAAGACACCCTGCCACAGGCCGTGGAGTTCCTCAAAACCCTCAACCCGCCCTACGTGCTGAAAGCCGACGGATTGGCGGCAGGCAAGGGTGTGCTGATAATAGACAACCTGCCCCAAGCCGAAGCCGAGCTGCACAACATGCTCGAAAACGCCAAATTCGGCAACGCATCGAGCAAAGTGGTTATCGAGGAATTCCTTTCGGGAATAGAGCTTTCGGTGTTTGTACTCACCGACGGCCGCCACTACAAGCTGTTGCCTTCCGCCAAGGACTACAAGCGCATTGGCGAACACGACACAGGCCTCAACACCGGAGGCATGGGCTCCGTTTCGCCAGTGCCTTTCGCCGACAAGGCCTTCATGCAAAAAGTGGAGCAACGCATAGTGGTGCCCACCGTGCAGGGATTGCAGGCCGACAACATCGACTACTGCGGTTTTATATTCATTGGCCTGATGAACGTTGCCGGCGACCCTTACGTGATAGAATACAACGTGCGCATGGGCGACCCCGAGACCGAATCGGTATTTCCGCGCATCAATTCCGATGTGGCGGAGCTTTTCCAGCATGCCGCCAACGGCACCCTCGACCAAGCCGAGCTGCAGATAAACCCGCAAACCGCTGCTTGCGTGATGATGGTGGCCGGCGGATACCCCGAAAGCTACCGCAAAGGCGACATTATCACCGGCACCGAAAATGTATCGGAAAGCCTTGTGTTCCACGCCGGAACCAAACTCAACGCCGACAACCAGCTGATTACCAACGGCGGACGTGTTATCTGCGTTACCTCTTTCGCCGACAATCTTGAGCAGGCTTTGGCCAAAAGTTTCAGTTCTGTGGACAAAATCCATTGGGACGGGAAATTTTTCCGCAGCGACATAGGTCAGGATTTGCTCAATTTATAGCACGCAATTGTTTGACAAACAAATTTATAAATCGGCAGAATGTCCATTGGCAAAAGGCTGAATTTTGAAAAACCAACTTTTTTTCGTATCTTTGCAGTTTCAACATTCAATATATGCAAACAATACTAATACTTGACTTCGGCTCGCAATACACACAACTTATTGCACGCAAAATCAGAGAATTAAACGTTTATTGCGAAATTCACGCATACAACAAGATACCGCAGCTCACCGCCGACGTGAAAGGCGTGGTGCTTTCGGGCAGCCCCTACTCATGCAACGACGCCCATGCCCCCGTCCCCGACCTGAGCCAGATAAAAGGACGTTTGCCAATGCTGGCAGTGTGCTACGGCGCGCAATATCTTGTCAAAATGGGCGGCGGCAACGTGCTGCCTTCCAAAATTCGCGAATATGGCCGGGCCAACTTGCAATATATCGACAACAGCAACCCCTTGCTTAAGGACATTTCGCCCAACAGCCAAGTGTGGATGTCGCACGGCGATACCATAGAACGTGTGCCTCAAAACTACAAACTCATCTGCAGCACCGACACCGTGAAATATGCCGGCTATCAGATAGAAGGCGAACAAACTTACGCCATACAGTTCCACCCCGAGGTAAGCCACTCCATCGAAGGATTGAAAATGCTCCGCAACTTTGTGGTGGACATCTGCCACTGCGACCAGTCGTGGACACCGGCATCGTTTGTGGAAACCACCATCGCCGACCTTCGCCAAAAGCTGGGCAACGACAAAGTGGTGCTCGGCCTGTCGGGCGGCGTGGACTCCAGCGTGGCCGCAATGCTGCTCAACAAAGCCATCGGCAAAAACCTGCACTGCATTTTTGTGGACAACGGACTGCTGCGCAAAAACGAGTTCGAGAACGTGCTGGAGTCGTATAAAGATATGGGACTCAACGTGAAAGGCGTCGATGCCAAACAAAAATTCTACGATGTGCTGAAAGGCGTTACCGACCCCGAAAAGAAACGCAAGGCCATAGGCAAAACCTTCATCGACGTGTTCGACGAAGAGGCCAAGCAGATAACCGACGTGAAATGGCTTGCCCAAGGCACCATCTACCCCGACGTTATCGAATCACTCTCGGTGAAAGGCCCTTCGGCAACAATAAAATCGCACCACAACGTAGGCGGCTTGCCCGACTATATGAAACTGAAAATTGTGGAGCCGTTGCGCTCGCTGTTCAAAGACGAGGTGCGCCGCGTGGGACGGCAGATAGGTCTTAAAAACGACCTGCTCTCGCGCCACCCCTTCCCCGGTCCGGGACTGGCAATACGCATTCTTGGCGACATCACTCCCCAAAAAGTGGAGATACTGCAGAACGTCGACAACATATTCATCGGCGGACTCAAGGAACACGGCCTGTACGACAAAGTGTGGCAGGCTGGTGCCATGCTGCTCCCCGTTCAGTCGGTGGGCGTGATGGGCGACGAACGCACCTACGAAAACGTGGTGGCACTGCGCGCCGTGGAAAGCAACGACGGCATGACCGCCGACTGGAGCCACCTGCCTTACGATTTCCTCGCCAAAATGTCGAACCGCATCATCAACGAGGTGAAAGGCGTGAACAGAGTGGTGTACGACATCAGCTCCAAACCCCCGGCAACAATAGAATGGGAATAGCAGAACAAATTGTTACTATTTATGAAAAAAATTGTCTTATTACTGGTTGTTTTGTTTGCAACCGTGTGCCTCCGGGCTCAGTCACCAGTGATAGTTACCAAAAACACTAAGACCATCAACGGCAAAAAATACTACGCCCACGTGGTGGAAAAAGGTCAGACTGTGTTCTCCATATCTCGTGCCTATGGTGTGAACTATCACGACGCCGTCTATAAAAGCGACATAGACAAAATTGCCATCGGCGACACCGTTTTTCTGCCAACAAACGAAAAACCTGAACCAGTGAGATTTCGGTATTATGTTGTAAAACAGGGAAATACGTTGTATAGCCTGTCGAAAGACTTCCAAGTGGAAATCGACGATATCTTGAAACTCAATCCCAAAATAGAAAACAACAACATAAAAGTTGGCGAAGTGCTGAAAATACCTACAGAAAGGACACTGAAGGAGAAAAGCGCACCCCAACCATCCAACACTGCCGAAAAACCGACAACGGCACCCACGTACCCCGCCGAAAATACCTCGACTTCGGCTAAATCCAATGACTTTTCCGCAGGACAAAAGAATGACGACACCCAAGAAAGAGAAGCCTTTCAACGCCAGCAGAAAATATTCCAGGCCATGGCCAAGAAAGAGCAGGAACGCCAGCAGAAAGAATTGGAAGAACAGCAAGCCAAAGAAAAAAAAGAGTTAGAGAAACAGCAGAAAGAAATACGCCAAAAAGCCGAGAAGGAGGCCAAGGCCAAAGCCGAACAGCAAGAAAAAGAACTGAAAGCTAAAGAAAAGGCCGAAAAAGAAGCACGCCAGAAAGCCGAAAAAGAGGCCAAGGCCAAAGCCGAACAACAGGAAAAGGAACTGAAAGCCAAAGAAAAGGCCGAAAAAGAAGCCCGCCAAAAAGCCGAGAAAGAGGCCAAGGCTAAAGCCGAACAGCAGGAAAAAGAGCTAAAAGCCAAAGAAAAAGCCGAAAAAGAAGCTCGCGAAAAAGCCGAAAAAGAGGCTTTGGACAAACAATCCAAAGAACGTAAGGAACTGGACAACCAGAAAAAAGAACTTGAGCGCGAGCGCAAGGAGGTAGAAAAACAACAGAAAGAGCTGGAAAAGCAGCGCAAAGAGCTGGAAAAGCAGCAGAAAGAGACTGCCAGTCAACAAACCAACCCCAAAGCCGAACAGCAAGAAAAAGAACTGAAAGCTAAAGAAAAGGCCGAAAAAGAAGCACGCCAGAAAGCCGAAAAAGAGGCCAAGGCCAAAGCCGAACAACAGGAAAAGGAACTGAAAGCCAAAGAAAAGGCCGAAAAAGAAGCCCGCCAAAAAGCCGAGAAAGAGGCCAAGGCTAAAGCCGAACAGCAGGAAAAAGAGCTAAAAGCCAAAGAAAAAGCCGAAAAAGAAGCTCGCGAAAAAGCCGAAAAAGAGGCTTTGGACAAACAATCCAAAGAACGTAAGGAACTGGACAACCAGAAAAAAGAACTTGAGCGCGAGCGCAAGGAGGTGGAAAAACAACAGAAAGAGCTGGAAAAACAGCGCAAAGAGCTGGAAAAGCAGCAGAAAGAGCTGGAAAAACAGCAGAAAGAGACTGCCAGCCAACAAACCAACCCCAAAGCCGAATACCACCCGATAAACAGGTCCAACCCAAGTCCCGATGTTGCATCAACAGGCAGAGGCAACACCGCCCAGCAAAGCGACTACACCTATACCCCGCCACAACCCGAAAAGCAAGAAGAGCAACCGGACGCAAAACCTCAGCCTCAGCCTGCTGCCCAACAAGCCGCCACCACCCAGCCCGAACCCGCTGCCCAGCCGGTGCCAGCCAAACTGCAACCCGCACCATCGTCCGCACCCAAAACCACAGCGCCAGGCACATCGGCATACCCCGAACTGCCACTGCAAACAGCACCCAACATAGGTAGCAGCGTGCCGGCACCAAACGTGGTTATCCGCGACCGCGTAAGCAACACAAGCATAAACATAACACTTATGATGCCACTCTCGTTGGCAAATATCGACGAAATATCCACATCGAAATTCGACATAGAACAACGCAAACGCCGCAAATACAAGAGTTTTGAGTTCATACAGTTCTACGAAGGCATAATGCTTGGCCTCGAATCGCTGAAAAACGAAGGGGTCAACGTGGTGCTCAATGTGGTGGACATACCCGGCGACTTGCCCGACCGCGTGGCACAGGCTTTCGCCACACAAAACGTCGCCCAGTCTGATTTTATAATAGCACTTGTTGAGAAAAACGCCTTCGAAAAAGCCGCACAATTGGCAATGGAAAACAACGTGTTTATACTCAATCCGTTGTCGACCCGCCCCGAAATATTGGACAACAACCCCTATGTGGTGAAACTATATCCCTCGTATCAGGGCATAGTGTCGTCCATACTAAGCATGCTTGCCAAAAATTATGCCTCGCCCAACCTGTTTTTGGTGCACTCCAACGCCAAGCTCGAAAAACGCCTGTTCGACGAATTCCAGCAGCAGCTCTCTGCACAGAACAAGATAAAATACACCATTTTCGACTGGAGCGCCAACGCCAAACTCGTAAACATGCTCAAAAACACCGCCGGCGACAATATAGTGGTGGACATTTACGACCAGACAAAAGACAAAAACAAAACCCAGTCAAACCTCGTGCTAAACCGCCTTTTCTCGATAAAGAAAAACACCCCCACGCTGATAACCCTCCCCAACTGGGCCTCGCGATACGAAGACGACATAGACTTTGCCCAGCTGCAACGCCTCAACTACCACTTCTGCTCCAATTTCTTCCTCGACAAAAACAATACCAAACACAAAGACTTCGTAACACGTTTCAAAGAAAAATACAAAACCGAGCCTCAAGGCAACCTCGCCGCTCTGGGCAACGACATTATCATACATTTCGTTTCCGGAATAAAGGCCAAAGGCACTGCAAAATTCTGGCAAGACCCCAACACCGACCGCAGGCAAAACATGATTTACCACTTCTATTTCAAACGCTCCGCACCCGAAAAAGGCTACGAAAACCAAAACGCATATTTCTACAAACTCAATGCCAAATACCAATTCCAACCTGCAAACTGAACCAAGCGGCATGGTCTAAAAAACAAACTGTTATACTTTTTTTTCATAATATCAAAAAAAAATAGTATCTTTGCAAATTGTTTATGGAATACCAAACCACACTCAAAAAAGAGATAACTAAATCCGGGAAAGGCCTGCATACAGGCAAACAAGTAAGTGCTACAATCAAACCAACCGACCCTTGCAATGGCATAATATTTAAACGAATAGACCTCGAAAATCCAGTGGAAATACCTGCTTCCGTGGATTATGTGGTCGACACATCGCGCAGCACCACCATTGGCAAAGGCGACGCCAAAATAGCCACCGTGGAACACCTGCTCTCCGCCCTCAAGGGAATGAAAGTGGACAACGCCATTGTTGAAGTGGACGGACCCGAAATCCCCATCCTCGACGGCAGCGCTCATGTATGGGCCGAAGAAATAAGAAAAACCGGTATTGTAGAACTGCCGCAAGAACGCACATACACCGCCATAACCGAAAACATTAGCTACAACAGCGAACAAGACGGCGTGGAGATGATAGCGGTGCCATCCAACGATTTCAAGGTTACCGTAGTTATCGACTACAAAACACAAGTGCTCGGCGAACAGATAGCACAATACTCCGAAAAAACCGACTACACAACCGAAATAGCCCCCTGCCGCACTTTCGTGTTCATCGACGAACTGGAATTCCTGGTCGCCAACAACCTTATCAAAGGCGGAGACATGGACAACGCACTCGTTTTTGTAAACAAACAGCTCTCCGCCGAACAACTGCAGCACCTTGCACAGCTGTTCAACAAGGACATCTCCAAAATAAAAGTGGAAAAAGGCGTGCTCAACAATGTGAAAAAGCATTTCGACAACGAACCAGCCCGCCACAAACTTCTCGATTTCCTCGGCGACATATCGCTCGTTGGCCAAAATCTCAAAGGCCATTTTTTGATAAAATGTCCCGGACACACATCCAACGTGGCTTTTGCCAAACTGATAAAAAAACACCTCGACAAAGTAGCCAAAGGCCCCAAACAGTACGACCTCAACAAAGAACCCGTTTACGACATACTCGGCATAAAAAAACTGCTCCCACACCGCTACCCATTCCTGCTCATCGACAAAATAATAGATATTGGCGACGACTACGTGGTGGGCGTTAAAAACGTAACCACCAACGAGCCTTTCTTCCAAGGCCATTTTCCCAACCAGCCCGTTATGCCCGGCGTTCTGCAGATCGAAGCCATGGCGCAAGTGGGCGGAGTGCTGGTGCTCAAAGGTGTGCCCGACCCCGAAAACTACTCCACTTTCTTCCTCACCATCGACAACGTTAAATTCCGCAAATTAGTGGTTCCCGGCGACACCCTCGTACTCGAGCTTAAACTCACTGAACCAATGCGCCGCGGAATAATAAAAATGCAAGGACGAGCCTACGTGGGCACAACCCTCGTTTGCGAAGCCCTGCTCATGGCACAAGTATCAAAAAGACAATAACAAAAAGACTATATGTAATGCAAACCAACTTGCAAGACATCCATCCCAATGCCAAGATTGGCAAAAATGTGAAAATCTCCAACTTCACCACCATCTACGACGATGTGGAAATTGGCGACAACTCATGGATAGGCCCCTACGTAACAATTTTTCCTGGCGCCCGCATCGGCAAAAACTGCCGGATATTCCCCGGAGCCGTGATATCCGCCATACCGCAAGACCTGAAATTTGAAGGCGAAAAAACCATCACCGTCATCGGCGACGACAACGTGATACGCGAATACGTAACCATAAACCGCGGCACCAAAGCCTCCGGCGAAACCCGCATAGGCAACGGCAACCTGATAATGGCATACGTGCACATAGCTCACGACTGCATTGTTGGCAACCACTGCATACTGGCCAACAACACCACTCTTGCCGGACACATCGTTATGGACGACTACGCCATAATGGGCGGCAAAACAGCAATATTGCAGTTCATACACATCGGCGCACACGTAATCACCGCCGGCGGCTCCCTCGTGGACAAGGACATACCGCCCTACGTGAAAGCAGCACGCTACCCAATTTCCTACGCCGGCATCAATTCCATTGGCCTCAACCGCCGCGGATTCTCGCAAGAGTCCATCAACACCATACAGGACATCTACCGCATCGTTTTCCAAAACGGATACGCCGTGTCGCATGCCAAGGAAATAGTGATGGAAAAATACGGCAACACCCCCGAAGGTAAAAGCGTAATCGACTTTATAAACAACGCAAAAGTGGGGCTGATGAAGGGATTCAAACCCTCAAAATAAAAAAAAACACACCACCCACAAACGATTTTTCCCAATTGCTCGTTACTATAATAAACTACCGGGCATGAAAAATACAACATCCACCATCTGTGCCATACTGGCGATAATGGCCGTAGCAATATGGCAGCCCGCCAAGGCACAAGAACGCATAGTATGCTTCGGTGCCGTGGTCGACGGCGACACCATACCCTGTTTCCACCTCAACGAGATAAACGTAAAAGCATACGTTTACATGCTCTCGCCCTCCGAAATAAAAAAGAACAAACGCCTTATACGCAACATAAAATACACACTGCCCTACGCAAAACTCGCCAAACGCAAGCTCGACGAATACGAACGGCAGATGGCCGGCATGTCCGAAAAACAGCGCAAGTCGATGATGAAAAAAGCCGAAAAAGAGATAGAAGCCGAATTCGGACCACAGCTGAAAAAAATGACCTTCTCGCAAGGCACCGTCCTGATAAAGCTCATCGACCGCGAAACGGGCAACACCTCCTACGAGCTGGTGCGCGACCTGCGAGGCAAATTCAGGGCATTCTTCTATCAAACTTTCGCCAAACTTTTCGGATACAATCTGAAAGACAAATTCAACCCCAAAGGCAACTCAAAAGACCGCATGATAGACCGCATTGCCACCGCCGTGGAACAAGGCAAGCTCTAAACCCATTGCACATATGGATCATTACGGTATATGCCATCTGCCACTCGCACCCATGCGCGCCAAACCCGACGACACCTCCGAAATGGTGTCGCAACTCCTTTTCGGACAGTCGTTCGACATCCTCGACAACTCCAATCCCCGCTGGACACTGATACGCTGCCACTCCGACTTTTACCAAGGCTACATAGGCAGCAAACAATATGTACACGTTTCCAAAGAAAACCTCGAAACCCTTTCGGACCGCCGTGCAGTGAACAAGCACCGTGTGCGCGTAACTCGGGTAGGCAAAGGCATAAAATTCGACATACCTTTGGGCAGCGAACTGCCGGCAAAGAAAAAATTCCGCTTAGGCGAGTTGGAATTCCAACACAACTACACCCCTGCCAGCACGTCTTTGGCCGAAACAGCCATGTCGTTTCTCAACGCACCCTATCTGTGGGGAGGCAAAACTCTCTTCGGCATCGACTGCTCGGGGTTTACCCAAACAGTGTTTGCCGCCCACAACACCCGCCTCCCGCGCGACGCATCGCAGCAAGCCGAGCAAGGCGTCCCACTGCCCGACCTGAACTATGCCCAACCCGGCGACCTCGCTTTTTTCCAAAACAACGAAGGACGTGTTATCCATGTGGGCATACTCCTTGAAAATTACCGGATTATCCATGCCTCGGGCTGTGTGCGAATCGACAAAATCGACCCCCGTGGCATTTTCAACGAAGAAATCGGGCAATACACGCACCATCTGCACTCGCTTGCCCATTTCTCCCTCTCGACAGAGTTTTTTATGTAGATCCACAATTCAAAAAAGCGTTGTCGCAACGCCTCGAAACATTCGGCAAAGAATAGAAAAGCATGTACACAACCGTTCCGGTGGAACATTCGCAAACTGCAATGGCAGCTTTCGCAAGACAATCAGCAAGCAAATATCGGGATTATGGCAAAACAAGCGCACTGAGAGGGATGGAACTGATTATTAAACTGACACAAAACAAGTATACCAGATGAAAAAAAACACTGCTGATAGCGATATGCACCGCCTCGCACCGATGCACCTGATACAACGACAACCTGCCCCTCGGCTGCTTCTGTGCGCGCAAGAACACCAGCGAATGAGATTTAGGTGGGTTCTATAAATTCAATTTTCATCTTTGAAACGGAGCGAACCCGTAAAAC
>ERZ842401.845-NODE-845-length-45316-cov-8.189125_pt1 | contig 45316 bp, 41 predicted proteins | sample MGYA00521270_ERZ842401 | MGnify/ENA primary metagenome ERZ842401 (study PRJEB31892, sample SAMEA3878208) | bioreactor metagenome | biome: Moose rumen | place: Sweden | collected 2011-10 | study: EMG produced TPA metagenomics assembly of the PRJEB12797 data set... | reverse complement strand
GAAAATCCTGCGCCGAATTTTATTGCATTGCCCCGCGACTTTCAAGGCGTGACGTGGATTTTTTGCCGCTCAATGAAAATACCCCTCCGAGTTTGGAAGGGTAATTTTCATTTCGTAAAGATGTCGTCGCCGAATGCGTAAAGCGTTATGCAAACGATCATCGCCAAAATTATCGCGTCGCCCAATTAAATCACCGGCTCCAAAAATATACTTGTCCGCAACGTCACGTTGCCACCAATCCTAAAATCAAACCTGCCGCGCCGCTTGCAAGCAAAACTTTTATCACGCCGATTTTCATGCGGACTGCCGCCAACGCTCCGATTAAAATCACCGCGCCTTTCCAATCGAACGTGCCGAGTAAATCTTTGGGCATTTGTTCGGCGTTCCATACCGCAAGCAGGACGAAGCTCACGCACGCCGCCGCGATTAACGCCATGACTGCGGGGCGCAAGCCGTTCAAAATGCCGTGAATCGCGCCCAGGTCGCCGTACTTGAAAATTATCTTCGCAAGCGCAATGCACAGGAAGATACTCGGCGTCACGAAGCCCATCGTCGCGCAAATCGCTCCGCTAAGCCCCGCTATCTTCATGCCCGCGAACGTCGCCGCATTTATGCCAATCGGTCCGGGCGTCATCTGCGATATTGTAAAAATGTCAATGAATTCGCTCAAGCTCAGCCAGTGATACGTATCGACGACGGCGGCTTGAATCAGCGGCATTGACGCGTAGCCGCCGCCCACGCACACCAGGCTTATCTTCGCGAACTCGAAAAACAGCAACCAGTAAATCAAGCTCAACCCTCCGTCAGAAAAAATATTCGGGGTAACGCTTAACCAATTCGGGCTTGTTGCGGCGATAATCCAGAATCACGAAGCCGACCAAATCCTCATTGCGCACGTCTCGAACCTCGTTTATATCGGGCGAAATTTCATCGTCGACATAGTGCCCCGATTCGGCGGACGTGTAATTTTCAAGTCGAACGTACATAACGTCATGGTCGGTATCATACCTGTAAATTGTTGTGCCTTTCATCATAAACAATATCCCCTTCCGTCAAAACATCGTTAATCGTGCGGCGGGCAAAGCACGTAACAACCTCGTTGGCGGCGTCGACGACAACCGCAATCGTCCGAATATAAATTTCCTTGCCCTCTTGAATATTGGTCAGATTCAGATATTTGACGCGCCCGGAATGTTGCATGTTGCGAACGATAAAGCGCGGATGTTCCAAGGCAAATCGCGCTTGCGGTTCGATTTTTGCCCGAATTTCTGCATCTTTAGGGTCGTGTTGTACGATTATGTGGTGAACGAAATTTTCCTCGCTCAGTCTCAGTTCATTGCCGAGCGGGTCAGTCACCTTCCACCTTACGTTGTCCAAATTTTATCGCCTCACTCGTACTTTTTATCGCGCATAAGGAAGAAGCCGATAATGCCGTCAATCGCAACGAGCAACATGATATTGACGCCGAAAAACAGATTGGCGACGAACGTGGCGATAATTATCACGATAGGCAGGAGGAGTTTTTTGGAGAATTGTTTTTTGAGCAGGTCGATGGCGACGTTGAGCAGGAGGGCGGTCGCGCCGCATTGCATACCCTTCAAGACGAGCTGAACATATTCGTTGGAGGCAACCAGGTCGTAAAACGTGGCGACGATTGTGATAATAATTAACGGCGGCAGGACGGTCGCGAACATGCCCGTCAACGCGCCCGCGACGCCCGCCATGCGATAGCCCAGCATGATAGCCGTATTCACCGCCATAATGCCCGGCGTCGATTGCGCGATAGCAACCATGTTTAGCGTCTCTTCGTCGGTTATCCAGTGGTATTCGTCGACGTATTTGGCTTTGAGCAAGGGGATAATGACGTAGCCGCCGCCGACCGTGAACATGCTCACGATAAACGTCGACTTGAACAGTTGCCAATAAAAATTTTTGTCAGTCTTAATCATACAAGCAACGTCTCCAGCCCGATTTTCTTGACGACCCGCGCAGGGTTGCCGAACGCCATAATGCCTTCGGGGATGTCCTTGGTCACGAGCGATTTGGCTCCGATAACCGAGCCGCTCCCAATCGTCACGCCGGGCAGAATCGTCACGTCGCCGCCAATCCACACGTCGTCGCCAATGACAATCGGCTTAGCCATCTCCAAACCTTCCGCACGCTTAACGGCGTCGAGCGGGTGTATCGCCGTGTAGAAGCCGCAATTCGGTCCGACGAAAACTTTCTTGCCCAGACGAATCTCCGCGCAGTCCATAAGGTAGCAGTTGTGATTAAGGAAGGTGCCCGCGCCCAGGTAAACGTTGTAGCCGTAATCGACCATGAAAGGCGACAGAATCTCCACGGCTTCGGCGTCCACGTTCGGCAGAATTTCGCGCAGAATCTTGCGCCGCCGGTTCAGCTCCTGCATACGCGTCGCGTTGAACTCCAAGCACAAATCCTTGACCAACGCCCGCTCCTCAATCAATCGCTCGTCAAAATTCGCGTTATACCATTGCCCCGCCAACAGTTTGTCCTTTTCCGTCATGAGCCTTCACTCCTCGAAATTTTTTATCATTATAGCGAATCGGCTTGACGAATCAAAGGCGGTTGCTTAAAATTTTTTTGGTGATGTGAATGTTGCAAGACATAACGTTGGGACAATTTTTCTCCGGCGATTCGATACTCCACCGGCTCGACCCGCGCACGAAGATAATCTTGCTGTTCGTGCTGATGATTCTAATCTTCGCGGCGGAGGGTTGGGCGGCTTACGTCGCGCTGACACTCTTGACGGCGGGGCTGATTTTCCTGTCGCGGGTGCCGCCGCTGACCGTCCTAAAATCCGTCAAGCCGCTGGCGTGGATAATCCTTTTCACATTGCTGATTCACTTCGTAAGCCACGACGGCGAAGTCTTGGCGAAAGTCTACGTGTTCAAGGTGACGCGGGAGGGCATAATTTACGGCGTGCTGATAAGCTTGCGGCTGGTGTTGCTGATAATTTTGTCGAGCCTGCTGACGTTCACGACCTCGCCGCTCAAGCTGACCGACGCGACGGAGCAACTTTTATCGCCGCTTAAAAGAATCGGGGTGCCGGCGCACGAATTGGCAATGATGATGACGATAGCGATACGTTTCGTGCCGACGTTGCTTGAGGAGACGGACAAAATCATCAAGGCGCAACGGTCGCGGGGGCTGGACTTTGAATCGGGCGGGGTCGTCAAGCGGTTGCGGTCGTTGGTGCCGATATTGGTACCGCTGTTCCTGTCGAGCTTTCGGCGGGCGGACGATTTGGCTATGGCAATGGAAGCGCGTTGTTATCGGGGCGGCGCGGGGCGCACTCACATGAAACGGTTGCGGTTGACGCGATTGGACTATTGCGCGGCGGCGTTCGTTATGTTAATCTGCGCGGCGGTTGGAGGCTTGAGCTATGCGGCATGAGCACAAGGCGGAAATGAAACTTCGGCGGCGCAACATCGCTTTGACGGTCGCCTATGACGGTACGAATTATAACGGCTTTCAATGGCAGAGTCCTCCGCGTATCGCCGTGCAAAATGTCTTGGAGGAGCGTCTTTCGAGGATTTTCGGCGACAAGATAGAATTGGCGGCGGCAGGGCGCACCGACGCGGGCGTTCACGCCTTCGGGCAAGTCGTCAACTTTTTCACGGACGGGCGCATTGCCTTGGATAAAATTCCGCTTGCCGCGAGTTCGGTCTTGCCCGCCGATATTGTCGTCCGCGAGGCGCGGGAGGTCGATAAATATTTCAGCGCACTGCACAGCGCGAAGAGTAAAATTTATCTGTATCGAATCCTGCGCGGCGCGGCGTCCAATCCGTTCGTCAATCGCTTTGCTTGGCACGAGTTCAGACCTTTGGACGCGGACGCCATGCAAGAGGCGTTGAGCTTGCTTGTCGGCACGCACGACTTTTCCAGCTTCAAGGCGGCGGGCGGTGCTCCGAATATGAATCCCGTGCGCACAATTTACGCGGCGGAGCTTTTCAACGAACAGCTTTTCGGCGGCGATTGCCTCACGATAAAAATTCACGCTAGCGGCTTTCTGTACCATATGGCGCGCAACATCGTTGCGTTGACGGCGGCGGTCGGCAGACACCGAATCACCCGCGCAGATTTCCAACGTATCTTCGACGCCCGCGACAGGAGCCTTGTTCCCGCCACGGCACCCGCGCAGGGTTTGTGCTTGCAACAAGTTTTCTACTGAAAAAGGAGCCGCCTCACTTGAGACGACTCCTTTACATTTTTATTCCTCAGCTTGCGGTGTCAAGTCGGAGGGTTTTAGTGTGCCCAGCTTCTTGCGCTCGGCGAACTCGGCGGTAGCGGTAAACAGCGCGTCACTCGAAGAATTCAACGCCGTTTCGCACGAATCTTGCAACACGCCGATTATAAAGCCCACGCCCACGACCTGCATTGCAATATCGTTGTCGATGCCGAAACTCGAACAGGCAACGGGTATCAGCAGGAGCGAACCGCCCGCTACGCCGGACGCCCCGCAAGCCCCGACCGTCGAGATTATGCACAACAACAAAGCCGTCGGCATGTCCACGCTGATTCCCAACGTGTGCGCCGCCGCCAAGCTCAAAACCGCTATCGTTATCGACGCGCCCGCCATGTTTATCGTCGCGCCCAACGGTATCGAAATGGAATACAAATCCTCATTCAAGCCCAAACGTTTGCACAGGCTCATGTTGACGGGGATATTCGCCGCGCTCGACCGCGTAAAGAAGGCGTATATCCCGCTCTCCTTAAGCGTCGCCAAAACCAGCGGATACGGATTTATGCCGATTTTCGCGAAGACTATCAGCGGATTCATAATCAACGCCACGCTGAAGAACGCGCCCAAAAGTACCGCCAACAACTTAGCGTAGCCCAAGAGTGCGTCGACGCCGCTGGTTGCTATCGCGTCGGCTACCAAGCCCATGATGCCGAACGGCGCAAAGCGAATCACCCATTGCACGACCTTGGTTACCGCCGTCGCCAAGTCGCTCAATACCCCGTGTATTCTGTCGCCCGAACCTCGGAACGCCAAGCCCATTATCACGCCCCACGCCAATATCCCGATGTAATTCGCGGTCGTCAGCGCGTGTATCGGGTTGTCGACCACGTTCATTATCACGTTTTGCAAAACCTCGATGATTCCGCCCGGCGGCGATATTGTCGTGTCCGCGTCGATTTGCAACTTTAAAGTCGTGGGGAATAAAAATGACGCCGTGACCGCCACCAGCGACGCCAGGAACGTCCCCAAGACGTACAGCTGAATTATCGGCTTCATCGTCGTGTTCGACTCCGAGCGTTGGCTCATGGCATTCATTACCAGCACGAAGACCAATATCGGCGCGACGCCTTTGAGCGCGTTGACGAACAGCTTGCCGAACACCGCGATAACCGGCACCACCGTCGGCACGAACAGCGCGAGCAATATTCCTATCACCAGCCCCACCGCGATTAACTTTATCAGAGCCGTTTCGCCGTAAATCCTTGTGAACTTCGATAACACCTTGCACCCTCCCTTGAAATAAAAAAATCGGTTGCATTATACAACCGATTAAAATTGTGCGCAAATGTTACGCGTCCTGTTAAGTCGCGTTCAATGTTTAAGCGTTCTGCCACGCTTTGGACGCGTGATTGTATCTGTAAGCGTTGCCGTCGGCTAGGGCGAAAGCCGCGCTTACGGTATCGGTGCTGCCAACCATAACGACGTTGCCGGTATTGAACGCCACAGCAACCGCGTTGCCAACCTCCGCCGAGGCAATTACGTCGCTCAAAGTTACGTCGCTAAGCTGTACCAAATCGGTCGGGGCGGCGTCAACGAAAATGTCATTGCCCGCATTTTTGCCGCCGACGAAAATATCCAATCCCGCGCCGCCAACAAGCGTATCCGCGTACGCACCCGAGCCGCCCCAAAGCGAGGAGCCGCCGTCACCCGCGAAGATGTAATCCGCGCCCGCGTCACTGCCCGCTATGACTTCAAAGCCCGCAATATTTCTGCCGTCGATAACGCCCGCCGTCGTCGCCGCGTAAGCCTTGGCGAACGGATTATTCGCGCCGTCGCGCAGGTCGATGACTTTATCGTTGGCGTCTTGGATAAGGAGCGTGCCGCTGTCCGACGTGAGCGCGAAGTTGCCGCCGCCGAAGACGTAGCCCGTCGGGAGAGTGCCGAGCATAATTTTCTGTTCGGAGGCGTAGTTGGAAATGATTTGGTCGCCGCCCGTGTAAACGTAATCGACAGCCGGGGCAACAGTTGCATTGGAGCCGCTGCTTGTCGTGGAGCTTGAAGAACTGCCGCTCGTCGTGGGTCTTGAATAGCTGTAGATTGGTGAAGTTGAGGAGCCGCTACTTGTCGTTGAGGTTGAGGAGCCGCCGCTTGTTGTGGAAGTTGAGGAGCCGCCGCTTGTTGTCGAGGTCGAGCCGCCGCCGATAAGCGAGTCGTAAGAACGTCTGCGTTTCTTCGAGGAAGAGGAGCTGCCGCCCGATTGAGTGTCGGAGCCGTCGCTTGTCGTGCCGATAATGTTGAGCGTGTCCAAATCAGCCGCGCCGAACAGCGTTACCTTATCGGAGTCGACGGTCAGAATCAAATCGTTGCCGCGTGTCACCGAAGAATAACTGCCGCCCGCAATGGAGAGCGTCGAGTTTTCGTTGAAGCCGTAAATCGAATCGGAGCCGTCGCCTGCCGTGTACTTAACCAGAGCCTGCGCGGAGCCGAGGGAAATTCTGTCGTTGCCGCCCTTGCCGTCAATCGTGGTGGAGCCGGTGCCCGCAATAATCGTGTCGCTTAAATCGGAGCCGGTGACAGTCGTCAAGCCTGCGCCGCCCTTGAGCGAATAAACGCCGTTGATCCACATTGACGTACCGGGCACATAGTCCTCGCTGTCTATGTAGGCGGTATTCATCGTGACGTTGAGGGCGGAAGATATGCCGCTGAAGTCGATGCCTGCTTTGGGGTTGGCGGCGGTGCCCACGAAGTAAACTTCTTCGCCGCTGCCGACAGTCAAATCGCCGCTCTCTACGCTGTACCAATCACCTGCCGCTATGAAGACGCCCTTATTGAGCATTTGCCTGCGCTCGTGATATATGTTGACCTTCGCAGTCGTCGTCACGTCGCTAAGCGTCAAGCTGTCGGTACTGTTGGCGAAAGTCAATATGCCATCTTTGAAATAAACGCCGGCAGGATCGCCATCGATATAAATGGTATCGGTGCCGTCGCCAAAGCCCGTCTGGAAGCCCTCGACCGTCGTATTGCCCGCGAGGTGAATAAGCGCGCTTTCAGCCTCTGCAAGATTAACCAGATTCTCGCCCGCGCCCGCGTTAATCGTCGTGGAGCCGGTGCCCGCAATAATCGTGTCGGACTTGTCGGAGCCGGTGATTGTCGTATTGCCCGCGCCGCCTTTGAGCGAATGCACGTTGTTGACCCAAATCGAATTATCGGTCGCGTCGTAGGCGGTGTTCATGGTGACGTTGAGGGCGGAAGATATGCCGCTGAAGTCGACGCCGTGATTCGGATAAGCGGACGTGCCCACGAAGTACGCGCCTTGATTGTCTTCGACGGTCAAATCGGAGTCGGTGACTTCGTACCAATCGTTGGGGGCGATAAAGATTTCCTTGCGCGTCCAATCGGTCTCGGCGTAGTAGAGATAAACTTTGGCGGTATCGTGCACGTCGCCAAGCGTCAAGCTGTCGGTGCCGTCGTAGAGGGTCAAGCCGCCCTTTTTGAAGTCGACGCCCGGGTCGCCCGTGATATAAATGCTGTCGGTGCCCTCGCCAAAGCCCGTCTTGAAGCCTTCAACGGTGGTTTGCCCGCGCAGGACGATATAAGCTCCGTCGTCGAGTTCGGTCTCGGTCAACCGAATCAAGTTTCTGCCCGCGCCGCCGTTTACCGTGCTGTTTACGCCGCTTGTTATGATAGTGTCGTTGCCGTCGCCGCCGTCGATTGAGGAGTCGTTGGTATAGAACGGATTGATATAATCGTTGCCTTCGCCGCCAAGAATCGTGGCGTGTCCGCCCATAGCCCAATCGCTGACTTCAAGAGTGTCGACCGTTTGTCCGATAATTGTATCGTTCCCCGCGCCGCCGTCTATGAAGGTCATGTGCCCGCGATTTACGACGATTGAATCCTTGCCCGCGCCGCCCAGGAGCGTCGGGTGGTAGCTGTGATAACTGACGAGATAATCGTCGCCTGCGCCCGCCTCGATTAGGTTGCCCAAGCTCGCGGTGGTAACGGAGCTGTCCACGTTGTTGACAATGGTATCGTTGCCGGTGCCCGCCTTTATCGTGACGGTGGTACCCGCGTTTTCGATGTAGTCTGCGCCCGCGTCACCGTTAATTGTCACTTTCGAGCCGGAACTGACGATTGAATCATTGCCGTCGTCGCCGTTAATACTGTTGGAATCGCCGTTGCTTAAGATTGTATCGTCACCTGAGCCGCCGTTTATCGTCACGTTATCGACGAGGAGATTTTGAATGTAGTCATTGCCCGTGCCGCCGTCGACGGTGACGCTTTCTTTGCCGTTTGCGATATAATCATCGCCCGCGCCCGCGCTTATGCTGACGGAGGGGCCGTCGTTGGAAACGAAATCGTTGCCGTCGCCGACGTCTATCGTGACGCTCGCGCCGTAATTGTAAATTGTATCGTCGTACTTGGTGCCGCGCAGAGAAATGTTGTCGGTCGCGCTTGAGGTAGTCCAACCTTCGCCGTTAGCTTCGGCAATAAATCTGAACACGGCATTGTTGTAGCCGATAGAATCATTAAAGACGGCAAGCGCGTGCGGTACGCCTTCGACGATAAATTTTTCTTTGACTTCCGCGCCCGACGCATCGTAAAGTTCGGAGAGCATACTGACCGGGACAACCGAATCTGCGTCGCCCGTAATGAACAGCGTCGGCATCTTGGCGGCGGAGATGGAGTTAATCGGAGCGGCATCGTGCAGATAATAGCCCGTCATTACCTTGCCTACCGGATCCATAGCCGCAATAACTTCGACGGGGGCTTTAACGTAAGCGTCGTTAAGCAAGAAGAAAACTTCCATGGCAGAGGTATAGCCGCAATCCTCGACGAGTGACGTAACGTTTTTACTGTCGGAGCGGGCGGCGGCGAGCATTGCGGTTGCAGAACCCATTGACACGCCGTGCAACGTTATCTTGGCGTTAGAATTCCTGCGGGCAATTTCCTGCGTCCAAAGGGCAACGTCTTGGCTTTCCGCCGCGCCCATGGTCAGCCATTCGCCTTCCGATTCGCCGGCGGTGCGTTGGTCAATCATCAAGACGTTGTAGCCGTTGGCAAGATAAGCCCCGGCGTAAATATACATGGCATTATGCTTGTTCCCGTAGCCGTGAACCAGCACGACCCATTTATCGTTGGCGTCTTCGGGCGTGTAGTGTACGGCGTGGAGTTCCAAATCGTCCGCCGAGGTGATAGTCCAATCTTCCTTGGCAGAGTAATTGGTCGGCTCGTCGCCATACTTGCCCTCCGGGTCGAAGGCAATCGCCGCCATTGCGGGATAACCTGCCGCCGTGCGTTTCAAAATCGTTTCAACCAACGTCACGACAGGATTATTCGATTCAATGTTGGGGGACGACAAGCCGGCCGCGTCAAGCAAGGTGATTTTGCTTTCGCCGACGGTGACAATCAAATCGTCGCCGCTGACCGCCGTCGAATATGCCTCGGCGATTGAAAGCGTGGAGGTCGCGTTGAAGCCGCTTATCGTGTCGTTGCCGCCCGCGTATTCAATCAAGACGTTATCGCCGCTGTTGGTGATAGAATCGTCGCCCTCGCCCGCGTTAATCGTGACATTGGCGGCACCGTTTAAAACGGAATCGTTGCCTGCGCCCGCCGTGTAATAGGAATTGGCACCGAAACTCCTGATGAAGTCGTTGCCGTCGCCCGCGTCCACCGTGACATAAGCGGCACTGTTGGCAATAGAATCGTTGCCGCCGCCGGATTGGATAAACGTGCTCGCGGAGCCGTTGCCGATAGTGTCATTGCCGTTGCCCGTGATAAGCGTATCGTTTTGCCCGTCGACGTTGCGAATCCGATTATTGCCGTCGGCGGAATTGACATAGACATTGGAGCCGCTGTTACGGATTGTGTCGTTGCCGTTGCCCGCGTCGATTGATACGTTATCGCCTCTGTTGCTGATAGAATCGTCGCCCTCGCCCGCGTTTATCGTGACGGAGGAGCCGTCGTTTTCGATAGAGTCATTGCCCGTGCCGCCGTTGATCGTAAGGTTCGAGCCTTCAGCGATAATGTAATCGTTATCGTCGCCGCCGTTGATTAAAACACTTTCGGGACTTGTTACAACTTCGCCCGTCGATTGATTGACTCGCTCTATATTGAAAATAATATCGTCACCGTCGCCGCCGTTCATTGTCACGAGCGAGCCGGTGTTGATAAGTTCGTCGTTGCCTGCGTCGCCGTTAATTATGACATTTTCGGCGATAAGATTGGCAACAGTGTCGTCGCCGCCGAGCGCGTTTATCGTGACGCTTGCGCCGCCGTTGGACAGGTAATCGTCAGCCTCGGTGCCGTTTATGACGGTGCTGTTGTTCAGGGCTAAAAGGTAAGCGGAACTTTCGCCGTCCCCGACAATATAATCGTCCGCGTTGGCGTTAATGGTCGTGCTGTTGACGGTGTAAGCAGCCGCTTCCGAAACTCTCAAAAGTGCGCGGTCGTCAAGCCCGGTAATTTCCTTGTCGCGAATCCAAATACCGTCGCTGTCGTCGAGCAAAGTCAAACTGTTGCCGTTAAGAGCAAAGGACGTGCCGAGCATCTGCAACCAAATTTTATCGGCGTAGTCGGTGACAAATTCGCTGCCGTCTTTAATGTCGTGAAAGTAAAACGCACCGCTGTAAGCTCCAATCGAAGAGAATTCGCCGCTGAATGTGCCGCTTATGCCGTTTATTGACAAATAGTAACCCGTTTCGCTGAAGCTGATATTGCCTTCGAGGTTCGTTATACTTGTAATGAATTGCGCCTCGTTGAATTCAAAGGTGATATTGTCGTCGCCCCGAACGGTTATGGCAATCGAATTATCTTCCGTCGCGCCGAACGTGAAGGTGCCTTCCGTATCGGTGTTAGCTTTGGAGACGCCGTCGCAATACGCAAGCGTTGCATTGTCACTCACGTTGAAAATTTCCATGCCGTTCGCGTTCGCAACAATGTCAATCGCCGAATCGCCCAAAATTTGCAAAGTCGAACTGCCGTTGATACTGAACGTGCCGCCCGTGAAGTCGCCGCTTATCGTGCCGTTCAAGCTCGCGAATTTGCTTGCGTAGGGTGCCGTATCGACATCAAACCGCGCAGTTATCGCAACGCTTGAATCGCCGCTGACGTTGTAAGCTTTATCGCCGATTGTAAAGGTGCCTTCGGTATCGGTGACGAGGTTGTAATAGCTCAAGGTCGGCTCGTCGGCAAGGCTCGCGCCGCCCGTGACGGTTGCGCCGTCGGATATGCCGATAACGTCTTCCAAGCCGATAGCGTCCGTCCTTATGCGATAGGAGCTGTCGCCCGCCGAAATGAATTTTTCGCTGAAGACTTTGCCGATATACGCCGAGCTGTAGCTGCCGAAAGCCTCTTCGGTGAGGGCGTCGTCAAGGTAGGCTTCACTTTCCTTGGTCAACGTGCGGCTGAAAGTAAATCCGTCTTGCGCACCCGTGACCGTGATCTCCATTGGAATTTTTATCGGGGTGTCAAGCTCCGTAAGCTCGAAAACTTTGGCGTCGGCAGTGACGTTGCCCGCCTCCGCCAGCACGAAGGAATTGCCCTCGCCAAAGCCCGCCGCCTCGACGCCCGCGCCCAAGATTACATTATCGGCGGTGAGGCTGACTTTGCCCGTGCCCGCAAACGTCATGCCGTCATAGGTAACAACGTCGTCGCTCGTCGTGAAGGACATATAATTATCTGTCGCCGTCAAAGCCAAACCTTCGGCGGAGGTCGTTATCTCCTGCCCGTTGATTGTGTAGGTGCCCGCCTCCGCAGTCGTGAAGTACAGCGCGGGAACAAAATCTTTGAGGTCGGTGGCAAGGTCGGTGCCTTCGGCGATTTTAAAAAGTCCGTGCCCGATTTGTACGTAGCCGCTGTTTATCGTGAACGTGCTTTCCAAGTCGTCGCGAGACCAGGTAACTCTGAGCGCACCCGTGTCCGCCGCATAAATGACGCCGTTAGTCGTGTTGAAAGAAATATGTCCCGTGCCGTCAAGCGTTTCAAGCGTCGTGAAAATCGGTTGCCCGCCGAGTGTGGTCGTCGCGGTTATCTTTGAATTTTCGTCGAATGAAACATCACCCGCGTTGTAATAAATCGTGCCTTTGATGCCGGAAATGTCCGTCGACATGGAAGGCGTCGAAAAGGTCATGTTGAGGTTTTCGTCGTCGGTGGTGATTTTGAGACCTTTTTCGACGAAGCTGATTGAACCCGTCGAGCCGCTTGACGTGAGTTTGAGGCTGTTGCCGTCCTCCCAAGCGAGGTTTACTTCCGTACCATCTTCGAGAGAAAGCTTACCGTCGTTGCCGAAAACAACCGCGCCCGTAATGTCCAGAGTTGCCTTGCGTCCCGTGTTGACGAAACTTAATTCGAGCTTGCCGTCGTCTGCGTTGGGAACAAATCTTATTCCGTCGTCAGTCACGGTCAATTTGCCGCCCGCCTCGTCGAGTGCCGTAATTTCCAAATCGTTGGTGCCCTGCGTGAGCGTCAAGACGGTGCCTTTAGCCAAGGAAATTTCTTGCGTATCGGGATCAATGCCGACCGTGCCGTCGACAGCGATATTGCTTGAAAAAGCCGTTTGTCCGTCATCGCTTATGGTGAATTTCATTGCGTGCTTGTTTTCGTTCGGGAAGTTGAATTCAAATTTGCCGTCGGTGTAGGTGGGAATAAATACAAGCGTTACGTCGTTCGTCTCCGCCCTGAAGGTACGACTGCCATCTTGCCCGTTAAGCGTGAGTTGCGCAAAAGTATTCGTGCCGTCGCCGTATGAACTGCTCGCGCCCGTCAAGCCGAAAGTGCCGGTTTCAGGTCTGTAGCTGAAAACACCGCCGACTTCAAAATTCGCATTGTCGATAACCGTTTGCCCGTTGCGTACAACCGAAATATTTGCCTTCGCGCTGTCATCGAGCATGAGATAAAAAATTTCATCTTCAACCTTGTAAGACGCGGAAATATCTTCGGAGGCGGTGAGCATAATAACTTGTTCGCCCCGCGTGGCAGAAATTTTTGTGCCCGCAAAGAGAGAAATTTCCTGCGTTGTCGGATTGAAAGCGATTGAGCCGTTGCTTAGGGAAAGCCCGTTTGAGAAAATCGGCGTGCCCGCATGGGAAATAGAAACGTTAAGCGAGCCGTCATTTGCATTGGGCGCGAAGGTTATGCCTTTGGACGTGAAAGAAAATTCGCCGCCCGCCTCGTCGGTTGTCGCAGCGGTGATTGTGAGGTCGCCCAGAGTGGTAGCAACGGTCGTGCCGCCCGCTAGGGCGAAGGTGTGATCCGTGAAATCGCGAATGGCTGTGCCCGAAACGTCAAAGTTGAGCGTGGAATCGCCCGCGCTGACCGAGACGGAGAATTTTTCGGAACTGATACTGAAAACGTCCGTCGTGATGGTGAATTCGGCGGCGTCCTCAACCGTGAACTCGTAATCGGCATGGGAATAGTTGCCGGAAGTCGAAAACTTAACGGCTCCCGTCGTAACGGTGTCGCCCTTAACGGCAGCGGTGCCTTCGGTGAATTTGAACACGCGCCCGCTGAACGTGACGGCAAGAGCGTCGTCGTCGGTTGCCGCAAAGTCAATCGCGCCGTCGGTGGCGTCGAAAGTGATTGTCGGCGAATCGTCCTCGCCCGCCAGGGTCGCTTGAACGGAGCCGCTTGCAAGCCCCGAAACTTTGCCGTCGCTGTCGAAAGTAAGTTGCGCCGCGTCGTCCAACATTTTGTAGCTTATGCCGTCAACGGTTATAGTGCCGCTTTCGGTCAGCTGAACTTTAACGTTATCGGAGGCGGTGGTTAAGTTCATGTCGTTGAGCGTGTAAGAGCCGGTGTCAAAGAGCGTAATTGGCGGTTTGAACACGCCGGTTAAATTCGTGCCGGCAAAAAGCCCTGTTTCGGGGACGCCCTCGGCACTGCCGCCGTCGGAAATACTGCCCGCCGTGAGGACGATTGGCGTACTTCCCGGACCGATGTCCAAAGTCAAAGTCGCGCCTTCGCCGGGAGCATAGACAATGGCATAGGCTTGGGTGAAATCAACGGTCGACGTGCCCCCCTCGGTCTTTATGGAAACATTTTCGTCGCCGTCCATGGGAGCGGGCGGAGCCTCAGCAGGAGCACCTTCGGGCGGGTCGCCTTCGGGGAAATTATCGACGAGCTTGCCGTTAAATTCGGTACCGTCCGCAAGCGTTACTATGCCGCCGCTGTAGGAGATACTTCCGATAATTTCGGTGAATTCAACGTTCGGTGCCGTGTCGCGGGAAACCGTAACGGTCAGCGCGTCGGAGGCAGCGGGCGTGATTGTCAAGCCGTCTTCGGTGTCGAAACGAATTGAGCCGCTTGCGTCGGTGTTGGCGGTTATCGATAAAGTTCTGCCGCTTGCAAATTCATTTTTAACGACGGTGCCCTCAGCGAGAGTGATTGAGCCGTCGAGCTTGTAAGTCAGCGAGCCGGTCACGTCGAGGGAAGCGGTACGCGTTTCGTCGTTTTTGGTTACGGAAAGCTCCAAGCCGCCGTCGTCCTCGTTTGGCGTGAAAGTAATACCGTCCTCGCCGAGGGAAATTGCGCCGCCCGCCGCGTCCGTCGCCTTGAGATTCACAATGTAATCGTCACTGAAGGTAATTTGCAGTTCGGTATCTTTGACGACGTTTAAAGTCCCGTCAAGCCCGAAGAAGAAGCCGCCGCTCAAAATTTCGATGTCGGCAGACTTGGAGCCGTCCGTACTGTCCAGCGTGAGATTCAGTGTGCCGTCGCCTTCCTGCGGCGTAAAGGAAATGCCCTCCTCCGTAAAGGAAATTGCGCCGGCGGCGTCGCCTTTGGCGGTGGCGGTCAGGGTGTAATTTTTAAAGGCAAAGGTAACTTTTGAGGCGTCAGACAAGCCGATAGTGTGATTTTCGGTATCGAGGATAATTGCGCCCGTAACCGAAATGCTGCTGTCGAAAATTACAGCGTTGCCGCGACTTATCGTGAGCTTGGGCGCGTTATAATTTTCGTCGTAGTAGTTGACGAGGATTTTTCCCGCAGTGCTCATGTCGAGTTCGGCAAAGGAGGTATCGCCGTCGGTCGCGAGTTTGACTTTGTAATTGCCGAGCGTAAGCTCCATATAGCTGTCGTGAATGTTGTGGGTGTTAGAATCGATTAAGCTGAAATTTGAACTGCTGAATTTGTGCCCTACTCCGCCGCCGAAAGTCAAATCGCCGCCGAAAGTCTGTGTGCCGTTGTTTATTGCGGCGATCGCGAATGTTGGCGTGCCGTCCCATTGGAAGTAAGGAATATCAAAGCGCGTGTGAATGGCGGTGGCGGAAATATCCTCCTTGGCGGTGAGTTGAACGACAAAATCATCTTGCTGAATATAAACGACTGCGCCCGCCGCGAGCGACAGCTTATTGTTCGTGCTGTCGTAGGAGAGCGAGCCGTTTGTCGTGTCGAAGTTAAAGAACATGTTCATATCTTCAAACGTCAAATTGACTTCGCCGCCCGCGCAGGTCGTGACGCCGTCGCCGATTGTGAGCGTTACATTGTCGTCGAGCGCGGTGTAGCCCATGCCGTCAACGGTTATCGTGTCGTAGTTGGTCAGCAAAACTCGAACGTTATCGGAGGCGGTGGTTACGTTCATGCCGTTGATTGTGTAGGTGCCCGCCGTTTCCAAAATGAAGTCCAAGAGGGGAATTGCCGCGCTAATCTCAGAGCCGGGAGGCAAGGTGTATAACAACTCGTCGTTAAAGTAGCCGACAGTTATGGTGCCGTCCGACATAGTCCAACCGTTTCCGGTTTCGGAATTGAACATGGTAGCCGACGCGCCGGTCGCAGGCGTAATGGCAATTTGAGTTAAGTCGAAATCAATAGCAGTGTCGCCGCCGACGGATTTGATTGAAAAACCCAAGAGTGGAGCCACGTTGTAATCAAAAATGCAAACGCCCGCAAAGGATGCGCCGTCGGACAGAGTAACCACGCTGTTACTGTAGGCAATGGTGCCGGTAATTTCGCTTAAATCAAATTCGCCAATGCCGTCGTGCCCCTTCAAAACAAGATTGAACGCGTCGGGCGTGGAAGGCGTGATAGTCAAGCCTGTTGACGGGTTAAAGACGATTGAGCCGCCGGCGTCGGTGTTTGCGGTTATCGTCAAGACGTTGCCGTCCTCGAAGACGTTCTTAACAACGGTGCCCTCAGCAAGGGAAATGGAGCCGTCGAGCTTGTAAGTGAGCGAGCCTGTCACGTCGAGGGAGGCGGTACGCGTTTCGCCGTCGCGGGTTACGGAAAGCTCCAAGCCGCCGTCTTCGGAGTTGGGCGCGAAAGTAATTCCGTCTTCGCCGATAGAAAGTGCGCCGCCCGCCGCGTCGGTCGCCTTGAAATTGACAATGTAATCGTCGCTGAAGGTAAGTTGCAGTTCGGTACCCTCGACGACTTTCAAAGTCTCATCGAAGCCGAAGACGAAGCCGCCGCTCAAAACCTCTATGTCAACGGACATGGAGCCGTTGGCACTGCCCAGCGCGAGATTCAATTTGCCGTCGCCGAGTTCGGGCGTGATAGAAATTCCTTCCTCCGTCAAGGAAAGTGTGCTTGACGCGTCGCCTTTCGCGGTGGCGGTGAGGGTGTAGTTTTTGAAGGCAAGCGAAAATTCCGTGCCGTCAACCAAGGTGAGCAAGCCCGTTTGGAGATTGAACATAATCGGACCGCTGACGGTGACGTTGTTTTCAAAAAGCGTTTCGAGGTCGTCGTCCTCCGCGCTCAGCAAACTGTTGCCGAGGACACTGTTTTTAAGGAGCGTCGCGTCGTCCCGTTTGAGGGAAATGTTGAACGAGCCGCCGTTTTCGTCGGGCGTGAAGATTAAATTGCCGTTCGCGTCCGCGTCGATTTTAAAGCTCGCGCCAATGCCGTTGCCGACGGTCGTATCGCCGACGACTTCAATCCCCAACTCCAAATTGCCAATGCCCAGCGCAATCTTGGTGCCGTCGCTGAAGGAGAATTTTCTTTCGTCTGTATCGAAAGTTATCGTGCCGTCGGTGATGTTCAAGGAGCCTTCAAAAACCTGCGAACCCTTTTTGCTGAGCGAAATATCCAAGCCGCCGTCGCCGCTGCCGGGCGTGAAAGTAATTCCGTTGTCGGTTAAAGCGATAGCGGTAGTTGCCTCGCCGTTGGCGGTTACGGTCAAAACCGTGTTGTTGGGCGTCGTGAAGTTGAAGCTTGTATCCTTGGCGAACGTGACGGCGTGGTCGTAGCCGAGCGTGATTGAGCCGTTGGTGCATTCCAATTCGCCGCCAAAAATCGTATTGCCGTTGCGACTGAGGGAAACGTTAAGCGTGCCGTCGTTTTTGTTCGGGACGAAGGTCAAACCTGCCTCGCCCAGCTCCATATTCAAGCCCGCGTCGGCGTTGGTGGCGGTTGCGGTCAATTTGTAGTTGCCCATGTTGAGGACTTCGCTTGAGCCTTTGACGAGGGTAAAGCCGCTTTCGGCGAAAGTGTTGACGACCTTGCCGAGTTGTTCCAGATTGAGTTCGCGGGTATCGGAGCCGTTGGTCAAGCTGAATTTGCTGATCACGTGTTCGGCGTCGGAGGTTAGGGATGTGGCTGTAAAGATGTAGGCGGAGTCGGTTTCAAAATGATTCTCGTTGCGCAGAACGTAATCGCCGCGCTGAGTGCTGACAGCCAGGTCGGAGCCGGCGGTTATGTCTATTCTGCCGCCCGTGTAAGTGAATTCGCCGCTGATGAACTCAATTGGGAAGGGCGTTATCGAAATGACTTCGCCGTTGCCGGTGGCAGTGAAGTTAAACGCGCCGTCGGTGGCATCGAAGGTTACGGTCGGGGAATCCTCCTTGCCGGTGACTTTCGCCGTGACGGAGCCGCTTGCAATGCCCGAAACTTTCCCGTCGTCGTCGAGGTTAAGTTGGGTGTCGTCGAGCGCGGTGTACGTCACGCCGTCGAGTGTTAAGGTAGTGCCTTTAGTGATTGTGGTACTCATAAATCCTCCTCCATTTGTAATGGTAATTGAGCCGTTACCGCCAAAGTTGCAACCGTTAGCCGTAACGCCCGCCTCCGACGCAAAATGAATTGTGTCGTAGTTCGGGAGATAAATTTCGGTGTCGTCTTTGGCGGCAGAAATGTTAATGTCGTTTAGCGTGTAGTTGCCGGCGGTTTCAAGACAGATAAGGTCGGCATCAAGCGGGTTGACTACTTTAGGAACGGAGCCGGATTTAAAGATACTGCCTGCCGTCAAAATCTGCTTAAAATGCTCGGTGTCAGTGAAAAGGATAGTGACAGTGCCGTTTTGCAATTCCCAATCATAGCCGTCACTGAAAGCGAGCAGAAGTTTGGTATTCTCATTGGCGGTGTAACGCATACTGTTTTCGCCGAAAGCAAAAGACCCGGAGCCGCCCACGGATTTAATCGTTGCAGAGTAGCCCGTGATGTTGTTGTCCAAGTGAACTTCCGCGCCGTCAATTACGGTAACAACACCTCCTTTATAATTAACCGCGCCGGATACGTAATAGATTGACATAATTTTAAGGTCGTCATGAGCTAAAACCATGTCGAGCGCGTCGGGCGTGGAAGGCGTAATGATCAAACCGGTTTGCGGATTAAAGACGATGGAGCCGCCGGCGTCGGTGTTTGCAGTGATTGTTAAGATGTTGCCGTCCTCGAAGACGTTCTTAACGACGGTGCCTTGCGCGAGGAAAATGGAGCCGTCGAGCTTGTAGGTAACGGAGCCTGTCACGTCGAGGGAGGCGGTACGGGTTACGCCGTCGCGGGTGACGGTAAGTTTTAAGCCGCCGTCGTCGGAATTGGGTGCGAAGGTAATGCCGTCCGTGCTCAATGAAATGGAGCCGCCCGCCGCGTCGGTCGTTTTAAGGTTGACGACGTAGCCGCCGCCGAAGTCCAATTCCAACTCGGTATCCTTGGCGAGGCTCAACGTGCCGCCGTCGCCCAAAGTGAACGAGCCGCTCAAAACCTCCAGCGTAGCAGATATGGAGTCGCCCTCGTCGTTGCTCAGCGTAAGATTTAACTTGCCGTCGCCGTTGTCGGGCGTGATTGTAAAACTGCCGTCGGCGTTCGCCTCCACTTTAAAGCTTGCGTCGCCGCCAACGACTTCAATTCCAATTTCCTCGTCCCTAATTCCCAACTGTATTTTGGTGCCCTCGGTGAAGGAAAATTTTTGTTCGTCGCTGTTGAAAGTGATTGAGCCGTCGGTGATGTTCAATTCGCCCGCGAAAACCGTCTTGCCGTTCTTGCGGAGCAGGAGATTGAGTCCGCCGTCGCCGCTGCCGGGCGTGAAGGTGATCCCGCTGTCCGTCAAAGCAATGGCAACGGTCGCCTCGTCGGTGGCGGTTATCGTCGAAACGTAATTGTTCCACGTGAAGTTAAAGCTCGTCCCCTTCTCGAAAGTGACGGCATGGTCATAGCCGAGCGTGATTGAGCCGCCGGTGCATTCCAATTCGCCCGAAATAATTTCCGTGTCGCCGCGACTGAGGGCAATGTTAAGCGTGCCGTCGTTCGTGTTCGGGACGAGGCTTAATCCGTTCGCGCCGAATTCCAGATTAACGCCCGCATCTTCTAAAGCGGTCGCCGTCACGGTGTAGCCGCCAATCGTGATAGCCTCGCTTGAGCCTTTGAGGAGAGTGAAGCCGCGTTCGGTAAAAGAATTCCTAACCGCGCCTTGCCCTGCCATTTCGATTTGTCGGGTTTCAACGCCGTTGCTCCAAGTGTAGACGGTACGTCCCCGCCCGTTGCTGTTAGTCATGTAATCTTTATGGAAGGTGTACGTCAGCTCGCTTTCCACGTAGAGCGTATTGGCGAAAGAGTAATCCGCGAACTTAAAGACGAAGCTCATTGCGGAGCCGGCAGCCAAAATGAGTTGGTTGCCCCTGTAAGTGAATTCGCCGCCGATAAATTCAATCGGGAACAGCGTCGTCACCGTGAGGACTTCGCCGTTGCCGGTGGCGGAAAAACTAATTGCGCCGTCTGCGGCGTCGAAGGTTACGGTCGGGGAATCCTCCTTGCCGGTGACCGTCGCGATAACGGAGCCGCTTGCGATGCCCGAAACTTTCCCGTCGTCGTCGAGGTTAAGTTGCGCGTCGTTTAGGGCGGTGTAAGTCACGCCGTCGCGCTGATGAGGTTCGTCGGCAACGAGCGTCAAAGTGTCGAAGCGTTGCAAGTCGAAAATAAAATTGCTCATGCTTAAACCTCCTGCAAAAAAAAATTTCGGTTGCATTATACAACCGAGGTACCTTACATGCAAATTTCAATTATGGATTCGGTGTTTCGTCGGTCTCTGTGACGCCAATCAGTTCGTCGACCCAAGCCGTAATTTCTTCGGGTGTCTTGTCGCAAACGCAGACAAGCTCGGTAATCAGAATTTGCCTGGAAAGGTCGAGCAAACGCTTTTCGCCGCCGCCAATGTGCCGCCCGTCTTGAGCCGTTCTTAATCTTCGTCGGTCTCTGTGACGCCAATCAGTTCGTCGACCCAAGCGGTAATTTCTTCGGGCGTTTTATTGCAAACGTAGACAAGCTCGGTAATCAGAATTTGCCTTGAAAGGTCGAGCAACCGCTTTTCGCCGCTGGAAATTTTCTTTTTGCTGTTCTGGCGGGACAAGTTACGGGCAATCGCCGCCGCCTCCAAGATGTCGCCCGTCTTTAGTCGCTCAAGGTTGGTGTGGAAACGTTTATTCCAACTGCCCTGGACGGTATCGGTTTCCGCCTGCAAAACTTCGACAACCGCGTCGACCTGCGCGGGGTCAATGAGTTCGCGTAAACCCGCCTCCTCAACCTTGTCGACCGGCAGCATAAGCTTCATGTCGCCAATCGGCAAGCGGAAGACGTAATAAGAATTCGTGACGCCTCCGACCTCGTTCTCCTCAATGCCCGTAATTTCGCCGGCACCGTGCATCGGGTAAACAACTTTGTCGCCGATATTCAACTCATGCCACCTCCTGCGATTTTTAGCTAGTTTATCAAAATCGGCGGGTAATGTAAAGGAACGCGGAAAAATCTTGACGCGGCGGGCGAATTGATTTAAATTCATGCCAAAAATTTGAGGAGGTCGTTCATTGACGAATCAGAAAGTTTACGGCGAAACGATAATCGTAACGGCAAGCGGCGTGCACATACAGGCAAAGAGCGCGGGGCAATTAAATTACGTTGAAACGATGCGGCGGCGCGTGGTGACGTTCGGCGTCGGAGCGGCGGGCACGGGCAAAACGTTCCTGGCAGTGGCGTTGGCGGCTTACTATCTGCGCGTCAAGGAGGTGCGGCGGATAATCTTAACGCGCCCGGCAGTGGAGGCTGGCGAACGGCTCGGCTTTTTGCCCGGCGACATGCAGGAGAAAGTTGACCCGTATCTGCGCCCGCTCTACGACGCGCTGAAGGAAATTTTGGGCTTCGACCTCTATCAGAAATTCTTCAATCGCGGGCTGATAGAAATCGCGCCGTTGGCATACATGCGCGGGCGGACGCTTAGCGACGCATTCATAATCCTGGACGAGGCGCAAAACACCACGCCCAAGCAAATGAAAATGTTCCTGACGCGAATGGGCTTCGGGTCGCGCATGGTAATCACGGGCGACTTGAGCCAAATCGATTTGCCGCGAGGAGTACAATCGGGGCTTGCCGAGGCGATTGAAATTTTGAGCAATGTTAAGGGCGTCGGCATAGCGGAATTGAGTTCGGCGGACGTGGTGCGCCACGAGGTCGTTTCGCGAATCGTCGAGGCTTATGAAAAATACGAGGCGAATCATGAACACAACAATCAGCTTTGAGCCGGAGACGTTGACGGTCGAGGCGGGCTTGCTTGAGGAAATTCTGCGTGCGGCGGATGTCGTCGGCGAGGCTTACGGCGTCGAGCAATCCGAGCTTAGCATAACTTTGACTGACGACGAACACATTCACGCGCTTAACAAGCAATATCGCGGCGTCGACAGGGCGACGGACGTTTTATCGTTTGCCTTCCGCGAGAGCGACGAGCCTGCGGTTATCGGCGCGGACTTCGACATTTTGGGCGACGTGATAATTTCATTGGAGCGGGCAAAAGTACAGGCGGCGGAATTCGGGCATTCGTACTTGCGCGAGGTGATATTTCTGGAAGTGCACGGACTTTTACACTTGCTGGGCTACGACCACATTGACGACGACGAGCGGCAGGAGATGGAGGCTGAGCAACGTTTTATCATGGACAAACTTGGAATCGGCAGGTGAAAGGATTTTGTACATAATCGGCTTAACGGGCGGCATATCGTGCGGCAAGTCGGCGGTTGCGGAGACATTGCGACGCTACTTCGGCGCGGTGACGCTGGATATTGACAACGTGACGCAGTGGCTGACCGAACCCGGCGGCGAGCTGTTTGAACTTTACGTGCGGCATTTCGGCAAATACGTCGTGACGCGGGAAGGCTTCCTCAATCGGCGGCTAATCGGCGAAATCATTTTCAATCACCCCGACGAGCGGGCGTGGATTAACTCTGTGGCGCATCCGATTTTGCTGAATCATGCGCGGGATTTTCTGGTTGATTGTCAAGCAACCGGCGCGAGGCTGGTCGTGTTGGAGGTGCCGCTTTTGTTCGAGGCGGGCTGGGAGCATTTGGTTGACGAGACGTCGGCGGTCTACACCAAGCGGAATACTCAAATTCGCCGCCTCATGCTCCGCGACAGCTTGACCAAACAACAGGCAACTACCAGAATCAATGCCCAAATGTCCTCGCAGGAATTGCGCGAACGTGCCGACGTTAAGATAAAAAATCTGGGCGGCTACGGCTCCATTCGCAAGCAGATTTGGGCGGCTCTTCGCGGCAGGATTTTCTAAGCAGGAAAAATTCAATCGATTAGGAATAACAATCGCATAAATCGTAATGGAGGCGACGATATGGATAAGCGAATCAAAATGGCGGCGGGCGCGGGCGTGGCGGCGTTGGCGATTATCGCGGCGGGCGGCGGCTATTATTATTTTCACGTGAGCAAGGACACGCCCGAATACGCGATACAGACCGTCAGCGAGTCGATTGCCAATCACGACGTGCAGGAATTTCACCGCGTGGTTGATGTGGACAGCGTGCTCGATTCGGGCTACGAGGGCTTTGTCGACGGCATGACGGCTTCCGTCGGTGTGACGCCCCCCGACGCCGGCGAGGCGATTAAGACTTTCACGCAGATGTTGCGCACTCCGCTCATGCTCAGCGTGAAGTCGGCGATTGACTCCTATGTTGCCACGGGCGACTTGAACGCCAAGGAAAATATCGGCGTCATGGAGCTTATCGAGCGCACGGGGCTTAACGACATTGAGGTTCGCGGCGTGCATAACATTCAAATCAACGACGCCGATAACGACGAGGCTTTTGCCGATTTGGTTTTGTATCAAAAGGAATTGGCGGGCGAATTCCCGATTCAGATTGTGTTGACACGCGGCAAGGACGCTCAATGGCAAGTGGCTCGCGTGCAGAATTTCCAAGAGTACGTGGCGCAGATAATGCAAGCGCGGCGGGCGCAACTCGATAATTATTTGGCTAAGGCGGGCGAAATAAATGCTCGTCACGACGCGGCGATTCGCGAGGCGGAGCAAAAATACGGCGCGATACTTGCGCTGGGCAATTTGGGGCAGGACAAGACCCGCGCAGATTTGAAGGCTTTGATTAACGACGCCTTTTTGACGGATTGGGAGGCGCGTAAGCAGGAGCTGTTCAGCTTGCCGGTGCCCAAAGATGCCGTGACGCTCCATAACCTCTACATGAAAATCTGCGACACGTCTATAGCCGCCGCGCAGGACTACGCCAAATGGATGGACGACAAAAACGCGACGACGATAAAATCGGCGGAAGAGAAAATTCATCAAGTGCAGACGCTCTCGGCGGAGGCGGCGGCTCTTGCCAAGCGCATGGCAAGCTAAAATTTTTCTCAACGCAAAAAGCTCCCTCGTTTGCAAGGGAGCTTTTGTTTTGCATTGAACGCGTTTTACCACCACGCGAATAAACTTTTGCCCGTATCAAGGCTACGTATCCTTTTCAATTCCGCCGTTGTCAAGTCAAAATCCGTGATTGAAAGATTTTCCCGCATACGTTCGGCGTGCGTCGACTTCGGGATTACGGGGATACCTTGTTGGGTCAAAAATCTCAACGCGATTTGCGCGACCGTTTTGCCGTGAGCCTGCGCGATCTCCTTGAGCGTCGGGTTGGAAAAAATACCGTTCCTGCCGCAAGCCAACGGCGACCAAGACTCATGAACCGTGCCGTACTTTTTAAGCAGGCGATTCATAGCCGTTTGCTGGCGGAAAACGTGCGTCTCAATCTGATTCACGGCGGGGATAATCTGCGCGGACTCAAGGAGGCGATTGAAATTCGTTTCCAAGAAATTCGCAACGCCTATCGCTCGAAGACTGCCCTCACGATACTTAGCCTCCATAGCGCGATAAATCTCGTTGAAGTCGCCCGTCGGCTCGTGAATCAAAAGCAAATCGATATAACCGCTGTCCAAAGCTCGCAACGAACTTTCAATGGAGGCAAGGGTATCGCGATAGCCGCGCCCGCCCCAAAGTTTTGTCGTGACGAAAATCTCTTCACGTTTCAAACCCGAATTCCTTATCGCCGCGCCGACCTCGCGCTCGTTGCCGTAACACTGAGCCGTATCAATATGCCTATAGCCAAGCTCCAAAGCCTCGCCGACGCAACGCTCGGTTATCCGTGCAGGCATCTGATAAGTGCCGAAGCCAATCAACGGCATCTCAACGCCGTTGTTCAAAGTCACAAAGTCCATAAAATCACCCCTAAGACCGTTGCACCAACACGATACCCGATAAAATCATTGTCATTCCGAACAACATCGGCAACGTAAGCGGCTCGTGCAAGAAAATTACTCCCGAAACGACGCCGACGACGGGGACGCCCAAAATCGATACGGACGCCTTGCTCGCCTCCATGCGCGATAAAATGTACATCCAAAGGAAGAACGCCACCGCCGACGCCAAAATCCCGTTGTAGGCTATGCACGCGATTGATAACGGCGTCCAAACCGACGGCGTGTCGACGAAAAGTGCCGAATAGCCCGCCAAGAGGATTGCGCCCGCCGCTACTTGCCACGTCGTCAAGGCGATTAGATTAAATCCGACGAACTTTAATTTCATGAGGATATTCGACACCGCCCAGCCGATTGCCGCCGCCAGTGCCGGCAAAATCGCGAAGCAATTCCCACTAGAGTCGTCGTTCATAAGCACAAAAATTCCCGCTATGCTCAGAGTCACGCCCAGCAATTTTTTTGCCGTCAACGCCTCGTCGAGGAAGAATTTCGCCAAGAGCGTTACCCATATCGGCATTGTGTAGTTGAGCATCGCGACCATACCCGCGCTCATGTACTTGAAACAAATTTGCATTGCCACCGAGCAGAACGCTATTTGCAATGCGCCCGTCAGCACAATCCACGACCAATATTTTCGCGGCGGCGGCGGCAACTTCACGATAAAGGCGACCGCCACCAGTACGAGTGCGCCGGATAAAAATCTGTACGTCACGAATAATTCCGGCGTGAAAAAGTCATTGGCGACCTTCATCACTACGAAATTGAATCCCCAAATGACGCACAGCAAAATCAATTCCTTGAACATCACTTATTGACATTGTCGGGGACGGTGCCGAGTTTCTTTATATCCTTGCCGTCGCGAGTACCGTGAATTTTTATTTTGGCAAGCTCGGCATTGAGTGCCGAATATTCTTGAGCAGTCAATTCAATATCCGCCGCGCCGAGATTTTCTTTGATTCGCGACTCTTTCCTCATGCCGGGTATCGGGACAATGAAACTGCCGCCTGCCAACACCCACGCCAAGGCAATCTGCGCGGGCGACGCGTTTTTATCGGCGGCAAAGCGATTGATTAGGTCGAGCAACGGCTGATTCGCGTCCATATTTTCAGAGGCAAAGCGCGTAATAACTCTGCGAATGTCATTGCCCGTGAATTCGTCTTTGCTTGTGTACTTGCCGCTCAAAAAGCCGTTGCCCAGCGGCGAGAACGCCATAAAGCCGATATTGTTCGCCGCACAGTACGGAATAACGTCGCGTTCCCACTTGCGCTCCATCATTGAATATTCGCTTTGAATCGCCGAAATAGGCGTGACGACATTGGCGCGTTGGATTTGGTCGAGCGTTGCCGACGACTGCCCCCAAGCACGGATTTTGCCCTCGCCAATCAGTTTGCCCATGACAAACGCAACTTGCTCCTCCGAGCCGTCGTCCATCTGATGTTCGATGTACACGTCGATATAGTCGGTCTGCAGGCGACGGAGTGAACCCTCCAAGCTCTTGCGTATGCCGGTTTCGCTAAGCTTTTCTTCGGCGAAGTCGTGCCCTTGAAATTTCTCCGGCCAGAATTTATCCGAGATGACAATTTTATCGCGAGGCAAATCTTTCAACGCCTTGCCAACGAATTCCTCATTCTTGAAGTACGAATACATCTCCGCCGTATCGAAAAAGTTGCAACCGAGCTCAAAAGCCTTGTGCACGAGCTTTATCCCGTCACTTTCGCTTGGAGTTTCGCCGTAAGCGTGCGTGAAGCCCATGCATCCCATTCCTATCGCCGAAACTTCCAAATTCCTAAGCTTGCGTGTCTTCATAATAAAGCCGTCCTTTCAAAACGATTTTGCTTGCAGTATAATTCGGCGGGAAGTTGCTATCAATCGACAATCGCGGCTCATTTGTTGAAAATAAGGAGCTCAAGCTTATGCGCAGGCAATTTACCGCCGAGGTCACGCGGCAAAATTTAATCGACGCGTTCTGTATCCTGGCAGAGAAAAAGCCCGTCGCCAAGATTACGATTAGCGAGCTGGTCGAGCGGGCGGGCTACAATCGCGGAACTTTTTATAAATATTTTCGCGATATTTACGACGTATTGGAGGAGATAGAGCGCGTCATTATCGGCGGCGTAAAGGAGAATTTTCGCAATAACATTTCGCCCGATAATTTCAAGGAAACGTTTCTGACGGCGTTCACGAAAATTCAGCGCGAGCAAGCCGTTTACTTCGATCTCCTGTTGAATCCCGCGAACAAGGCGCGTTTTGTCGACAAGATAATTGCGGAAATATCGCCTGTATTCATGACGACGTTTGACTTGCCGCCCGATAACATACGCTCAAAATATCTGACGGAAATTTATTTCACGACGGTCATTACCGCGTTGAGCACATGGATAAGCAACGGTCGCGAGCTGTCGACGAAGGAGTTATCGAATTTTCTCGGCGACGTGTTGGCAGACGGCGTCCTTCACGCCATAAAATCAAAGCACCTTGAAACTTCGCAAATTGCGTGATATTATCTGCGCGGAAAATTTTTAAGAGGAGCTTTAGCGCAATGAAGCACGTTTTATCGGTTTACGTGGAAAATCAGCCCGGCGTCCTGGTGCGGGTAGCCAGCATGTTCAGCCGGCGCGAATTCAATATCGACAGCCTGTCGGTCGGAATAACGCAATCGCCCGAATTTTCGCGGATAACGGTTGTCGTTCGCGGCGACGCCAATCTTATCGACCAAATGATTAAGCAGCTGGAAAAAATGCCCGTCGTGCAAGCGGTGCAACGGTTGGATTCGGCAACGGCGGTTACTCGCGGCATGACCATGATTAAAGTTGCCGCCGACGATAACAATCGCCTCGACGTGCTCAAAATGGCGGAGCTTTTCCGCGCCCACGTCGTCGACGTTCAGCCCACAACGCTCATCTTCGAGATAACGGGCAACGACGAAAAAGTTACGGCATTCACGCGGCTCCTCGCACCCTACGGCATTATGGAAGTCATCCGCACAGGACTTATCGCCCTTGAGCGCGGTGAAAATACCATCAACGACTATAAGCAGGAACGCGAATTTTACAGTAAGAATCTGCTCTGAATCGCGCCGTTGACAAAGAAAAAAACCTTCTTGCTATAATGGCTTTGCCTAACAAGCAAACCAACAGGCAAGGAGGTTTTTCTGTATGAAGGATAATAACAGTTCCGCCGGCGAAAGTCAATCGGCGAGCGGAGCAACGGGCGTCATCTACGTCATCACGTGCCTCGTCAATGGCAAGCAATACGTCGGGCAAACGCGGCAGAGCCTGAAAATGCGGATCGATCAGCACAAGCGCGGCAGTAGGAGGGGCAGACCCGGTATCGACGCGGCTATCGCAAAGTACGGCTGGTCTGACGAAACCTTTAAGGTCGAAGTCCTCGAAGTATGCCCCGTCGAAATGCTGAACGAACGCGAAATTTTCTGGATTGCTACACTCAACAGCAAGACACCGAACGGCTACAACCTCACGGACGGCGGCGACGGCGGTTTAAATCCCAGCGAAGAGACGCGGGCGAAAATTTCTGCCAATCACGCTGATGTTAGTGGGAGAAACAATCCGTTTTACGGCAAGAAGCATTCCGAAGAAACGTGCGCAAAAATATCCTTAGCCAAAAAAGGCAAATCGCACAAGCCTCATTCAGCGGAAACCCGCGCTAAAATTGCTGCAAGCAACAAAGGCGAGCATTCGCAAAATAAAGGCAAGCCCTCGCCCAAAAAAGGCAAACCTCTTTCTGCGGATACACGTGCGAAGATGTCCGCCGCTCATAAAGGCAAAATTTTTTCTGACGAACACAGAGCGAAATTATCTATGGCTTTACAAGGAAAAAATCATCCTCAATACGGCAAACATCCATCCAAAGAAACCCGCGCCAAGATGTCCGCCGCGCAGAAAGCATATTGGGCGCGGAAAAAAGCTCTTGAACACGGCGGCGATAAGTGATACACTGTCACGAGTTTCATTAGCAATTTTTTGGAGGGAATATTGTGGCAAAAGTGTATTATGACAACGACGCAAACTTTGACATTCTGAACGGCAAGATCATCGCCGTTTGTGGCTACGGTTCTCAGGGGCACGGTCAAGCAAAAAATCTCAAGGACAGCGGTCTCAACGTCATTATCGGGCTCTATCCCGGCTCGAAGTCAAAGGCTGTCGCCGAGAAAGACGGCTTTAAAGTTTTCAACGTCGCCGAGGCGGTCAAGCAGGCGGACATCGTTATGGTACTCATACCTGACGAAAAACAGGCGGACGTATATCGCAACGAAATCGCGCCCAATCTCAAGCCCGGCTCGGCTCTCGGATTTTCACACGGTTTTAACATTCATTTTCGTCAAGTAGTTCCGCCCGACAACGTCGACGTGTTTATGGTCGCGCCCAAAGGTCCGGGGCATTTGGTACGCAGGACGTTCGTTGAAGGTAGCGGCGTCCCCGACGTCTTCGCGGTGGAGCAGGACGCTACGGGCAAATGCTTCGACATCGCCCTTGCCTACGCTCGCGGTATCGGCGGCACCCGCGCAGGTGTTCTCCAAACCACCTTCAAGGAAGAGACGGAGACTGACCTTTTCGGCGAACAATGCGTCCTCTGCGGCGGCGTAACTCATCTGATTCAAAACGGCTTCGAGGTCTTGGTTGCGGCGGGTTATCAGCCCGAAATCGCCTATTTCGAGACCTTCCACGAAATGAAACTTATCGTAGATCTTCTTTACGAGGGCGGCATGGCGAAGATGCGCAAATCTATCAGCGACACGGCGGAATACGGCGACTACACCACCGGACCGAAGATTATCACGCCCGAAGTCCGCAAGGCTATGGAAAAGGCTCTTTCCGAGATTCAGGACGGCAGCTTTGCCCGTAACTGGCTCGTCGAAAATCGTGCGGCTGGTCGCGCCAACTTCCTTGCTCAGCGCAGGATTCACGCCGAACATCAAATCGAGACCGTCGGCAAGAAACTGCGCGGCATGATGAGCTGGCTCAAAGACGGTTCCGACCTTTCCAAAGACTGATTAACATAAGCGGCTTATTTGGAGTCGGGAGTGGGATTTTCCGCTCTCGGCTCCTTATTGCTAATCGGAGGGATTTATGGAAAATTTACTGCTGAATAATCTGCAGAGCTTGGTAGCGACGGCGCGGCGAGATTCGGACTTCGATTTATTTTGTCGGCGGCTCAAAATGGCGGAAACACTTTCGAGCCTGCCGCCCGAAGCTATGGCAAATATAACGTTCCGGGATTTTTACACGGAGTTTTGGAAACTGGCGGGCGAAGCGCGACACAAAACGAAATTCGCCGAGGAGGAGAAAAATATTTCGCGGCAAGTCGTGGAACGGGCGCAAGTCGAACAAAATCCCGTCCGTCGACAATACTTCGCGTTGGTGCTTATGATATTCGGCGAAATGCAAGCGGCGCAATCGCTTATCGACCAACGATTTTGGTCGCCGCAACTGCTGAACGACTTCGCGACGTTCATAAACTGGAACGCCTTGGCGAACAATCAGCTGCCGCCGCAAGCGCAGGCTAAAATCGCCCGCAACAATCAAGTAGTGGCGTTCCTTCAGGAAAAATACGCCGCGCTGATCCAAAAGCATTCGCAAGCCGTCATCAACGAAAAAAATTGCCCGCCCGTCAAGGATTATCGGATATGGTTTTGCTGGTTGCAGGGCAAAGAGCAAATGCCGCCGCTCGTGAGTTGTTGCTATAATTCGCTCAAGCAGAACGCGGGGCGTTACAAGGTCGTCTTCCTCGACGCGCAAAATTTTTCCCGCTACGTTGACATTGCGCCGCATATCGTTGACAAGTTCCGCAAAGGTAAACTGTCCCCGACGCATTTCTCCGACGTCCTGCGCATGAATTTGTTGGAGCGACACGGCGGCTTGTGGCTCGACTCGACGATTTTGGTCGTGGAGCCGCTCGAACGTTACGCCAAGTTTTTGCAACTGCCTTACTTCACGCAGAAATATTATCACGATGTCGACTACACCGCGCCTTACAACAAGTTAAATATTTGGTGCATTGCTTACGGGCGGCGGGCGACTTTCCTCCAAGGCTCGGCGATTCGCCATAATCCGCTGTTTGCTTTCGTCAAGGAATTTTTCAACGACTACCTCAAGGAATTCGACGAGCTGATTGATTATGTGTTGGTGGACTTCGCGATAGAATTGGCTTACAACAATATCGCGGCGGTCAAGCGCGAAATGGACGCCGTGCCGATTAACAACCTTGACATAAACACGTTGGTGTTCCACTTGAATGATTCTTACGCGCTGTTTCCCTACGACAAGATTTTTACGGGCAATTTCCTGTACAAGTTGAGTTGGAAGATACCTTTGGACATGAAGCGGGAGGATACGGTGTTCAGGGAAATTCAGCGGCGTTATTCGTAAATTTTAGGAGGGTTACTTTTGAAAAGTAACCAAACAGCAGACGCGCCGAGCCGCCCGACTTCGGAGACATATTCGCCGCGCTTAAACACGAAACAAATTTTAGGAGAGTGATACGAATGGGCATGACTATGAGCGAAAAAATCCTTGCGCGACACGCGGGGCTTGAAAACGTGGAGGCGGGGCAATTGGTCATTTGCGATTTGGATTTGGTCATGGCGAACGACGTTACAGGTCCGCCGTCGATTAAGGAGTTCGAGAAAATCGGGCGACCCGTCTTCGACCCGAACAAGATCGCGCTGATACCCGACCACTTTCAACCCGCCAAGGACATCAAAAGCGCGGACTTAGCTAAGGCAATGCGCGACTTCGCTCGCAAGAACAAAATCGTGCACTACTACGAACAGGGGCGCGTCGGCATTGAGCACGTTATCCTGCCCGAATTCGGTATCGTCGCGCCTGGCATGCTGATTATCGGCGCGGATAGCCACACTTGCACTTACGGCGCGGTCAACGCCTTTTCAACGGGCGTGGGCACCACCGATTTGGCTGTCGGCTTGGCGACGGGTAAGGCGTGGTTCAAAGTCCCCGAAGCGATTAACGTTCGTCTTACCGGCAAGAAGCCGCGCAACATTTGCGGCAAGGACGTTATCCTCACGCTGATTGGCAAGATTGGCGTCGACGGCGCACTTTATAAGGCTTTGGAGTTCACGGGCGAGGGCGTCGCCGAACTGTCTATGACCGACCGCTTGACTATTTCCAACATGGCGATTGAGGCGGGGGCCAAGGCGGGCGTCTTCCCGTTCGATAAGGTTGCCGAGCTTTACATTGCGCGGCGTGTCAAGAAGGCTATCGCGCCTGCCCAAGCCGACCCCGACGCCAATTATTGCGCGACCGTCGAGATTAACCTCAGCGAGCTTAAACCCGTCGTGGCGTTGCCGCACCTGCCCGAAAATGTTAAGCCCGTTGACGCGCTGGGCGACATTAAGATTAACCAAGTGGTTATCGGCTCGTGTACGAACGGGCGGCTTGAGGATTTGGGCATAGCGGCGGGGATTCTGCGCGGGCGCAAAGTTCATCCCGACGTTCGTTGCATAATCATCCCCGGCAGTCAGGAGATTTACAAGGAGGCTATGCACTGCCACTGGATTGATATTTTTATCGACGCGGGTTGCGTGGTCAGCTGCCCGACGTGCGGACCTTGCTTGGGCGGCTACATGGGCATTTTGAGTGCGGGCGAGCGTTGCGTTTCGACGACCAATCGCAACTTCCGCGGGCGTATGGGTCACGTCGACAGTGAAGTTTATTTGGCGAGTCCGTTCGTAGCGGCGGCGTCCGCCATTACAGGGAAAATTTCTGCGCCCGAGGAGGTGCTCTAAATGATTCAAGGCAAAGTGTGGCGTTACGGCGACAACATTGATACCGACGTGATAATCCCTGCGCGGTATCTGAACACGTTCGATCCTGGGGAGTTGGCTAAGCACTGCATGGTTGACATCGACGAGACGTTTGCGGCGAACGTCAAGGCGGGTGACGTTATGGTCGGCGGGAAGAATTTCGGTTGCGGTTCCAGCCGCGAACATGCCCCCGTTGCAATTAAGGCGTCGGGAATTCCGGTGGTTATCGCGGCGAGTTTCGCCAGGATTTTCTATCGCAACGGCATTAACATTGGCTTGCCGCTCCTTGAGATTGGCGACGCCGTGGAAAAAATTTCAGCCGACGACGTTTTGAGGATAGACACGTCCACGGGCACGATTGAAAACCTTACGACGGGCGACACGTTCAAGGCGCAACCCTTGCCGCCGTTCGTGCAGGGCATTGCCGACGCGGGCGGGCTTATCAACTACATCAAGTCCAAAACTTAAACCGCGCAGATTGCAAAAAAAATTTCCCTCCCGAATCCGAGAGGGATTTTTTTATGCGTGTATGACGGGGAAGACGCCCAAATTTTTTAGCCAAATGCTCCTGTCGTAGACGGCGCGAATCGCCTCGTTCAAGGCGTCGTCGCCGGCGTCGGTCTCCAGGTCGAAGAAAAAAATATATGCACCGAGGATTGTCCGAGCGGGGCGCGATTCAATCCGCGTCATGTTGACACCGCGCTTGGCGAATTCGTTCAGCACCTCACAGAGCGAACCTGCGCGGGAGCCGTCGATTTGGCAGATAATCAGCACTTTATCGCCGTCGAAGTGCGTAACGGGCGCGGCGTCGCGGGGCTTGTAGCGAATCTCGAAAAAGCGCGTGCTGTTATGCGGATTGTCCTGAATATCCTTGGCGGCGACGATAAGCCCGTTGAGCTTGCCGGCGCGTTCGGTGCAAATGGCGGCGGAATTTTCCTCGGCGGCAACGAGTTCGGCGGCGCGGGCGGTTGAGGTCGTCGCTACAATCTCGGCGTCGGGGAAATTGTTATGGAGGAACTTCCGGCATTGCGCCAGCGGTTGAGCGTGCGAATAAATCTTTTTGACGGCTTGCACGTCGACGGGCGGCTTAGTCATGAGGAAGTTTTTGACTTGCCAAACCAGTTCGCGGCTTACGGTTAAGGTATCGCTCCGCGCCAGTGTGTCGAGCGTGATGTTTATCGAGCCTTCCAGCGAATTTTCGACGGGTACCAACCCCGCGTCCAATCGCCGCTCCTTGACTGCCGTCAATACGTCGAAGATGTCCGCGCAGATTTCCAACTTAAAATCTTCCCGCGTGAATTTTTTCAGCCAAAGTGCCGCCTCCTCTGAGTGCGTGCCCTTCGGTCCGAGTATTCCCAATGTCTTCATGTCAATCACCAAATTTCAATTTGCTAAGTTCGGGGAAGAGGTCGCCGATAGATTGCGACAGTTGCTTGGGGCGGAGCAAATCGATAACGGGCTGCATGACGCGGAAAAATTCTTCGTCGTCCTGCAACAGCGCGAGGATAGCGGCGGTATTGGCGGCGTCGGCAAGGGCGGTGTGTTGCGTGCCCTCGAAGTCCCGATTCATTGCGCCGATAGCGTGTTTGAGCGCGAGGCTCGAATGCAACCCGATTCGTTCGTCGAACGCCTTTTGCAAATCACGCCACTGCCGCTCCAGCTTGCCGACCTCGTACTTGGGCATTTTGAATCGACACTCGTCGCGCAACTGATTGATGTCCGAATTACTCCACGAGTACAACGTCATATCCCACGAGCCAATCCAATCCATAAAGTTTTGGAAAGCGTCGGGGAAAGTCGGCTTATCGGCGACGGTCTCGGCGGTTATGCCCGTCAACTTGGTAATGTGCTTGGTAATTTCGCCGTATTGCGGGCGGACGTAGCATTGAAATTCGCCGACCTGCTTATAATCGTCGTCGAGCTTAACCGCGCCGATTTCGATAATCTCGTCGGTCATGTAGCGGCGCACGTCCTTGAAACTTTTGCTGACGGGATTCATTTCCAAATCAATTACTATGTGAATCAAAATTTCAACCTCCCAAATCACTAGTCCCTAACTCCTAGTCCCTAATTCTGGTTGAGTCTGAAAATATCCTGCCGAAACTTTTTATTGACAGAATTAAGGGCGTGTGATATTATGCGCCCTGTTATGGATAAAGCATCTGTAACGGAGCCGCGGGGTGGAGCAGTCGGTAGCTCGTCGGGCTCATAACCCGAAGGTCGAAGGTTCAAGTCCTTCCCCCGCAACCAACGCTGATGTAGCTCAGTCGGCAGAGCGTATCCTTGGTAAGGATAAGGTCACCGGTTCAATCCCGGTCATCAGCTCCAGCGGCGGTGTAGCTCAGTTGGCTAGAGCAAGCGGTTCATACCCGCTGTGTCCGCAGTTCAAATCTGTGCACCGCCACCACCACTTGAGATTAACGCCCCTGCCACAGGGGCTTATTAAATTCAAAATCGGGCGATATATCATGCAAGAAAGTTTTTGCGGACAGTCAGATTTTCGGCGCGATACAAAGCATTGGAATCATTGCTACAAGAAAATTTTCAATCTTAACAAGCCATCGCTGTTCGCACAGTTCGTCCGCCGGAGCTACTTGAAAACGCCCGCCACTTTGCTGGAGTTGGGTTGCGGCAACGGGCGCGACAGTTTGTACTTCGCCGCGCAAGGCTTGAAAGTTACTGCCGTCGACGCTTCCGATTATGCCATAGACGAACTTAATCAGCGGGGCGTTGCCGACGCCGAATTTTTCTGCGATGATTTTGTCAGCTCGGAGCAGGTTTATTCGCGCCAATACGATTACTGCTATTCCAGATTTTCCCTGCATGCCATAAACGCCACTCAAGAGGATTTGCTCCTAACCAACGTGAAAGCCGCGCTCAAAGATGGCGGCAAGTTCTTTATCGAGGTGCGCAGCGTGAACGATCCGCTCTTTGGCAAAGGCGAACGTGTTGCCAATACAACGGCAGAGGGGTATGTAAAAAATTGTTTCATTAACAACGGACACTTTCGCCGCTTTATCGAAAGGAAGGAACTGGAAGAGACTTTGTTGGTCAAGGGTTACAAGCTGGAGTATTCCGCCGAAAAGACAGGCTTCGCCCCCTTCGGCTCGGAAGACCCGCCCGTTATCCGCATTGTCGCTTCCGTTTGATATAATCGAAATGTTATTGGAGGTTGAATCATGAGGACGAATATTACCCTGTCCTGCACCGAATGCAAGAATCGCAACTACAGGACGAACAAAAACAAAAAGAATACGCCCGACCGCATCGAGCTGAAAAAGTATTGCAGATTCTGCAAGAAGCATACCCCGCATAAGGAGACCAAATAATTTCGTCCGGAGCGTGAGAGCATTGTCAGAGCAAAAGGGCGAAAAGAAAGGCATCGTCCAATTTATCAAGGAAGTCCGCACCGAGCTCAAAAAAGTTTCGTGGCCGACCAATAAGGAACTCGTGTCGTATACGGGCGTCGTCGGCTTGGCGGTAATTATCGTCTGCGTGTTGATTTGGGTTTGCGACACCGCGTTTGCCAAGCTGTTCCGAATCATCCTCGGCTGAAAGGACAAATCGCTATGGATAAGAAAAAAGTTCCGGAATCGGAGCGCATTACCGAGCGTGCCTGGTACGTCGTGCACACCTTTTCGGGCTACGAGAAACGCGTTAAAGCCACTCTCGACAGCAAAATCGCCGCGCAGGGTTTGGAGGACGTTATCTTTAACGTTATCGTGCCCATGCGTGCCGAATCCGAATTCAAGGACGGCAGGCGTCGCCTCGTCCAGAAAAAAGTTTTCCCCGGCTACGTCCTCGTCGATATGATTGTCAACAACAATTCGTGGTTCGTCGTGCGCAATACGCAAGGCGTGACGGGCTTTGTCGGCTCCGAAAAAGACCCCATTCCGCTCAGCCCCGAAGAGGCGCAACGTATCCTTACCGAACTGGTCGACGGTCGCGCCACCGATAACACTCTCGGCTTCAACGTCAACGACAACGTGCGAATCATCGACGGCATTTTTGAGAATCGGCTCGCGGTCGTCAAAAGCATTGACGCCGCCAAGCAACGCCTCAAAGTCCTCGTCGAGGATATGCCCGTTGATTTGGATGTCAGCCAAGTTGAAAAGATATAGTCCCTGCCGAAAGGAGGTGCACACATGGCAAAGAAAGTTACCAAAGTCGTCAAGCTGCAAGTTCCGGCAGGTAAGGCTACTCCTGCGCCGCCTGTAGGTCCCGCGCTCGGTCAGGCGGGCGTCAACATCATGGCGTTCGTCAAGGAGTTCAACGACCGCACGGCTCAGCAGGCGGGCTTGATTATCCCCGTCGAGATCTCGGTTTACGAGGACAGGTCGTTCACGTTCATAACCAAGACTCCGCCGGCGGCAGTCCTGCTCAAAAAGGCGGCAGGCATCGAAAAAGCTTCGGGCGAACCCAATAAAAATAAGGTCGCCAAACTGCCCCGCGCCAAGGCTCAAGAGATCGCCGAACTTAAAATGAAAGACCTCAATGCGGCGTCAATCGAGGCGGCAACGCGCATGATTGAAGGTACCGCACGCTCCATGGGGATTGAAATTGTCGCTTAATTCGACACTGCGGGAGATATCATCGTTTGTACCGCGAGGAGGAAAATTTTAATGGCAAAGCAAAGCAAAAGATTCCGCGAGGCTCAAGGGCTTGTCGAACACGGCAAATTTTATACCGCCGACGAAGCCGTTGCGCTCGTGAAGAAAACCGCTACCGCCAAATTCGACGAGACGATTGAGTTGCACGTGCGCCTGGGCGTCGACCCCAAATACGCCGACCAACAGGTTCGCGGCGCGATCGTCCTGCCCAACGGTATCGGCAAAACCAAGCGCGTCCTTGCGTTCGTGGCGGGCGAAAAGGTTAAAGAGGCTGAAGCCGCCGGCGCGGATTACGTCGGCTCCGACGACCTCGTCGCCAAGATTCAGGGCGGTTGGTTCGACTTCGATGTTGCCGTCGCTACGCCCGACATGATGCGCATTATCGGTCGTCTCGGTAAGTTGCTCGGTCCCCGCGGCTTGATGCCTAACCCGAAACTCGGCACCGTCACGCCCGACATCACAAAGGCTATCAGCGAGCAAAAGGCAGGTAAGGTCGAGTACCGCACCGATAAGCAGGGCAACATCCACTGCCCGATTGGCAAGAAGTCTTTCGAGGAAGACAAGCTCAAGGAAAATTATCAGACGCTTATCGACACCTTGATTCGCGTCAAGCCGGCGGCGGCTAAGGGGCAATACATTAAGTCCATCACGTTGGCGGCGGCTATGGGTCCCGGCGTCCCGATTCAAATTTGATAACCAAATATCTTGACCGCAGACGGCAAGTTCGGCACGCCGATTAAAGCACTTGCTCAGGTCGAAAGTAACTTTGCAATTAAAGTTTCCTTCGGTCTGCGCGGTCGAAGGATTTTTTCATTAAGCTTTGGGAGGTGAAAATGTATGGCAGTTACGAGCAAAGTGACGCCCAAAAAAGAGGCGGTTGTCGCCGAGATTAAGGGCTGGCTGACCAATTCCAAAGGCGTCGTTTTGACGAAATACGACAAGCTCAACGTCGCGACCGATACGCAACTGCGCCGCGAACTCCGTGCGGCGGGCGTTCAATATAAAGTCGTCAAAAATACCATGCTCCGCATAGCGGCTGAGCAGGCGGGCATCGAGGGGCTTGATTCGCACCTGGAAGGCACCACCGCTATGGCTTTCTCCGCCGAGGATGCGGTTGCTCCGGCGAAAGTCCTTTGCGACTTCATGAAGAAAAACAAGCTCGAAGACCCCGGCATTTTGACGATTAAGGTCGGCATGGTCGAGGGCAAAGTTATCAGCGAGGCGGGCGTCAAAGCTTTGGCGAATTTGCCGAGCCGCGAGGTTCTCGTTGCAAAGTTGCTCGGCAGCATGAACGCTCCGATTGCAAACTGCGTGGGCGTCCTGTCGGCGGTCATTCGCAATTTCGTCGGCGTCGTCGATGCGATTCGCGAAAAGAAGGAAAAGGAAGCGGCGGCGTGATTCTTGCCGCGTGAATTTGAAATTTGGAGGCTGAAATATAATGACTAAAGAAGAAATTATGCAGGCGATTGAAAGCATGACGGTTTTGGAACTGTCCGAACTGGTCAAGGCAATGGAAGAGCGTTTCGGCGTATCGGCGGCGGCACCGGTAGCGGTTGCGGCGGCAGGTCCGGCAGCGGCGGCGGCTGAACCCGAAGAAGAAAAGACCGAATTCGACGTTGTCCTCGCCAATGTCGGTCAAGAAAAAATTAAGGTCATCAAGGCTGTCCGCGAAGCCACGGGGCTGGGTCTCAAAGAGGCTAAGGCTCTCGTCGACGGCGCACCCGCTCCCGTCAAGGAGAAAATCTCCAAGGCTGACGCCGAGGCTCTCAAGGCTAAGCTCGAAGAGGTTGGCGCGACCGTCGAAATTAAGTAAGCAAGCGTATGTAGTTACCATAAACCCCCGCTCGGAAATTTTGGGCGGGGGATTTTTTAATGTTGCAGGCGGGCGTTGATTTCCTTTTGCAATTTATTCAGAGAATTGTTGAACGGCACGACGCCCGCAATTATTTTCGTAAGCTCGTTATCGGCGTAGAGCATGGCGTTTTTGTAGTTTTTGAACTTGAACGGCATAATCGCCGCGTCCATGGCGTCGCTTATTTCGGCGGGCGTTATCGCCGCGTTTTCCCGCGTCTCCCACGAGAATATTTCCGCCGCCTTCGCCGAGATTATCACGTCGCGGCGCACCGGCAACGCTTGCGATTTTTCCAGTATCAATTGCTGAGTTTTCACGTCGTAGCACAATTTTTTAAGCAATGCCCACGCCAAGTCTTTATGCCGCGTGCGTGCGCTCATGCCGATTAGCAACGTGTCCATGACCGAGATATTCCCGCCCGATTTGCCGGCGGGCATTTTTATGCAATCCCACTCAAACGACGTGTATTTTTTGATTCGCCACGGATAAGGCTTGTAGGTGCGATATTCCGCGAACGTAAACGGTCTGAACGCCACGCGCCCGACATCAAAATCTTTCGGCGAGATCGCAAAGCCGCCGCTTACGTCGCGCAATTCCATTATGAATTTTATCGACGCCTCCATTCGCGAATCGGCAAAATATGACGCTTTCCCGTCGTCGCGGAAAAATTTCATTCCGTTTGAAATAGCCGCGTCCTGCCACGAATAATCGTAGCAACCGAATTGGTCGGGCACGCCGTCGCCGTCAATATCCCGCGTCACCCGCCGACATATATTTAAAAAATCGTCCCACGTCCAATCATTTTTCGGCAAGGCGATATTTTCTTGCGCCAACAGGGTTTTATTCACGAACATAAACGTCAAAGTGCTTTCGCACGGCAACGCGTAGCTGATATTCTCGTATTTCCCGAAATTAAATGCCGCAGGATAATAAACTTCCGCCGAAAAATTCTTATCCGTAGCAATAAATCCGTTTAAATTCATCAAACCGCCCATCGACGCGTACAGATTAAAATCCTCCGCCAAAATAAAAAAAATATCGGGTTCTTCCCCTGAAATAAATTTTTCCGCAAGCCATTCGCTGTAATCCTCCTTTTTTATGCCGCTCACGTATTTTACACTTATTCCGGGATTTTCCGCCTCGAAATCCTTTATTACCGCATCGATTATCGCATACGGTTCGCCCTGCGGCACGTCCCAATTATTTCCCGCAAATATTCCTACCGTCAGCATTTTCGGGCGGCTCATTTGCCAATTCAAAAAAATTATCGCGATTATTACCGCGATTATCGATTTTTTAAGCATGAAAATCACTTGCCAAGCCCGTTTGCACCGCCCATATCGCCAATTGCGTGCGGTCGCGCAAATTTAATTTCGATAATGCCGAACTCAACGCATTTCTCACCGTTCCCTCGGATAAATATAATTTTTCCGCTATTTCCTTGTTCGACAGCCCGCGTCCTACCCAACTCGCGATATTTCTTTCCGTTTTATTTAATTCTTCGACGCTCCGACCTTCAATTCCCATTGCGATATTCGCCTGCGCCAACTGATTAAATAATTTTACCACCTTTGTTATCACGCTTGCATTTAATATCGAGCCGCCGTTCATTACCGTATGTATCGACGCCGTAAGCTCCTGTACCGAGCAACCTTTTAATAAATACCCGCTTGCTCCGTATTTTAACGCGTAAAATACATATTCGTCGTCGTCGAACGTCGTTAAAATGATTATTTTTACATCAGGATAACGCTCTTTTACTATTTTCGTGCACAATACTCCGTCCATTTCCGGCATTCTTATATCCATTAAAATTATGTCCGGCAAATTTTTTTTCATTTGTTCCAATACTCGCTGACCGTTTTCCGCAAGCCCTATGACTTTTATATCCGAATTCATGTTCAAGATTATTTGCAGACTTTCTCGAATTAAATCCTGGTCGTCCGCGATTATTATTTTTATCATTATTTTTCACTCCGATTTAACGGTATCATCGCCTCAACCGTAAAGCCGCCGTCATTCCAATAATTTATTGTTCCGTGCAATAATTTCAGCCGCTCCCGCATGTGTCGAAGTCCGAATCCCGCCTTTACCGACGCGCAGCCGCATCCGTTATCCGAAATTTTTATTAAAAGTCGCTGCTCGTCGCCGCTTATCCGAATTTTTACCTTAGTCGCTTGCCCGTGTCGCTTTGCGTTTGTTATGCTCTCCTGAATTACCCGATAAATTACGTCTTCCTGATCGCTACGCAAATTTTCCGCCCATTTGAGCACCTCGAACGTAATTTCCATGCCGGACGACGCCGAATAATCCCGCGTCATTTCTTTTAACGCCTCTTGAAACGGCAGCCGCTCCAAATCGTCGGGGCGCAATTTTTTTACCGACCGCCGCACGTCCGTTATTCCTTTTTTTGCCGCGTCGCGTATTTTATTCAGCTGATTTTTCGTCACTTCCGGCGCGATTTCCAGCGTCATTAAGCAGGCGTCCAGCCCCGCCGCTATTCCTGTCAAAGCATGTCCGAGCGTGTCGTGAATTTCCCGCGCCAAGCGGTTTCGTTCGCGTGTTTCCGCCATTTGTGCGACCTCTATCGCGTAAGCCCGCAGTCGCTGATTTGCCTCCTCCAATTTCTCATTTAATAAGCGCGTCCGTTCGTGCTCCTCGTGACTGTTTTTTATCACCAGCACCAAATAAAATACGAAACACACGATATTTAATGAGTAAAATGTATTTTTCAGCGCGAGAATTACCGATTTTGCTCCCGCTGTGTAATATGACGCATAAGCCTCGAACGATATTATTTTCGTGCTGAACAACGCAAAATTGTAATTCGACATGAAATATAAGCAGAATAATGCAATTAAAAGCGCGTATTCCTGCCGATGTCCCTCGTATTTATACATTAAATCCGCTGCTACCAATAAAATTACGCCGTCATAAGCCAAATTCAGCACGCGCATTAAAATCATACACATTACTACTTCCGTCGCAAAAAATACGTATTTCAGCCGCCGATTTTCCGTTTTTAAGTAATAATGCCCGCTCAACGCGAATATTACGAACGATATTACCGTTTGGAAAAATAATTCGCCCGACGATTGCGGTATCGCGCCCGCCAATTCCAGAAATGCCCGCGCACTCATTGAATTGTTTATGCGCTCCTGCGTTACGCACATGAAGCCCATTAACGTAAATATTATGACGCCGTTGCAAAAATAAAGCAGGCGATGCATTCCCTTTGCCGTTAAAATTTGCATTTTAATTCCAACTGTCCAGGTCAAATGCCGCAATATTTTCGGCGGAAAGTAATTTCGTCGGTAATTTTATGATTTTTTCTACCGATTCGCCCGAAATTATTTTATACGCCATTTCCGCAGAGATTTTCCCGATTTGGCGCGGAGATTGTACCGCCGTTGCCGTCATTCTGCCCGAAAATATCATCTCCTTGGTCTCAGGTACCCCGTCGACGCCGTAAACTTTTATGTCGCCCAACAAATTCATGCTCTGCAACGCCGCTATCGCTCCCATTGCTGACGGGTCGTTTAACGCCATTACTATATCAATTTCGGGGTGCGAACGAATCAATTTTTCCATGACGGGCATAGCTACTTCCAGTTGCCCCAAACATTCAGCCTCCGCCACGATCTCAAAATCCGTGTCCGCCGATATTTTTTCCTTGAAGCCCTGCATTCTGTCCAGTGACGACCGCGCTTGAGAGTGTTTCAGCAAGGCGATTTTCCCGCCCGTTGAATTTTTCAGCAAGTGCTCGGCGCATTGTGCTCCCGCCGTATAATTGTCGGAGACTACCGTGCAATTCACCAGAAAATCATTCTCGACGTTGGTGTCTATCGCTATCACGGGGATTTTTGCCGCCCGCGCCAATTCCAATGACGGCTCGACCTCGCGCCAATTCACCGGATTGATAAATATCAGCTCCACGCCCATATCTATTAACTCCCGAATTTCCTCGTGCTGTTTCGCCACGCTCAGCGCGGGGTCTCGCGAAATTAAAACGTCGCCGTGATTTTCGACCTCCGTGCGAATTTCTTCGTCTATTACCTCGTAAAACGGATTGTTGAGCGTCATGTACACCGCGCCCAATTTCCGTCGGTGCTCGTTTTGTCGCATGGAGTAATCGGTCGTCGTGAAGTGGTAAAATTCCATCCACATCAGCCCGAACAACATAGTCAACGCCCAAATCATTCCGCGCATAAATATCACCCGTCGCGATTATACCGCAAAAGAGCCTCAAAGGTAACCTTGAGACTCTTTTGTTTGGGTAAGGTGTGGTTAATGGATATTAAGCAAAAAGTCCGATGGCGTAGCCTGCAATGCCTATCGCGAACAGCCCGATTATGATTATCAGCGGGTTCATGCCGCGTTTTAGCAGCCACATACAAGCGAAGGTCATTAACAGAGCCACGATACCGGGCATCAAGCTGTCCAGGATTGTTTGGAGTGTCGTGACGACGTGCTCGCCCATTGCGTTATCGTATTCGGAAATTACCAGCGGCATGTTGACGGTTGTCCACTTGGCGACGAGCGCGCCCATAACCAGCAAGCCCAAGACCGACGCGCCTTCCGTCAAGAATTTCATTTCGTTGCCGCCGATATTTTCGACGAGTTCGGTACCTTTTTCGTAGCCGTATTTCACGCCGTACCAGTGAGTGGCAAGGCGAATCGCGTTAAAGCCGATGAAGAAAATCAGCGGACCGAGTATGGAGCCGGTGAGCGCAATGCCCGCGCCCAGAGCCGCCAAGACGGGGCGAATCGTGCCCCAGAATATCGGGTCGCCGACGCCCGCCAAAGGTCCGATTAAACCGACCTTGACGCCGGACAGCGTTGCGGGGGATATGTCCGCGCCGTTTGCGCGTTTCTCCTCCATTGCGCCGATTATGCCCATGATCGCCGCCGCTACGAACGGTTGCGTGTTGAAGAATTCCAAATGCCGCTTGAGAGCCGCCTTCATCTCTTCGGGATTGTCGCTGTAGACGCGCTTAAGAATCGGCATCATCGAGACGCAGAATCCCATTGACTGCATACGCTCAAAGTTGAAGGAGCCGAGCAGGAAATTGGAGCGGATAAACGTCCAAAAAAGGTCGTCTTTGGTAACTTTTTTCTCAGCCATAAACTCGCCTCCTTACATAAGATCCGAATCGTCGATGTCGTCGCCCTCAATGCCGCCGCCTCCGCCGCCGGTTTTAGCCGCTTCCTCAATGGCAATGTCTTTCTGCATGTCTTTGATATGGAAGTAAGCGCAAATCGCGCCAATCGCGCCGAAGCCGATAAGGTTGACGTCGGTGAAGACCGCGATTAAGAATCCGAGGAAGAAATAGACCATGAGCTTTTGCGCGTTCATGAGGTTGATAACCATTGCGTAGCCGACGACGACGATAAAGCCGCCGGCGACTTGCAAGCCGCGTGTCACGACTTCGGGGATTGAGTTGAGCGCGTTGTTTACCACGTCGGTGCCCGCGACCATTGCGATAGCGACCGTCGGGACAGCGACGCGCAGAGCTTGCAGGATCAAGCCCGCCACGTGACACATTTCGATTCCGCGCAGGTTAGCCTCTTCGGCGTATTTGTCAGCCAAGTGTTGGAAGAAAACCGTAATAGTGCGCACGAATATCGTTAAGACTTGACCGGCAGCCGCGAGCGGAACGGCAAGCGCAATGCCCGCGCCGATTGATTGATGACCGACGATAACCAGGACTGTCGAGACGGTGGAGGCGAGTGCGGCGTCCGGAGCCATTGCCGCGCCGACGTTCATCCAACCCAGAGCCATCATTTCGAGCGTGCCGCCCAAAATTATTCCCGTTGTCGGGTCGCCCAAGACTATTCCCGTCATTGTGCACGCCACAACCGGTCTGTGGAATTGCGCTTCGTCCAAAACCGCCGCCATGCCCGTTATCGACGCCACGATAAACAATAAAATCAATTCTACTCCCGACATTGCAAAACCTCCTTTTCAGGAATTAGGAATCGGGAATTAGGAATTAGTCTGCTCCCCGATTCCCAATTCCTGCTCCCTGCTTTCAAGCAAGTCCTTTGGCTTTGAGCGCGTCCATTGCGTCGATTTTCGGGTCGTTGACGAGCTTGCGCATTTCGACTTCGATGCCCATGCTTACGAGCTCTTTAATCGCCGC
>ERZ842401.844-NODE-844-length-45341-cov-7.004107_pt1 | contig 45341 bp, 35 predicted proteins | sample MGYA00521270_ERZ842401 | MGnify/ENA primary metagenome ERZ842401 (study PRJEB31892, sample SAMEA3878208) | bioreactor metagenome | biome: Moose rumen | place: Sweden | collected 2011-10 | study: EMG produced TPA metagenomics assembly of the PRJEB12797 data set... | reverse complement strand
AGGGAACTTGTATGCGTTCGTCAAATTTCTCAATCGGCGTGAATATGTTCTATAAAATTGTGGAAGAAGCGGCAAAACTCATGGCGGAGTATTCTGAATACGATGTCGCCGTGTGGGAAGCGCATCACAATCAAAAGGCAGATTCTCCGAGCGGCACGGCTCTTGAAGTCGCCCGCCGTGTAATGTTGGGAAACAAAACAAAAACGGAAATGGTCTTTGACGCGTTCCACGAAAAGCCAAAAGCAAACGAATTGCATGTTTCTTCAACGCGCGTGGGCGCAACGCCAGGAACGCACACCGTGTTCTTTGACTCTCCCGCCGACACGATTGAAATCACGCACCGCGCACGAAGCCGCGAAGGTTTTGCACGAGGAAGCGTGACCGCGCTCGAAAAACTCACCGCAAAACTGAAATCGGGCGAGCTTTCGCGCGGAAAATTGTACGGAATGAGCGATTTGTTCTAAAAAAAACGCGGAGCGTATTGCATCCGCGCTTCATTTTTTATTTAGTAATTGCTTTTCTTCACTTCAAAGAAGCTCTGCGGGTGAGCGCACACGGGGCATGCGCCCGGGGCTTTTTTGCCCACAACGATGTGACCGCAGTTCGCGCACTGCCAAATGACATCGCCGTCCTTGCTGAAAACTTTTTCGCCCGTCACATTGTCGAGCAATTTTCTGTACCGCTCTTCATGCTCTTTTTCGATTGCGCCGACCATCTCAAACAACTTTGCAATGCGCGGGAAGCCTTCTTCTTTTGCGGTTTTTGCGAATCCGTCGTACATGTCAGTCCACTCGTAGTTCTCGCCGTCTGCGGCATCCTTCAAGTTGTCGATTGTTGACGGAATTTCACCGTCGTGGAGCAATTTGAACCAAATCTTTGCGTGTTCTTTTTCGTTGCGAGCGGTTTCTTCAAAAATGTCTGCGATTTGCTCAAATCCGTCTTTGCGGGCTTTGCTTGCATAGTAAGTGTATTTGTTTCGTGCCTGTGACTCGCCGGCAAAAGCCGTCTGCAAGTTTTTTTCTGTTTGCGTTCCTTTAATGTTTTCCATTTAGTACCTCCGGAAAATATAGTTCTCACTATTTTAATAGAGAATTCCAAAAAGTCAAATGAAAAAAAAGTGTGTGCGCGTAAAAAAATCAAAAAAAGACGCGGGCTGTGCGCCCGCGTTTAAAAACTATCGGAGTTTCTTGTAGCCGTACACAGCCGTGTCGCCAAGCTCTTCTTCGATTCTGATAAGCTGGTTGTACTTCGCCATGCGGTCAGTGCGGCTCATTGAGCCTGTCTTAATCTGCCCGCTGTTTGTGGCAACTGCGATGTCGGCAATCGTGGTGTCCTCAGTTTCGCCTGAGCGGTGGCTAGTTACCGTGGTGTAGCCGTGGCGGTGCGCCATTTCGATTGCTTCGAGTGTCTCGGTAAGCGAGCCAATCTGATTTACTTTGATGAGGATTGCGTTTCCCGCCCCTTCTTTGATTCCCTTCTCCAAGAATTTGACATTCGTAACGAAGAGGTCGTCGCCAACGAGCTGGCAGCGGTCGCCGATTTTTGCGGTGAGTTTTTTCCAGCCTTCCCAGTCGTTTTCGTCAAGACCGTCTTCGATTGAGTCAATCGGATATTTTGTAATCAGCTCTTCGAGGTAGGCAATCTGCTCGTCATCGCTCAAGCATTTTCCGTTCGGGTCTTTCGGTGTGCCATTTGAAAGCTCCTTGTAATTATAGAAGAATTTGCCGTCTTTTTCCACGCTGAATTCACTAGCCGCACAGTCCATTGCGATTTTTACATCATCGCCCGGTTTGTAGCCTGCGTCTTTGATTGCCTGAACGATTGAGTCAAGCGCATCGTTGATTCCGTCGAATTTGGGAGCGAAGCCGCCCTCGTCGCCGACAGCCGTAGAAAGCCCGCGTTTTTTAAGCAATTTTGCGAGCGCGTGGAACACTTCTGCGCCCATGCGGATTGCCTCTTTTTCGCACTTTGCACCGACCGGACGAATCATAAACTCTTGGAACGCAATCGGAGCGTCAGAGTGCGCGCCGCCGTTGATGATGTTCATCATCGGAACAGGAAGAACATGCGCATTTGCTCCGCCGATGTAGCGGTAGAGCGGAATGTTGAGTGCCTTTGCAGCTGCCTGAGCCGTTGCAAGAGAAACGCCGAGAATTGCGTTTGCGCCGAGCTTTGATTTTGTGGGTGTGCCGTCGAGCGCGAGCATTTTAAGGTCAATCGCGCGCTGCTCAAACACATTGTCGCCTTTGAGCGCGGGCGCGATGATTTTGTTCACATTTTCGACCGCTTTGAGAACGCCCTTTCCGCCGTAGCGGTTTTTGTCGCCGTCACGAAGTTCAAGTGCCTCGTTTTCGCCCGTACTTGCTCCAGACGGAACTGCCGCGCGACCAAGCACGCCGTTTTCAAGAATGACATCGACTTCAACGGTTGGATTTCCTCGTGAATCGATGATTTCACGACCAATGACATTGCTGATTTTTACTGAATTAAGCATAGTGCCTCCAAAAATGAAGAAGACTTGTGCGGGCAGCACATTAAGGAGGATACCTAGTTTGCCCGCACGGTCTTCAAAAAAATGACTGATTGTGGCTAATGAGTCAATGTTAGAATATTCTAACGGAAGTTAGTGTACACTTTAGAATTGCTTGTGTCAATGCCGATGCGCCCGATATAAAATTCCCTTGAAAATATGTATTTTTCCTATATAATAGTAGCTTGAAGACTTAAAAAAACGGTTTATTGCAAAGGAATGACTGATTGTGGCTAATGAGTCGATTTTCCCGTGCAGGCACTGTTTTAAGTCAAATTATTTCTCTTAAGGAGCATTTCATGACTTACACTGCTGAAGTGGAACACATGTGTCCTTTGGCTAAGGGCGCGTATCATGGTCCTGCCCCAATCCCTGAAGAAGGCGAGTGGGTTCAGGTTAAAAAAATTGAAGATGTATCGGGATTTACCCACGGTATCGGTTGGTGTGCACCACAGCAGGGCGCATGCAAACTTTCATTGAATGTCAAGAACGGCATCATCGAAGAGGCTTTGGTCGAAACAATCGGCTGCTCTGGCATGACTCACTCTGCCGCTATGGCTTCTGAAATCCTCATCGGAAAAACATTGCTCGAAGCATTGAACACTGACCTCGTATGCGACGCTATCAACACGGCTATGCGCGAGCTTTTCATGCAGATTGTCTACGGTCGCACTCAGTCGGCGTACTCAAAAGACGGTCTCAAAGTCGGCGCTTCTCTTGAAGACTTGGGAAAGAATCTCCGCTCACAGGTCGGAACGATGTTCGCAACCCGCAAAACAGGTCCTCGCTACCTCGAAATGACAGAAGGCTATGTCGAGCAGATTGCGCTTGACAAAGACAATCAGATTGTCGGCTACAAATGTATCAACTTCGGAAAGCTCATGGACGCTCTCAAGGCGGGAGTTGACCCGAAAGAAGCAATCGAGAAGGCTCGTACACACTACGGTCGTGTCACAGAAGATCAGGGCGTAGTTAAGTTTATTGACCCGAGAAAGGAGTAGAAAATGGCATTATTTGAAGATTATGAAGGCCGCATTCCTCAGGTGAATAAGGCTCTGAAAGAATATGGATTCAAAGAGGGCGAGTCGGGATTGAACGAGGCTCGTGAACTCTGCAAGGCTCGTGGCTTTGACCCGTACGAAATCTGTCAGTCAACACAGCAGATTTGTTTTGAAGACGCAAAATGGGCGTATGTCTTGGGCAGCGCAATCGCTATCAAAGAAGCAGAAAAAACGGGCGACAAAACTGGCTCTACCGCAGCCGCTAACATCGGTAAGGGCTTGCAGGCATTCTGTTTGCCAGGCTCAGTCGCTGATGACCGCAAAGTCGGTCTCGGTCACGGAAACTTGGGCGCACGCTTGCTTTCTGAGGAAACACAGTGCTTCGCATTCTTGGCTGGTCACGAGTCATTCGCGGCGGCTGAGGGCGCAATCAAAATCGCGGCGAACGCAAACAAAGTCCGAAAAAACAAGCTCCGCGTTATCTTGAACGGTCTCGGAAAAGACGCGGCTCAGATTATTTCTCGAATCAACGGCTTCACCTATGTTCAGACTAAGTTCGACTATTTCAACGGACAGGGAACTGACAAGGCTCTCACTGTCGTAAAGGAAATCCCGTACGGCTCAAATCCTGACCGCCTCATCGTAAAATGCTACGGTGCGGACGATGTTCGCGAGGGCGTTGCAATCATGTGGCACGAGGATGTCGATGTCTCAATCACAGGAAACTCAACGAACCCGACCCGCTTCCAGCACCCGGTCGCTGGCACTTACAAGAAAGAGCGATTGCTCCAGGGCAAAAAATACTTCTCTGTCGCTTCTGGCGGCGGCACTGGTCGCACTTTGCACCCGGACAACATGGCGGCAGGTCCTGCGAGCTACGGCTTCACTGATACTTTGGGGCGCATGCACTCAGACGCTCAGTTCGCTGGCAGCTCATCAGTTCCGGCACATGTCGAGATGATGGGCTTTATGGGCATGGGTAACAACCCGATGGTCGGCTGTACGGTTGCGTGTGCAGTCGCTGTTGCTGGCTCATTCTAAGTTTTAGAAACGAGAAACCACAGATTAACACAGATTTACACAGATTATTTTTTCATCTGTGCCATCTGTGTAATCTGTGGGTTATTCGCAATACAAGTCTAATACATAAAGCCCAAAAGCCAAATCGGGATTCGTCTGTCAGTTCCGTATTCAATATCATCGGCGACAATAAAAGAATTTTCGACATCTTGAATCTGCTTGCGCTTTTTGTTTTTGCCGCCGACTTCAAAAGTGTACTTGTTATCTACGAAAAAATCACTTTGTTCAGAAAAAGCGACCTCGTGGCTTTCGGAAAGCTGGTTCAGCACAAAAGTTTCCCGTTCGTTTCCAGCATCAACTTTTTCATTTGAAAAAAGGTGCATGAGATTTGAGTTTTCGAGCAGGATTTTGTCCGGCTTGGTGAGCGCGTTAAGCCCGCGGGATTCCTTAAAGAGCCGTTTAATGAGTTTTGAATCATCAAGGTAAAAAAGATACTGCAAAAGTGTCTGCCGGGCAACTGAAATATCGTTTGCTAATTCTGTAACATTGGGAATGAACGGTGCGGACTTTCCGATAATCCCCAAAAGCCGCTTTATTTTTGGAATTGAACCGACTTCGACATTGCGTAAATAGGGCAATTCAACTTCCAAAATCATGTTCACCGTTTCGTTGAGGCGTGAATAGTAATCAGATTTTCCTTCTGTAAAAAACGGATAATAGCCAAATCGAAGGTAATCATCAAAATATTTGAATGGGCGGATTTTGCTTACGATTTGAGCCGAAAGGTTTTCATTCTGAGAAAGGATTTCTTCAAGCGTGTAAATCGGAAAGTCAATTTTTTCGGCAAGCGAAAGATATTCGCGGAAAGAAAGCCCCTGCATAGTATAAGAAAGCGCACGGCGGCTCAAGTCTGCACGACCATTCAAGATTTCAAGCAGGGAAGAACCCGTAAAGACAATGTTGAGGCGAGGATAATCGTCATACAGATTTTTGATGACGCGCGACCATTCTGGATATTTATGAACTTCATCGATAAAAAGATGCGTACCGCCTCGCTTTATAAATTTATCCGCCAAGTCAATGAGCGAATTGGTGGTAAAATACATATTGTCAAGGCTAACATACAAGGCTTTGCTCAAATCTTCGGAAAAAGTGCGTTTGATGTGCTGGAGCATGAGCGTAGTTTTGCCCGTTCCCCGCGCCCCACGAATGCAGATAAGACGGGCGTTCCAGTTGACTTTATGCTCAAAACTGCGGATAAAATCCATCTGAGTGTAAGAAATTTTTTCACGATAGAGTTCAATCAGTCTTTCCATAACTGGATTTTACAATAATGGGGAGAAAATGTAAAGTAGAGTTTGCAAAAAATGTAGAAAAGTGTTAAATCTAGTTAACATTTTTTTAATAATAACTGGCAAGTATCTGTGCCATATTTCTGATATTGCAGTGGATTTTATTTTACAGAAAGTTAGCATATATGCTCACATAAACAGGAATATCGTTATCCTTACGAACGATTTTCAAAAGAAAACACAAAAAACTCCTGCAAATGAAATAGAAATTTGCAAGGAGCGAATGAAAGATTTTATAAAGCGAGGTGCAGAAAATGAAAAATGAAACTTTCGATTTAGATGATTATATTTCTCAGCGGAAAGAAAGAGATTCCGAATTTGCAAATGGATTTGATGCGGGCTATGAAGAATTCAAAATCGGAATGGTGATAAAAGAAAAGCGCCTTGAAAGCGGAATGACACAAGAACAGCTTGCAGAAAAACTTGATACCAAAAAAGCCTAATTTCAAGGAAGGGAAATCATTCTGAAGATATAAGACTGTCTACCTTACAGAAAGTTGCATCTGTATTTGGAAAACAGCTTAGGGTTGCAATGCTGTAATATCGCCTAACAATGCTTCAAATCAGTTATTGCCCCAGCGTGTCGACAAGGAAATGCACGCATTGCAGTGCGTTGTGCGGGAGCGTCTCCATCTTTATCAACCGAGCCATCACCAAAGACGCTCGCATGGCAAAAAAGGAAGCGCAACGAATCGAAAAACAAAAAATACAGGAAGTAAAAGACATTGAAAAAGCACAGAAAAACGATTTGGAAATGCTCGAACAGTTAGGAAACAAAAAAGTTGCTTTGCATGAAGTGTTGGCATATACGAACGAGCCAAAACTGTACACTATCGCACCAATGACCTACGACACAGTGCAATTTGTCAAGAACAACTCGCACGACAAGGGCATGTTCGGCTCTGAAAAAGACAACTCCGCCGAGCGGCTTGCCGTCCTTGAAGGCTGTATCACTGACTTTACGCACAAGGTCGATGAGCTGACTGGTGTTTCGTTCCTTGACCGCTCGAAAATCGCGCAGATTGAGAAGGAACACAAATTCCAGCTCGGCGACTGGTCGAATGACAAGAAAACTGCCGAGGTCGGAAAGGCTTTGAACGCGAACATCATGCTTTTCTTTGATAAATTCGCATACATTGATTCTGATTACCGTTTTGAAGCGAAATTCGTTGACATCAACACAATGCAATCCGCCTCATTCAATATCGTCTACAAAAATCCGAAGAAGAAAATCGTCACACCCGAAAATGTCGCGAAACTCGAAACTTCCGAATTCGATGTGAACATGTCGAAATCAGAATTTGCATCAGTTTCTTCTATAAATATGGACGGATTTGGCGGAATCGAAGTCAAAACGGACAGCAGCTATGAAAAACTCGATGTGTTCACCGTCAACGACAGGGAATATTTCCTAAAACTGGGAACGGTCGAGCTTCCAAAAGTCACGGTGAACTATTATCTGCAAATGGTGAAAAATTAATTCACTCTACCGCAAGATGACAGACTGAATCTGTATAATTGGCTTAGTGCGGTGGTTGAGGTTGCTGAGCCTGTCGAAGCATCGAAACCACCGAATATGTTGTGCAAGGTCATTTCGACAGGCTCAATGACCGTAGAGAAAGCATTTGGAGGTGTCTATGAAAATTGCAAAGAAGGTGTTTGGCGCGGCTCTCATTGCCACAGTTTTTTGCTCGGCGGTGACGGCGCAATCAGAAAAGTCTACAAATCGCTTGAACTGGACATGAGCGAGGACAAGATTTTCATTCTCTACAACAAGAGGAATGATTTGGATTTCCTCAAAGTGTGGACTGACCAGATTGACGCACGGGCGGAAGTCGCTTCTAGCATTGAGCAGACAGTGGCGCAGACGGTTGAATCTGAATTGAACGCCCGCCAAGCGGACACTCAGACAAAAGAGCGGAAGGCGAAAATCTATTCTGCGAGCATGACGAACCTCACTTTGAACGGTCTGATGAAGGAAGCGGATTATTGGATTAAGACCCGCACGCCCAAGACCGATGTCAAAACTCCAGAGAAACTTTCGGACTATGATATTGAGTACACTTACTATGTCGTTTTCAGCATCGACAAAACGAAGTTCGACCGACAAGTTACGGCGGCGATGGACGATGTTCCCGACAACGACGACCAAACGAAGTTTTTGAAGGAAGTGCTGACCAAGAAGCTCAAAGAATCCATCATCACGAACAAAGACCCAGAAGTCATTGACTTTAAGAACGCGAAAGTCGAGGAAGTTGATGACGGCATTAACGGCGTGAGATAAGCCTATGAAACGATTTGCTTTGATTTTATGCGGGATTTTTTCTCTGCTCGGTCTGTATGCCGAAGATTCTTTGTTCGCGGGTGAGGGTGGCAAAAATCACACGATTATGTTCGCCGAGTCTTCGCTTGAAAACGGAATTTACGACAAAAGCGATGTATGGGTCACTGATAAAATCAAGGCAAATCTTATTTCCGTTTTGCAACGATACGGCGGATTCAAGTGCATTGATTTGAACGAGGCAAAAAGCATCCTCAAAGTGCAAAAACAGCTTGAATCGGGCATGTACGATGATTCGCAGTCCATTGAAATCGGAAAACTCATCAAGGCAAAGGAATTCGTGAACATCAAGACCACGCGGCTTCCAAGCGGCTCGTATTCAATCAGCATTTCGCTTTTCAATGTGGAGAGCGGCGCGATTCTGGGGAGCTTTTCTTCTCCGAAAACCTATGATTCGGCAGAAAGCTACGCGCTGCAGGCCCACTATGACTGCGCCCAAGACATGCTCAAAATGCTGGGGATAAAACTGACTCGCGAAGGCACGGCTTCCCTTCTGGCAGAGCAGAAAACGGCGGCGGCACAGGCTGAAAAGAACAAAATCATCGCAAAGGAAAACGCAAAAATCGAAGCGGAACGAAGCGAAAAGGATCGAGCGGAAGCAGAGCGGCGGGCAAAAATCGAGAACGAAGAGCGGGAGCGGCGCGAGGCAAAGGAAAAAGCTGAGACAGAGGCAGCCCGAAAAGCACTCGCCGAGAAAAAAGCGCGGGAAGCCGCCGCCTACGCAAAGGCAAAGGAGCAGAATCCCTTTGCAAAAGAAACATACGCTTGTGAATTCGAAAACGGTTCGCGCTATGATTCGTACACGGTAAAATTCACCTCGCAGAATGAGTGTACCGTCACGGTGAAGTCGGTCGATTCAAAAGGCACAGAAAAATCCGTCACAAAAAGCGGCAGTTACTCGTTCGGTGGCGGAATCCTTTCCGTGAATGTGCGGATGCAGAATTCGGAAGTCAAGCATGTGCAGAAAATCCAGTGGAAAGGCGCGGTAACATTCAAAAACGGCTACAAAACCTGTTACCTGATGATTCCCGTGAATTCAAACGAGGGCGCAAAGAAAATTCGCGCGGAATTTCAGCAAAAATGAGCGTGATCATGCGAAAATATGTTCTTTCAGTTTTCGTTTTTTTGCAATTTCTCTCGCTTTTTGCGGCTTCCGTTCCGAAATGGGTTTCCGATGTCGATTCTGAATTCCCGAAAGAAAAATACATTGCTCGGCTTGGCTCCGGGAACACGGTCGAAAACGCACGGACGGACGCGCTCGGTCAGATTGCGGGCTTTTTTAAGTCAGAAGTCGTGGTGAACACAAAGCACAAAATAGCCCTCTTCTATGCGGAGCGCAACAAGAAAGAAGTTCGTATTCCTGACGGAATTGAAACAATTTCTACATATTGTTTTGACGAATACGGATATTTTAGACGAGATTTCCATGAGAATGCATATTTTGGCACAACGCTTATTCCCGTAGAAAAAGTGATTATTCCAAAATCTGTTAAGACTCTTTATAGCAGTGCATTTTGTTATTGCGATAATCTGACATCAGTCATCTACGAGGGAAAATCTTCAGATTTAAAGATTAAAAGTAATCCTTTTAAGGATTGTAAGAATTTCACTTGGTTTGATTCAAAGATACTATGCAGCGACACACCAAAAACAAACGAAAAGAAAACACCAGGCATGCGCTTTGAGAGGCTGATTCTGATTCACCGGGCAATCGCGTCCGGCTCATACCCCAACAGCGAAAACCTGCGACAACTCTGCAAAAGAAAGCTGGGGCTCAGAGGTTTGGGGCTTTCAACCATCAGTCGCGACATCGAGTTTTTGCGCAATAGGTTTTACGCGCCGATTGAATACGACCATATAAAACGCGGTTATTTTTATTCCGAAGATTTCTCACTCAATTTTGATGCCGACGGAATAAACACACGGGAAGAATTCATGCGTTCGTTGGGGTGACGGTAAGTTTTTCGCTGGAATAAATTCACCCTCCCACAAACTGGCAGAGTGCCCGTGCTACAATATCCGCACATGGAGGCGCACATGAATTTATTTGAGCTATTTGAGGAAGAAGGGCAAAAAGAGTAAAAATATGAAAAAAGGCGGGAATCCCTCGACAAGGATTTCGAGTGGACAGAAGCGCGGCTTGAAAAACTCCGCGTGCTGAACGAAGTGCTCTTGAAAAAGCAGGAGGAACTCGTCTCGCAGATGAAAAAGGTCGCCGATGTGTTTACGCGCCTTGAAAGCGAAGGCTTTGATTTCCTGCACGGCTTCAAAGTCGTCGGGGACATCGAGTTTTATAAAACGCTGCTGGACGATGAGAATCTTGACGAGTCAAAACTTTCCGGGTCAGAGGCTGAGGAATTTGAAAAATGGCAGTTTCTCTCAGAAGAATCGGAAACGCAGTACTGGTCGCTGGTTTTTGATTCGGACACGGGCGATTTTATGCCGCTCTCGAAGCTGTTGCTGTCAAATGAAATCGGTAAAGATTGGTGTTTTAATCTTCCTGATGAAGAGGATGTGAAATTGTGCAGTTTCCTTATCTATTTTTACGAGCATATTTCGCCGATAAGTTTTTCTGACCTTTTTGAATGCACTGCGGATGATTTTTTTCCGTATATTTCCGTGGAGATAAATTGCGACACGGTTGAGCTGAGGGACTTTGAATTTCACCGACTTTACAAACGCCGATGTGTCAATGATAGTCCTGTCACTTTGATTTTAGAGAACAGACAGCGTGCCTTGAACGATAAGTTTGAATGGTCCGAGGAGAACATCCAGAAAATACTTGCCGTCAATGCAATCGTTTGGAAAAAGCACAACCAGACGAAGGAAAACATGAAGCGGCTTGCCAGTGTTTTCAAGGAACTTGCCAAGACAGACCCGTTCTTTGAGACATGGGATATTGATGCCGAGCTGCGCTACCAAAGCAAGAAGCCGACCGACATTGCGAGTGTAGAAATGCAGAAACTCTTGTCTGAGGTCACGCTGAGTTTTGGCATGAATCTTCGCCTTAATGATAATATTCCAGAACGAGAACTTGATGATGAAATAGATGATTACATCAACGGTGATGAGCATTTTAACTGGAATTTTGAGGTGTACGCAAACCATCTCAATGAAAAGCAGAAAAAAATCCGCTTTGCTTATCTTATGCACACTGTGTTTGTTGATGGCTGGACTTTCAGTTTTGAGGATTTAGTCCGTATGGAAGAGGACGGATTTTTCACCCACTACGAGATTACTTTTTAGGAGATGCAGATGAAAAACAATGCTTTGCTCCCGCTTGTCGGAATCTTTTGGTTTTATGACGGAAAGCCGGTTTTCGTTCATGCTGTTCCGCTTGCCGAGGGCTTGAAATACGGCGATGCGATTACCGGCATAAAAGACCACGCGGTTTATTGGGAAGAACTCAGAAGCCAGGCGAACGGAGTTTCAATCCTGCCGCCACGGTTACGGGAAGAGTATTTTTCGATTCCGCGCGGGCGGGTTGTCTATCATCAAGATACGGAGCAATTTACCGTCTATCATGGGAACAATCTTCGTAAAACAGATTTGAAAAAGGTAGCGGCGGCTTTCCATTTGCCGAAGGATACGACGCGCTTTGAGCAGGACTTTCATTATTGCGATGTGAGAGATGATGAATGGGAAAGCATGCTGGGAGGAGACAGCTCGCTATGACCAAAAAAAGGCAACGAAATTCCGAACAACAGAATCAAACACGGCTTCGAAATAGAAGCGGCTTTTGTTTTGTCGAAGGGAATGTAAACGATATCAGCGTAGCCTTTATCCGCGTTCATCTGCGTTAATCCGCGTCTTAATTTTCACCTTTCCGTTTTCAATTTTCAATTCGTTCGTAAATAATCCAGCGCGTACTGGGCGTAAATTGCGGCGGCGTAGGGGAGCGAGCTTTCCGCGAGGTCAAAATGCTCGTTGTGGTGGTCGAATCGCGTGCGTACGCCGTCTGATGAGCCGACATGGATATAACAGCCGGGGGCTTTTCGGTAGAAGTCGGCGAAATTGTCTGCCATGAAGCGTTTTTCTATGGAAGTAATGACATTTTTGCTCCCGAATACTTTTTCTGATGAGGCGACGGCTGCTTTTGTGCTTTCTTCGTCGTTGAAGAGCGGGTCGCACAGGTCATCGATGAAAATTTCTGCGCTTCCGCCGTATTCGATGGCGGTGTTTTCTGCGATTTCTGTGACGGCTTTCTGTAGTTTTTCCCTTGTTTCTTTCGTGAATGTGCGGATTGTGCCTTCTAGCTCGGCATTTCCCGCGATGATGTTGTAACCGCTTCCTGATTGAATGCGCCCGACTCCAATCAGTGCTCCTTCTGCGGGATTTACGAGGCGCGAAACGACGGTCTGGAGCTTTGTCGCAATGAGCGAGGCTATAAAAAGCGCGTCGATTCCTTCATCGGGGCGGGTGATGTGGGCTGATTTTCCGTGAACGGTGATTTTGAATTGGTCGCAGCTCGCCATGTCCGCGCCGCTTCTGATTCCGACCGTGCCGACGGGGAGCGATGACTGAAAGTGAACTGCAAAACAACGGTCAACGCGGTCGAGAACGCCCGCTTGTATGATGTCGCGCGCGCCTTTTCCGATTTCTTCGGCGGCTTGAAAGGCAAGAATCAGTTTTCCTGAAAAATCATTTTTGTGCGCGAGCAAGATTTTTGCGGCTCCGAGCAGGGAAGCGGTGTGTCCGTCGTGACCGCAGGCGTGCATGATTCCGTCATTTTGACTTTTGTACGGGACTTCGTTCGCTTCTTGAATGGGGAGCGCGTCGATGTCGGCTCGGAGCAGGAGCGTTTTTCCGTTTTTAGGCGAATCAATCTCCGCGATGACATTTGTTTTTCCCACGCGGAAGTGCTTTATGTCGATTTTGCCGAGTTCTTCTTCGATTTTTGCGCAAGTGTTGAATTCTTGTAAGCCAAGCTCCGGGTGCGCGTGAAAATAATTCCGCAGGTCTACCATATATGACTGCAATTCCTGTGCTTCTTCCAAAGTCGCCATGAAAAACTCCTTTTTTATTCAGATATAGATTTTTACTATAAAACTATTGACAGACTAGGTAAATCACTTTATAACTAGTATATCACAAAACAACCTAGTATGCTACTAGGTAAGGACGAAAAATGAGCGCGATTATTGAGCTTGAGCATATTACGAAAACATTCGTTCAGGACGGGAAGCAGTTCAACGCGGTTGAGGACGCTTCGGTTTCGGTGGAGAAGGGCGACATTTTCGGCATCATCGGGTTTTCGGGCGCGGGAAAGTCTACGCTCGTGCGAACGATTAACCTCTTAGGTCGCCCCACGAGCGGAAGCGTTTTGGTAAAAGGAAAGGATTTTCTCTCGCTTTCGGAAAAAGAGCTTCGCGAGGAGCGAAAAAAAATCGGCATGATTTTCCAGCATTTTAACCTCATGCCGAGCCGGAATGTCTTTGACAATGTGGCGTTCCCCTTGAAGCGGAGCGGGCTGACGAAGAGCGAAATTTCTGAGAAAGTGCATTCACTTTTGAATCTCGTTGAAATCGACGAAAAGGCGGCGAATTTTCCGAGCCAGCTTTCTGGCGGGCAGAAACAGCGCGTGGCGATTGCTCGTGCGCTTGCGAACGACCCCGACATTCTTTTGTGCGATGAGGCGACGAGTGCGCTTGACCCAACGACCACGAAGTCGATTTTAAAGCTTCTGAAAAAACTGAAAGAGCAGCTTTCGCTTACGATTGTGATTATCACGCACCAAATGGAAGTGATTAAAGAAATCTGCGACAAAGTGAGCGTCATGGAAAAGGGAAAAATCGTGGAGACGGGCGATGTGTTCTCGATTTTCGCGAATCCGCAGAACGAAGTGACAAAGCGATTTATCCGTTCGACTTCAAATCTTTCAAAGGTCGAGGAGCTGATTGCCGAAGATTCACCAGTCGTGCATCTTGAAAAGGACGAAAAACTCGTGCGCTTCACTTACATTCAGAAAAATGTGTCCGAGCCGCTGATTTCGGCGATTTCGCGGCTTTACGAAGTGACGATAAACATTATTTTCGCGGAAATTGAAATCGTGCAGGATGCGCCGATTGGCGGTACGGTGGCGATTGTGAGCGGCGAAGAAAAAGTCGTGGATCGTGCGCTACAGCACATCGCGGCACTGAATGTCGGCGTGGAAGTTCTAAAGGAGGGTAAATAAAATGGAAGAAATTATTGAGACGATTTTGCCGAATGTGGCGAGCCATCCTGAGCGTTTTTTGAACGGCTTGCTGGAGACTTTTATCATGACGATTTGGTCGGGCGCGATTAGTTTTGTGCTCGGACTGCTGATTGGCATTACGATTACGGTGACGAAAAAAGGCGGCGTGCTTGAAAATCGTGTGGTGTATCAGATTTTTGACAAACTGATTAACCTGTTCCGCTCGATTCCGTTCATCATTCTGCTTACGGGCGTTATGCCGCTTTCGCGCTTGATTATGGGAACAGCGATTGGAATCCGTGGCGCGATTGTGCCGCTCATTTTTGGGACGGTGCCGTTTTTCAGCCGACAGATTGAGAGTGCGCTTGCCGAAGTGGACGGTGGGCTTGTAGAGGCGGCGGAGAGCATGGGGCTTTCCCCGGTGGACATTATTTTCCGTGTGTATTTGAAGGAAAGTATTGCGCCGATTGTGCGCGGAACGACGATTACCACGGTGAGCCTTATCGGTCTTACGGCGATGGCTGGTGCTGTTGGTGCGGGCGGCTTGGGAAACTACGCGATTATGTACGGTCATGACCGAAATCAGCTCGATGTGACTTGGGTGACGATTATCGTGCTTGTGATTCTTGTGAACCTGATTCAGCTCGTCGGAAACAAGATTATTAAGAAGAATAAACACTAGGGGAGAATTGTATGGCACTTGGCAGACGGAAAATTGGAATCATCGGGGCGGGGCATGTCGGAAGCCACGGCGGCTATGCGTTGATTTCGCAGGGCTTGGCGGAAGAAATCGTGTATATCGACATTGACCGAGAAAAGGCGGTGGCGCAGGCGTTGGATTTGTTCGATGCTTCGACTTACCTTGACCGGCATGTGACGGTGTATGCGGGCGATTATTCTGACATTTCTGACGCGGACATTCTCATTGTGGCGGCAGGCCCCTTGCCCGACATGAAAGCGGGGCAGAACGACCGGCAGCAGACTTTGGGCGCGACCGTTGAAATCTTGAAGGACATTATCCCCAAAATCAAGGCGAGCGGATTTAGCGGAATCATCATCAATATCTCAAATCCTGCTGATGTGGTGGCGCATTATTTACAGGAAAAATTGGAGTGGAATCCCAAGCGAATCCTTTCGACGAGCACAACGCTTGACTCAGCCCGCGTGCGCCGTGCAATCGCTGAGGCGACTGGCTACGACCAAAAATCAATCAATGCCTATGCGTTGAGCGAACACGGGGAAACGCAGTTCGTGCCGTGGAGCTTGGTGACGGTGGCGGGAAAGCCGCTTTTGGAGCTTATCAAAGAACAGCCTGAGCGATTCAGAAAACTCGACTTGGAAGAAATCGCGCTTCGGGCAAAGAAAGCGGGCTGGATTATCCTCGGCGGAAAGGGAAGCACGGAATTCGGAATCGGCGCGAGCATCGCGAATGTGGTAAAAGCGATTTACGGCGATGAAAACAGAATTCTTCCCGTCTCAACGCTGCTCAATGGCGAATACGGCTACCGCGATGTCTTTGCGAGCGTTCCCTGCCGTCTGAACAACGAGGGCGTGGCGGAAGTGATTGAGCTGAAGCTGACCGCCGAAGAGAAAGCGAAATTTGATGCGAGTGTGGCGAGCATGAGGGAGAATTTTGCACGAGCAAAAAAGATGTAAATTTTTTCTAAATCCCGCGGCTCAAGCATAGCTTTCGCCGAGACTCGCTAAAAACTTTCCTCGAAAGTTTTTTTTACGCTCCCTACCCATTGACATACTAGGTAAAAGAGAATATAACAATACGCATAAAAATCAACCTAGTGACTAACTAGGAAATAAAAAAAACAAGGAGTTCAATATGAAAAAAATTATCGCAGCGGTTTTAATCGGCGCAATCGCGCTCACATCAGTTTTTGCGGCTAAAAAGAAGAACACGGTCGTCAAACTCGGCGTGGTCGGCTCAATTTATGAGGATTTGTGGGCACCAGCTCAGAAAGCACTCAAAAAGCAGGGCATTGACCTCAAATTCGTGCAGTTCTCTGACTATGTTACGCCGAACAACGCGCTCTCAAACGGCGAAATCGACTTGAACGCGTTCCAGCACCGCATTTTCTTGAAGAACGAAATCGAAAATCACGGATACGATGTAAAACTCATCGGAAACACCTTCATCATTCCGCTCAACTTGTACTCAGTCAAAGTAAAGTCAGTTTCTGAGCTTAAAGCAGGCTCAGTCGTCGCAATCCCGAACGATGTCACAAACGGCGGTCGCGCAATCAAAGTTTTGGCGGCGGCAGGTCTTATCACCCTTAAAGACGGAGCTGGCTTCAACCCGACGGTAAACGACATCGCGGAGAACAAAAGCGGCATCGTAATCAAAGAGCTTGCGGCAAACACCATTCCGTCAGCCTTGCGAGATGTTGACGCGGCAATCGTAAACGGAAACTACGCGCTCGACTTCGGTATCAAACCCGAAACGGCAATCTTCAAGGACACCTCGGTTGACGAAAAAGAGTACTGGAACCTCGTCGCAGCCCGCGGAAAAGACCTCGCCGACCCTGAAAAACTCGAAGTCTTCAAAAAAGTCGTCAAAGCCTTCCAGACCAAAGACACCGAAGATGTCTTCAACAAAAAATTCGGCGGCTACTTCATCAAAGAAGGCTGGGACATCGATGAGTTCTAGTGTTGCTGAACTAGCAAAAATCATCACTGACACGAAGCGCGTTGTTTTTTCTCCTGCAATCGAAGAAAAGTTTCTCTCCGATACGCTTGGTCGCAAAAAGGGAAATGCTTCCGCGCTCGTGTTCCCGGTTTCTACCGAAGAGGTGAGCGCGATTGCCCGATTCGCATACAAGAACGGCATTCCGCTCACGCCGCGCGGGGCTGGCACGAACCTTGTCGGCTCTACCGTTCCGCATGACGGCTCAGTTATCGTGGATTTTTCGCTCATGAACCATATCCTTGAAATCGACAAGGAGAATTTCACCGCATGGGTTGAGCCGGGCGTGATTCTCGAAGATTTTCAGAAGCATGTCGAAAGTCTCGGGCTTTTCTATCCGCCTGATCCGGGCGAAAAACGAGCCTCAATCGGCGGAAATATCTCCACAAACGCGGGCGGAATGCGGGCGGTCAAATACGGTGTTACGCGCGACTATGTGATGGCACTCGAAGCCGTGCTTTCAGATGGTCGCGTGATTCAAGTCGGCACGAAAAACCGCAAGGACACCACGGGGCTTGATTTAAAAGATGTGCTTGTCGGCTCGGAAGGAACGCTCGCGCTCATCACAAAGTGCCTTCTTCGCCTTGTGGGAAAGCCCGAAAAATCTTTGAGCCTTTTGGTCGGATTCAGCTCGCTCAAAGCGGGCATTGAGGCTGTTCCTCAGATTCTAAAAGCAAGCCTCAATCCCACCGCGCTTGAATTTATAGAAAGAAAAGTGATAAAACTCGGCGAGGATTTCTTAAAATTGCGTTTTCCTGCCGATTACGAAGCCTATCTTCTTTTGACCTTTGACGGAAGCACAGAAGAAATAAATTCCTCCGTAAAAAAACTCAAAACGCTTCTTTCAGAAACGGCAGAAGAAATCATCACGCTTGACGACGCGGAGCTTTCGCAGAATGTGTGGCGCATTCGCGGCTGCTTGGTGAAAGCGGTTGAGGCGGTGAGCGAGCAAGAACCGCTTGACATCGTTGTTCCGATTGCCAGAGTGGCGGATTTTGTTGCGTTCGTGAACAAACTGGAACAGAAAAGCGGCATGCAGATGATTAGCTTCGGACACGCGGGCGACGGCAATGTACATTTGTGCGTGGTGCGCGGAACGAGAAGCGAAGAAGCGTGGGAAAAAGAGCTTCACGAAAATCTTTCCGAACTTTACGCCGAAGCGCGTGCTTTAGGCGGCTTGATTTCGGGCGAACACGGGCTTGGCACAAGCAAACGCGATTTCTTCTTCGCCGAAACCCCCGCCGTGAATGTGGAGCTGATGAATTCCGTAAAACTCGCCTTTGACCCGAAAAAACTCTTGAATTCAAATATATCTTATGTAAAATGAATTCCTCACAGAGCAAAGGAGAACACAGAGAAAATCCTCTGTGAACTCTGTGTGCTCTGTGAGAAATTTAAAACTCTTTGGGAGAACTGTATGCCAGCATTATCAAATCGAACAAGTGTTTTTACCGACAGCGTTATCCGTCGCATGACGCGCATCTCAAACCAGTATGGTGCGGTGAATCTCTCGCAGGGATTCCCAGATTTTGAGCCGCCCAAAGAAATCCTTGACCGCCTTGCCGAAGTCACGCGCGAAGATTTCCATCAGTATTCAACGACTTGGGGCGCGCAGAATTTCCGCGAGGCTCTTGCCGCAAAAATCACGCACTTTTCGGGAGTTGAAGTTGACCCGAACGCGGAGCTTGTCGTAACTTGCGGCTCAACCGAAGCGATGATGGCTGCAATGATGAGCGTGACGAATCCCGGCGACAAGGTGATTGTGTTCTCTCCGTTCTACGAAAACTACGGTGCGGACACGATTCTTTCGGGGGCAGAGCCGATTTATGTGCCGCTCATTCCACCGACCTTCCGATTTGACACAACCGTGCTTGAAGACGCGTTCAAGCAAAAACCAAAGGCGATTATCGTCTGCAATCCGTCGAACCCGTGCGGGAAAGTCTTTACGCGCGAAGAACTTACGGTTATCGCCAGCCTCGCCAAAAAATACGACACTTTTGTGATTACCGATGAAGTCTACGAGCATATCCTCTACAAACCTCACGAGCATGTGTATATGGCAAGTTTACCCGGCATGAAAGAACGCACGATTACCTGTAATTCGCTCTCAAAGACGTACTCAATCACGGGCTGGCGGCTCGGCTACACGCAGGCAAATCCCGAAATCACCGACCGTATCAAAAAAGTGCATGACTTTCTCACCGTGGGAGCCGCCGCACCCTTGCAGGAAGCCGCCGTCACGGGCTTGCGCTTCGGAGACGACTATTACAAAGACTTGCAGGAAAAATACACGCACAAGCGCGACTTGTTCTTGCGTGGATTGGAATCAATCGGCTTACAGCACACCGTTCCCGAAGGCGCGTACTACATTCTGATTGACATTTCAGAATTCGGTTTTGAAAGTGATTTAGAATTCGCCGAAGTCCTTGCGCAAAAAGTGGGGGTAGGGGCAGTTCCCGGTTCGAGTTTCTTCAAAGAAAAAGAAAATCGCTTCGTCCGCCTGCACTTCGCCAAAAAAGACGAAACCTTAAACGAAGCGTTGAACAGATTGAACGATATAAGAATAAAAATTCCTCACAGAGCCTAAGAGCGCACAGAGGATGTGTTATAGCTGAACGATTTCCTTGTACTTGAAATCTCTCTGTGAACTCTGTGTCCTCTGTGAGAAATTTAAATCTCGTATTTTGGTGAAATAAGCCGCTTTTCAAATTCATCGTGGTCAAGGGCTTTGTCGAACAAAAAGCCTTGCGCCATGTGGCATTCGTTTGCGAGCAAGAACTGGGCTTGTTCTTTTGTCTCAACGCCCTCGGCAATCACTTTGATTCCAAGCTCGTGCGCCATCTGAATGATTGAGCGGCTGATAACGCGGTCTGTCTTTGCTTTTTGGTCATCGCCCGCCGCCACATTGTCAATCAGCGATTTGTCGAGCTTTATGACATCGGGATTCAAATTGCGCACAAGGCTCATTGAAGAGTAGCCCGTTCCAAAGTCGTCGATTGAGATTTTAAAGCCCGCGCTTTGCATGGTGTTCACAAAACGCACCAATCGTTCAAAATACTGATAATCCGAAAGCTCCGTAAGCTCCAGTTCCAAGTATTTCGGGGAAACATCGTATTTTTTTAGAACGGAAAGAATGTGCTCTTCAAAATGCTCATCCGAAAGGTGGAGCTTTGAGAAATTCGTCGAAATCAAAACGGGTTCGATTCCCTTGTCGAGCCATTCACGGATATTCTTGCACACGGTCTCAAGCACATAAAAATCGAGGTTTTTGATGGTGCCTTCCTGCTCCAAAATAGGAATGAATTCCGCAGGCGTGATGAGCCGTTGCGCGTACCAGCGGGAAAGTGCCTCGCATCCGCAGAGCGTGTTCGTGCGCAAATCGACTTTGGGCTGATAGTAGACTTTAAATTCATCTTTTGCGAGCGAATCAAGAAATCTGTTCGATATGCCTTTGTCATGAAGGACTTTTTCGAGCATTTCTTTTCGGAAATAAATGAGCTCGTGTTGGCGCGAACGGCGGGCAACTCCCAGTGCAACGGCGGAATTCGACATAATATCGCCGAAGGTTGTTTCTGAGTCTGCTTCGTATACGCCCGCCCGAACGCTGATTTTGACCGATTCAACCGTTCCTTTGTTGTTGACTGAAATTGAAATGTGGTCGAGAAAATCGATAAATTTGGGAAGAATATGCTTGGTGACGAGTACAAGAAAATTGTCGCCGCCCAAACGACAAAAATAGCCGTCGTTTTCAAGAAAGCCTTGCACGAGCATGGTATATTTTCGCAAGATGATGTCACCGTTGTCGGGGGTGACTTTTTGGTTTATGTATTTGAAGTTTTTGAAATTCATGAAGACGACAGCGTAATTGTGAATTTCGCTCATAGAAAGAATTTCGCCGACGATTTCTTGGAAGCCGTGCAAATTGAGCGCACCTGTAAGCGCGTCAGTTTTTTTGACCGTGTTCATGAGTTTTAAAAGGCGCGAGCGGCTGCACAGAAGGTAGGTGAGTTCCACGAAAAAATCAATCTGCTTTTTGTTGTACACCGTCCATTCTTCGCCTTTTGTGAGGTATGCCGAAATTTTTATGACACCGTTTTCTTCGGTGAAAAATGTTTTTTCGTATGCTTCTTCTTGAAAGCCCTGTGGATTTTCGTAGCTAACGACTTCACGGTTGATTCCGAATGGCTCGTAGACGGTTTGCGGTGTGTTGACGCGGACGCTCAGTTTTCCGAGCTTCATTTCGTCGGCGAAATTCGGCAGTTCCGCGTTTATTTTACGAACCATGTCGTCAAGTGAAAAAACGCTTTTTTGTATAGTCGTGATGAAGTCGCAAAGTTTCTCGCTGGCAAAATGTAAATTCAAAATTATCCCCTTTATGTTATTTTAATATACTAGTTGATTTTTTTTCAAGTTTTTAAGACAATCTAAGCAAGTAAAAAAATAGGTAATTATGGAAAGTAACGCTTTAACACTCGCCCATTTGGAAACCTTGTCGTCCGCCGATTTAATCGCGCTTGCCGATGACTACGGAATCGACATTCCCGACAATTTAAATCGTCGCTTTATCATCGGGGAATTGCTTGAGGTCGCGCAGGAAGCCTTTCAAGCACCCGCTCCTGCACAAGTGATGAATGAAGAAGGCGAGTTTCATTTTGAGAATCTTGAACTTCCTGATTCTTTCAACGAAACCGAAATTTCTGTCATTCTGCGAAATCCCGCCTGGGCATTCGTGTATTGGGACATCAGTGCTGAGGCTCTCAAAAAAATTTCTGAATCGGCGCGTTTTAAAAATCTCGTGCTTCGAATTTCTTATTTTGAAAGTGAAGCCGAGCAAAATCCTACGGAATATTACGACATGCAAATTGCGTTGACTGACCGCGAGCAGTACATTCTTCTTGAAGCGGGCAAAAAATTCTTCCGCGTCGATTTGGTTGCTTTTTTTGCCGACGGCTCTTCCGATAATCTTACCATTTCCGAAAAAATCCAGCTTCCGAAAACGCCTGCCATTTTTTCAAAGGCATTTCCCGGCGAAGAGGTTGAAATTCCGAAAATTCTTGAGCTTTCTGGCTTGAAAAAACTTTTAAAATCTCATTACGAAAAATACAGACAGTCGTTTGTACAATAGGCGGAAATTATGGCTAAAAATCTCGTTTTAACAATCGTTGGTCATCAGGGATATATCCGTCACGAAAATGAAAGTGAATTCGCGCTCCAAAATGATATTTTGTTCAGCGCGATTTCCCAAACTTATCTGCCATTGCTCAATTTGTTTCATCGCCTTGAATCAGAGCAAGTTCCTTTTAAGCTCGCTATGGTATTTTCTCCGTCATTGTGCTCGCTTTTAGACGATGAGCTCATAAAAGAGCAATATGTCCACTGGCTCGAAAAGCGAATCGCGCTCGGTGAATCGGAGCTTTCTCGGCTTGCGGGCGAAGGCGAATTGCTTGAAAACGCACAAGCCTGTCTTTTAAAAGCAAAAAAGGATTTGTCTGATTTTACGCAGGTGTATTCGCAGAATTTGCTCCGCGAATTTGCCGTCTTTGCAGAAAAAGGCTACCTCGAGTTGCTTTCTACGAGCGGAACTTACGCTTTTTTGCCGCATTACGGCGACATGACGGAAATTTTAAATGCGCAGGTTGAAGTCGGTTTGTACTCACACCGCCACTATTTTGGCTCGAACCCCGATGGCTTTTATCTGCCGTTCATGGGCTACACGCCCGGAATCGAAAAAGTGCTCCGTTCCTACGGCTTCAGGTACACAATCGTTGATATTCGCTCGGTTCTTTTTAGCGAGAATGTGCCTGAAAACGGAATTTTTTCGCCTGTGCGCTGTGATTTGGATTCTCTCACTTCACTTACTCATTCTTCTCTCGCGCTTTTCTGCCAAGATTCCGACACGCCCGACGACCTCGCTGTTTTTGCTTCAAATCCTGTCTACAAAAATCAAGGAAAAGACATTGCCTTTGAGCTTTCGGGCGAAGAACTCACAAAAAACGGCTTTCTTGCTGAAGGAACGGCACGCATTCCCTCTTATTTCCGCTACTGGAACAAAGAAGACGGCGTTTACAGTGCGAAAAATGCCGCTGAGCAAGTTTCGCATGATGCCGAAAGTTTTGTGAGCGCGAAAAAGGCAAAACTTGATGAGGCAGAACGCGTAATGGGCGGTAAAAATCCTTCTCTTGTGTGCGTTATCGATGCGAAAACGCTCGGGCAGGAATGGTCTGAAGGCGTTGACTGGCTTGAACAAGTTATCCGGGCATGCGCTGTAACAGATGCTGCTCTCTCTTCTCTTTCGCCGCTTATCGGAAATCAGTTCTCGTTGCAGAAAATCACTCCGTATCCGGGTGCGGCGCAGGGGAACAGCTACGGCGAAGATTTGCTCGACAGCACGAACGGCTGGATGATTCGCTACACGCGCAAAATGAGCGAGCGCATGGTTGATTTGTCAGACCGATTCCCGAACGAGACGGGCTTGAAAGTGCGCTTGCTGAATTTGGGCGCAAAAGAACTCATGCTTGCGCAGAGCGGCGAGTGGGCGAAAATGATTCATGACGGTGATTTCCCTGAGTATGCGACGGAACGCTTTAAAGAGGCGATTAAGGCATTTATGATTGTGTTCGATGCGCTTGGCTCGAATACCGTGAGCACAGAATGGCTTACGCGCATTGAGCGGGAGCATGTCATTTTCCCCTGGATGAACTTCCGCATGTTCTCTCCCAAAAAATAAGCCTAGTCTTCCACGACAACCGAATACAAATTCTCTAGCTCGGTTTTGCTGCTGTTAAAATTAATGGCGGCTTTTCGCGCTTGAATCGCTGGCTCAAAACGCATGTTGAGCGGGCTTTTTGCCGCTGTGTTGATTGCCTGGTTCCATTTGAGAATCGCTTCATCGTAATAGCCGTTTGCATAGAACTTCAGGCCGGCAAGGTAGTATTCATCTACTTTTTCAAGGGCGGCTTTTCTGCCCCTGTCGCCGAATTTTATTTTTGCCGCCAAAGAAATATGATTGATAGGATTTGCCGAAGAAGTGAGGTCGAGCGTATAGGCGACATCCATTTTGATTCCCGCAATATCGAATTCGCTGCCCATGCTGAGGCGCGGATTTGCCCCTTGAAGCAAAAATCCGCATTGGAAGGCAAACAGACTGGTAATCTGCGCTTCAAGCCCTGCCGCGAAAGAAAGCGACAAGTTTGTTGAAAAATCGCTGAGAAGCACTGGTTTTCTGACTTCACCTGTGATGGTAATGCGTGAAAATGGCTTGTATGCGAAGCCTGCCGCTAGCCGCGCGGGTGTGTCATCGTCTTTTTGAATAGAATCCCCGAATCCCGTGTAGGCGCTTCCGAAATTATTCAGGGAAAGTGCTATCTTGCAGTTTGCTTCTCTGTCTTGATACAATTTGAGGGCGTTGAATCTGAACAAAAAACCCATGTCTGCCATAATGCCGAGCGCGCTCTGTTTTAAGCCCGAGCCTGAAATAATAGAATCATCGCGGTTGTCTGTGTAGTCGGGAACACTTCGCCATGCGAGCTTTGCGTTTGCCCCAACGGCGATTCCTTTGAAAGTATAGCCGGAGAAAAAATTATAGGCGACATTGAATGTTGCCGAAGTCTCGCTGTAATAATTGCCTGCAACACGGTCGCCGTATAAATTGTATTCTGAGAACGGAACATAAAAGCATTTGATTTGCGCACCGTAGCCGAGCGAGCCATTTCTGTGGGTGAAGGCAAGCGTTTCAAGAGCGGAATCGGCAATCCATGCGTTGTGGAATACGGCGACTTCACTTTCTTCGAGGACGGCACTTGCGGCAGGATTATAATCGAAGAATGAGATGTCATCGGCAAGGGCGGTGAACGCTGTACCGAGTGCTTCCGTGCGCCCACCCGAAGGAATGTTCAGTGAGCGGAAGACAGTCGTGCCTTCATTCTCGTCGATTGAAGATGAAAAAATATCCGCCAATGAAGACTGCGCCCCCGAAAGGTCGAGCGCCTGAATTTGGCTGAGAAAACAGAAAATTACCGCAAAGCAGAAGATTTTTTTCATCATATTATATTATAATGTATTTTCGGATAAATATCTCGTTTTGTGTATAAATATAACCGAAAATAGAAGAGAGAAAGTGTCTCAAAAAAAATGATGAGAAGACAACTCGCCTGTATTCTAGCCTGTTCTCTTGCGTGTTCCGCGTTCCTTTTTTCTCAGCCAGCGGAAAATGAAAGCACGGAAATTTTGTCTTTAAAGCAAATCGACCAGTTGATTGAAACTTCCGCGTACAATGAGGCACTCAAAGAACTGACGAAATACATGAGCGCGTATCCGAATGATTTTGACAGAGCGCAAAAACGAATATCAAAAATTATGAAACACCGTGAAGCCTATAATAAAGGCGCGGATTATCTGGTGGACATCATAAAAAACGGAGATGAATCGAAATCTGAAAAACTCTCAAAAATCACGGAACTTGAAACTTCAGAACTTAATCCATCGGAAACGGTAACAGATTTCACGAATTTGGCGCGCCGAACGGTTACACTGGGCGAAGTGCTCCTTCAATACAACCGAATCATGCGCGAAGGGGTAGCCCTTGTCAAAAAAGAATCGTACATGGATGCCGCCTTGAAGTTTGAGGAAGGATTCGCAATCAAAAATGAATTTTCAGATTTGGTGTTTGATACGGAAAACACGGAGGAGGGGGCAGAGGGAAGGCTTGTCGTCTATGAGAATGACATAACGGCTCCCGTCCATGCTTCCGTTTCAAATGTGCGCTCACTTGTTTCGGGAACGCTCGTTTCTTCGAGTTTTGAATCACGGATAAACGAATGCGAAAAAGCATATTCCGAGTATATGCGTGCGCTTTCCCAAAAGAATAATAGCGATGGAGTGAAATCCGCGCTTAAAAAAGTGAACACGGCATTCGGAAAATATGCGGAGCTTCGCAATAAAATCATTGATGAGGCGCGGGTGCTTGCAAAGGCGGACGAACTTGCGAACAAGCGGAATCCCTTGCTTTTGGGCACTTCGTACATAACTTTTCAGCAGAAATTCATCGTGGGAGATGAATCGAATCCAGACACGGGAATAATCGGAGCTTTTGATGCGTATTTCAACCGCAGGGTTGAATCCATGAAGGCGAAAACGAACGATGTTGTTTTTGAAATTCTAAATTCGGTTATAAAGCGGCTTCCGGAAGACAAAATCTATACCCTCGCGAAAAAAATCGAAGCGGAACAAAAAAGCGTCGCTTTTTCAAAAGACTATGCCCAATTTGCCATCGCGCTCCATGATTTGTATCAACTTGAAAAAAATCTCGACGGAACAAGCATCGGCGACAAACATTCCGTGTATGCTTCATCAATCGCTTTTGTCAATGAATATATTGCCGATCTTGCGCTTGCATATACGAGCGTAGAGCAACTTGTTGAAGAAAAATCGCATGGGACTGTCATCGACCGTGATGATTTGCGGGATTCTACGCTCGCGAAACACTATGACCTGCTTGTGCGTTATGAGAAAATAAAGGCCGATTCAAAGCAATATCTTGCGCTTATTGATTCCGAACTCAAAAAAGAAAAGGCTTATTTTGACGCGAAGGCTGCACGAGAACAGGAAATTGCCGAATTGATTGAGTTGAGCGGCGGTCGTCTGAGTATTTCGGCGGGGCAAAAAAGGAACTCTGCCGGCGTGCAGATTTCAGATGATCCGCTCGATTTCCGAAAGCAAATTGCGTATTTCACTTCGGTGAACACGCAGAATCTGAATGAGGCTTCATCTCACGCGCAGGCATTGTGGGGCTATGTCGCGCATGCCTATGCTACGCTTGCGCAGAATTCATACGACCGTTTTGAAAAACAATGCTCGGAAACGGAAATCCTTCTCTCTGGCGAAGTGAAAACCGAGGAAAGTGCTGAATTTGAGTCACAGTTTATAAAAAAATATCCTTTTGAAGCGAAAGCGAACGCTGAAAAAATCAACGCCGCGATAGCCGCAAAGAAAACAGAGCTTCTTTCTCAACGGGCATTCCTTGAAGGCGGCGAGGAATACCGCGCCACGGTTGAAGATTATGAGGCAGGAACTGTTTCGCTTGATAAAACGATAGTCGCATTTGATTCTCTTGTGGCGCGAAATACAACGGTTATAAGTGAGGCAGACGCTCAGATTCGTTTGTATGAAACGGTTCTTAGGGAGGCAAACGAACAGTACGAACTTGCGCTTTCTGCCTTTAAACGCGAAGATTTCGACAATGCGAATGCGGCGGTAGATTCAGCTTCCGAAAAATTCGCTGAAGCTCTTGACATCGAATATTCTGAAAAAATCCGCTCAATGCGCGAAGTCACGCTCAATGACCTTGCGGTAAAAATCCAGCAGGCGGAATACGAAAAAGTGCTCCGCGAAGTGTTTGCGCTCAAAGATCGTGCGACAACCTATTACTATTCGAGCAATTTTGACGCGGCGGAAACTATTTTGGTGTCTGCGCAGGCAAAATGGGCGAAAGTGAGCACCGAGCCTGATTCTGAAATCGAAGATTTGCTTGCGATTGTAAAAACGGTGAAAAGCATCAGCTATGGGCGCGTGCTCTTGCAGTCTGACCCGCACTATCCGGAACTTTCATACAGTATCGACATGGCAAAGCAGAGCTTTGAAAAAGGCGTGCAGTTTAAGAATCAGGGGAACGAAGAAGAGGCGAAAAAATCTTTTAATCTTGCGCTCACGAACATCCGCAATGTGCAGAATGTGTATCCGCTCAACAAGGAAGCCCGCCTGATTACGCTCAAAATCCAGCGGGAACTCGACCCAGAGGGCTTCCCGCGCCAGTTTGAAAACCAATACAACGCGGCGAAGATGAATTCAAATCCGAGCGAGCGGCTTGCCGACCTCGAAGATTTGTACGAAATCAACCCGAAATATCCAGGGCTTGCGCAGGAAATTTACGCCATCAAAGATTCGCTTGGCATGTTCCCGAAAAAGACTGTTCAAAAAGAAGTCAAGCGCAGTGCTGACTCAAAAATCGCCGAGGCACGCAAAGCCTTCAAAGCGGCGGGAACTGATGAGGCAAAACTCAACCAAGCATTGCGCCTTATCAACGAGGCGATTGCGATTGATGGCACGAGTAAGGCGGCAAAGGAACTCAAACTTGACATTCAGCTCAAAATCGGCGCGACGAGCACGGCGATTCTTTCGCAGAATGACGAAAAGATGTATGCTGAAGCGGCTCGTCTGTTCAACCAGCGCCGTTTTTCTGACGCAAAGCAACTTATGGACAGGCTTTTGCAAGGGGCTGCCGCAAAACGAAGCCGCAAGGTCATCGATTTGTACAACCGCCTCTTAAAGCGATTGTAGGGGGGAGTGGTGAAAAAACTCTTTTTCGTCTTTGCATTTTTTAGTTCCATCTTTCTCCTTTCTGCGCAGTCCAAAGAGAATTTTTTCTGGGATTCGGTAGCACACTTGTCCGAAAAGAATTCGTATTTTCCGACCACGCTCAGCGATGCGCACAATTCCTATGTTTTTTTTGAGTCGGTGGACAAAGCGAAGCAGGAAATTAAAATTTCGTGGCGGCAGAAACATGATTCTCTTGACTGGTCGGACACATTCTCGCTTTCAGATTCATTCAAATATTCGGGTGATGAAGTTCCTGACATGTACTCAACGGCAATTTCTCAAACGGGAACGATTGTTGTCTCTGTGTTGGATTCTTCGGTATCTTCAAGCGTGGTAAAACTGTATACTTCTGACGATGCCGCCGCCTCATTCTCAGAATTTGTTTTTCCTCCGCAACAAAAACAGATTACTTCTTCCCGTGTTTTTGCCTCACGCAACGGCGGATTCATTCTTTTCATTTCGCTTGGTGAAGGAAAACTGTCACCCACGGAATCATCGTTTTCTCTTCTCTATTCGGAATCAAGCGACGGAAAAAAATGGAATCAATTTTCTGTGTTCAAACCTTCTGACTCAATTTCCAATGCGTTTTCTCCCTTCTTTGTGCAGATTGGCATGAATGATTTTGTGTTCTTTGAGGGCTGGGCGGGAAAAGATTCGACAAGTTCGCTCATTTATGCCGCTTCCCGCTCTGCCTCATCTTCATCCTGGAGCGCACCGTTTGTGGTGACGGACGCGGCTTCCTTGTCTGATTCCTCAAAACTGCCTTCCGATTTTAAAAATTTCCGGCCTTTTGTGCTCAGCGATGGCGAGAACACAAAAATGATTTGGGAACGCACTTCAAAAACGGGAAATACCGCCACCGTTATGGTTGCGCCGCTTTCTTCGGAGGGAAAAATCCTTGATAAAAACGATGTCGAAGAGTTGAATTCCTTTGGAAACGGTCGCCGTCCTTCGCTCTTTCTCTTCAACGGTAAAGTTTTCGCGCTTTGGTTTGATGACCGAAACGGTGTGAACAATGTGCATTTGTCCGAGAATATCGGCGTTCAGTGGGTTGAGGTGGAATCGGTGCAGAGGCGGCAGAATGCCCGAACGCCTTCCGCTTTTCCCTGTGCGCTCATTCTTCCCGGTGAACAGAATGCGCTTTCTCTTGTCTGGCAGACTTCTGATTCTAAGCAAGAGCGAATTTCCCTGCTTTCTGAAGATTATCATGCCAATGCCCCCCGTTTTACGGCACGGAATTTCACGCTTGGAAAACATGCGAATGTCAAAAATCCATCTGTGCGCGTTGTCCTGCCGAATGATATTTCGGGAATCGTTGGATTTTCAAGTTTCTGGACGAAAGACAAAAACGAAGATGTTGAACGGGATATAGTCAGTGCGCAGTTTAAAACTCCTGATGATACGAATCTTTCTGGAAAAATCTCCGCGGAAACGGGAGAAGACGAAATTTTGTACTTTAAAGCGGCGGTGCTCGACAAGGCGGGAAACTGGTCTGACACGGCGACGCTCGAATACTATTTTGACCAGACGCCGCCCCAAAAAGTCACGGGCATTTCTTTCGACAAAGACGAGTGGGGGTTTGCCTCTTCAAACGATGTCGCCTTTACTTGGGAAAACGGAACGGACGACACCGATGAAATCGCGGGCTATTCCTGGACGCTCACGAGAATCGCGCCGCTTCCGAAAAATCTTGCCGTCTCAAAAACGAAAACACTCAGCCTGTCTCCCGAAGAAAGCGAAGTCCTGCTTGCTTCTCTAATCGAACAGAACGAGCAGAATTTTTCAAAAGCGAAAGTTCCGTCCTCAAAAATCGCTTCTTCTGTGGCAAGTGCTTCGTTCAAAAACCGAGACAACGGCGTGTATGTTTTTTCAGTGCGTGCGATTGACAGCGTGGGGAACGCGGGCGAGGCAGAAATCTGTGTGCTTTTTCTCAACAAATACAAGGCAGCTACCCAAATTCAGAATGTTGTTGCCACGGCGGATGATTTCGGAACGGTTTCCGTTGAGATTTCGGGGCAAGAATTCTCCTATGACGGCGTGATTTCCGAAGTCATTCTCACTAAAAAAGAATCTGGCGAGCAGTTCATTTTCAAAAACGGCAGGGATTATTCTGTTTCGGGCGGAAAAGGCGAGGGCGAGGCAATCAAAAACCTCAAAATCGAGGGCATGAAGGCGGGAACTTACTCCGTGCAAATCCGCCATTCACAGCGCGGTCTTTCAACATGGAAGAGCAATCTCGTTATCCGCGAGAACGGCACGGTCAAATATGAAAAACAGTACAATTTCGAGCCTGTGTGGAAGGCACTTCCGTTCGTTTCAAACCGATACAGCGTGCAAACGGAGCGAATGCTCTTCTGGATTCTCATGGCTCTTATCCTCTTCGGAATCCTTGTGTGCACGAGGGGGCTTGTGCTCACAGCGCGGGATGCAATTCAAATCAGAAAAGATGTTTCGTCAATTTTGACAGGAGATTATATGGCAAAAGAAGAACTTGAAAGAATGGAAGCGAAATTGCGCGTTCAATTCTCTCTGCGGCTCAAATTCGGGCTTGCGATTACGGGGCTTTTGCTTTTGATTGTGGCGGGAGTCGCGCTTGCAATCGGCTACCAGATGTCCGCCACTCAGGAGAAGATTTTGATTTCCGGGCTGAAAGAGCGCGTGAAAGTCGTCATGGGCAATATGTCGAGTGGCGTGCAGTCCTACCTTGATGACGGGCGCGAAAAACTCGTAGAAATCGGGGCAATCGTCAATCAAGTCGACAATTTTGCCGAAGCACACTATGCGACGATTCTCAGCTACGAAATCGACGGAAAAAAACTGAGCGACGGGCGAAGGCCGCTTGATTATGTGTGGGCAACAAACGATGATAATATTGTGCGCAAAATAAATGCGCTCGAATTTGACGCGGGAACCGTTCGCTTTGAAAGCAATGACACTTTTTATGCTGATTTCTGCTATGAACTGAATCAGAACGCAAAACGAATTGTTTCCGAACTTTCCAACACCACGGGAGACAATGCGAATCTCATTTTTAGAAAACTGAATGAATTCTCTGCGGCAAATTATAGCTCATATCCGGAAATGCCTGATGAATCCCTTGACCGCGAAACGACCGAATACTATTTTTACTGGCCGGTTTTCTACCAAAAAGGAAATGACACGGAGACATTCTTACAGGCGATGCTTATCATGGAAGTTTCCACGGACACGCTCGTTGCGCAGGTTGATGCTTCTCGCCGAATGGTCATGTCAATTGCATTTGCGGCGGGCGTAGTGGCGGCAGTCATCGCCCTTTTGAGCGCATTCATGCTTTCTTCGATTATTGTTTCTCCGATTCGGCGAATCGTCTCTCATGTCAAAAAAATCACCGACACGCAGGACAAATTGCTTCTTGAAGGCGTGGAAATCAAAATCACTTCGCATGATGAGCTACGCACGCTTGGCGACTCGGTGAACGACATGACGAAGGGCTTGGTGAAGGGTGCAAAAGACGAGCGGCGCGCAAAACTCGCGTTCGAGCGGGCGGCAAAAGACCGTGAACGGGCGGCTCGTGCTCAGGCAGAAGAAGCAAAGGCGCGGGCTGAGGCTGCTGAAATGAGCATTATGAACCTTGACGGTCAGGCGGTTCAAAAAGCCTTCATTCCGCTCGTGAGTGAGGGAAGCGAAAAAGAGACGGTCGCCGCGCTCAACGAAAAAGAAATCCAAGTCTACGGCTATTACGAGGGCACAGACGCAGTTAGTGGCGACTACTTTGACTACAAGAAACTCGATGACCGCTGGTATGCGTTCATAAAGTGCGACGCTTCGGGGCACGGCGTTCCGGCGGCACTCATTATGACGATTGTCGCGACGATTTTCCGCCGTTATTTTGCCTCATGGAAATTTGAAAAGAACGGCGTGAAGCTCAACCTGCTTGCCGCCGACATCAATGACTTCATCGAGTCTCTGGGCTTGCGGGGCAAATTCGCGGCGATGATGATTTGCTTGCTCGACACAAAGACGGGCGATGTCTACACTTGCAACGCGGGCGACAATATCCTGCGCGTATTCGACAGCACCGAAAAGAAAATCAAAGTCGTCACGCTCCATGAAGCACCCGCGGCAGGCCCGCTCCCGAGTTTTATGGTCGAAATGAAGGGCGGCTACAAGGTCGAAAAAATCAAGCTCAAAAAAGACGATGTGCTTTTCCTCTACACTGACGGCATTGAGGAATCCACGAGATTCTTCCGCAACGCTGATTTTGAGGTGATTGCGTGCGACGAGCCGAATCTAAAAGAAGGCGAAATCCACGAAACGCACAAAAAGGGCGAAAAATCCGAGCAGATGGAGCCGAAGCGAGTGCAAGATGTCATCGAAGCGGTCTTGAACAAGCGGAAGTATGTCCTCACGCGCTACCATGCGCCCATTCCGAACGAAAAACTTGAATTCGACTTTACGAAATGCTCGGGCACGATTGAAGAAGCGATTATCGCGCTCACGGCGGTCGAAAAAGTCTTCCGCATGTACAAAAAGAACGACTCGGTGGGAAAAGTTGAAAAAACGGAGATGGATTTGGACGGCAAAAAGAAGACGGTCATTCAAGTTTCGGGCGACGGAATCAAAATCGACCGCAAAATCGACGCCTTCCTCCAAAAATACTTCAACCGCTACGATTACTATTGCGTGAACAAAGTGGACGAGGGCGAAACGAACTATGTCTATTACACGGGCGTGAGCGAAGATGTGCAGGCAGACGACTTAACTTTGCTTGCAATTAAACGAATGTGAGATATAATTATCAAAGAGCAGTGAGCAATTATCAATGCTGAATGAAGGAGTACGATATGACAAAAGAAGATTTGAAAGGATATTTTGACAAGGGCGTGGAGTCTGCAAAACAGGCTCTCGGAAAGGCGAGCAAGGCGGCTTCAAAATTCGGAGACGAAAGCGTCCTCAAAATCGAAATCCAGCAGTTTAAGGCGCAGATAAAGAAAGACAAAGCCGCGCTCGGCGAACTCGCCTACAAAGCATTCTTGGAAGACAACGCAGAATCTCTGAGCGCGAGCGACGAAAATGTCGTAAAACTCGTTGAGAGCATTAAAAAGTCACAGGAAGAAATTCAAACACGCGAAGAAAAATTAAACGCTCCGAAAGAAGCGTAAAATTTGCTTCTTCCCTTTGTTTCTGCGAGGGTGAGAATTCCCATCTTCACGAAAATCCAAATCAAAAGGCTTGCCCAGCGGGCGTTTTTTGCGCCATGGGCTTTTTTTATTTCGCGGTATAAGTCAATCGCGCGGAAGAGCGGGGGAGTGCCGCTTTCATTTTTGCGCACGCTTTCGGGAAGCAGCTTTTCCCAGTCGGCGCGGGTGCGGAACACTTCTTTGCGCGTGATTTTTTCAAGCCGTTTCCCCATTGAAAGCCAGTTTTTTAGGTGTCGGCGGGCTTTGTTCTGCGTTTGGGCGGGGGCTTCGGTTTCGCGCCGTAATTCTGTGATTTCGCAATAGAGCACTTCAAGGGTGCAATTTTCGTGCAAAAAGAGCGGGCAAATCTGCGTCATGCCGCGCAGGGAATCAAACAGAGTCGCTTTTTTGGGGCTTTTCTTTTTATGAAGGAGCGTGCCGTCTCGCGCGTAAAGCTCAATCCACTTCGTTTCGGCAATCGGGTGCACGATTTTCACCTTCCGCCCCGTTTCAAGAATGTATTCGATTTTTTCGGTGAGCGCGGAAAGATTCGCGGTCTGAATTTCAATCACATCGCCTGTTTCGGTGAGAATGTCGCAAATCCACGGCGTGTCGTCGAGCTTGGCTTCCATTGTGCCATTCGATTCGAGCGCGTAGATTTTTTTGAGCGTAGCGTGCAAATCCGATTCGTTGTAGGTGTTAATCATTTCAGATAAAAGCGGCTATTTCTCCACGAAATACAAATTCATCTTCCCTTTTCCTTTGATTTCCTTTTCGCCACGGAAAGTGAAGTTGAATTTGTCCTTTTCGGCATTGTACACCGCTTCGCTCACGCAGAGTTTCATGCCTTCGCTCGAATTTTCCATGCGGCTCGCCACATTCACCGTGTCGCCAAAAATGTCGTAGATGTATTTTTTGATGCCGACGATTCCCGCAACGACCTCGCCTGTATGCACGCCGAGCCGAATCTGCCACTGGTGCGCGGAATTTTTGTTCCGCTCAGTAAGATAGTCTCTGCACTCAAGCGCGGCGGAAACGATATTCTCCAAATGGGCGGGAGTTTTTTCGGGAAGACCGCACACCGCCATGTACGCGTCGCCGATTGTCTTGATTCGCACACAGTCGTGAGACTCCATAATCTTGTCGAAATTCGTAAAAATGTCATTCAGCTCGCTAATCAAGATTTCTGGAGAAAGCGTTTTTGAAATGCTTGTGAAATTTACGATGTCGCTGAAAAAGACCGAAACATCTTTAAAATGCTCTGGCTCGGTGTGCCCCGTCTCGCGCAGATTCTCCACGATTTTTTTAGGCAGAATGTTCTCCAAAAGAGCCTCGTTCTTTTCGTTCAGCTCTTCCATGCTGTGCTCAATGTAGCCGATAATCAGCTTGAAAATAATAATCATCGTGAAAATGACCGCCATGCTCGTGACGATGTTCACAAAACGCACCGTCCTCAGCACTCCCTCGCTCAAAACATACAGGGGCGTAGTTCGGGAAAAAATGAATTCACAGGCAAAAAACACGGCGACCGAAATAAAAGACATGGGCACGCCCACATTGAAATTCTTCCGCTCAACGAGATACGGAAAAATCACCATAATCATGATGAGAAAATGAAAGCCCGCGTACCCGCCCAGAAAATAATCCGCGATAATCTGATGAATCAGCACCTCAAAAATGTTCAAGAAGAACGCGATGTTCATGTTTTTTAGACCAAACAGCACATAAAATCCGAAGCAAAAGCACACAACGCTGAATATATTGAAATAAAAGAGGGGCAAAATTCCCTGCACATAAAAGAAAACAAGGGCACAGGTGTGATACACGAGCGCAAACACTTCGCCGAGCGTCGCGCAGATTATCCCGCGCTGATTTTTAGCGAAGCGTTTCCCCAGTTCATGCGAAAATTCACGAAAACTCATACACTGCCCCCTGAAAAAAAACACCCCACATTGCTGTGGGGCATTGCTAGTTTTTATTTCTGAGCTTCGATTGCGTCGATGTAAGAAAGATTAAGTCTTCCCTGCTTGTCGACTTCGAGAAGTTTTACAGGAATCTGCTGGCCTTCTTTGAGAACATCGGTGACTTTCTCAACTCGACCGCGCGAAAGTTTTGAGATATGGCACAAGCCCTCTTTGCCCGGCAGAATCTCAACGAACGCGCCGAATTCCATGATTCGTTTGACAGTTCCGTTGTAAATCACGCCGACTTCTGGATCTTCGCAAATGCCTTTGACTGCGACCTTTGCTTCTTCGGCAGATTTTCCGGTTTTTCCGTAAATCTGAACCGTGCCGTCGTCCTCGGTGTTGATTGTAACGCCGTACTGAGCGCAGAGAGCCTTGATGTTCTTTCCGCCCGGTCCGATGAGTGCGCCGATTTTATCGGGAGCAATCTTCATCGTGAGGATTTTCGGTGCGAACGGGCTGATTGGCTGCGGCTTGTCGATGCATTTTTCCATAATTGAAAGAATATGCAAGCGGCCTGCCTTTGCCTGCGCGAGAGCGTTCTTCATGATTTCAGTCGTAACGCCCGCAATTTTGATGTCCATCTGGAAGCCAGTGATACCGTCTTTCGTGCCAGCGACTTTGAAATCCATGTCGCCCAAGTGGTCTTCCTCGCCCAAAATGTCGGAAAGAATCTTGTAGCGGCCATAAGGATTGTCGCCCTCAGCCTCGGTAATCAAGCCCATCGCGATACCAGCGACCATTTTCTTCATCGGAACGCCAGCGGCAAGCAATGAAAGACAGCCACCGCAAGTTGAAGCCTGTGAAGAAGAGCCGTTTGACTCCAAGATTTCAGAAACAACGCGCACCGTGTACGGGAATTCTGAGATTGGCGGAATCATCGGGGCAAGCGAACGGCGAGCCAAGTTTCCGTGACCGATTTCGCGACGGCCAGTCGTCAAGCGGCCAGTCTCACCGACTGAATACGGCGGGAAATTGTAATGGAGAATGAAGTTTTCGCTTCGCTCTCCGTCGATGTCGTCAAGAACCTGCGCGTCAAGGGCAGTTCCCAAAGTGGTGACAGCCAGAGACTGTGTTTCGCCACGAGTGAAGAGAGCCGAACCATGTGGCCGCGGCAGGACATTGACCTCGCAGGTAATCGGACGGATTTCGTTGCATTTTCGACCGTCGATTCGCAGGCCTTTGTCAAGGATTGACTTACGGAGCAAATTGTACTGAATATCATCGAAGCAGGCATCGAAGAGCTTTTTCTGGATTTCGTCAGAAAGCTGCTCTGCGTGATTTGCAACGACCTGTTTTTTAACCTCAGAAATTGCCTTTCCTCGGTTCATTTTGCCGTCCTGGAAGCAAGCCTTTTCCAAAAGCGGAGTTGCCTCAGCGATGATGGCGTCTTTGTTTTCAAGCTCGACATTGAGCGGAGCGAGCGGGAGTTTTTCTTTGCCGCATTTTGCGACAAGCTGCTCCTGCAACTCACACATCGCGGTGATGAAGCCCTGTGCCTTTTCGAGTGCACCGAGCATGACATCTTCAGAAACTTCGTTTGCGCCGCCTTCAACCATCGTAAAGCCGTCTTTTGTGCCGGCAACGACGATTTCAAGCTGAGCCTTTTCCTGCTGCTGGAATGTGGGGTTAATCACATATTCGCCGTTGATGTAGGCAACGCGAGCCGCCGCGACAGGACCGTGGAACGGAATGTCAGAAATTGAGACCGCCGCGCTACTAGCGATGACGGCGAGAATGTCCGGCGGATTGATTCCGTCTGATGAAACACAAGTCGGAACAATCTGGATTTCACGGCCAAAGCTTACTTCAAAGAGAGGGCGCATCGGTCGGTCGATAAGGCGAGAAACCAAAATTTCTTTGTCTTTCGGCCGCCCCTCGCGCTTGATGAAGCCGCCAGGGATTTTTCCGGCGGCATAGTATTTTTCGTTGTATTCAACAGTTACCGGAACGAAGTCCAAGCCTTCTTTTACTTCAGAAGAACAACAAACTGTAGCAACGATTGCGGCTCCAGCATACTGAGCGTAGACACAACCGTTAGCCTGTTTGCCGAGTTTTCCTGTTTCGAGAATAAGTTCTTCGTTACCGATTTTGTAAGTTACTCGATTAATAGCCATTTCTCACCTCCGAGACTTATTTGCGGAGGCCGAGTTCTTTGATAAGTGCACGGTAGCCTTCGAGGTCTTTTCTCTGGAGATATTTGAGAAGAGAGCGGCGAGCACCGATGACTTTGAGCAAAGCGCGTTTGCAGTTTGTGTCTTTCGGGAAGTTCTGAGTGTGTGTGGTGAGCTGCTTGATTCGCTCAGTGAGAAGAGCAATCTGAACTCGTGTGTTACCTGTGTCGGCTTCGTTTGCGCCGAATTTGCTGATTACAGCAGCCGTTGTTTCTTTTGTAAGTGCCATTACTTACTCCTTAAAAAATAAAATTTTCCTGGCTTATAAGAACTGAACTGACCGAACAAAGCCACTGATTAAATTATCAGAGAATGCGAGGCGAAGATTCCCATTCTCTAATGTACAATCAGATATGGCAGCACGGTCGTTTTGTGCTTCACCAGTTTTTTGACAAAAATCAGCGAAAATCACCCGGACTGAGTAATTTCCATTGGGCGGCAAGAGCTGCGCGCCTTTTTTTACAGAAGAAATGAGCCTTTCTCCCTCACGCTTCCATGCCCAGCCAGTGCAATCAAGCTCAAAGGGCTTTAAGAGCATGGTTTTGACCTGAGCGAATTCTTTTGCAAGAATGCATTTTCGGATTCGAGAAGAAGAAACCCTCTCACCATCAAGGATTACCGATTGAACAGTATCGACCGAAAAAGCAAGCTCTTCTGCATATTTTTTGATGTCTTCCATACCGGTAGAGCCTTTGTAGCCGCAGTGGAAATCAGTGCCTTCAGCAAGATACTTGAGGCCGCAATTCCTTACCAGCAAAGAAAGAAAATCATGTCCTTCAATTTTAGCGAAATCCGAAGAAAAGTCAACGATAACGGCAAATTCAAAGCCCGCTTCTTTCAAATTTTCAATTTTTTGCGAAAGGGAAACCACATCCCCCTCATACTCTTTAGGATTTTTATATTCTCTGAGGGATTTCGTGAATGTGAGCACGCCGGGAACAAGCCCCTTCTCTTTTTGGGAAAGAACCGCTTCAAAAAGCGCGCGATGGCCTAAATGGGATCCGTCAAAACTTCCGATGGTAAGGGAAACGCCTTTATCTCGAAATTCAGGATTGAATTTTCCCTGAGCGATTTGTTCCCATGAATAGATTTTCATTTTCGGCTCGGAATGAATCACAAATCCGTAAGAAAGTTTTTCGCGATTATTAAGGAAAGAACGGGTAATAACCCCTGCAAATTTGTAATCAGGATAAAAAACAGCGATTTCCTTTTTTGAAGAATCAGAATTAAAATCGCGGACAAAGGCCGACGAACGCAAAGGTCGGCCATTATTAAAATCAGGTACGGCCATGCTTGAAAGAAGGAAATTGTCCATGCCGCAGCGAGATGCCAAATCCGCCGTCATGGGAAGAAGTGAATCAGAAGAAACATGCTCTTCATCAAGAGCATCTTCAAGATTAAAAGGACCGACCCTAGTGCGCCGCAACTCTTTTAAATGAGCCACAGTACCGCATTTTGCGGCAATATCCCGCGCGAGCGAGCGTATGTAAGTTCCCTTTGAGCAGGACACTTCGATTCGCGCCCATTTGTCGCTAAAATCAAGCAATTTTATAGAAGAAATCGTGATTTTGCGCGCTCTTAGCTCAACCGACTTTCCCTCACGCGCCAAATCACTCGCCCGCTTTCCGTCAACATGGAGCGCACTGAAAGCAGGCGGCACTTGCTGTGTTTCGCCCAAAAATTCGCCCAAAACAGAGGCAACTTCTTCTTTGGTGGGGATTTTTCCTGTTTTTACGACCTGCCCCGTGGGGTCAAGCGTGTCGGTTTCCGTTCCGAATTCAATAAGAGTTTCGTAGGTTTTGCTAAAATTGGTGATATGCGGAACTAAATGCGTGAGGTGACCGACCAAGACGACCAAAAGACCTTCCGCAAATGAATCGAGCGTACCCGTGTGCCCGACCTTCGTTGTGCCGAGCGCACGCTTTACGGAAGAAAGAGAAGAAAAACTTGTTTTCCCGGCTTGTTTTGCAAGCAAGACAATGCCGGAAACTTCGTTATTCTGATTCTTTTTCATTCTGCGAGGCTTTTTCCTCTTCTTCAAGGCGATTCAACTTGTTCACCATGTCGAAGCCCTCTTTTATGCTCGTGTCAACGACAAAAGTGAGCTTTGGGAATTTATAAATCGAGAGTTTTTTGGCGATTGAAGACTGAATAAAGCCAGCGGCAGAATTCAAGCCCTCAACGCCTTTTTTTACCTGCGATTCATTCAAAAAGGACGAAACATACACTTTTGCGTACGCCAAGTCACGCGCCACTTCAACACGGTTTATCGTAAGAAATGTGGAAACGCGTGGGTCTTTCACCTTTTGCAGCATAATCAACTTGGAGATTTCATCACGAATCTGCTCTCCAAGTTTTAACATTCTGAATTCGCCCATTCCCTACTCCTCACCGCTTTCAGAAACAGATTCAGTCGCCTTTGCAGCTTCCTTTTCCTTTTCTTTTGCGATTGAGTCACCGAGTTTTCGGGCAATCTCAACATATTCGAAGACTTCAAGAATATCACCTTCCTGAATGTCCTGCCAGTTATCAAGACCGATACCGCACTCAAATCCGTAGGTGACTTCTTTTGCGTCGTCCTTAAATCGTTTGAGCGAGGTGATTTTACCCGTATATTTGACGATTCCGTCGCGGATAAGGTTGACCGAGCTTGTGCGTTTGACCACACCTTCGGTAACATAACAGCCCGCGATAACGCCGACCTTTGGCACTCGGAATGTGTTTCGCACTTCCACCTGACCCGTAACTTCTTCTTTTGTATCGGGTTTGAGCATGCCTTCCATTGCGAGCGTGATTTCTTCGACACACTTGTAGATGATGTTGTATTTTCGGATGTCGACCTTTTCCTGCTCGGCAAGCAATTTTGCCTTTGGAGTGGGGCGAACATTGAAGCCGATGAGAATCGCGTTTCCGTCAGCCGCCGCAAGCGTGACATCGGACTCGTTGATTGCACCCGCGCTTGAGTGAATGACATTCAAGCGGATTTCGGGAGTTGAGAGTTTTTCGAGGCTCGTTTTGAGCGCCTCAGCAGAACCCTGCAAGTCTGCCTTGATGATGACTTTAAGTTCTTTAATTTCGCTTGCCTGAATTGTAGAGACAAGGTTTTCAAGGTTGACCTTTTTGACAGCTTTTGCAGCCTCAAAGCGCTTGAGTTCCTGTCGTTTGGCAGAAATGGCACGGGCATCCTTTTCGGTTTCTGTGACCTGGAAAGGATCGCCAGCATTAGGCATATCGTCAAGACCGAGAACCTCAACAGGCATACTCGGAAGGGCTTCGTTGACCTTTTCGCCACGGTCATTGAACATAGCACGGACACGGCCTGAGTAAATGCCAGCGACAAATGGGTCGCCGACCTTAAGTGTACCGCTCTGAACGACCACAGAAGCCACGACACCTCGTCCCTGATCTACGCGCGACTCAATGACTTTTCCTTCCGCGCGGGTATCATACTGGGCTTTAAGCTCAAGGACTTCCGCCTGCAAGAGGATTGCGTCAAGAAGGTCGTCGATTCCCTGACCTTTGAGGGCAGAAATCTTAACATACTGAGTGTCACCGCCCCACTCTTCAGGAGTAAGACCCTGATTTGAGAGCTGAGTCATGACATTCTCAGGATTTGCGTCTGGTTTATCAATTTTGTTGACTGCAACGATAATCGGAACCTTTGCATCCTTTGCGTGGCTCAACGCTTCGAGTGTTTGGGGCATAACGCCGTCATCAGCCGCGACAACAAGGACTACGATATCCGTAATCTGAGCACCGCGGGCACGCATCATAGTGAATGCTTCGTGACCAGGAGTGTCAAGGAAGGTAATTGTTCCCTTTTCTGTATGAACCTGATAAGCACCGATTTTCTGAGTGATACCACCGGCCTCGCCAGCGGCAACATTGGTTTTTCGGATTGCATCCAAAGTCTTAGTTTTACCGTGGTCGACATGGCCCATAACGGTAACGATTGGCGGTCGTACGCGGAGATTTTCTTCTTCGCCGACATCATGCTCAATGACAGTCTCGTCGTAGAGAGAAACGAGATGCACTTCGCAGTCGTATTCGGCGGCAAGAAGCGTTGCCGTGTCGCTGTCGATTGACTGGTTGATTGTGACCATCATACCCATTCCCATGAGTTTTGCGATGATGTCACCAGCCTTCAAATTCATTTTTTTAGCGAGGTCAGAAACGGAGATTGTTTCCATGATGTCGATTTGTTTCGGAACGACCGAAGCGGGAGTAACCGGCTTCTTCTTATAAAGTTCCTCTTCATCGAACAATTCTTCTTTATCTTTTCGCTGACCGTAGACTTGTTTTTTGCCTTTAAACTGTTTTTTGCCTGCCTGTGGAGCCGGCATGGGAGCGGGAGCAAAGCCACCGCGCGGAGCAAAACCGCCGCCATTAGGACGATTGCCGAATCCCGGGCGATTTCCGCCCTGTCCGCCAAAGCCTGGTCTGTTTCCAAAACCTGGGCGATTCTGACCGCCTCCTTGACCATTAAAGCCGCCGCGGTTAAAGCCACCCTGCGGGCGATTTCCGCCCTGTCCGAAGCCACGGTTGAATCCGCCCTGTCGGTTGTTGTCGCGCTCGCGGTTCTGATAGCCTTCGCGAGCCTGTGCGCCCGTAAAGCCGCCCGTGCGACCGCCGTTCTGACCAAATCCGCCGCGGTTATTGTTGTAGCTGCCTTGACCATAGCCACCGCCACGGTTATAGCCGCCGTTTCGCGAACCCGAGAGATTTCCTGCCTTTACATTCGGGCGTGCAGAATTGAGTTCGAACGATTTTGAGCTTCGAGGAGCCTCATTCCGCGGTTTTTCCGCCTGTTCTGAAGATTTTGGAGCAGCGGAAGGAGACGGAGCAGCCTTTTTGACGACGACATGAACGCCATTCTTTGCTCGCTCTTCTGAGTTTGCGTCTGTTTTGCCTTCACCGCCCGCAGAATTCTTCTTTTTGATGACGATTTTCTTTTTCGCCGGTGTTGCCGTTTCAGCGGCTGGCTCAGGCTTCTTTTCTTTTTTTCGTAAAACAAATCCTTGCTTTTTCTCTTCTTCTTCCGCCATATTCCTCTATTATCCTCTTAAAATCCTCAGGAATCTTCTTATTCCTCGTCCTCTTCAAATTCGAATTCAACGCCGCACGACGGACAATGTGTCATATCAAGCGTGATTTTTGCGCCGCACTCAGGGCAGAAGTATTCTTCTTCCTCTTCGGCACTGTTTTCTTCTGATGGAGCAGGTTCAGAATTCTCTTCTTCTTTTTCTTCTTCCTCAACAAATTCTACATTGCTGTGGATAATCTTTGAAACTTCTTCAAGTTCTTCGGCAGAAACGCCTTCGATTTCACCAAGTTCATTGCCCTCATACGCGACGATGAATTTCTCGATGTCCTCATAGCCCGCTTCAGCGAGTTTTGCCGCGACTTCCTGGTTGACTCCCGGAAGGTCAGCGATGACTGAAATTTCGTCTGGCTCAACAGAAGCGTTGTTGCTGAACAGCTCTTGTGCTCGGCGCGAAGTGATTTCGCTCAAATCAAGCTCAGCCGCCTGTTCTTCGGTTTTGACATCGATTGACCAATCGCACAAGCGGTTTGCCAAGCGCACATTCTGACCGTTTTTGCCGATTGCGACCGAGAACTGCTCTTCATCAACGATTGCGAGCGCGGTTTTCTTTTCATCGTCAAGAATCACGACACGGTTGACTTCGGCAGGTGAAAGCGCGTTCTTGATGAATACGATTGGGTCGTCAGAATAACGGAGCACATCGATTTTTTCGCCTTCAAGCTCGCGGATAACATTCTGAATGCGCATACCCTTCGGACCAACGCATGAGCCGACTGGATCGACATCCTCTTTTGTGGTTGCGACCGCGATTTTTGTGCGGTAGCCTGCGTCACGGACGATTTTTTTGATTTCGACCGTTTTGTCTTGAATTTCGGGAACTTCAAGCTCAAGAATAGACTGAACAAATTTCGGGTCTGAACGGCTCAACACGAGCTGCAAGCCAGAAGAAATACGCTTCAAATCGACGATGAATGCTTTGATTCGGTCATTCTTTTGGTAGACTTCGCGCGGAGACTGATATTTCTTTGGCAACACGCCTTCAACCTTTCCCAAATCGACATAAATGTTGCCGTTGTATTCGCGCTGGAAGTAACCGATGATGATTTCACCGACCTTATCCTTGTATTCATTATAAAGTTTATCTTTGAAAGACTCGTTCAAGCCCTTGTGCGTTTCCTGTTTTCCGACTGAAACGGCAGAGCGGTCAAATGATTTCGGGTCAACGATGATGTCGATTTCGTCGCCAAGCTCACATTCCTCTGAAAGCTGTTTGGCATCTTCAAGCTCGATTTCGGTAACAGGGTCATACACGCCGTCAACGATTGTTTTTCGCGAGGCGACCGTGACATCTGACATATCATCAGCGAAAGTAACGATGCAGTTGTCGGCAGTACCAAAAGTACGCTTGTACGCTGCCCGCAAAGTGTTTTCGATTGTCTGTTTGACTGAATCCAGTGAAAAGCCTTTTTCCTGGGTCAATTCACGGATTGCATCTGCCATTTCTGACATAGGTTTTCTCCTATTCGGCTGATTTCCAGCCGACAAATTTATTTTTACAAGTGAATGAATTTCGCTTTTGCTATATTTTCCAAAGAAATCGATTTGGTTTCGACCGAACCGTCTTCTTTTGGCTCTTCCAATGTGACTGATTCAGAATCAGCGGCTTTGAGCACGCCGCCCACCCAGTCAGTGACCGTCTTGTCGTACACGCGGATTTCGCGCCCCAAAAAGAGCGGGAATTCCGCCGCGTTCTTAATGTTGCGCTCCATGCCGGGCGAAGTAAGCTCCATGTAGGTGTTGTCCGTGCCCAGAATTTCTTCGAGCGCGGGAAGCAAAACCTTGTGCACGCGGGAGCAGTCGTTCACGCCGATGTTCACGCTCGCGTCTTTCCCTGTAATCGTGGCAAGAATCTGCGTGACTCCGTTCTGCGGGGAGATTTTAAGCTCCACGAGATGAAAGCCAAGACCGCTCACGATTTTTTCACATTCCGTATAATGCGGATACGAATCCAAAGGAATATATTCCATAAACCTCACTGTTATTCTCGCGCCAACGCGGGAATCTTTCCTAAAATAAAAATGGACTCGTTTTTGCGAGCCCATTTAAATATTGCTATTAAAATGTTGATTTACTATAGAAAAAAAATTGCATTATGTCAAGTAAATACACGAGGACTTTTTCTGAATTCCATGCTATAATTCACCTCTATGATTCAGCGAACATTTGATATTGTAAACGAAGCGGAATTCGCGTGGATGGTCTCCTCTCTCAAAGACCCGCGCTCGTTCACTTGAACACTTCAAGAATGATTCGCGCGAACATCTGCGACTTCGCTGAATCAGAAATCACCGTCTTTGAATACGATGCGGAAACTTTGGGCGAAGAAGAAATCTGCTCGCGCTTCCGAAAAGAACTTTCTTCTATTAAAAATGCAAAGGGCGTGCTCGTGCTTGCGAGACAAAATCCGCCTTCCTTTCAAGCATGAGCCACGAAATCCGCTCCCCGATTAACGC
>ERZ842401.843-NODE-843-length-45352-cov-13.548866_pt1 | contig 45352 bp, 35 predicted proteins | sample MGYA00521270_ERZ842401 | MGnify/ENA primary metagenome ERZ842401 (study PRJEB31892, sample SAMEA3878208) | bioreactor metagenome | biome: Moose rumen | place: Sweden | collected 2011-10 | study: EMG produced TPA metagenomics assembly of the PRJEB12797 data set... | reverse complement strand
TTTTTTATTCCTTCCCACAGCAAAACACATACATGTATACAAGCAAGAGGGTGTGCCAATTAATTTTGACACACCCCCTTCTTATTGATTATAGGGTAGGGAAGTATCATAGAAATGTGAACACAAATTTGTACAGATTTGTGAAATGCAAGAATATAAAAGACAGCAAAAAGGGGTGGGCAGCGTGCGCTGTACTACCATAATACAGAAGCAGAATACCAAGGGGTTAATGCGGGTAAATAAATTAAGTAACGAACAAACATAAATACGTATATTTCAGCATTTAACAAATTTAATTAAAGTGAACGATGAACGTATTTACTGAAATCGGAGAAATCTGCACAAAAACAAGAAAGTTAGACCTTGTAAATTTTATAAAGTGCAGAAAATATGAGTAATATATCCATTATCTAAAGTGAGACTTATATGTTTTATACGAGCGTTTTCTACCATATCACGGAGAACTGTATAGAAAAGTGTTCACAAATCTATAAAAACATTTGCAAAATGAAAATAAACAAGTAAAAATTTGCAGATGTCGTAAATTTTGTGTAATTTTGCAGCCGAAATGTGTTGCAACTATGACTAACAGAGAAAAAATCCAAATGATTATGGACATCGAGCAAATCTCTGCTCGGCAGTTTTGTGAAGAGGTGGGTATCCAGAACGGTACCCTTAGTAATATTATCAATGGGCGTAACGATGCCAGTTACGATGTCGTCCGGAAGATTTTGGCACGATATACCCGTATCTCAGCCGACTGGTTCATACGGGACAAAGGACCGATGTATGTAGACGAAAAGAAGGAGCAGCCCGTTGCCGTAGCCGCCCCTAAAGATATTGAGAAGATCGTTATTTTCTTCTCAGACGGGACATTCCGAGAAATGCGCGACATCCATGACGAGGGGCAGATTAACCCCTAATAGCCCTCGTCCTGTGGCGTTAAACAACGAGCGCCTTGTTGAGTTTCTCGCGGATATGGATATAAATCTCCGAACCTTTCCGGCATAGCGATGTCCCATCTGCACCAAGTGCCGATGTTGAGACATACCCCATACCGATACCGACCTTCGTTGTCGGAAGCATAATGCCGGATGTGACATGCCCAATCTGATGACCTTCTGCGTCGCAGATAGCATAGCCGTTGCGCGGAATAGCGCGCTCCTGCATCTCAAAGTGCACTAGCTTGCGGGGAACACCATCGGCTTTCTGCTTGAGCAAGTACTCCTTATCTATAAAGTCCTTAGCATCAAACTTCGTTATCCAACCTAAACCGGCTTCAAGAGGGCTCGTCGTGTCGTCTATGTCATGCCCATATAGGCAGTACCACTTCTCAAGGCGCAAACTATCTCGGGCACCTAAACCGATGGGGTGCAGGTCAAACTCCGGCGCTTTGCCGACTTCAAAAAGAGCCTCCCAAATCTGCATAGCATCCTTCACATCAAAGTAAAGCTCAAAGCCTCCGGCACCGGTATAACCCGTATTGGAGAGAATAACGCCCCGGACACCGGCGAACGACCATTCTCTAAAAGAGTAATAGGGGATGGCCGACAAGTCCGCATCGGTCAGTCGTTGCAGAAGGGCAGTGGCTTTAGGACCCTGTACGGCTAACTGCCCGTAACGAGCTGACGCATTCTCTAAATGGCAACCATAGCCCCCGGCAGCATTCTGCTCGACAACCCATGACCAGTCCTTGTCTATATTGCCGGCATTGACCACGAGCAGGTACTTGGTTGTCGAATATTTGTATATAATAAGGTCATCCACTATACCGCCTCGCCCATTGGGGAAACAGGTGTATTGCGCCTTACCGGCATCTAATTTGGAGACATCATTGGTCGTGATGTATTGTAGTAAATCCAAGGCTCTGTCACCTTTGACCCAAAACTCGCCCATATGGCTGACATCAAAAACACCGACACCTTCACGCACGATACGGTGTTCTTCTTGAATACCCGTAGGGTATTGAATGGGCATATTGAACCCGGCAAAGTCTGACATCTTTGCGCCTAAAGCAATGTGAGTCTCTGTAAAGGGAGTTGTTTTCATAAGTGAACGTTTTCTGATTTCTAAATACTGAATTAAGATGCAAAATTCAAAATGCAAAATTATTTTACTTTTCACTTTTCACTTTCTCCCGCGGGCTACTGCCCTAATTTTGCATCTTGCATTTTGCATTTTGCATTCTGCACCTTATAATAATGTGATTATTTTGATGATAACTTCTTGCGCTTTGACCATAGAGGGAATGGGCACAAACTCCATCTTGGAGTGAAAATTCTCACCTCCGGCAAAGATATTGGGACAAGGCAACCCCTTATAACTGAGTGTTGCGCCGTCCGTTCCACCGCGGATGGGCTGAATCATCGGCTCAACACCTGCTGCAAGCATGGCTTTCTTGGCCAAATCAACTATCCACATCACCGGCTCAATCTTTTCACGCATATTGAAGTATTGGTCGCGAATGGTAATTTCTGCCGTCCCCTCCCCATATTCGCGATTAACCTTGTGCACCAAATGTTCTAACTCGCGCTTCTTGGACTCAAACAAATGGGCATCATGATCACGGATAATGTAGTGGAGCGTTGTTTCCTCTACCGTACCGGACATGCTCGTCAAGTGGTAGAATCCCTCATAATCTTTGGTGTGTTCAGGCGTCTCCCAACGGGGGAGCATCACTGCGAACTGGTATGCTATACGCATCGAGTTGAGCATCTTATGGTAAGCAGCACCGGGGTGCACATTGATACCATGAATAGTGACCGTCACTGCGGCAGCGTTGAAGTTCTCATATTGCAGCTCACCTATCGTACCACCATCCATCGTGTAGGCAAAATCTGCACCAAAGGCTTCTACATCGAAGTGGTCTGCACCTTGACCTATCTCCTCGTCAGGCGTGAAACCTATACGTACCTTGCCGTGTTTAATCTCGGGGTGCTGTAGGAGGTACTCCATCGCGGTGACAATCTCAGCTATGCCGGCTTTATCGTCTGCACCAAGTAGGGTCGTTCCGTCCGTGACAATGATCTCTTGCCCCTTATAAGGACCCTCTTCTGCGACCTTAATGGACGGGTGAATATTCTTGCCGGAAGCATCGGGGGAGGTGTCCATATGGGCAATAAAGCCCACAACGGGTTTTTCTTCGTCCGTGTTAGCGGGCAGAGTCGCCATGACATACCCGTAATCGGAAAGGGTCACCTCTTGCAGACCGATGGACTGCAACTCTGCTACTAAAAAACGAGCAAACTCCATCTGCCCGGGGGTAGACGGAGTCATGCGGGTATTCTCATCCGAGGTCGTACAGAACGACACGTAATGGAGAAATCTATCTGTGATGGTCATGGTAGAAGGGGTTAAGAGGGGCTCTTACTTGAAGAGGGACAGGATATTGCTGATAGCGGAAGCTGTCTCGCTGGCTGACTGAATAGCTGCAACGGTACTGGTAGAGGCCGACTCTAACTTCGAGGTATCAACACTCTCTACCATAGTGCTCAATTGCTCGGTTACGGTATTGCTGATCTTCTCTGTAACAAGACCATCAGAACCCAGAATCAGTCCGCTGGCGAAATTCTTCCAGTAATCGCCGTCCTTCACGTTGGACTTGAGGTTCTGGCAAGCCTGAACGAGTTGAATAGCGTTGATCGCATTGTTCAGATTGGTGTAATCATACTTACCATCGGCCTTGTATTGTGTGTACAGGGCGCGAAGAGCCGCACCGGCGGTCTGACCGTCATTCGTGGTGCCGGTAGCAGTCGTGCTGGTTGTGGTAGAAGTGGTTGAACCGGTAGTAGTACCTGTAAGGGTGGAGCAAGCCGTCAAACCAATGAGGGCAACAGCCGCAATAAGAATAACTTTTTTCATTGCTTTATGTAATAATGTTTGTTTTATTCAAAAATCGTACAAAATTAAAACTTTTTTTGCATATTAGCAAATATTTTTGTATTTTTGCAGCAAAATAACCAAAAAACTTCAACATGCGCTATCAATTAGCAATCATCGGAGGCGGTCCGGCAGGTTATACGGCGGCGGAGCAAGCAGCTAAAGCGGGACTCTCGGTCGTCCTCTTTGAGCAAAACAGCCTTGGAGGAACATGCCTCAATGTCGGCTGCATCCCTACTAAATGTCTGCTGCACGACACCCATCTGGGGATAACGGACTGGAAAACCTTACAGCAACACAAGACCCGTGTCGTGCGTAAAATGCAAGCAGGCTTGCGCTTGCGACTGAAGGATGTGACGATTGTGCAGGGACATGCAGAAGTAGTGGACGGCGCCGTTCGCTGCAATGATGAGACTTATGATTATGACAACTTGCTGATTTGCACCGGTTCGACGAACTTCGTACCGCCTATCCCAGGCATTACGGATAACGATGCCGTCTGGGACAGCACCGATGCGCTTAACGCCCCTGAAGCTCCTCAGTCCGTAGTGATTGTCGGCGGGGGAGTGATAGGGATGGAGTTTGCGACTATTTACCATGCCTTAGGTATCCCCGTGACGGTCATTGAGGCTCTCCCACGCATTCTTAATACCATCGACCAAGATATCGTCCAAGTGCTCTACGACAAGTACATGAAAGCCGGTATCACTATCCTCACGGACACCAAAGTGACCGCTATTGATGGGCATCTGGTGCGCACAACCAACGGCGATTACGAGGGCGATAAGATCCTCATCTCCGTCGGTCGTAAACCTAATATGGCAGGGTTTGAGGCTCTACAGGGGCACACCGATGTCTATTTCGCTGGCGATGTGACTAAGACCATCATGCTCGCTCATGTCGCCGAGCGTCAAGCCGCTGCTGCGGTCAACACGATTCTCGGCATTAAGGACGAAGTCAATTACGAGGCAATACCGTCAGTCGTCTACACCAACCCCGAAATCGCCACTGTCGGCGTAATGGACGGCGAGGTTCGCTCCCTGCCGATGACGTATGCCGGACGGTTCGTGGTAGAGAACGACCGCGAGAACGGACTCTGCAAAATGGCTATTGACCCTGTTACACAGCGCATTAAAGGGGTCACCATGATTGGTAATCCCTGCTCGGAGATCATCGCTGCTGCATCTGTCGCTATCACACAAGGCATGACCGTGGAGGAACTCAAGAGGGTCGTCTTCCCGCATCCTACTGTTTCTGAAATTCTCAAAGAAATCCTATGACTATACAAGAAGAAATCCGGCAACTCTGCCGCGAAAAGAATGCGGTCATCATGGCACATTACTACCAGCGACCCGAGATTCAAGATGTCGCTGACTTCATCGGGGACTCGTTAGCTTTAGCGCAACAAGCCGCCAAGACGGAAGCCCAGATCATCGTCATGTGCGGAGTGCACTTTATGGCGGAAACGGCTAAATGCCTCTCTCCTGACCGCAAAGTGCTCATTCCCGATCCTGCTGCAGGTTGCTCCTTAGCCGATAGTTGCAAGGCGGAAGACCTGCGCGCGTGGAAAAGACAACACCCGGGCTATATGGTCATCAGTTATGTCAACACGTCTGCCGAAGTGAAAGCCCTCACAGATGTCGTCGTCACCAGTTCCAACGCTCTCACGATAGTCAACCAACTACCTACAAATGCTAAACTCCTCTTTGGTCCTGACCAAAACCTCGGTAGTTACATCAACTCCCTGACGGGGCGTAATATGGAACTCTGGAACGGTGCTTGCCATGTACATGCGCGCTTCTCAGTCGAGGCACTTATGCGTCTCAAGCAAGACCATCCTGCGGCACCCGTCTTGACCCACCCCGAGTGCAAGCAAAGCATCATTCAACTATCCGACTTCATAGGCTCAACAGCCGCTCTCTTGAACTATGTCAAGACACACCAAAAAAAAGAATATATCATCGTCACAGAGAGCGGCGTTATTCACGAGATGCAGAAAGCTTGTCCCGATGTGACCTTTATCCCCGTACCCCCTGAAATGACAGAGGGTGTAGGCTGTATGTGTAATGAGTGTGAGTATATGCGAATGGCTACCCTTGAAAAACTGAGAGACACTCTTCGTGACGAGAAAAACGAAGTCTTTGTTTCACCCGATATTGCTGCACAGGCTGTCGAGGCTATCCATAAAATGTTAGCGATGTCATGAAGGTCTTAGTCGCCATGAGTGGTGGGATTGATTCCACAATGACAGCCCTCCTTCTTAGGGAACAGGGCTACGAACTTGTGGGAGTTACTTTCCGCACTTATGACTCCATGAAGGACTCTTGCCTCGCTAACGAGAAAGGCTGCTGCACCATTGACTCTATCATGGAGGCAAAACGGCTCTGTGACTCCCTCGGCATAGAGCACCATATCGTGGATTTCCGTGAAACATTCCGTCAAACGGTCATTGAGAACTTCGTTTCAGAATACAAGCATGGCCGCACACCTAATCCGTGCGTATTGTGCAATAAGTGCATCAAATGGGGCGAGTTACTTAAAGTAGCAGATCAACATCACTGCGAGAAGATTGCCACCGGGCATTATGCGCGGATAACAGAGCTTAATGGGCATTATTACCTCCATCGTGCTGCCGATGAGCGCAAAGATCAGACCTATTTCCTGTGGCAACTGACCGAGGACAACCTCAAGCACACTATCTTTCCGTTGGGCGATTTTGCCAAGCCGCAAGTGCGGGAGATGGCTGCCGAGAGAGGGTATGTTAAACTCTCCCAAAAGACGGAGTCTCAGGACATCTGCTTTATTCCTAATGGGGATGTCAAGGGTTTCCTTAATCAGTACTTGCCCGATTTCACACCGTACACCATCGGCCAACGGAAAGGTCTCGGCGTGGCGTTAGGTTATCCTGCCTACGTCAAGTCCGTTCACCCTTTGGAGTTTGGGCACCATGACGAACTATATACCCATGATGTGGAACTAACCAACGGGGTCTTTAGGGGAGATGATACGCAGCCCGTTAGGGCACAAATACGCTACCGCAGCAAGGCTACAGAAGCCCATTACGACGGAATACTACATTTCACGGAGCCGGTCTGGGCGGTAACACCCGGTCAATCGGCTGTGATGTACCAACAGGACCTACTCGTAGGGGGAGGAGTGATTAAATAAACTATACGATATGAACAGACCAACTATTCCCGTTTTACTACTGACCGGCTATTTGGGAGCTGGAAAAACAACATTACTCAACCGCATTCTGGCAAACGAAAGAGGTATCCGTTTTGCCGTTATCGTCAATGATATCGGTGAAGTCAACATCGATGCTTCCCTCATTCAGCAGGGGGGAGTGGTCGCACAACAGGACGATAACTTACTGAGTCTCACCAACGGATGTATCTGTTGTACCCTTAAGACCGACCTTATCCAGCAACTCCATGAATTAGCCACGGCTAATAAGTACGATTATATCGTCATTGAGGCTTCTGGTATCTGCGAGCCGGCACCTATTGCCAACACTATCTGCAACTACGACAGAGCCGTGCCGTTCTCGGAGGACCCGATTCCCGTCCTTGACAATATAACGACCGTCGTAGATGCCAAACGCCTGAAGGACGAGTTCCATTTAGGCGAGAACCTGCCCGAGCAGGCTGCAGAGGGAGAAGAGAACCTTGCGTCGCTCGTGATGCAGCAGATTGAGTTCTGCAATTTGATCCTACTAAACAAGGTGTCTCTCTTGAACATCAACGAACGCAGAGCGGTCACTGAGGCTATTCGAGCCATTCAACCTAAGGCAGAGATCATACCCTGTGACTACTGCGATGTACCCTTGGAGAAACTCCTCTACACCAACATCTTTAACTTCAACGAAGTGGCAGGTTCGGCACGCTGGATTGAAGCGATGGAGGGAGATATAGAGGATGAAGAAGAAGGTGAAGCCTACGAGTACGGCATTGAGACTTTTGTGTACTATCGACGCAAGCCCTTTAGTCTCGCGCTCTTTGACGAGTTCGTAGCGCGCCACTGGACACCCAATATCATTCGATGCAAGGGAATGTGCTATTTTGCTGACGAATACGACATGTGCTACATCTTTGAGCAAGCCGGTAAGGAGTTCAATCTCCGCCAGTGTGGGCAGTTCTACGCCACTATGCCTAAGCGGGAGTTAGAGGTTGCACTCGCCAATGACGCGCTCCTCCGCAGGGACTGGGACGAGACATATGGCGATAGGATGCAGAAACTCGTCTTCATCGGCCAAAACCTCGATAAAGAAACCATCATCAAGGCTTTAGATAACTGTTTAGTGGAAGTTTAATACAAGCAATATATGAAGACCAACTATTTACCACAACGCCACATAGGCTTGAGCGAAAACGACAAGCAAGACATGCTCAACGCCTTACATCTTACATCTGTTGACCAACTCATTAGCGAGACCATGCCCGCTGACATCCTCTTGACAGAGGACGAGAGAGCCGCACAAAACGAGGCACTCGGCGAACCGCTGACCGAACAGGAACATCTTGACTCTATTGCTGCTATGGCGGAAGAGAACCTGCCCTTTACATCACTCATCGGAAGGGGCTGGTACGGCACAATCACACCTGCTGTCATCATCCGCAATGTCTTAGAGAACCCTGTTTGGTACACCTCTTACACGCCGTACCAAGCCGAAGTAAGTCAGGGTAGGTTAGAGGCGCTCTTTAATTTCCAAACGGTTATATCCGACCTGACCGGGCTGCCGCTCGCTAACTGCTCACTCTTGGACGAAGCCACGGCTACTGCTGAAGCCGTCACCATGATGCGTAATCTCAGAACCCGTGAACAGGTCAAGAATAATGTCCGCAAGGTCTTTGTCGATCACAAAATATTCCCAAACACCTTATCTGTACTGCGCACGCGCGCGCAAGGGCAAGGCATAGAGTTGGTCTATGGCTCTTACGCTACTTTCGAGCCGACGGAGGAGTTCTTTGGTGCTATTGCCCAATTCCCCAATGCAGAAGGCGCTATTGAGGATTACGAAGCATTTATCGACTCATGCCACGAGAAGGGGCTGAAAGTTACTCTCATAGAGGACATTATGGCTATGGCACTTCTCCGCCCGTTGAACTGCGACATCGCCGTCGGTAGTGCCCAACGATTGGGTCTGCCGATGGGCTTTGGGGGACCGACTGCCGGCTTCATGGCAACGCGTGATGAGTTCAAACGCGATATGCCCGGACGAATCATTGGTTTGAGCAAAGACACCTTCGACCATCCGGCTTACCGCTTGGCTTTACAGACACGCGAACAACATATCAAGCGCGAAAAAGCCACTTCCAACATCTGCACCGCAGAAGCCCTTTCTGCCGTGATGGCAGGCTTCTACGCCGTTTATCACGGAGCAGAAGGACTCCGCAGTATCGCTGAAGGTATTCACGCTAAAACCGTTTATCTTAATGAAATGCTTCAAGCATACGGCTATGAGCAGGACAATAACGAGTTCTTCGATACCCTTAAGATTTGGCTCCCCGAGGAGGTAGAGGTGGCCACTTTCCGTGCTCGCGCAGAGGACAAGGGGCTTAATCTCTATTACGACCAAGAAGGGTGGGTCGGTTTGAGCCTTGATGAGGCTGTGACATTAGACACTATGAACGACCTTATCGCCCTTTTTGCCGAAGCCGTTGACGCACTGCCTAACTACGAGCAGAGCATGGAGGCTTTTGAGGGACTATGGAATATCGACGAGCGCCGTATACGTGAGCTCAATTACCTCCAAGCACCGGTCTTCTCGCGCTATCACTCCGAGACTGACATGATGCGGTATATCAAGCACTTGGACCGTAAGGATATCTCCCTCACACACTCTATGATTCCGCTTGGCTCATGCACGATGAAGCTCAATCCCGCTTCTGCCATGATACCGATTACCATGTCCGGTTGGCTGAATGTGCACCCCCTCGCACCTGCCGAGCAGGTCAAAGGCTACACCGAGTTCCTCAACGAGCTCAAGGAGCAGTTATGTGCCGTGACGGGTTTTGACGCTTGTACGCTGCAACCCACTTCCGGTGCCGCAGGAGAATACACGGGATTAGTGATCATGCGTGCCGCATTAGCACCTGAACGCAAGGTGCTCCTCATTCCTGCCAGTGCACACGGCACCAACCCTGCTTCCTGTGTACAAGCAGGTTTTGAGCCGTGCGTCATCAAGTGTGACGAGGGCGGTAATACCGACCTCGAGGACTGGAGAGCCAAAGCCGAAGAGCACAAGGACCGTTTGGCAGGATGTATGATTACATACCCATCAACGCACGGTATCTTTGAGCTTACTATCCGAGAAATGTGCGACATCATTCACCGCAATGGAGGTCTCGTCTACATGGACGGAGCCAACATGAATGGTCAGATTGGGTTCACCCATCCAGCTAAGATAGGGGCTGATGTTTGTCACCTTAATCTCCATAAATCCTTTGCTTCTCCCCATGGGGGTGGCGGACCCGGGGTAGGGGCGGTGTGCTGCACCCAAGCACTGGCTCACGGGCTTCCGGCAGAGGACTTCAACCGCGTATCGTCTGCCCTCTACGGCAACGCCAATATGGCACTTATCTCTTATGGATACATCCGCATGATGGGTGGCGAAGGGCTGCGCGAAGCCACCGGAGCCGCCATTCTTAGCGCCAACTACATGGCCGCTAAACTCAAGGATGCCTATGGAATAGTCTATACGGGAGCCAACGGACATGTCGGGCATGAGCTTATTCTTGATTGTCGGCAGTTCCACGCACAGGGCATCACCGAGACCGATATAGCCAAGCGCCTCATGGACTTCGGCTATCATGCTCCGACCCTCTCGTTCCCCGTGCACGGCACACTGATGGTGGAGCCGACCGAGTCTGAGTCTAAAGCGGAACTGGACCGCTTCATCGACACCCTCCTACTGATCCGCAGGGAGATAGACACCTGTCCTGCACTCTTGCTCAATGCTCCGCACCCCGAATATGAGGTAGTAGGGGAGTGGCAGCATGACTACACTCGTGAACAAGCCGTTTATCCGTTGCCGTTCGTTAGAGACAACAAGTTCTGGGTACCGGTAGCACGCGTGGACAATGGTTTTGGAGACCGTAATCTTATTGCACGATATGAAAACTAAGAAGTGGTTCACGGAACTGAAAGAGCTCGTCTTCATCGCTTTCGCGATTATGCCTTACGCTTTTGCAGTTAATCAGATCCTCGTCCCACACGCTATCGTCGGAGGAGGAATGGCAGGTCTGTGCGAGATTATCTATTTTGCCTCCGGCTATGTCATGCCTATTTGGGCGACTAACCTCATCGTCAACGCGATCCTCCTCACCATTGCCATCTTCACCATCGGCTGGAAACTGTGTGTAAGGACCATGTATGGTGTGTTTTGGATGACTCTTTGGCTCAAACTGATTCCCGTCTCTTCCGAGCCGCTGATTACCGACCCGTTTATGGCAGTTATTCTGGCAGGACTGGTTTGCGGTGTAGGATTAGGCATTGTCTTCCTTAATAATGGTGCTTCGGGCGGTACGGATATTATCGCTATGATTGTTAATCACTACCGCAATGTGCCGATGGGGACTGTGCTCTTTATCTGCGACTTAGTGATTATCTCTGCCGCATGGTTCCTGCCGCAAGTGACTAAGATTGAGCAACTGCTCTTTGGCTTGTGCTTTACCTTCATGTGTACGACGGCGGTCGACTGGACCATGAACAGAGTCCGCCAAAGCGTGCAGATCTTCATTTTCTCTACCAAGTACGAGGAGATAGCAGAAGCCATTATGACCAAGGTTCCTCGTGGTGTGACACTTCTCAACGGGGAAGGAGGATACACCAAGCACCCCTTGAAGGTCGTCACGTGTCTTGCGAGGCGCAATGAGTCGAACAAGATATTCCACCTCGTCAGAGAGATAGACCCTGACGCTTTTGTCTCCGAAACACAAGCCGCAGGAGTATTCGGAAAAGGCTTTGACGCTATCAAGAAACAATAAATAGTACGGTTACGCTAGCGGCACCTACTTGGGGGTGCTCATCGCGTGGTTACTACTATAATAAAGCAATTGCCCTGCTACAAGAGAGCCAGGGCAATTACTTCATGAATATCGGTAACATAGTGGAAGGTCAGACCCTTTCGGTAGAGTTCCGGAATCTCCAGAACATCTTTCTCGTTATCCTTACAGAAGATGAGGTCTGTTATACCTGCTCGCTTGGCGGCGAGCATTTTTTCTTTCACTCCGCCGATGGGCAATACCTTACCGCGTAGCGTCATCTCGCCGGTCATGGCTATACGCGGACGCACTTTCCGTTTGGTAAAGGCAGAAACCAGTGCGGTCGTCATCGTGATACCGGCGGAAGGACCGTCTTTCGGAATAGCGCCTTCAGGTACATGGATATGTACAGCCGTTGTTTCGAGTTCTTTAGCGGGAATCTTGAAGTCGGCTGCGTGTGCTTTGATATAGCCCAGAGCGATGGTCGCACTCTCCTTCATCACATCCCCCAGATTGCCCGTCAGGGTGAGGGTAGGGGGCTTGGCGTGAGAGAGAGAAGTCTCAATGAATAGTATCTCGCCACCCACTTGGGTCCACGCCAATCCTGTCACAACGCCCACATACCGGTTATCCTCATAGATATCGCGCGTGTAACGAGCCTTACCGAGATAAGTGACCAAGTCCTCGGGGGTAACAGTGATATTATATTCTTCGCCCAAAGCCTTTTTAGTCACCACCTTACGGCAAATGGCAGCTATCTGTCGCTCTAACGACCGCACACCCGACTCACGGGTATAGTTGTCTATAAGGGTAGCCATCACCCGTTTGGGGAACTTGAGTTGGTGCTTCTTGAGACCATGCTCCTCCAACTGCTTGGGAACAAGGTGCTGCGCCGCAATCTCCTGCTTCTCCTCGATGCAGTAACCTGTCATTTCTATCAGTTCCATACGGTCAAGTAAGGGGCGAGGGATAGAATCAAGACTATTAGCTGTCGCAATGAACAGCACTTTGCTTAGGTCATAGTCAATGTCCAAGTAGTTATCGTGGAAGGTGGTATTCTGCTCAGGGTCAAGCACTTCTAACAATGCCGATGTCGGGTCGCCCTTATAATCGGCACCAATCTTGTCTATCTCGTCAAGCACAAAGACGGGGTTAGAGGTCTTGGCTTTCTTCAGTTCTGCCAGTATTCTGCCGGGCATAGCACCGATATAGGTTTTACGGTGGCCGCGTATCTCGGCTTCATCGTGCAAGCCGCCCAGACTGACCCGAGCGTACTTCCTGTTGAGTGCACGCGCTACCGACTTACCAAGGGAGGTCTTACCGATACCCGGAGGACCATAGAGACATAGGATAGGGGACTTACCCTGCTTGCGAGCTTTCATCACCGCGAGATACTCGATAATACGCTCCTTTACCTTCTCAAGACCATAATGGTCTTCGTCCAATACATGCTGTGCATGCCGGATGTCGTAATTATCCTCGCTCACATCGTTCCACGGCAACTCAAGCATAAACTCGAGGTAGTTCTGTTGGTCAGCAAACTCGGGGTGGTGCGGGTTGAGCCGCTGCAGTTTCTTGAACTGCTCCTCGAAGATAGCTTTCACCTCGTCATTCCAATTTTTGGCCTCTGCACGCTTGCGAAGGTCGTCCAAAACTTCTTTACCCTCATCTTCGCCCAACTCGCGCTGAATAGCTGCCATCTGGTGATGGAGAAAATATGCTCGTTGGTCTGCGGCAATATCCTCAAAGGTCTTGGTGTTAATCTCCACCTGCGTCTTCTGCCGTTCTGCCTCTTTATTGAGCAGTTCGCTCACTTTAAGGGCTCGGTCAAAAAGCTCCATCTCAAGCAACGCTTGTTGTATGTCACTCTCAAAACCGAAGTTCTCACTCACGAAGTTGACTAGGTGCATAGGCTCTTTCAGCATGTCCCGCAAGGTCTTTTTGGCGATGTCCACATGCTCCTTGTCGTTGTGTAACTCTAATAGGAACAGGGCTTTCTCGACAATGTTGTTCAGCACCTCTTGGGGCACTACGATGTCCTCAACCATAGGGAATGGGGTAGCTTCTGCTAATAGACCGGCATCACTCTTGACGATATTGGTGTACTGCACACGCTCCAGGCCGTGCAGAGTCACCGTCATTGTTTTGCCGTGTGGTTGCTCCATCTCTATGATTTCTGCTCGTGTACCGATGGTGTAGATATCCTCTGGTTTAGGCTCTTTCGTTTTGGCGGCACGCTGTGTCACGACAAATACCTGCCGTTTAGGGGCAGTCCGTAGAATGTTCTTGTTCTTCTCCCGTGTCACCTGTATCGTCAACAGCGTCTCAGGGAAGAGTACAATGTTCTTTAATGTTAATAGTAGTGTCTCCATTTCGTATATCCTTGTTCTTTGTTCTGATACTATTTTACATAATCGCGATTAGACGTATAAGCAGCGTTGCTGCGTTAGTGATTATCGGCGTAGCCTTTAAAACGGCATCAGCCTTAATTTTGCATCTTGCATTTTGCATCTTCTTAAACGGCATCAGCCTTAATTTTACATCTTGCATTTTGCATCTTGCATCTTCTTAATCAGCCCTGTCAGCACTGTTCCGGGACCGAACTCCTTGAATTCCTCAATGCCGGCATCAAGCATGTTCTGTACCGTGGCGGTCCAGCGCACCGGTGCGGTGAGTTGCTTCAGCAAGTTGGCTTTTATCTCTTGCGGGTCTGTATGCGGCAGAGCATCAACGTTCTGATAAATCGGACAACTCGGTTCATGGAAGGTTGTGTTAGCAATGGCTTCTGCTAATTCGTCGGCAGCAGACTGCATCAGCGGGCTGTGGAACGCGCCGCCGACAGCCAATGGCAACACCCGTTTGGCACCGGCTGCTTTTAGGCGTACGGACGCAACCTCCACACCTTCCTTCGTGCCGCTGATAACCACTTGCCCGGGGCAATTGAAGTTAGCAGCAACGACAACAAACTGATTATCTGCGTCTTGCTCCGCCTCACTCATCACTGATCGGCAAATCTCATCGACTTGTTCGTCACCTAGACCCAAGCACGCAGCCATTGTGCCGAGGTGCGCCTCACAGGCTTTTTGCATCGCTAATGCTCTGGCATACACCAACTTAAGACCATCTTCCGGACACAACACACCTGCTGCAACCAATGCGCTATATTCCCCTAAACTATGTCCCGCCACGGCACTACATCCTAATTCAGTCATCGCTGCCGCTATACTATGCAGGAAAACAGCGGGTTGCGTCACTTTGGTCTGTCGTAGCTCCTCGTCTGACCCGTGGAACATGACCTCGGTTATCTTAAACCCGAGGATATCATTGGCTTTGTCAAAGAGTTCTTTTACCTGATTATTCGTCTGATAGAGGTCCTCCCCCATCCCACTGAACTGGGCTCCCTGTCCGGGAAATACAAATGCTGTCTTCATATCATTGATATCCTATTTTATTGATTATGAGCGATAGTAGTTTTTGACTTATTTGTTTATTACATGCGACAAGTAGGTTTCCATCCTCACGGTTATAATCACCACCTTTGAGGTTAGTAGCCACAGCTCCGGCTTCTAACGCAATGATGAGTCCCGGATAGATATCCCATGCATTGGTTGTAAACATAATATGAGCCCCTGTTGCCCCCATAGAGAGCATCGAGAAGTCAAAGCATGCAGCTCCAAAGAACCGGATTTTCGCCACCTTATCCGGCAGAATGCGTATGAGCGCATGTTCATAGTCATTCCACGCTTTACAGGTATGCGAAAAATCGCCAAAGGACACAATCGTATCTTCCAACTGCTCAATGGAGGAAGTGTGTATACGCTCACCATTTCGGTAACTCCCTTCACCTTTGATAGCCCAGTAAAAGGTATCATAAACAGGCAGATATATGACTCCCATTTTAATATCCCCATCTTCGACCAAAGATGCTTGTATGCCATATATTGGCATGGAGTTGGCGAAGTTCACCGTACCGTCTATGGGGTCTATGGTCCAAACTCTTCCTTCCCAAGAATTGCTTTTATGCAGTTCTTCAGCTAATATCCGGTCGCAGGGGAAATGGGCATGGATTTGTTCTGTGAGAAATGTCTCTACCGCTATATCTACATCCGTTACTAAATCAAAGGTGTCTTTATGGTTAATCTGTTGTATTGTATTAAATTGATTAACGGCGGCTTTCATCTGCTCTTTGATGAAGCCCAATTCTTCCGTGTATGTAGCATTAGTCATCATAAACTTCCTTTCTTTCTATTGAATGGGTTTTAAGGTATTCGAAAGTTGCATCAATAAAATTGTATAGCGGGCTATTATCTCCTGTCTTACGGACATATAGGACCGGATTATCTTTCCCTTTGTTATTGTAGGAATAAAACTGTAAAATCAATAGTTCATCTATGAATATAGCATTAAACCGAGGGACAAAATCATAAAGGTATAAGTGGGCATTCTCATAATCTTCGGTTGAGGTCCATAAAGCATTAAATGCATGGATTGTTTCGTCTTTTATAAACTTTTCGCGTTTAAGTCCTTCTTCGTGTGCTCTTTGAATAGTATTGTTTGATTCCGGGTCTAAAAACAACACCTCGAGTGTGCCGCCGTTATCAAGAAAGGTGAGAAGAGCATCTTCACGTTCTGTGGCTGCCAAATATGCGTTTGAAATGCCCATTGACCGGATGGATTTGGCGTTTGCAATCCGTTCGAGGATTGCCCTATGCGGGAGATTATGACGCTTGTTATAGACTTTCTCTATCTCGAATGACAAACCGGCTTCGTTCGTTCGGCGTTTTTCTTCTTGCCGCTCAATAACCCACTGATAAATGCGTTCTAATTGACTCTCAGTCAACTCTTCGCAATGGATAGAGGATACTTTATCCCTAAACAAAGGGTGCAGGTTGGCTTCGTCGCCCATCTTAAAATCGTCGCCTATCGTAATGGCTATAGCATCATCGCGGCTAACTTCATTCGCTTGAGTAAGGCCATAAAAGGTCTCTATCTCAACGAATAAATTCTGGTGCTGATTAAAGTCTATGGCACCATCCGAGGTACGATTGATACCATTAGTACATACCAACATAAATAGAGAAGACTGCATTATTTCTTTCACATTTGCCTTGTACCAATTAGATTTGGCGCGTGGAAAGAAAAAGCAATCCTTAATGCCTTTATTCTCAAGGTAATCATAAATCTGCTCGGCATATCCTAACGAGCTTTGCTGTCCTGCGTAGGTGCCATGGTAGGCAATAAAAACCGGATGTTGTTTCACAATCATAGGTGTGTTCTTATTTATAGTCATGTATATTTATGCTCAATACCCTACATTCTGGAGCCATGAGAGGTGCAGGGTGAAGAGGTGCTCGGGGATGGGAAAGAGTGTTGTGTAGCCTGTCCAGTACCCAAAACGGATCATGTCATTACGATGCCAGCCTTCCCACATCAGTTCCTTCCAACGCTCATGGTACACATCCTCTAATGTCGGTTGGTCCGTGAGCAGGGGCGCTCCTACCCTATCCCGCACAGCGTTGATATCGGCAGTGCCGTCTTGCCCCGTGCGAACAAGTGCTTCGGCTCTCATGAGAAGCACATCCGCATAACGGAACAAAACAATATCGTTTGAGCCGACTGTGGCATCATGCAGTCCGTTGGGGTCATGTGCGTACTTACGGAGCCGCGCACCGGCGGTCTTTTCGTACGGAGAGCCGGACAGGTCAGGCAAAACCTTATCGGCTTGATAAATGAGCGGCGAGACACCATCACCGGCTTTGACAATTGAACCGTTGACATGGACCGTATCGTAATAGAAGTACACGTCAAACCGCGGGTCTTGCTTCTCCGTTCCGTACCCGAAAACCGCTAAGGTCTGCAGGGTCGCGGAAGCACCGTTCTCGCCACCGATACCCAAGGCCGAGGCATGATTATAGTGTGCCGAGCGGTGGAAATAGTTGTACCGCGCGGTGTAAATCCCTACTTCACGGGGAATGACAAAGATATTCTCAACCGATATTTCATTGTTGAGCGCAAAGTTGTCGGACAGTTCCGGTTGGAGCATATAGACCCCCTCAAAACGATCTGCACACACGATGACTGAGTCGTAAAGTGCCGGCACTTCATGTCCTACGTAAACGGCATGGTTGAGGTAGAGTTTCATCAGTACGAACTGCGCCACATAGTATGTCATACGACCATAATACTCGTCTGTAGGTGAGGTGGACGGACGCACTGAAAGGAAGGGCATGGCTGCCTGCAACTCGTTCACGGCATACATAAAGACCTCCTCCCTCTCGGCAAGCACAAGGCTGTCGGTCGGGCTGTCAGAGCGGGTGACGATAGGCACTCGTCCGTACATATCAACGAGGTAGTAATAGTACATTGCCTTCAGGGCTCTTAGTTCCGATTTGAGTTGCACAAGTTCGACCGAATCAGCATCGGCAAGGGTATAGGAATCTATCTCTTCTATCCCGTGTACGCATAGCATTACGACCTTGAACAAGTAGTCCCATGTGTCGCGAATAGACCTGTCGGTCGTCTCCCATCGATGTTCGCGCAGGTTTTGCCAATAGCCACCATCATACCAGTCCCCACCACGAATGGGCATGATTTGTTCGTCTGTCGTAAGTGAATTGAGGTCATAAACGCCACGACCGGTGCCCTGTAAACCTTGAGAGTCCGACTCTCCACCGATGTACTGATAGACAGACAGAACGGCATTTTGCTTGAGCGCCGTCATGGAGGAATAGACCTGCTCTTCGGTCAAAGCAGCGTAAGGCTCTTCTGCTATGAACGAGCAAGAGGTAAGAGGCAGAATGCATGGTATAGCAAAAGGCACAGCATAGCACAGTATAGCACGGTATAGCACCGCTTTCGTCCGAGATATGATGGTGGTTCGGTTCATAATCATACATGTTGGTCAGTTAGTGTTCAGAATTCTTAGCTCTAAAGGGCACGCCTTAGGTCAGCGTTCGATCAGCGTTCGATCAGCGTTCGATGGGCTCATGTGTCGCGATGGTAACCGTTACGGAAAATTGACCGAATTTTGAAGCGATTTTCGATTATCGATTTTCCGCCCTGCGGGCTATTATCATTTTGCATTTTGCATCTTTAATCTTAAAACCCTATTGACACACCTAAGGTATAGGAGTGCGTGAGGGGATAGGTACGCTTATCGTCTATACCGATGGTGGAGTTGATGTTCGTAGAGTTGATGATGGGTGTTAAACCGCTATAGGCACTGATGGTCGCCACATCGTTCATTGTCAGCACAAGTCTCAGAGACTCAACTACCTTATTCGTGGGTAGAGGGATACTATACCCCAGCGTGATATAATCAATGTGCAGATAATCACCGCTCTCGAGCCAATAGTCCGTCACCCTTTGGTCATAGATATGCGCGTCGGGGGCCTTACTCAGTACATTATAATAAGGTAAGGAACCAAGGTTCATGTAAGCGAGACCGGTGCCGTTGAAAACCTTATGCCCGAAAGCACCATTGAGTTGAATAGACAAGTCCCAGTGCTTATAGCGCAGACTGATGTTCGAGCCAAGCAGGAATTTAGGGGTAGCTTGACCAGCCTTATACCGATTGCCTTGTATGTATTGGTAGCCCGATTCGGCATCACCGCTTAGACCTAAGCAGTGCGGGAGGTAGAATGTGCCGAGGGGTTCACCGATGATCTGCCAGACTATGTCATTATCGCCCCCATGCGAACCGGCACCGCTGAGCGACGCCAAAACCTCATAATCCGAAGCATAGAGGAACTCATCGCCCTTATAACCGCTCAAGGATAGCAGTCGATTGTGCTGCCACGTCAGATTGGCGTTGATAGAGAGCTTCCAATCACGGGTATTAACCGGTGTGCCACCGATGGATATCTCGATACCTTGGTTACGCATGCTACCCAGATTCGCCACCAAAACCGGGTATGTGTAGGGGGGCGTTGATACACGATAGGGGTAGAGCATATCGGTGATGAGGGTATTATAATAGCCCACTGCGGCAACCAACCTGCCACCAAAGAGGCTCAGGTCGATACCGGCATTGAAGGTACTACTTACTTCCCACTTGAGGTCGGGATTCGCATTGCGGAGCGAGGCATAAGTCACAACCAACTTGCCGCCTATACTCGTTACGCCATTAGGCTCGTAGAGGTTCATCGTCAGGTAACTGTCTATACCGGACTGGTTGCCCGACATACCGTAACCGGCAGTCACGCGAAGGTCGTCCAGCACCGTCTTGTCGCGCAACCATGGTTCATTAGATAGCACCCAAGAGGCTGAAACAGAGGGAAAGAAGCCCCACTTGTTGTTGGCACCGAACTTACTGCTGCCATCGGCTCGGAGCGAGGCGGTGATACTATATCGGTCTAACAGGGTGTAACCTACCCTCCCCATGAAAGAGAGCATATTGGCTTGTGAGCGGTACGAGTCCGTTCCTTCCCATGGGCGTAACGCGCCTCCCGCAAGGCGATCTTCCAAAAGAGCAGTGCTGGAGGCTTGATAACTCGTTACATAATGGCCGCTCAGCATGGAGGACTGTAGTTCCGCCAAAACAGCCGCACTGACAGCGTGAATACCGAACTTGCGGTCAAACGAGAGAGAGAGATTGGACATTATATTGTGCTGCATAGAGGTGGACTGATAGGCTGTCCCGCCATCCTCCGTCGGCAGGCTGCGAGACTCACCCGTGTAGTGAAAAGTATATGCCGCAAAGAGTTTGAGGTGCAGCCCCTCGATGAGACGAAAGTCTAAATTGATGTTCGTACTGACATGAGCGTTCTCGGGCGTAACAGTGTTCGTAAGCCAAGACTGCGGATTGGCTATCTGTGAGGCAGCAGGGTAAGCATCGTAGCCGTCCACAGGGAAGGTCGGGTTGAAGCATGCCGCACTATAGAGAAGCTTCTGCTCGTTGAAGAGTTGGCGCTCTTGCCTATACGTACCAAACATACCAAAGTTAATAGTCAACACATCACTGAACATACGATGCGTTAGGTTGACATTCGACAGGAAGGTACGCGTGCCGGTATTACCGACCACTTGCTCGTCATCGATATAACCTATACCCGCACGGTAAACAGTATGCTCCGCTCCCCCGCTGAAAGCCAAGTGATGGTGATGGGATACGGCAGGGTGCGCTATCACATCCTGCCAGTTCGTACTATAGCCCTTGTCCATAAAAGCAAGGCCATGCTCCGTGGCATAGCGGCGGTAATCGGCTGCGGATAGCATATCGAGGGTCTTATAAACCGCGCCAACAGACACGGAGCCATTATAGTGAAGATGCAGCGCCCCCTGCTGCCCCCTACTCGTCGTTATCTCAATCACACCGGATGCGCCCCGTGAACCATACAGCGAGGTCTCGCTCGCGTCCTTCAGAACACGCAAACTCGCAATATCCGTGGGATAAACAGACTCTAACAGGCTCAAGTCACCCAATACGCCATCTACAATGATCAGCGGGTCACTATTACCCGTCAGCGAGTTCGTACCCCGTAGGCGAACCGCACGCATGGCGTTTTGACCATTGCCCGCAACCGTCAAACCCGCTACCCTACCACGGATAGCATCTATAGCACTCGAAGACTGGTCGCGGTTATTCATTTCAGACTCTCCCAGCGTTGTTCCGTAAAAGGGCGTAGACAACACCACGGTGCTGTCCGACTCTGCTGTAGCATGCCCTACCCAAAAGAAAGTGAGCAAGAACACAAGTATATAATAGTGTATACCGTCCTTCATTCCGCCTGCAATTCCGACTGCAAAAGTAGTATATTTTTCCGACTTATGCAAAAAAAAGTTGCTTTTTTAGAGAAAAGAGGGTAAAATGCTCTAAAGGGCACTTCTAAAAATTAGCGTAGCGCACGTTTTATAGATTAGCCCGTTAAGTTAATAAATTTGGCACTTTTATACTGCTTTCGGTTTTCTCTTGGTATCTTGCTGACTTTCCTTCAGTCACAATGCCCGCATTGCTCCTTCACTTAAGTCAGCAATCTATTCAAGATAAACCTCGAAATCAGCATAAAGCAATTTTTAGAAGTGCCCTAAAGATCCAAAACCGTATTATTACGGACGGATGGCAGAGAGGATAAAACGGGTGACCTCCGTTTTACGGTGAAGGACAAAATCCCGGACCTGTTCATCGGAGCGTTCTAAAAGGTCCTTATACATCGGCAATGCCAGAAAATTAAATACCGTGAGAGAGACGATGGACATGATGATATCGAACGTCTCCATATCAGCCATCCGACCTTCTTTTTGCTCTTTCTTGACCCTTGCATCGAGTTGCAGATAATACAACGCGTACTTGGGATTACGGACAAAATTATCCCTGAGGTGAATTCGCCGGTCATGATTGGTGATGAGTTCTTCCAATACAAAATACGGCAAACGCGGGTTACTGATCAGAGTGTCAAAATACAATGAGATAGCGTTGGAAATAAAGGTTTCAAAAGGCACATCGGGTGTGAGTGAACGTGTAATAACATCCATCGCCGCCTGTATCTCAGAGAGGAAAATGCGGCGGAACAAGTTCTCCTTGGTTCGATAATAATAATGGACCAGTGCCTGTGTACATCCCGCTTCACGCGCTATCTGCGTGGTGGATGTCGCTGCAAAACCCTGTTGGATAAAGAGGTCTTTAGCAACGGAGACAATACGGGACTCTAAAGATTCTTTGTCTGATGTATTCATTTGTTTCGATTGTTGATTATCGATTAATACTGCACTCTGCCTTCAATTGCCGAGGAGGAAATGAAGGCGATTGGTAACGTTGGCTTCGGAGGTTCCGGCATCAAAATCTAGGAAGAGGAGAGAGAGGTCAGGATAGAGTTCCTTGTACCTGCGCTCAACGCCCTTGCTAATGATATGATTGGCAATACACCCGAAAGGCTGGAGCGAGACCACTTTCTTCACTCCGTGTTCAGCGAGATCGCAAATCTCGCCCGGCAGGAACCAACCTTCACCAAAATCCGCGGCAGAGTTAATCACCTTTTTACTCAACCGCCATATATCCATAATATCCGTGAAAGGACGGTAGAAAGGATAATCGCTACATAGTCGGTCATACAGGTGCGCATAATAGCGGAGAAGCTTGTTAACGAGTTTGGCTTGCCACGGAGAGAGACCGTCCGTACGGATATGCTGGTTACGGTTGATAAAAGCATTGGGGATAGAGGTAGAGAAGAATCCCGTGATGGCAGGCGGTACAACCTCCACACCATGCTCGATAAGCCAACGAACCACTTCTTTATTACTAAACGAGTTATACTTGACATAAATCTCACCGACCAATCCCACCACCGGCACTTTGCGGGTAGTATCACAACAATCCTTAAAAGCCTTGACGGCGTCTCGAATCATGGCATGCATCGCGCTGTAATCCCGCCTGACCACGAGTGGCTGGACGGCTTGCAGGTAATGGTTATAGAGCCGTTGTGCCACCGGCATGCCGTCTGCCTGCTGCTCTTTGGGTCGAGCCGCCGCAGGGTAGTACAGTTTGGCGAGGGTGTCGGCAAAGAACATAGCCTCAACGGTAGGCCGTATCAAGCGTTTCCAGTCAATATGGAAGCCCGGCTGATTATTCTTTTGGTCCGGACCGATGGCCACGGAGATCACCGGCACTTGAGCAAAACCATTCTTCACAAGTCCGTTCTTGATGAGCGAATAATAATTGCTCGCGCGGCATTGTCCTCCCGTCTGTGTGATGGCGACGGCTGTTTTCTGCAGGTCATACTTGCCCGACCGCAGTGCCCTAAGAAGGCTGCCGACAACAATAGTCGCAGGGTAACAGATATCATTATTCGCTACGCGCAGACCCTCCTCCGCGTCAGGGAGTGAAGCCATGGGGAGAGGTGCAATCCGATAGCCCGCCATACCAAAGATAGTAGGTAGAAACTCATTATATCCCTCAGCAAAATAAGGCGTGATGATGACCCGGTCGTGATCCTCCGGCATGAACGGTTGGGTGGTCCATGGGGTTTGAGGTGCCAAGACTGATTTAGACTGATTCACACTCTCCACCAGAGAGCGGACGCGGAGGCGGAGGGAACCGATATTATTGACATCATCAATCTTGAGGACTGTGAGGTTCTTGCCGTATCGCCCTAAGATACTGCGCACCTCGTCCAAGATAAAAGCATCCGGTCCGCAACCGAAACTGGTTAGTTCAACCATATGCAGCCCCTCATAGGTAGCGTTTCCGACGAAATAGGCAGCCTTGAAAATGCGGTTCGGGTACGCCCATTGACAGAGCGCATTGATCTCACCATACACCCCTTGTCCGCTATGCGCGGCTATATTCTCCGTGAGCACATCAATCCCCATATCTGCAATGGCATCGGCAATGCGGTGCTGTATAAGCGGGTCTATATGGTATGGTCGGGCAGCTAACAGAATAGCCATCCGGCCTTCTTTCTGCGCAGCAGAGAGCACGTCCATATTTCTCCGCTCCAAACGGTCGAGATAGTTCTTCTGTGCATCCAAGGCTTGTGTCACCGCGGCGTTGACCATACGGGTCAGTTCCTTTTCACCCTTAGCGTACGAGCGAGTCGGTGGGAGAGTCTGAATATATTCCTTCAACGCTTGTCGCAACAGCTTTTCGTCCTTAAAAGAGATGGTTGGCGAATCTATAGGAATACCATATTTCTCTTCGGCATTGATGGCACTGCGGAGTACATCGGCGTAACCGCTGACTATCGGGCAATTGAAGGAGTTCTTAGACTGCGCATCCTCTTTCTGTTCATACACAACCCATGGGTAAAAAATGCGGTCCACTCTCTTCTCAACCAAGTCCATAACATGGCCGTGCATCAGCTTGGCAGGGAAACAGATATTATCTGCCACAATAGTCCGTAAACCTTTCTCGTAGAGCTTGTTGGAACTGGGAGCACTCAGGCGGACACGTATCCCGCAGGCACGGAAGAAAGTCTGCCAAAATGGATAATCCTCATAAATGCCCAACCCACGCGGAATACCGATGGTTAGACCGTTGGCGTTGGTGGGACGAGGCGTCGTTGATGCGGCTGCACCTGCCGGAGTGCCTATATTGTCAGATGGGGCGAAAAGCATCTTATATTTCTCATCGAAGAGGTTGATGCCCCTGCGTGCCTTATCGGGCGAATTGGAATAAACGCGCTCACAGTTATTGCCGGAGAAATAGCGTTTGCCATTCGGGAAGGTATAGCACCGCACATGGCAGTGGTTCTGACAACCCGGACATACCTCCTCCGTCTCCTCAAAATGGTTGGCTCGTAATATATCGTCTAATTGCATCATTCTCTTTTGACTGCGTGTTTAAAAGCGGCTTTCGCCCCTGCCAGTGCATACAAGGCACACCCGTAGGCCCCCATGAGTTCAGGTATAGGACTGAACAGGATATCCTTGCCGGTCAGAATCTCCAATGCCCGCACAACGGAGTGGTTACGGAATGTCCCACCCTGAACCATGATATGCTCTCCCAATTCGTCAAAAGACTGCAGTTTAAGCACTTTGTAGAGGCAATTCTTGATAACCGAATAACTGAATCCTGCCGCTATATCGGCGATGCCTGCACCCTCACGCATGGCCTGTTTGACCTTGCTATTCATAAAAACGGTACAGCGTGTGCCCAAGTCATAGGGGTGTTGCGCGAGGGTCGCCATACGGGCAAAATCGGCTACATCATAACCCAACTGCGTAGCAAAAGTCATAATAAAACTGCCGCACCCGGACGAGCACGCTTCATTGATTTCTATACGGCGGATGGAACCATGTTCCACAAAAATAGCCTTCATGTCCTGGCCTCCGATATCCAACACAAAACTGACCTCGGGCAGCATATCCTTCGCAGCCATGAAATGCGCCATGGTTTCCACGATACCGTAATCGAGAGAGAATGCCGTCTTGAGCAGGTTCTCTCCATAACCGGTGGAGCAAGAGGCCGTGATACGGATATCGTGCCCGACGCTCGCGCGAAGCTGGCGCAAAGCATCATGGAATGCATCGAACGAATTGCCTTTATTATAGCGGTAATCGGTATATACCAATTCCTTTTGGGCATTGATAACCACTAATTTGGTAGTAGTACTACCGCTATCCACTCCCAAGAAATAATCCTGCCCTGCATCTTTCAACTTTAGTCCTTCGGGCGCACTTTCCACTTTTAACTTTAGCCCTTCTGGCGCACTTTTAACTTTCCCCTTCAGCCATTCCCCATACTCGGCTTCGTCATGGAAGAATGGAGGAAGCGCAGTACTGACATTATTGCCTTCTATAATTGATAATCTAGAATCTAAAATCGCCCGTAGGGCGGATAATCGCCCATCGGGCGGAACATTGATGCGCATCTCTTTGACCGCTAACAGCGCAGTGCCGATAGCGGGAATGAACTGAGTATGCTTTGGAATAACTATATCTTCCTCTCTTATCCCCATCGCCTGGCGCATATGTTTGCCCAGCGCGGGTATATAAGCGAAAGGACCTCCGCAGAGAAACACTTTGGGCAATACCTCCGTTCCGCGGGCAAGGGCACTCACTACCTGCATGCACACGGCATGGAGCATACTGGCCGCTATATCCGCTTTGCTGACAGAACGAGAGATAAGGTTCTGAATATCCGTCTTGCTGAAAACACCGCACCGAGAGGCAATTGGATAGATATGTTCCGCTTGCTCTGCCAAAGCATTCAGCTCGGATGTTTCAACACCGAGAAGCGTGGCTGTCTGATCAATGAAAGCACCGGTGCCCCCCGCACAATTACCATTCATACGCATATCAGGGACACGACCGGGCTCAAAGAATATGATCTTACTGTCCTCACCGCCTATATCCACTAATGTATGCACATCCGGGTACATCTGTTTCACCACCTCGGCGGCTGCTAATACCTCCTGACGAAAATCAACCCCCAAACGCCCAGCATAACCCATACCCACAGAACCGGTGATGGCAACGGCTATCGAGGTCTGACTGCCGGAGAGACCCGCCGTCCGCAGTATCTCACCCACCATGACCCTACCTACTCCCACAGGGTCGGCATTGTGACGCTTGTACGAAGTCGCAAGCACTGCAATGCCTTGCGACGCACGAGTCTCAATCAACGCCATTTTGATGGTCGTACTGCCGATGTCAATTCCTAATCGATACATTTAATTACCCTATTAAATTGGGTGCAAAATTACTATTTTTATTTGAATCACACAAGAGCTAAGAGCATTTTACAAAGAAAAAGCAATAAAATCATAAAATATAACATTAAATCCTGATACAGCGTTGCTGCATTTAAAATGCAAGATGCAGAATGCAAGATGCAACGCCCTATGGGCTATTGGGCAGTAGCCCGCGTGAGATCTGTACCGTGCATGCAAGATAATTTTGCTATACCAGCATTCTGTATTTTGCATCTAAAAAGGGCACCTAGCCTCCCTGGTACCTAGCTTCTTTCAACTTTAAACTTTTAACATTCTCTGACCAACAGGCACCGACCTACAGGAACTTACCAACATTTACTAAATAACAGGCACTTCCCACCATTTACTCACCAATGGCGGCTCCGCCGCCCTAACATTTACTTCCCAACGCGCTTTAGCGCCTTAAAAGTAGTCTTTTTCATGCAAAACGAAAATAAATTTGCACAAATCAAAAAAAAGCGTTACTTTTGTGCCCGCTTAAGAAGCTCATGTCTATAAATGCGGTTTATCTTTAATCCATATCAGGAGTGCACCTATGTTCTTACGGACTACGAGGGTGGTCCGTATGTGCTTGACCCTGGCATGTACACCGAGCAGGAGCAGGTCATGTTCCTTGATTATCTCACGAGTCATGCCATTGTGCCGAGACAGATATTGATTACCCACGGACATGCCGACCATATATGCGGTTTAGCGTTTGTGCAGGAGCACTTTCCCGAAGCGCAAGTGGTGCGTTATCCGCAGACAGAGCCGCCTCACGGAGACTATACTATCATCCCTACTCCCGGGCACAAGGAAGATGCGGTGTGCTTCTATTTTGAGAAGGAAAAGACCCTCTTCTCGGGGGACACGCTTTTCTGCGAATCCGTAGGACGCACGGACCTCGAAGGCGGCGATTGGGACGCACTCATGCACTCGCTCCAACGATTGATGCACTTGCCCGAAGAGACCATCGTTTACCCGGGGCATGGACCGGAAACAAGTATCGGACACGAGAAACGACATAATCCGTTTATAAGGGGTTCAATATGAAAAAACAAATTATACTCACTTGGATAGCCATCGTTATAAGCGGGTACGCGTATGCGGATGGGCTGACAGATATCTTGATTGACAAGAAATACGAGCCGCGCCTGATGTCGCAGACAGAGATAGACTCGGTGCTCACTGCTGTCAGCTCGACTGCCACTTCCGAACAAACGGTATGGACCGGTGCCAACCGCTATGAGTTGCAGGAGCAGAACAAGCGCAGCCTGTTCCGCCATTCCTATTTCGCAGACTATACGCTTCGCGACAAGATGAAAGGCACCACCCTGCCCGTTGGCGACTCGCTACGCGATGTGACCTTATCGCCCGACAAACGCTATATCGTTTATTGCAAGGGGCAAGACCTGTTTATATATAAACTCGACTATCACACCACCATCCCCATCACGCACGAGTACACGGACGGCAAGGATATTTTCTCCGGCCTGTCTGATTGGCTCTACGAGGAAGAGTTCGGGAGGACAAGGCTCTTTTGGTTCTCACCGGACAGCAAGATGATTGCCTTTGTGCGCTTGGACGAAACCGAGGTGCCTACTTTTGAGTGGCAGACCTTCCTGCCGGCAGCGAATGCGCCACTCTACCCCATCTCACATACTATTCGCTACCCGAAAGCCGGCACGGACAATGCCCAAGCAACGGTGTATGTGTATGATATTTTCACCAAGGGGCTCAAGAAGATGCAACTCGGCGACACGGAAGGTTGGTACATCCCCTCACTCGTATGGCGGGAGACGACTCTTAAGGACAGCAAAGCCCCCAAGACTTACGAATTAGTAGTGGAGAAACTTAATCGCGACCAGAACAAGATGGAGGTTTGGGCAGTCAATCCGGCTTCAACGGTGGGAAATCTTCTCTATACAGAATCCTCGAACCGGTATTACATAGACTACTCGCTCTTTGACGCATGGAAGTGGCTATCGGACGGGCGCATTATTGCCCTCTCGGAAGCCGACGGCTGGCGCCAACTCTTTTTACTCCGTAAGGATGGCGGTAGGCAGAAGGTACTGACGCCCGCAGGCATGGATGTCACGAATGTCTACGGCGTGGATGAAAAGAACGGTATTGTGTACTTCCAAGCCGCGCCTGTTCCATCCGAGCGACAACTCTATGCTGTCAGCCTGAAGGAGGGTAAGGTGACACCCCTCAGCAGTGCTGCAGGCATGCACACACTCTATCTCAGTGAGGATATGAAGCACGCTATCACCTCTTTTCAGTCCGACACACATGCCCCCACCTATACCCTATGTTCCCTGAAAGGCACATCCCTTACCCCCATCCGCACTGTGCTTGACAACCAAGATGTACAGCAGGCATGGCAGGAAGCAGGACTTCCACAAAAACAGTTCTGCCAAATTCCGACTGAGCGGGGAGATAGTTTAGAAGCCTGGGTGATCTACCCGACCATGGAGCCCGGCAAGCGCTACCCCGTTGTGTTATTCCAATACAGCGGTCCAGCCTCGCAACGGGTACTGAACCGATGGCGGCATCGCTTTGCACACTACCTTGCCTCTATCGGATATATCATAGTCAATGCAGACCCTCGAGGAAGCGATTGCCGCGGAAGAGCATGGCGCAATGAAACATATAAGAATCTCGGCAAAAAGGAGGGCGAAGATCATTTGTCTGTCGCGCGACATATATCTTCGCTACCACAAGCAGACCCCGACCATATAGCCATGATCGGCTGGAGTTATGGCGGTTATCAGACTATTAAGACCATGGAACTACAAGAGGCCGAGCACCCTGTTATCCAAAAGGGTATAGCGATAGCACCTGTGACCGACTGGCGGCTCTATGACTCCGGATATACCGAGCGATACATGCAACGACCACAGGTCAATGAGAGCGGCTATCAACAAGCGGACCTCATCAGCCATGCTGCTGACCTCACAGGCGAGTTGCTCATTATTCATGCTACAGGCGACGATAATGTACATTACCAAAACTCCCTACTCTTCATGGACGCACTTATTCAAGCCGGCAAACAATTTGATGTGCAACTCTATATAGACGACAACCACTCCATCCGCCGGCCCGCTAACTATGAACACTTGCACCGCAGAATAGTACGATTCTTGGAACAATAGTAACTTTTAACTTTTAACTTTTATGACCAAACAACAATCTAATGCCTCATTGAGGATCATCACGATTATTGCCATGATGTTCTTGTACGCAATGATCTCGTTCGTCACTAACTTGGCCGCACCTGTCGGCAAAATATGGGGAGAATGGTTCCCCGAAGCACAAGAAGAAACCATGGGGATGCTCGGGAATATGGCTAACTTCTTAGCCTACTTGTTTATGGGTATTCCAGCCGGTAATATCTTGGCGAAGTACGGGTACAAAAAAACCGCTATGGCTGCCGTATTGTTCGGCTTGGTAGGCGTCTTTGTACAATTCTTGTCCGGCGTCGGAGAAGCATCTATCGCCATGTTCTGGGTATATATCTTGGGCGCTTTCATCTCAGGTATATGCGTCTGCATGTTGAACACCGTCGTTAACCCCATGCTCAACCTGCTCGGCGGCGGAGGAAATAAAGGTAACCAGTTGAACCTGACCGGTGGAACCATTAACAGCTTGTCGGGCACACTGACTCCGATGCTCGTCGGCTCCATCTTAGGTGCAGGCGTGGATCTGGAGCAAGCCGCCATCTCTGATGTGAATGTGCTACTGTTCATGGCTATGGCGGTATTCGCACTTATCTTCATTATTCTGTGGTTAACACCTATTGCTGAACCCGGACGAACCAACGACAACACCGTCTATGAGCGTAGCCCATGGGCTTTCAGACACCTAACCTTAGGCGTCATCGCTATCTTCGTGTATGTAGGGGTCGAAGTAGGGGTGCCCGCAACACTTATCTCATATCTGAAAGTTACGGGCGAAACAGGGACTTTTGCAGGTCTGGACTTCTCGGCAGCATCCTTTATAGCAGGTTTCTATTGGCTCCTCATGTTGGTAGGCAGAACCATTGGTTCATTGGTCGGGGGTAAGGTCAGTTCTAAGACCATGGTCAGCTTCGTTTCCATGCTCGCGATTGTGCTGATGGTTCTGGCAATGTGTCTAGGTAGCTCTGTTAAGGTCATGCTGCCATCCGATTGGGCCTTCCATATGGTTGAAATGCCGATCGCTACTATCTTCATCGTACTGGTGGGGCTCTGCACCTCGGTTATGTGGGGATCTATCTTCAATATGGCAACCGAAGGGCTCGGTAAGTACACCGCTAAGGCTTCCGGTATCTTCATGATGATGGTCGTCGGGGGCGGTATCGTGCCGCTCATTCAGAGCTATCTTGCTAATCACGCAGGATATTTAGTATCCTATATCGTGCCTATTATAGCAGTTGCGTACATCCTCTTCTACGCCATCTGGGGCTCAAAGAATGTCAATAAAGACATAAAGGTAGACTAAGCCAATTTGCCACTTGCTCTTTACAAAAACGACAAAAAAACACATTTTATTTGCATATATCGAACATATTTTGTAATTTTGCGCTGCGAAACACAATATAGAGCAATATTAACAACTTAATTACAAACATTATGAAGAAGAAATTTTTCGTAGTAGCCGTAATGGCAATAGCAAGTGTAACCCTTGCTGTAGCACAACCTCGTTCCATTGGTCTCAACCTTGGTCCCTGGTCGTCTATCTCGTATCAACACGGTTTTGGTTCGTCCAACATGTTGGATGTTGCCGCTAATGTAATCTTCCCGATTAACTGTGGTTTCGGTGTCGGTGGTCATGTTACTTATGACTGGATTGACCCGTTCAACGCTCCCGTTCCTTGGAACAACAGGGGTGAGTGGCACTGGTACATGGGTGTCGGTGGTTCAGGCGGTTTCAACTTCGGAAACAGCAATTATGGCAGTTGGTGGTACGCCGGTGTAGCCGGTCATATAGGTATTGAGTATGACTTCTGGTTCCCGTTCCAACTCTCCTTGGACTGGCGTCCGAGTTTAGGTGTAGGTACAAGCACCGGTAATGTAAATTTCAACCTCCCCGGTTTGTGGGGCGGCCTGCAATTAGGTGTGCGTTACTTGTTCTAAAGGAAATTAGAACAGCGGTAGGGCTTCTCCTACCACATAGTTCGAACCTCCGATGAAGATGATATCCTCGTCGGAGGCTTCTTTTTGTGCCTTCCGAACGGCTTCTTCCACCGTCATATCGGCAGGAATAGCCCGTGAAGTACGAGCTTGACAGAAATAGTATACGGCGTCCTTCGGCATGAGGCGACGGACGACATCTATGTCCTTATCCTTTACCATACCAAACACGATGCGTAGCGTCCCGCCGTGCGAGCGATGAAGACCCTCTAATTGCTCGAAGACATACCGTAGACCATGACTGTTATGTCCGGTGTCACAGAGGGTTAAAGGCTTAGTAGCAAGTGTCTCCCACCGACCGCGCAGACCGGTGAGAGTACATACATGTGCAAAACCCTCCCCTATCGCCTTATTCGGTATGTGCAGTGCCCTAAGTGCCACAAAAGCCGTCTGCAGATTGTGTTCCTGATAGAGCCCACGCAGTTCACTCTCGCCCGCAACACGCTCCCGTACACGACGCAAGTACTCATGTTCCTCTGCCCAATAGACAGGGGCTGCTGCCGCTTGCGCTTGCGCCTCAAAAACAGGGCGCGTCTCATCATCCGCTTCCCCTATCACAACCGGTACATGAGGCTTAATGATACCGGCTTTCTCGAAAGCGATCTGAGCCGATGTATGCCCTAAGTATTCCGTATGGTCAAAACCGATATTGGTAATGACGGAGAGCAGCACATGAGCGGGAGGCAAGATATTAGTAGCGTCTAACCGCCCGCCTAAACCGACTTCTATCACCGCGACATCGACCTGCTGCCGTACGAAATAGTCAAACGCCATGGCCGTTGTTATCTCGAAGAACGAGGGATGAATCGCCTCTATCACGCCACTATATCGCGCAACAAATCCGACCACATCCGCCTCACTGATCATCGTGCCGTTCACGCGTATGCGCTCTCGGAAATCCACAAGGTGAGGGGAGGTATACAACCCTACCCTCTTGCCGTCTGCTTGCAGCGCAGCGGCTATGAGGTGAGATGTCGAGCCTTTGCCGTTAGTGCCGGCTACATGCACGGCAGATAACCTCCGCTCAGGATGAGACAGAGCGGCCATCAGACGCTCCATGTTACCTAAACCGGGCTTATAAGCGGCACCGCCTATCAGGTGGAAAGGCGGCGCTGCGGAATATAAGTATTTTATAGTCTCCGGGTAGTTCATTACTTCCGTATCCCGTCACGCTTCAAGAGCGCGTCTATCGTCGGCTCACCACCGCGGAAACGCCTATAAAGCACCATCGGCTCTTCCGTACCGCCACGCTCTAATACATTGGTGCGGAAAGCGTCTGCGACCTGCTTATCGAAGATTGACCCACGCGCGTCTCTCGCCTTCTGAAACTGCGCAAAAGCGTCTGCGTCCAATAACTCCGACCACTTGTAGCTATAGTAACCTGCAGCATAACCGCCTGAGAAAATATGCGTGAAGGAGGTCTCCATCTGGCAACCATCCACATTAGGCAACACCTGAACACACGCCATCGCCTTATTACCAAAATCTATTACAGCCTTGACCGTGTCACCATCCGGCACCTCAAACGGCACGCGCAAACTGTGCCATGCCATATCAAGGTAGCCGAAACTGAGTTGCCGAGCACAAGCGTAAGCAGCATGGTAGGTGTCGGAAGCTTTAATCTTATCAATGAGTTCCTGCGGCATTGGCGCGCCTGTCTCATAGTGTTTAGCGTAAGCATCTAACCACTCCTTCTCGCCAAGAAAGTTCTCATTGAATTGGCTCGGCAGCTCCACAAAGTCGCGCGGCACAGCCGTGCCCGATTGAGAAGCATAGCGGCAGCGCGTCAACATGCCGTGCAGCGCATGACCGAACTCGTGCAGGAAGGTTTCTGCCTCGGAATAGGTCAGCAGCGCAGGCTTGGTCTCCGTCGGACGAGTGAGGTTCATCACATTGACAATATGAGGACGGTGGTCCGTGCCGTCCGGCTCAAGGTATTGACCCTGAAAATCGTTCATCCAGGCACCACCACGCTTTGACGCACGAGGATGAAAATCTGCATAGTACACTGCCAAGTACTTGCCTTCTGCATCATACACCTCATACGCGCACACCTCGGGATGATAAACAGGAATATCCTTGTTTTCCACAAAAGTCAAACCATAAAGCCTATTAGCAAGACCGAAAACACCTCTCTTCACACTATCAAGCGGCAGGTAAGGACGAATAACATCGTCCGAAATAGCATATTTGGCGTCCTTCTCCTTCTTGCTGTAATAACTGAAATCCCACGGCTGCAAGGAACCTTCAAACCCAAGCTCATGAGCAAAAGACTCTAAGTCTGACACTTCCTTAAGGGCGGCAGGCATATACGCATCACGCAACGCGTCAAGGAAATTCATTACGTTCTCTTCCGTTTCTGCACACGTCTTGTGCAGCGACTTAACCGCATAATCGGGCTTGCCGAAGAGCTGCGCGATGGCTAAACGCGTGTTGGCTATCTTCACTATATTGGCAGTATTGTCATACGCCCCCCCCACACAACGGGTATTATAGGCCTTGTATACCTCTTCCCGCAAAGGACGATTATCGCACTCCTGCATGAATGGAACATAGGTAGTCGGCTGCAAATCAATGAGCCAACCTTCCATACCCTTGTCTTTTGCTTTCGCTGCCATCATATCTTTCGTGTCCTGCCGCAAACCGCTCAGCTCTTCCTCAGCCGTAATGAGTTTCGTCCAAGCATTAGTGGCTTTCAACACATTCTGCCCGTAGGTTAGCGTCAGAAGGGATAATTCAGACACTAACTTCTTGTACTGCTCCTTATCTGCAGGACTAAGGTTAGCACCATTATCGGCAAAAGACTCATAGGTGTCTTCGACTAACTTGAGTTGGTCTTGGTTGAGATGGAGTGACTCGCGTTGATCATAAACAACTTTTACCCGTTGAAATAGTGCCTCATTAAGACGAATCTCGGTACTATAGTCAGTCAGCATCGGGCTAACGGCTAACTCTATCTCTTGCAACTGCTCATTGGTGTTCGACTCTGTCAGGTTGAAGAAACAGCCCGCCACAACCGTCAACATCTCCCCTGCCCTGTCTAAAGCCACAATGGTGTTTTCGAAGGTCGGCGCTTCGGGGTTATTCACAATGAGGTCAATGTCCGCACGACCCTGCTTAAAAGCCTCTTCAAAAGCGGGCATATAGTCCTTGTCCTGTATCGCATTAAACGGGTATGTCCCGTGCGGTGTGGTCCAAGACTGATAGTTCATAAACGGGTTCTCATGGCATCCCGTCATCGCCACAGCAGTTACTGCCATAATCAATAGTGTTTTGAATTTCATATTGTATCTTGCATTTTGTATTTCATTTTGCATCCTGCATTTTGCATTTCTACCGCTTCCGCAGCAGATTAATGTCTCCCGACAGTTTATATTGTATACCATCTGTTCCTGTCGCGCGGATGACATAGTAGTACGCTCCTTCAGCAGCAGGACGGTTACCTATATAGCCGTTCCAACCTTCGGCAGGGTCAGTCCATGAATAGACCAACTTGCCCCACCTATTGTACACATCGCACCTAAAGTTCGCCAAGGACTTGTACAGCACCCTAAACTCATCGTTCTGACCATTCCCATCGGGCGTAAAGACATTGGGCACAATGAGCTTAGAAGCCGTGATAACGATATTGTCCGTCTGCACCGAATCAACAATGCAGTAGGGGTTGGTCGCGTAGCAGACTGCACGATAAGTCGCCGGTTCCATAAAGGTATACCGCTGGTTCTCGTCCGTACGATTAGCAAGGAGGGTGGAACCCTTATAAATGAGCCACTTGAAGTACTGCGCAGCGGGAGTCGGGTTGGCACGGAACTCTACCGAGAGCGGGGCTGAAGCCGTGTATTGCGACTCCGTAATCGGACGCTGAGGTTCGTTCTCTTCTTCAGCAGCACGGGGAGTCACTATGACCTGAGGCTTAAAATCAAACGCTATCGGCGGCTCGGAAATCGTGTACATCAGTTGGCTTTCCTCCAGGCCTAAAAGCGTCGCTATGGTGTCATAGCTGATGACTATGCGGGCTTCTTCCCGCAGTTGAGGAGCCAAGTGGTATGTACCGCTCTGTAAGGTTTCTGCCATTGTCGCTAATGTATCAACCCATTGTGTTTCAGCAAAAGCAAGGTTCTGCATCGAGATGCTCATGGGGATATAGAAACTCCGCTCGCTACCACGCACCGAGTAATACGTGAACGCGGGTATCCTGTTCTGTCCGCTATTGGGAATAACCAGAACCGTCTCATCGCAGGCCAACGTCACACTCACTGTGTCCACCAAAGGGCGATGCAACCGATAATCGAAAATATGATACACGCCTACCGTATCGCTCGTATAAGGGGTACTGAGCCGTACGGACTGCCCATCCGCACCATAGAAGGTTGAGGCATTGCTCTGCAGTTGCGTGCTGGTCCTATAATCGTACCAATCGACATTGCGGGTGGTCACTAAAACAGGATCACCATTGAAGAAAATAAGCGTATCCGCCCCCGATATGAAGATAGCGGGCGTTTGTCCTTCAAAACTCACATTAACGGCTCCTGACGGCAGAGCAAGTCCTACCGTCATGAACAGCAGGCACAGCTTATTTATTAACTTGGAAGCGCGTGTTACCATTTTGGAAGTAATCGACTATTTGTTGCGCGGCTGCTATTCCGGCATTAATATTGGCTTCAGCGGTCTGTGCACCCATCTTCTTAGGCGTCGCAAAATAGCGCCCGGCAAAGGCCTTGAACTCCTCTTCCCGATCGGGTTTAACATCCGCCACATAACAGAAGTCCTCATTCTCACGCATAAAATCGAGCAACTCGGGCTCATTGATAACTTCCTTGCGCGCCGTATTAATCAGCAAGCTTCTCTTGGACATCAAGCAAAGCTGATGCCTACCGATGCTGTGTCTCGTCTCTTCCGTCGCTGGGATGTGCAAGCTCACGATATCACAGGTCTGATAGAGCTCCTCCGCACTATGAACGGGGTGAACGCCCTCTGCCTCCATCACGCTGTCGGGGCAGTAAGCGTCGTAAGCATAAATGTCCATACCGAAGCCTTTAGCAATACGCGCCACATTGCGCCCTACATTACCAAAGGCATGAAGACCTAACTTCTTGCCCTTCAGCTCGGTGCCGCTCGTACCGTCATAGAAATGCCTGACTGCCATCACCATGAGACCAAGCACTAATTCGGCAACGGCATTACTGTTCTGCCCGGGGGTGTTCATGGCGACAACATGGTGAGCCGTGGCTGCCTCTAAATCGATGTTATCATACCCCGCTCCGGCACGAACCACTATCTTCAACTTCTTGGCAGCGTTTAAAACAGCACTGTCCACTTTGTCCGACCGAATAATGAGGGCATCGGCGTCCTGCACTGCCGCTAAAAGTTGGGCTTTGTCGGTGTACTTTTCGAGAAGCGCAAGCTCATATCCTGCCTTCTTCACCTCTGCTCTGATGCCGTCTACCGCCACCTTGGCAAAAGGCTTCTCTGTTGCAACTAAAATCTTCATATGCTTCTCTCCTCAAACTCTTTCATGCAATCTACGAGTGCTTGCACACCCTCAAGATCCATTGCGTTATAACAACTGGCGCGGAATCCGCCTACACTGCGGTGCCCCTTCACGCCTACCATACCTTTCTCGGTGGCAAACGTCATGAACGCGTCCTGCAACTCCTGATACTCAGGCTTTAGCACAAAGCAGATGTTCATACGGCTGCGGTCTTCCTCTTTAGCCGTGCCGACAAAGATCTTGCTATGGTCAATAGCGTCATAGAGCAACTCTGCCTTAGCGATATTGCGCTGCATAACCCACTCAACACCACCATGGGCTTTCAGCCACTTAAGGGTCTGCAGAGCCGTGTATATAGGCAGTACAGGAGGGGTGTTGAACATCGAACCGCCATCTATATGCGTCCTATAATCGAGCATCGTCGGGATATAACGGCTCACATGACCGAGTATATCTTCCTTCACAATAACGAAGGTCACACCCGCAGGAGCTAGGTTCTTCTGGGCTCCGCCGTAGATGATACCATATTGACTTACATCAATCGGACGAGACAGAATGTCCGAACTCATGTCCGCCACAAGGGTCACTTGACCTTTCTTCCGGTAGATCTCTGCTAATTTAGCGTCACTGAGTTCCGTACCGTAAATGGTGTTATTGGTCGTTATATGGAAATAATCCGCGTCTTGCGGCACCGCATAGTCCATCGGAATATAGGTGAAGTTGGCTTCTGCAGAAGTGGCTACTTCTACGGCTTCGCCAAAGCCTTTGGCTTCCTTGAGCGCCTTCTTCGCCCAAACACCCGTGTTGAGATAAGCGGCTTTCTTCTCTAACAAATTATAGGGCACCATGCAGAACTGCAGGCTCGCACCGCCACCGAGGAAGAGCACTCTATACCCTTCCGGAACACCTAATAACTCCTTCATCAGCGCTTCAGCCTCGTCAACAACGGGCTGAAAATACTTCGCGCGATGACTAATCTCGAGAATAGACAAACCCTCGCCCTGAAAATCCATCACAGCATCGGCTGTCGCCTTAATCACTTCCTGAGGCAGGATACTTGGTCCTGCATTAAAATTGTACTTCTTCATAATAGTATACTTTCAACTTTTAACTTTCAACTTTCCACTTAAAAAGGGCACCTGGTCTCCCAGGAACCTGGCTTCTTTCCCTCTCGCGCCGGCTATTGCTTCATTTTGCATCCTGCATCTTGCATTACCTTATCCTATCCGCACTGCGCACCAACGCTTCGTCAGCCAAGATTCGTCTGGTCGCCATGAGCGTCAGCACCGCGCAGACGGCAGGTATAGCGCACCAAAAGGTCATGTGCCACTCAACGCCAATCGACATTGCCGCGAGTTTGCCATAGAGATAAATAATACCGTAATAGCCTACGCACAGCAGCACGGTGAAGATATTGAGCCTTGCCTGTAGGAGCCTCTTTTTGAAGAGAAAGAGGTCTATTCCTGCAAGCAGAGGAATAAGTAAGGTACTGATGGTCAAGCCCCATAAGCCCTTCAAAACGGCGGGCTGTAAGCATAATTGGTCGAGACTGGGAGTCTGTTCTGTTAGACCTGTTGCACTTAACTCCCACATCCGTTGTACGCCGGCATCTAATGGGGTCGTGAGTTGTAACACCGGCACAAAACATAACACGATACCCAAGACTACTACCAGTAGCAGGTATACACTCTGTATTCGCTGAATCATATTGGTTGTTGTTCTACTTTATTTCCTTCTTTATCTACCCAGCCGATCCGCCTCGCAGGATTACCGACCATCAAGGCGTATGGCTCTACATCCTTGGTCACGACCGACCCTGCCCCTATCAGGCAGTATTCGCCTAAGGTGTGTCCGCACACAATCGTTACATTAGCACCGACAGAGCAGCCCTTCTTGAGGAGCGTCGGGCGATACTCGTTCTTGCGACTAACGGCAGCACGAGGATTGATAACATTGGTGAAAACCATACTCGGCCCAAGAAACACATCATCTTCACATTTCACGCCCGTATAGACAGAGACATTATTCTGTATCTTGCAGTTATTGCCTATGACCACCTCAGGACTAATCACCACGTTCTGCCCGATGTTGCAGTTATCCCCTATCACACAGCCCGACATGATATGACTGAAGTGCCATATCTTAGTTCCTTTACCTATTTGGCAACCCTCATCCACATAGGACGACTCATGCACAAAATACTCCTTATTGTTATCCATTAACTTTCAACTTTTAACTTTCAACTTTCCACTTAAATAGGGCACCTGGTCTCCCGGGAACCTGGCTTCTTTCCCTCTCGCCGGCTACTGCTTCATCTTGCATCTTGCATTTTGCATCTTGCATCTTTAAAAGAATATCTTTAGTACATCATTCCCGTTAGCAAAAATGAGCAACGCTATCAGCAACCAGAAACCTATGTTATTAGCAACCTCAAGGAACTTGTCCGAGGGCTTTTTGCGGGTAATGAGCTCTACCAACAAGAAGAGGATATATCCGCCGTCCAAACCCGGTATGGGCAGGAAGTTCATGAACGCCAGAATGATACTTAAGAACGCCGTCATGTACCAAAAACCATACCAACTCCATTGAGCGGGGAAGAGATTGCCTATAGCCGCAAAACCACCTAAACTCTGTGCACCTTCCTTCGTGAAGACAAGCCTGAACTGCTTAACATATCCTACTAACACGTTCCAGCCATGGGCGATACCCTTAGGTATAGACTGCCAAAACCCGTAATAGACCGTCTCTACGGGGCAGAAAACCGTCTTGGGCTGAGTTGTTATGCCCAACAGACATTGGTCACCGATGAACGCTTGTGCCTCTTGATACGCCCCCTCGCGGTAATAGCCTATGGTGATGCTGTCCACAGGGTGTTTGGCAAGTTCGTTCTGCACCTCGTAGTAAGAAGGCGTCGCAATACCGTCAATAGAGACGATACTGTCTCCCGTTTGTAAGCCTGCTAATGCTGCAGGGTAATTCTCCGCGGCATCGACCACCACCATCGGGAAATACTCACTCAGGGGAATAAAGGACTCTTTACGGTATGTATCGTCGCGACGAGCATGGTCACGCTCATTACGGTCAAAGGTCTGCTGTGCCGCTAAGAAATCCTGTCCTAACCGCTCGCTCATCACGAGCTGAAAGACGGAGTCACCACGCTGCACCGTCACATGGCGCTTGCCTTCTATAACCATCCACTCTAATACATCGCTGAGGGTCTCAGGCTGCAAGCTGTCGACCAGTAATATCTTGTCGCGTTGCTCAAAACCTTGTCTCGTAAAGACCTCGCTGTAATAGAGACCGTTGGTGGCGTTCTTGAGCGGCAAGCGTGTATCCCCCCATGTATAGAAGATGATGGCAAAGAGCAGCAACGCAGTGATGAAGTTAACCACTATACCTGCTATGATGATACTCAAGCGTTGCCACACGTTCTTAGACCGAAACTCCCACGGCTGAGGTTCGGCAGCCAATTGGTCAGCGTCATGTGTCTCGTCAACCATACCCGCTATCGCGCAATAACCGCCTAACGGCAACCAACCGATACCCCAGATGGTGTTATCAGGCTCTTGCTCTGCCCATTCGTCCTTTTCCTCATTGCGGTGAAAGAACTGGAAGTGCCACTGACCATCAAACTTCTTCATCCTGAAGATAGAGAAGTACGGGTTGAAGAACATGTAGAACTGCTCTACACGCACTTTATTAAGTTTAGCGATAAGGCAGTGCCCCGCCTCATGAATAAGTACAAGGAAGGATATAGATAGTAAGAGTTGTACCAGTTTAATCCAAAATGTCGGTGATGTTAAGAAAGCCATTTATTTGCTATTTGTCTTGTTTCTAAATCTGTTTCGACCAACTGCTCATAGGTTGGTTGTTGTATAAAGTGCACGGTGTCCATGGTGCGAGCAATCACCTCGCTCATCTGCGGGAAGGTGCATCGTCCCTCGCGGAAAGCCAAATTAACCACTTCGTTGGCGGCATTAAGCACGCACGGTATATTTCCTCCACGCTCTATCGCTTGATAGGCCAATGCCAAGAGCGGGAACTTATGAAGGTCAGGTCGCTCAAAAGTCAGTGCCCCTAATTGGAACAGGTCGGCTCTGGGGAACTCACTCTCTACCCGTTCGGGGTATGTCAGAGCATACTGTATCGGCAAGCGCATGTCAGGAGCCCCTAATTGCGCTTTAATCGCTCCGTCGGCAAACTGCACCGCGCTGTGCACAATCGACTGCGGATGAACGAGCACCTCTATCTTGTCATACCCTACCCCGAAAAGCCAGTGCGCCTCAATAACCTCAAAACCCTTATTCATCATGGTCGCCGAGTCTATGGTTATCTTCGCTCCCATCTCCCAATTGGGGTGTTGCAGGGCTTGGGCGGCGGTCACCGTCTTAAGTTGCTCAGGGGTGAAGGTGCGGAACGGTCCTCCGCTCGCGGTCAGCAGAATCTTTTCGACAGGGTTATTACCCTCTCCTGCTAGACATTGGAAGATTGCACTATGCTCGCTATCAACGGGCAACAGTACCACCCTATGCTCGTTCATGAGCTTGGTAATAAGCTCTCCTGCGACAACCAAGGTCTCCTTATTAGCGAGAGCAATGGTCTTGCCTGCTTCGATAGCCGCCATCGTGGGGCGTAAGCCTGCATAACCTACCATGGCCGCCATAACGATATCTATACTCGGCAAAGTCACCATATCGGCTATGGCTTGATTGCCTGCCCAGACCTTTATATCTAACCCGTCAAGCGCATCGCGCAAAGGCTCATACAGACTCTCATCGGCTATACAGACCACATTGGGCTTAAACTCCCGCGCCTGTTCAATAAGCTTGCTGACGCTCGTGTGCGCCACCAAAGCGTACACCTCAAATCGGTCTCTGTTGTGCCGTATGACATCCAAAGCTTGCGTGCCTATGGAGCCTGTGGAACCTAATATGGCGATTTGTTTTCTCATAGTGCTATCATGTTAGCAGGGTCTATGCGTTTACCGTTATCCCAGAGCTCAAAATCCACCTCTCGTCCGTCTTCTATCAGACCGAGACTCTCTGCTGCTCGTACAGCGTCACCAGCAGCCTTAAGAGCTTTCTTCAAGCCCCGATAGATACTAATATATGGTGCATGTTGCACCACAACGGTGTAGGTATTGTTAAGTTCATAGGTGACCAGTACCACTTGTCCCGAAAGCACAGAGCAAACGGTATTGCCGTGTTGAGGTGCGGAGAAGGTTAGCAGACTCTGTTTGCCGCGAACATTAGAGAATAGTTGTAGGTTCTCTTTCTCCTGTTCCTCGTACTGGGCTTTGAAGGCTTCCGTTATCTCATTCTGCGCCTCTAACAGTTGTTCACGCATGTAAATCTGCATACTGTCTAAGGCTTGAATAGTGTCAGCGGGTGTCTCGCCGGACAGCACCCCTCTCAGAACATTGGTGTACTGTCGTTGCACCTCCAACTCCGTGCTGAGAGAGTCCACAACGAGGCTCTGTGAAACCAACTGATTACGGATACTAGCACTATAACCCGGTAGCAGATTACGCGCAGGCGTATAGACTATCAGTACGGAGATGAGTACTACCGTCACGATGAACAGCAACACGAAATAGGTTATCAGTCGTAGCCAACTGATATGCGTGTGCCAGGCTTCCGCCATCGTGTTTTCATCGACCAGCATGAGCCGGTACTTGAAGTTCAACCGTTGCCAGATACTTTTTTTGCCGTCCATCTTACTTCAGGATCGTGCAACCCTCGCACGGTTTAAGTTGCTTGAAGAAATCATTACCCTTATCATCCACTAAGATGAAGGCAGGGAAGTTCTCAACCTCGATTTTCCAAATAGCCTCCATACCCAATTCCGGATATTCGACGCACTCAATAGATTTGATATTCTCTTGTGCGAGGATAGCTGCCGGTCCGCCGATAGAGCCTAAATAGAAACCTCCGTGTTTCTGACAAGCGTTGGTCACATCAATCGACCTATTGCCTTTCGCCAGCATGATACGACTGCCTCCGCGTTCTTGGAACTCATCCACATAGGGGTCCATACGTCCTGCTGTGGTCGGACCCATCGAGCCGCAAGCCATACCCTTAGGTGTTTTAGCCGGTCCTGCGTAGTAGATAGGATGGTTCTTGAGGTACTCAGGCATATCCTCGCCGGCGTCCAAGCGTGCCTTAATCTTAGCGTGAGCTATGTCTCGTCCGACAATAATCGTGCCGTTCAGGCTTAAACGCGTACCAATAGGATACTTGGTCAGTATCTTGCAGACATCATCTATGGGCTGGTTTAGATTAATGCGAATAGCATCGCCCTCACCTGCATTACGCCATTCGGCAGGAATAAGCTCGCCAGGATTATTATCCATCTGCTCAATCCATATACCGTCCTTGTTAATCTTACACTTGATATTGCGGTCAGCGGAACAGCTGACACCTAAGCCAATCGGGCAACTGGCACCATGTCTCGGCAAGCGAACCACGCGCACGTCGTGCGCCATGTACTTACCGCCAAACTGCGCACCAAGACCTATCTTGTAGGCTTCCTGCAGCAGTTTTTCCTCCAACGCTACATCGCGGAAAGCTCTGCCATGCTCGTTACCGCTGGTCGGCAAAGAATCATAGTAGTGTGTGGAAGCAAGTTTAACCGTCAGAAGGTTCTTCTCGGCACTGGTACCGCCAATAACGATAGCGATATGGTAAGGCGGGCAAGCGGCAGTACCCAAGCTCTTCATCTTCTCAACGAGGAAAGGCACTAAAGTACCCTCGTTCTGAATACGGGCTTTGGTCTCTTGATAGAGGTAGGTCTTGTTGGCTGAACCGCCACCTTTCGTCACGCACAGGAACCGATACTCCATGCCCTCTGTTGCCTCCAAATCTATCTGTGCAGGCAGGTTGCACTTGGTATTAACCTCCTCATACATACTCAGCGGAGCATTCTGGCTATACCGGAGATTGCACTGTGTATAAGTCTCATACACGCCCTTGCTGAGGTACGCCTCATCGGACTCAGCCTCCTTCTCGCATTTTGCATCGTGCATAGCCTTCCGGGGATCGCATTTCTCATAGGTCCACACTTGTTGCCCCTTCTCCCCATGAATGATAGCGGTACCGGTATCTTGGCAGAGCGGCAATTGCCCTTTGGCTGCTATCTCCGCATTGCGCAGGAAAGTGAGGGCAACATACTTGTCGTTAGCCGATGCTTCAGGGTCGCGCAAGATCTTAGCCACTTGCTCGTTGTGGGAGCGGCGCAGCATGAAGCTCACATCTTGAAAAGCGCGCTGTGCCATCATCGTTAAGCCCTCCTTGTCTACTTTAAGGACCGGCACGCCTTCAAACTCGCTGACGGACACATAGTCTTTGGTCAGCAGATAATACTTGGTCTCGTCTGTACCAAGTTGGAACATTGGTTCATAGTGGAATTCCATATCTATTGTATTTTTAGTATATTCCGGCTTAATCTTGCTACTAATCGCCTACAAAAGTATATAAAATATTTGAATCTTGCAAATATAATCGGCTTTTTTCGTCAAAAATCGTTAAAAAAGCAAAAAAAACGCAAAAAAATTTGGCAGTGTCATTTTTTTGTTGTACTTTTGCACCCGCTTTTGAGACAGCGCAAGTTGAGCATCATAACATACACATCGTAAATAGTTTGTCTCCCTAGCTCAGTTGGTAGAGCAACTGACTCTTAATCAGTGGGTCGAGGGTT
>ERZ842401.842-NODE-842-length-45440-cov-15.047615_pt1 | contig 45440 bp, 30 predicted proteins | sample MGYA00521270_ERZ842401 | MGnify/ENA primary metagenome ERZ842401 (study PRJEB31892, sample SAMEA3878208) | bioreactor metagenome | biome: Moose rumen | place: Sweden | collected 2011-10 | study: EMG produced TPA metagenomics assembly of the PRJEB12797 data set... | reverse complement strand
AGTTTGGGTGCACTATTGCGGGGGCAAAGGTACAACAAAAACACAACTGCTACAACGTGTATTTCTAAGAATGCTTACATTTATATGAACATCGATTTATATTTTCAGCAGCAAAGATACACTAAAAATCACATTCACCAAAACTTTTTCGCATTAATTTCCATGTTTTCTCCATAAACTATAGCAGTTGAGGCTTGGGTGCACTATTGTAGGGGCAAAGGTACAACAAAACCACAACGCAGCAACGTGTATTTCTAAGGATGCTTACATCTATTGTAAGCCAGTAACCACTCAGTCATGGGTTCATGACCAAGTGGTTACTTCCATTCCAACTATTTTGGTTTTGATGTTATTGAGAACCATTCTGAATGACATCGACCATCACTGACTCGCCTCCTGCTGCGCCGATGATGAGGATATACCCATAACGTGCATCGATGGAGTAGTTTTCGTCGATATATACATGCACTATGCCGGAATCCCTACCGCTTGTCGGTGTCGCTGTACAATATGAGGGCACATGCGACACCGACCAGCTGTCATCCGTCACTACTTTCAGCTCTTCCGTTCCACCCTTGCTGCCAACTCGCACCTCTGAAGGTGTCACGCGCAAAGTATAGTCTTCTGGTGGAGGGCCGTATTCAAAAGCACAGCTTTCTAATTCCGAACACGTTCCGAAACCGAGTACAGTCAACAGCATTTGCAGCAGTTTGTTTCTTTTCATGGGGCTAAACTTACTCATTTGTTGTATCTCATGCCAAGAATCATTAAAATACCTTTTCATATTTATCTTAATGCTTTATTAATTTCCTATAAGAACCATCTGACGAACGAATAATCCTTATTCCTTTGTCAATCGACCTTATCACTGATCCTGATAAGCTTATGGCATAAGGGTTTTCCTGCGATTTATTGTCGTTAAGATTATTTGGCGTGACTGATGTCGGATGTTGGGGAAGAGTACGAATACAGATATTGGAAAGTTGCACAGAAGAAGACTCTCTCACTATACCTTCGAAAGAAAGCGAAAAGGTATGGCCTGTATGATTGATAATAGCACTTTTTGTTTGCCAGTATCCCTTATGTGCCTCACTTGACTTGATTCTTAGCCATGAAGGTATGTCTTCAGATCTGTATTTTAAAACGATAGAATCCGCATAAGTGTTGTTCCCTTTACTTGAAATGTCGTATGAGAGAACATATGTGCCTTGTTGGAGGTCTATAGGAGGAGAAACAAGACATGAACTGATGTAATCATCTCCTATAGTTCCGAATGTGGTTTGGTAATATAGTTCTACATAATCGGTGCCGCCTTGCTCAAAAGACATGTGCTTTCTCCACTGAGATGTTCCTTTGTTGAACTGTTGAGTCCAAAACTGAGGGATGAACATACCCGAGAATTCCTCTTTCCATACCACATCTCCATCGAGTGGTATTACCTCCTCATCGTCTTGTGGAACTGAATCAATGCCAAAAGACAAATTAAAAGAAATATCGCTATTTGTTCCTTCTTTAATATTATTTATTGAATAATTGGCCGAAGTTCCATTTATGCACATTGCAGCAGGTATAGTATAAGATGAAAAAGAGGTATTGTTAGATGCTCCAGGAAAGGGGCACCCTTCACTGTTGACATAGCCAAAAGATGATGGCTGTGAAGATGGATTTTGGGAGGTAGAAGAAGCACAGACAATATAGCAGTTTTGAGGGAAAGAGGCATTTATTGTGTTAGATTTTATAGAATATGGCATATTAGGGCCAATATGATATATGAGTAGTCCGTGACCCGGGATACTTGCATCAAACATTTCCTGTTGACGATTCTCTATGAGGAAGTAGTCATCCCTTTCTGGCGTGTTTAGCCTGATTATTTGATTGGTCCTAAATGAAGGTTGCAGTGTTATTGTTGTGTCTTCATTGAGTTCTACGACATCAGCCCACCCGAAGTCGTACACTTTTACGTATGGATTAAATCCTGCAGGATTGACACCATCGTCATTCCAACTTCCAGATGCCATAATGTCCCATTTTCCCGTTCCTTCATAATTGCCGCCTGTATTATAATTAGTGTCATAATAGTCCATTGCACCTAATGCATGTCCGATTTCATGGCAATGAGGACCTATACGTGAGATACCATTTCCTCGATTAGAACGTAGTTCTGGTGCACAAGAATACCTATCAATCTGCATGCCATTCACATTAATCGGTTCGAAAGTGCTTTCATGAGCCCAAATAGCATTTGATGAAGCACCAGCTTCTTCACCGTATCCAGAGTATATAATATGAATATTGTCAACAAATCCATCACCATCTGTATCATAATTAGAAAGATTTACAAGTGAACTGATTTGTGTCATAGCCTCTTCAAAAAGTGCATAGGGATTTTTGTCATTTCCCCCGATTCCAAGATTTTTACCATAATATGCCATATCATGGTTTGCCGTAAACGGGCCTATCACATCACACTGAAGCTCTAATTGGCCATAAGATGCATATTGATAGTAATCGAAAACACTGCCAGAAGCATTGTCCAAAGAGTAATCTTTTTCATTAAATAGATTGTCAAATTCTTCTCGGGATTTGACAAAAGAAAGGTCTGAAAACTGCATCAGTATGACAAGAACCTTTCTTTTACCAACTGCCCGACTATGTGAAGGAAGATGAGTGCTGCGTTCATTTCTCTTGTCAAGATTGCTGTTCAATTTCTTACCCATATTTTTTACAGATAAAGGTGATGACAGAAATCTCTTTAATGCATTGGAATAGAATGACTTGTTTTCAAGAAAAAAATCTGAGAAAACAAGATTGCCTTTATCGTCTTTTTGAAGATACTTCCATCCTATGGAGTCTTGGACTATTATATAACCATCTTCGGTTATGGCATATTTGTTGTTTTCATCTCCCAATAAAGTAATGGAAGTTTCCCCCCTTCCTGTTTTTACTATCACAGTGTAAGGATATGCAGGAATCGCATGAGAGGGGAATGACATACATACAAACAGAATACACAAAAAAAGATGTTTCATACTATGGATTTACAATGAGGGGCACCTGCAATGAGGTGCCCTTTTGTGTTTATTGTTTCTTATATAAAACGTCAGTTTGCTCTCCAGATGATGTATTGGTAAGTATAATCTTTGCCCCACTTGCGTCAATATTGCCCTCCATGACCGCATAACCAGCTTCTATCGGAGTCATAACAACGATGTTGTTTGTGCGGGTATAAGTATATTCAATGAACGAACCTGTAGAAGAGGTACCAGATGTATAAGTTAATTGATACTTTACTCGATTAGAACCCTTTGGTTCAAAAATCAGACTTGCCACATAAGTGGAACCGTCTGAATAATAGTGGTTGTCTTCCCAAGTCGTTCCAGCCACTTCATATATATCGACTTTTTTCCCTTGCTGTGTGACATTCAAGATAACACTCGCTTCTCCGTCAACGGTTGATATTGTAATGTAAGCTGTTCTCGTTCCTTCATCAGGATTGTTTGTCGCTGTCAGCATCAGTTGTTGATTGTTTTTTCCAGATGTAATGGAAGGCTGTATCCAGTTTGGAAATCCAGAAACAGTCCATGAAGTGTTACTTGCTACCATAATCTGTTGTAGTCCACCTTCTGCTTCAAAACTAACAGAAGTCGGATTTACCGAAACCACGCTTTCTTCATCTTCTCCACATGATGTAAATCCTACACTCAGCACTGTTGCCATCATGATGGCAAGCAGGCTCCATAAATAATTCTTTTTCATAATTTTAAAATTTTAGTGAATGATTGAATATTTAAAAAGATTTTAATTGTTCAGAAAAAACTAATACCCTGCGGTTGCAGTTTCCCATTTTGATTGTTGGATGGTGACGCCATACCGTGCGGCTTCCATTCTGATTTTCCGCATTTCATCTTGAGCCCTGCGAAGGCCTGCCTTGTTGCCCATGTACCCAACTGTAGACATCTGGTCAACGGTTTTTCCTTTGATGTTGCCATTGCTGTCTTGGTATCTTACTCGCTCGGGAGTCAGGTTGTTGAAGTAGCTTTGAACGCTACTCTCCCACCTGTTATAGTTCTCTTGGTATTGCGCTGGACTCAGTTCACCGCGATATTCATTTTCGCCATTTGGTTCATTGAGATTACTGCCACCCCCATGCTCGGTCTCATATATTGCCTGATATTTCATCGCCCGAAATTCTTCAAACGACATGTCCATGCCAGTTTGCAACTTAAACATCTGGTAGTCATTATGGTCTTCAATGTTCATTTGCATGATGGTGTAGTTGGGGTCGAGTAGATAATCGAGGCTTTTGTCACGGTCTGGCCATCCTTCTATTTCAGGTGAGTATGCTGACGATGGTGTTGAAACTGAAGATGCCATTGCAGATGAAGCTGCGACAGCTGCGGTGGTCACAAGGGCAGCGGCAATTCCTCCCCAGAAACCATTCCGTTTCTCAATTTGTGCTTCCCTTTGTGAACGGGCAGAGGCCAAAAGATCCTCGCATTCTTTCTTCATGGAAGGTGTACAGTTGTCACTTCCGATGGCCATTTCCAGGTCTCTGATTGCATCTTTGTAATCCCCGTTCTCGAAATTGCTCTTACCTCTTTCCAAGTAGGCCTTGACAAGAGCTTCTGAACTTGTCAGCATTTTCTGCTTCTTACCGGTAGGAATGTCAAGCTTCAAGCCTGCATAGCATCCTCCAATCCAAGGATTGGCCTGTCGGAGTTCGTCTATGGTCATGCCATATCGTTGAGCGACAATCTCGAAAGTCTCTCCGCGCTGCACTATGTGTTGGGTGGAGCTCTGTGAAAAACAGAGTAATCCATCCAACAGGCATAATAATATTGTAAGAATCCTAATGCTCATATCTTGATGTTTAGAACCCGTAGCTTAAGCCCACAGACCAGTAACTCTCTTGACTGTTTTTCCACCTTTTAGTCAGACCATGACCGTATTCTCCATAAATCCCGAATTTTCCAAAGTTGACCGTCGCGCTTGCCTTGGCTCCGAATATCAGCTCGTGGTAGTTCTTATCTTTAGAGAACTTCGTCTTTTTCTTTTCAACTTTCGTGTACCCGTCAATCGCATAGTCTGCATACGGGCCAGCCCTGAAAGTTAAACCTGTTTTCTCAGTAAGGGGAATCTTGTAGCCAATGTTGACTGGGAGAAACAACGTCATCATCTGCCTCTCCACTTTCTTCTTGTTCTTGTAGCCAAACCTGTAGCCCAGACCCGCTGTCACATGCCAGTTCTTGTTCAGCAAATACACGACATCCATACTGAGCTGGCCGGCATCCAAAGTGGTTGACTTCCCCTTTTTGGGCGTTTGCATCAAGCTCGTATATCCTAATTTTAGGTTGTAGAACCATCTGCCATTGAGGACATCGTGTTCCTTGCTTCCACGAGAAGAATGATTTTGTTCGTAATTATTGTTGTTGGCTTGCTCCTCATATAGAGCACTTGGGTCGTTTTGGTTAAGCGATTGTCCCCCCTCAGGAATTGTGAGTTTCATGCCAACATAAAACATTTCCTTCGCATTGGGATTGGCTCGCTCCAAGGCATAGACCGATACATTGTACTTTTTTGCAATACTCTCAATCGTTTCGCCACGCTGGATGGTGTGGCTTTTTTGTTGGGCCAGTGCGAGTGTCATACACAGCATGGCCACGATGCTTAGGATTGTTCTTTTCATAATGTTCAAGTTTTTACTCGTTTATTTTAAGTTCTTTGATATTCGTTTTGTCCATGCAAAAGGTGGGACTCTTCTTTAAGTTTGTTTTCTTGTAAGCTACCAGTTGGTCGTTTTCCCAAATCAGACTTACATTCAGATGTGTTCCCTGTTTGGTTACAATGGTGGCATTTTTGGGGTAACGTGCACGTATTTCTGCTAATCTCGCTTCTTCTTCCAACCGCCGTTGTTCTGCCAGTGCCTCTTCTTTCTTGCGGCGGACTGTTTCAAAATCGTTGATAAGGTCTTTCGTGCCATCTGGATAGAGTATTAGAAATACGCTTTCAGATGGAATTTGATTGACGGGAGCATTGTTTTTTTTGGTAATAGCATAGTAGACACTGTTTTCGTTAATGCCTACTTTATAGCCTATTATTTCCTCACCTTGCAAAAGGTAAATGGCAGAAGCCCCGTTAGGGATTTTCCCTTCTTTATTGCCAGAAATCCTGTTTCCTTCCTCCGTGAAGAACATATTTCCGCGCTTACCATATTTAATCATATAAATGGAAGTGTTGGGAACAGAAACACGATTTCCGCTTTCATCGACAAAGGTCGTCATGTCGTTACTCACAACGTCTATTTGCACGTGACGACTTGAGCCGTCGCGCATAAGAATGAAATCTTGTTGGGCGAAAGCTAATACATTTGCTACCATCATTAGCAGCATAAGTATGAGCCTACTTCGTGAATTTCTTCTTGCTTCCATCAGCGTAGTTGATTTCTTTTATAAACTTCTTTGCTACGTCGAATGTTCCTTCTTCACCGTCTTGACTAAAATAGATATTTCTGGCATCCGACTTTGCAATCTTGCATAATATATAGCTTCCATCTCGCATGATGATTTTATCATGCGTTTGTCCCGTATTTGTGTCTGGATGTAGTATGCCAGACGTGTTGGTTGCCGATTGTGGAACTTTCAGAACCAGTCCTGTGAACCACATTTCAAGATCAGGGTTTAAACGTTTCAGTTCATTGACGGAAGTATTGAATTTCCGAGCAATACTCTCTATAGTTTCGTCTTGCTTAACACTGTATTCCTGCTGGGCGGTTATGCTCAAGCATGACAGTAAATATATGATGATGAAAAATGTTCTGTTCATTATTTCTGTATGATGAGGTAATTAGAAACACTCCAGAAGGCAGTCGGATCAGTTACATAAAGTGTAGAAGTCTTGCCATTTTTTACAATTCTATAAGAGGATGGAGGCATGTGTGTTAACACTTTGGGATCGGAAGAGTTGATGGGTATCTCCGTGAACACCCGAATGTCCACTTTCATGAACTTATCTTGTCGGAGTGTTGCTACGTTGACGCGTTTTTTCTTCATGAAACCACCTGACAGAATTCCCTGTGATTTTAGTTCTTTTGCAGTTCCAATCTTCACATACCCTTCATTGATCATCTCTGTTTGAGTATTGAGGGCTTCCACTTGTCGCTCAACCTTTTGCGCGAGTTGCGTATTGCTCTCACTTAACGAGCTGACGCGCCGTTGCAATTGTGCTATACTGACATTTTTCTTATCAATGTCGGCGCGAAGTGATCGGATGACGTTATTCTTGTCATCGAGTTGCTGATTTAAATAATTAACTAAGCTGGTAAGCTTTTGAAGGTTTGCACCACGAGCTTTCAATGAATCGGCCAGCTGTGCTATGCGTAGCTTTTGTTGGTTCAGCATATTCTCAAAAGCTGCCAGATTCTTTTTCAGTTGCTCACGGTCAATACCTGTACCTTCTCTTCCTTGACTTCCGGCAAATAGCATGTCCTCTTGTCGTGCAATACTGTCAAGGCCATCGGCTAAAACACCCACAAACGACATCATGTCATTAATTTGAGTGTCTTTGTTGTTATTCTCCTTTTCTAAAGAGTCTACTTTGGAGTTCAACAAGTCTATTTCTTCATTGTGAGGTCTGTTCTTACATGATACCATACATAAAATCACAGCTATGAAGAGAATCAGGTAAATGTTCGAGGTGCAAATTTTCATAATGCAACATCCATATTCATCTTGCGACCTCCTGCAAGAAAGATTGATGATGGGGTTGACTACATGATACAAAAAAGCGTGAGATCCGTACTTGTTACTTATCTCGCGTTCCTGGCCTTCGAACTTGCCATCTCAGAAAGATAAGCAACTCCGAAGCCCACGCCGATATGAATATAGGAAACCTTATTATGATAGGGTAGGGACACAATAGGTGTGCCTTACGCTTATAATGAAGGAATGCATATAAACACATCCCGAGGACATCTACCGTTGCTGCATCACTTCTGAGAGTTCGGAGTGTTCGAAGTTCGGAACTCAGCGATGAGCGTCCAAGTAAACGCCTTTCTACATCATGTAGTGATTCTCTCTCCCGCCCATGCCCGCCTTGACAGCAGTTTAGCTCTCGCGGCCCGGCGTGGACTGCCTTCTCACCTGACTTTTCGGATCTCGTCCGACTTGCTCAAGTTCTCAAGGCTTGAAGAATCGGGTGCAAAGATAAGCAAAGTTTTTGAAACTGCCAAGGAAATGTGAAGAAATGTTTTGGATTTTTAATCCCCGGGGAGGGGATTTGAGTTTCGTGTTTGCTCAACTCGTGTTAAACACAATACCCAAGAAGGGTGAAAAATTGGCAACCTACACTAAATGCGGATAAAGGGCTGAGGTACAGGTGGTTAAGTGCATGTAGGTTTGTTTTAAACCTGCACAAACCTGCACAAACCTACACAAACCTTCATTTACAAGTGGTTTTTGCGCTGCTCGATTGTCATAAGTGACGCAGATAGATGGCGTAAGTGACGCGTTTAGACTGTCTAAGTGACGTGTTTAGACTGTCTAAGTGACGTGTTTAGACTATCTAAATGACGTGTTTAGATTATCTGAATGATAGTGTAGGTTTGTGCAGGTTTGAAATAAACCTACATGGGTGTAAAATGTTGATATTGAGCAAGTTATTGAAATTTAGTGTAGGATGAAGGTTTTTGCGAAAAATTTCTGCTCAAAATTTTTACGAAAATCGAAGAAATATGGAAATTCTTTTGGTAGTTTCGAGAATTTTTCGTAAATTTGCAAAAAAATAAAGGGTTATACATTAATGATTACATTGTAATGAATATGATGAAAGTTACTATGATGAAAGACAAGCACGGCACCGACACATTGCGGGTGCTGGCTTTGGACGCGGTGGCTGAGACCATCCGCAAGGGTGAATATGAGAAAGAAGTGAAGGAGGCGCGGACGATGTACCCGTATATCGACGCGAAACGCGAGGATGACGGTTCGTTCTCGCGCGGTATCTATGTGCTGCAGCCGTTGCCTCGGTTGTGCTTTGCATCGCTCATGGAAAACCGCAGGGGCAGTAGGGTGATGAAGGGCTACACGGGTCTGGTGCTGTTGGAGGTGAACAACCTCACTGGGATTGACGAGGCAAGGGCCATCCGAAGTGCAGCCTCGATGATGCCGCAGACGCTGCTCTGCTTCGTGGGAGCCAGTGGGCGTAGCGTGAAGATCGTCTGCCGCGGTGAGCTGTACCGCGACGGAAAGGCGAAGGGGAAAGGCGGGCAAAAGGCTGAGAATAGCGGGCGACTGCCTGAGGCGGAGGCCGACATCCTGCGTTTCCATGAGAATGTCTACGAGAAAGCGCGCCTGGCCTACAATGCCCAGTTGGGCGTGAGCATCGAGAAGCTGGAGCCGCTGCTCCATCGCGTGTGCTATGTCAGTGCCGACAAGGATGCTTTCTATCATGCCGATGCGCTGCCGTTCTATACCGACTGCTCGGTGGTAGAGCAGGCCGTCAATGTCTGGCACCAAGCCGACCGTGAAGACGCCACGATTGAGAACTATCTCTCGGCGGGTCGCATCTATCAGTTTAACCTTGCCAAGGTGTACGACGAACTGGAACATATCGACGACAATGAGGAGACGTTTCAACCGATGGTGATTCAGCGGTTGGCTGACTACTGCGTGAAGACGGGCATCCCTATGGGCGTGGCTCTGCGACTCACACTGTCGAGCCTCTCCTTGGGGAAGGACAAGGACCTGGTGCGGATGACCTTTGCCAATGCCTACCGTCGTGGTGACGAAAAGAAGTATCGCGCGCGGAAAGGCATCTCACGCCCCACGGACACCATACCGCCAGAGACATTGCTGACGATGAAGATAGACATCTTCCTGCGCACCAACTATGAGCTGCGCTTGAACGTGATGCGCGGCGTGGCCGAGTATCGCGTACGCCAAGGATTGGGCTTCGCCTTCCAGGATCTGACGTTGGAGGCGCGCAACTCGATGACGATGAGGGCTTTGGAGCAAGGCATCAAATGTTGGGACAGGGATATTCAGCGCTACGTGAACTCCGACGACATCGACCTCTATGACCCGATGGAGGATTTCCTCGATCACCTGCCGCGCTGGGACGGCAAGGACCGTGTGGAGCCACTGGCGCGCCGCGTAGGCTGCGACTATGCCGAATGGCCCTGGCTGTTCCACGTATGGATGCGCTCGATGGTGGCCATGTGGCAGGGCAAGGGGCAGCTCACGGGCAACGCCCTCGTGCCGCTGCTTATCGGCAGGCAGGGCTGTGGCAAGTCGTCGTTCTGCAGGATTCTGTTGCCTAATGAGCAGCGCGAATACTACAACGACCGCATCAACTTCAAGAATGATAACGACCTGAACATCGGGCTGTCGTCGTTCGCGCTCATCAACCTCGACGAGTTCGACAAGATTACGCAACGCCAGCAGATCGTGCTGAAATATCTCGTCTCCACTTCCGACCTGAAATACCGCGCGCCCTACGGCACGGCCTATCGGAAGCATCGCCGCTATGCGTCGTTCATCGGCACGACCAACGAGCCGATGCCTCTGACCGATCCGAGTGGTTCGCGCCGCTTCGTCTGTGTGCAGGTGGAGGGCGACATCGATTTCCAAACGCCCATTGAGTATGGCCAGCTCTACGCGCAGCTGAAGCAGGAGATAGAAAGTGGCGAACGCTACTGGCTGACAGCCGACGAGGAGGCTGCGCTGATGGAGCACAACCTCAACTTCCAACGGATGAGCGGTCTTGGCGAGATGTTCAACGCCCTGTTCAGCAATCCAGCCGACGGAGCGGAGGGTCAGTGGCTGTCGCTCGGTGAGATCGTCGCCAAGATGAAGATGGTCTATGGCAGCGGTTTCCGCGAGGAACCTGGCACCTTCGAGAAGTTGGGTCGCCTGATGAGTCAGCCCAACAACAAGTTCCGCCGCAGCCGCCACAGCTCCGGCACGAAATACTTCGTGGCCGAGCGGCGGGAGTGAGGCGGTCTTGAAAAATGGTCGACTTCATAGCTTTTTCTGGTTAACGGCTATGTTGTCGCCATTTTTTTTCGATGATTGCTTGGTGGTTTAGCAGAAAGTTCGTAAATTAGCATCCGGGTCGGAGACTTTGGCGAAAGGCTCCGACCATTTCGTGGAAATATTCATAACAGCATTAGCAGTTATTCGGCGTGTCTGAAAGGTGAGATGTTTAGAACACGATGTACGTTTAACGATAAATGCGATGCTCCTAAAACTATCGAGCTATGGCAAAGAAAACTCAGCTCGGCTACAAGGAGATAGAGGAAGTATTCATATCAATCTAACCAATGTAATGCCCTTTCCTTAATCTTTTCATACCATTCTATTTCACTTTCGCAAGTGCTAGCGAAATCGTTTGATGCTTCAAAGAAGTTGCGTATGTGAGATGGATTGGGGGTATAGCTGGCCTTATAGCTATCCTCAACCATCTTGCGGAAAACTCGTAAGGGCAGAGGGATGATGGTCGATTTGCCGCCGTACATAGCAAGGTTGAGGTGATGCAAGGTGAAGAAATGGCTGACACAAGCATCGTTGATGGTCGGTGCAACGAACAGACAGTAGCATGGCTTCCCGCTGGCTTTCTTTAGTTTTCCAAGATGCCTTGTCACTGGCTCGCCCTCCATTTCGTATTGCTTCTGTCCGTTGGCCATCGTCACCTCCACACAAACCATATAGTCTCCATAATCGCAAACGATGTCCGACATATTGCCTGCTGCCGTGGAAAGCGGTTGTCCGTAATCGTCGAAGTTCAGATTGGCTTTGATGTCACCGCCGTCGAGCATGGTCATGGCTCGCCATGTGTTCCATTCAAGCATAAGTGGGGCATCGTATATTTCCTTCTTCTCTATCTTGTTGTATATTTCCTGAATTTCGTTATATTGACGGTAGTCTTTTATTTCAGCGACTTGCTCCGTAATACTGTTTGCCTTGCGCTGCTCCAACAAGTCAGCAAGCAAGTCTTTCATGTCATCGACCGTAGCCTTTGCAGGAATTTCCACCGACGGGAACTCGTCTTGAAATTTCTGAATAAGCATGGGGAGATTGTCGGTCAGCAGTTTTGGCAGGGCAGCGTTTCCGAGATAGGCGGTATAGGCCGCTTGGTCGTTCACATAGACGGGGTCTCGGTCAACGTTTTTTAAGATATAGTCCACATCGGCCAACTTTTCGGGAACAATCGACAGAGATTTACCGACGTGCGATACATTGACCAACCCTGTTATGCGCAAATAGCGGAAACAAGCATCTGCATAGTCTCGCGTATTGCCTGATTGGGTCTTTAGGAACTTCGCCAGCGATGCGTCGTTGCTCTCGCGTGTCTTAGTCTCGCCTTTTAGGATGCGATTACGATAGATTTTCTTCAATTCGTTGTTCAGATACTCGGTCTTGAACATGCGGTAACTGCCAATGTGTTTGGCCTTCTCCACGCGGAACTCCTCTATCTTGCGCACAATCTTGTCGAAGTCGTGATAGTCGGTCAATTGCATACCGAACATCTGAAGCTCGTCGAACTTCAGCGTTCCCATCTTGCGAACGAGACGGAGCATTTCAAGATAGGGCTTCACGCAAAACTCTGCAGCCTTGTCCGTCGGCTTGTGATACGGTGACGGTACTTGGAATTTCAGCATCTGCCGCAGGAACACCTCGTCGGTTCTCCGAGAGGTCAAAAGTTTGTATCCTGCAGGGGTGAGTTGCAATGTGGGTTCCAATAGCACGAAGCCCAACGATTTTGGGGCACGATTAATGCGGTCGCGAGCACTCAGTGCAGGATTGTTAGCACCTTTACCGTTAAAGAAATCTGCCTTACTTAACACTTTCATGAAATCGACTTGCGTCTTGTCGTTCCATTTATAACCCTCGAAATGCTTAATAAGCAAATCTATTTCGGGTATCATTTTTTCTGGCGTCCTTGGTGATGTCGTCAAGAACAGCGTTTGACTTTCAATGGGTCTTGCCATATTCTTTTTCGTCTGGTCGTGGTTCAAAGCATCTTAATTGCGTAGTCTCGGGTATGTAGTTTACTCCTTCTTCTGGTGCAAAAACTCCTACATTATCCCAGTCTTTACGATAGTTCATAACGATTGCATGCTTGGCTTCTGACTTAAAACGGTTGCGGATGTTCACGGCATAGCTCTTGTCATACTGGTCTACGATGTCTTTGCCGTAGAGTTCTTCGATGAGCGGAGTGCGGGCTATAACCATCATGGCCTTGCATGGAAGTTCATAGAAAGCTTTGGCAAGGCGACGATGCTCTACCTCGTTGAAGCCGTCCTTATACTCTTGGTTGCCGTAGTCAGAGAAAGTGCAGTCATACGGAGGGTCAAGGAAAACGAAATCATCCTTTTTGCACATTGCGAATATCTTGCTGTAATCTAAGTTGAATATCTCAGCTCGTTTCAGAAGCATACTATGTGAGATTGAAACTACGTCTGTGTTCAAACGGGGATAACGACCGAATGGCACGTTAAATTCACCATTTGCATTGTAGCGAATCATGCCAGAGTAAGCCGTTTTGTTGATATAGTAGTAAAGAGCCGCATCCGAATAGTATTGCTTCTCCGTTCCGTTAAACTGAGCGCGAAGATGATAGTACATGGTTTCGTTCTTGTCATCAACTCTTTCATTGGGATGCTTCTTTTTTAGCGCATCGAATTCAAGACGATAAAGAGTGTATAGCTTTTCTATCTCGTCAAGTTCTTCACGAAGTTTGGGAAAATGATTGCGCACCCCCTTATAAAACTTAATCAGCTTCTCATTAATGTCATTGATAATTGCCTCACGTGGTTCGAGGTAGAAAAAGAGTGCGCCACCACCAAAGAAAGGTTCGATATATCGGCCACGAAATCGGGGGATATACCACATGATTTTGGGTATTTCCTTTGATTTGCCTCCCCTATATTTAATCATTGGTTTCATTAGCATTGCAACTTTTGGGCTACAAAGTTACATTTTTTTAGTTGAACTTGCAAAATAAACTTGACTTTTTTGATTATTATTATTTTCCTTCCCCAAAATCTCTTCCGAGAAGAAAGAAGAAATCGAGCAGGCGGCAGAGGATGTCTTGGTGACTCGGGAGTTCTACCCAGAAAAGACTTTGGCAGAACTCTACGACCCGGACAAGATGCCGCAGGACTTGCGGAGGCTCATGCCCGATTGGACGACATCGTGGAAAGCTGCTATCCCGGCTATCCCTTCGCCAACGACGAAGCCCGCCTGGAATGCCTGTTTAAGTTATATGAAAGGATTCTCCAACAGGCTTTCCTTCAATGTTCGATAATCATCACCTATCGACTTGTACTTTTTGGCAAGGTGCTTCAACCTGCGCAAGAATTCTTCAGAAGGGATAAGCTTTACGTTCATAGAATACTCTCAGCCCTAAGTTCTTCTTCAAACTCTTCCAGAGTCATCATCTTGGCTTCCCCTCGCTTGGCTCGTTTCACTTCGTCAAGTGCACGTGTGAGCGACTCCTTGACAAACTCCTGCTGGCGTTTGGTCTCTACGTCCACTACGACAGGATCGAGCAGCTTGTTGGCAAGCCACTCCCGGTCTTTCTGCTTCAGGGAGAGACCTTCAATGTAAGTCCATAGATTGTTCAATGCAAATGCCGTCATAACTCGCTTCTTTTGATTTCTGGGGACAAAGATACAAATAAAAACCGAAACAACAAATAAATATGGAACAAAAATCGAATAATATCGTTGATATACGCTACCAGCAGACGGGGCAGGCGAGTGCCGCTAATGAGCTGGGAATGCGTGAGATGCAGGCCAAGGCATACGAGGCGCGGCAGAAACGGTTGCTGCTGATCAAGGCCCCGCCAGCATCGGGCAAGAGTCGTGCGCTGATCCCGCAGGTCAGGGAAACGTCGGCTCCCACTGCCGACGACCGAGTGACGGGGTATATCTACGTGCTGCACTCGTTGTCGGAGAACCCTGCCATCAGCAGGCAGAAAGACTTGTATAAGATAGGTTTCACCACAAACCGCGTGGAAGAGCGGATTGCCAATGCCGAGTACGAACCCAGAGAGTGGTTCGTGGTTCCGCTAAATGTTGTGGATGTCATCATCCGAAGAATTATGGATGGTACAATCGTCGGTTACACTTATCGTGCCGACTTGCAATGCCTACAGGTTGTTCAATAGGTCGGTCTTACCGTCGGCGATGAGCTTCAGCACGAGTTCGCCGAAGAGCGTGTTCTGCCAGGCAAACCAGGGACGAGTGAAGTTGGTAGCGTCATCCTTGTTGAATGATTCGTGGATAAAGCCCATGCCGGCATCGGTTTTGAGCAGCGTGCGCATGCACCAGCGTATCTCGTCGTCGTCCTGTGAGGTGAAGCACTTCATCATGATCGACATGGGCCACACCATGTCGTAGCCGATGTGCGGGCCGCCGATGCCTTCGCCGGCCTTGCCGCGGAAGAACCAGGGGTTGTCCTCGCTCCACACGAAGCGGCGGGTGTTCTGATAGATGGGGTCGTCGAGGGGTACGTCGCCGAGATAGCCCATGCCTAAGAGGCTCGGCACATTTGCGTCGTCCATCAGGAGGCGGTTGCCGAAACCGTCAACCTCGAAGGCGTAGATCTTGCCGTATTTCGGATGGTCTACCACGGCATACTGCTTCAAGGCTTGTTCCACCTCGTCGGCCAAAGTGCGGCAGTTGATGGCCATGTTCAGGGGTGACTGTCGTGCGGAGAGTTCATCGAGACTGCTGTTCTTGGCGTTGACCTGTTCCAGAATCTCGGCGGCTTTGCGCAGCGAGCTGACAGCCATGAAGTTCGATGGCACGAGGAAGGGTAGGGATGTGCGGTCGTCGCTGGGGCGGAACACGGAGGCGATGAGCCCCACGGGTTTCACGGGTGCGCCGTAGCCCTGCCAGCCCACGGTGTCGTAGGTACGGTCGGTCATGCGGAAGAAGTGATACGGCCCGCGGCCGTCCTTGCGCTGCTGCTCGTGGAAGGTGAGCAGGATGTTCTGGACAGCCTGTAGCCAGAGGTCGCCGAAGATGCTGCTGTCGCCCGTCACCTGCCAGTACCAGTAGGCCAGACGGATGGGATAGCAGAGCGAGTCGATTTCGTATTTGCGCTCAAAGACGTCGGGCTGCATGTCGGTGGCATCGCTCTGCCAGCCGGCTCCCGTCGGTCCGTCGTTGAAAGCGTTGGCATAGCGGTCGATGTTGATGCACTTAAACTGCTGGAGGATGACGCCGCGCAGCATCTTCTTCAGTCGCGCATCGTCGTTGGCCAGCTGTACGTATGGCCACACCTGCGCACCGCTGTCGCGGAGCCACATGGCGGGGATGTCGCCCGTATAGACGAAGGTGTCGTCCTCGCCGTCGATGACGCGGTAGTGGACGGTCGATTCCAGCGTGTTAGGGAAGCAGTTGGCAAACATCCATGCCAATCGGGGATTGCCCTTCAGCAGTTGCTGCACCTCCTTGATTTTCTTCTCCACAGCGGTAGAGGTGAATAGGCGTTCCTCTACAGGCGGTCGTTTTGAAGGATACACTTTTGTGTTGTCAGGCACTACGCTGGTATAGCGATTGTGGATGTCCACTTCGGCATTCTCCTGCGCCATCAGGGGCTGCATCGCCAGTGCTGCCATGATCACGACTGACAAACTTTTCTTCATGATTGTTGGAATTTTTGGTTTTTATTATTTGAGAGGTATGCAAATGACGAAGACGATTCGCTGTGCCTCTATTGCTTTAGTTTCTCATGCAGTTCCATCAGGTCGTCCCATGCCATTGAGATGTAGTCTTTTTCATCCTCAATCTCGTATTCCTCTGGGTCGTAATAGCGGTCGATGCCATACCAATCGAGGCGTTCCTTCTCCTCTTTCGTCTTGCGCTTCTTCGCCAAGATGCTCAGCAAGTCTTGATAGCCCCAGATGCCTCCGCAGTCTTCTGGCGGACAGGCTCCCGAGCCTTTCACCAAGATGGCCTGTGGCGTCTCTTCCTGTTCATAGTCTCGGATGCCCTTCAGCCATACGTCATGTTCCCACGAGTCACCGAAGTCGTATTCGAACTTGACGCGTTCCCCCTTCTCCTGGAAGACGTTGCCGAGGTGGAAGTCGTTGGCATCATGTTGAATAAATCGGTTAGGGAACCCGAAATCTTTGTTGTAGGCAAGGTCTTCGGGACTCTTGAAGACGACATCTTGCTTCTTGAACTGGTGCAGGTGTGTGCCTTCCCAACCCATGAGGCAGACGAGCAGTTCGGCGAAGGCCTCCATCGAGAGGTTCGAGGGAACCTTCACCTCGCGCCAGACGGGGACGGGCGCACCGTTCAGCTTGATGCGTATGTGCATCTCTTGAGGCTTCACATCGTGCAGGACCTTTGTGATACCATCCCAATAGCCCTCGTCGAAAGCATCCTCGTCGAATGGCTTGGAAGATCCCAAAATCTTCTCCGTGAATTCCTCTTCCGAGTCGGGAATGTCTACCTTGCCGTCCATCATGTCGCCCAGCATGTCCATGTCGGCACCTGTGGCGGCAAGCATTTCAAACAGGTCGTCGAAACTCTTGATATTCAGACCCTTCAACATTTCTTTCTGTTCCTGCGAGAGTTGTTTCATCCCCTCTTCAAAAGCCAAGCCCTTCAATGTATCGATGTTGGGCTTGTCGTTCTTCTTTTTTGTCATGGTTGTTTGTACTTGTTATATGTTTTTGATTGATTTGTTTCCTGTTTTGAGGAAGTGTGGGTTCCTTTCGGCAGTTGTCATCGTATGTTAGCTGAGTTGTCTTTACACAATCTGGTTCAAATAGTAGATGACGGCGACCGCTGCTACGAGCAGGGCTACTAACGCGACGAACGAGATGACGGCGGTCAGGATGATCTTGCCCGTGATGGAGTAGATACTGTACAATCCTTCTTCCTTCATCCTTCTTCCTTCATCCATTACGGGCGGTCCTTGGCTTTTGTGCCCCAAGCTGAGGGTTGCGGTCCCATCTGCAGTTCGAGCGTTCCACCACGAACGATGTCCTGGAACATGATGTACGACTTGGTGTAGGGCTTGCCGTTGAGGCGTGCGCTCTGCACGTAGATGTTTTCGGCGCTGTTGTTCAGGGCCTTCACGGTGAAGGTCTTACCGTTGCCCACGTTCATCGTGATGCCATTGAAAAGCGGTGAACCGATGATAAACTTACCGCCAGCAGGTTCTACCTGATAGAGACCCATCGACGAAAGTACATACCATGCTGACATCTGGCCAACATCCTCGTTGCCGGACAGACCGTCGAAGTCGTTGAAGTACATCTCGTGCATGGTCTGGCGCAGCAGACGAGCAGCTTTCCAAGGCTGTCCCACGTAGTTATACATATATAATATATGGTGTGAGGGCTCATTGCCGTGGGCATATTGTCCGATGAGGCCCGAGATGTCGGGCGAAGCCTCGGCACCCATGTCGCCGCTGGCGATGAAGAGCGAGTCGAACTTCTCGACGAACGGCTTCTCACCACCGAAGCAATTGACCAGTCCGTGTACATCGTGCGGCACAAGCCAAGTGTACTGCCAGGCGTTGCCCTCCGTGTAGTCATCTTGGCGATGCACGGCACCGAAGGGGTTGAAGGGTTCGCGGAACTTGCCATCGCTGCCCAGTCCGCGCATGAAGCCCGTCTTCGGGTCAAAGTATTTCTTGTAAGACATCGAACGGTCGAGGAAGTATTTGTAATCGGCCTTCTTACCCATCTGCTTGGCTACTTGTGCCACGCACCAGTCAGCCAGCGCATATTCCAGTCCCTTGGCCACAGTCTCGAAGGTCGGGTCCTTGTCGTAAGGCAGGTAGCCATACTCCTTCAACAGGTTCATGCCACGTTCGTCGAGCATGGCCGACGTTTTCATGGCTTCCAATGCCAGCGCCTTGTCGTCAACAAACCCCTTGAGTACCATATCGGCCAGAACGGGGATGCCCGGATTGCCCACCATGCAGTCGGTCTCGTTGCCCATCAGATGCCACACGGGCAGTTTGCCCTGTTGCTGATAGATATGCATGAACGTCTTGGCCAGGTCAGCCTGCTTCTCGGGGTGGATGAGCGTCATGAGCGGATAGGCTGCCCGATAGGTGTCCCAGAGCGAGAACGTTGTGTAGTTGGTGAAGTCGCCTTGGTGTACCTGTCCGTCGGCACCACGATAGCGGCCCGTCACGTCGGAGAATACCGAAGGAGCCGTCATGGTGTGATACATAGCTGTATAGAAAATAGTACGCGTATTATCGTCGTCGGTGTCGATGTCTATTTTTCCCAGTTCCTCATTCCAGGCCTCATCGGCTGCTTTGACAGTCGCGTTGAAGTCCCATCCAGGCAGTTCGGCTTTGAGATTGGCCTTGGCATCCTCAATACTGACAGCCGACAGCGCGCACTTGACGAGCACAGGCTTCGTGATATCCTCGATGATGAACACTCCGAGCGTGTCGCCCAGTTGCTTCTTCACTTTCAGCGGGGTAGAGAACTCAGCGGCGAAGAACACATGCTGATCGTTGGCCCACCCTTTGGAGCGGCGGAAACCCGTGATGAGCGTAGGCGATTCGAGCGTCATGCCGCTCTGGCTCACATGGTCCCAACCGATGCCTTGTGCCAGGTTGAGTGCCAACATGCCTCTGGCGTTGTCTGCGCCAAAAGAATAGCGGTGGAATCCCACCCGCTTCGTGGCTGTAAGTTCTACGAATACATTCGGGTTGGCGAGCTTAATGCTGTAATAGCCCGGACGTACCGACTCATTGGCATGTGAGAACTTTACCTCTGTCTGGCAACAATGCTTTACTGGCAGGAAGGCAATGTCGCCCAAGTCTCCGATACCCGTGCCACTAAGGTGCTGATGGCCGAAGCCTACAAGAATGGAGTCGCTGATGTGATAGCCAGAACACCAGTCCCATCCCCGGGTGTGCTCAGTGGGGCCTAACTGGATATAGCCAAAAGGCACGTTGGCACCCAGGAATACATGGCCGTGACCGCCAGTACCAATCCAGGGATTTACATAATCGGTGTAATTGCTGTTGTGAGTACAATTGTTTTCATTGGCCATTGCCGACAAACAGGTGGAAACAGCCGTAAGTAAGCATAGAAATGATAATTTCTTAAAAAGCGTCATATTATCTTGATAAATGGGTTATTGATGATGTTACAATTTAGAAATGTCAATATTGAGTGTCTTGCTGATTTCTTCCTTAGAAAGACCAGCCTTTACCAGCATCTCTATAGATTTATGTAGTTGCTCATCTTTCTGTGAGAGTTGCTCGTCTTTCTGTGAGAGTTGCTCATCTTTCTGCTGTATCAACACCGTTTTCTCAGCGATTTCTCGATCTTTAAGAAGAATGTCGGTGTCTTGATTCTCGATAATAGAGTAGTATTCGTTCTCGACATTCATTTCCATTCGCATTTCCGTATCAGCTGCGGCCATGAGCAACCGTTTTAGGATACGTTGCATCTCGATGTCTTCCTCTGGGTACTGGCTGTCGTTGATAGCCAACAAACGGTGGTCTTCGGTGTCTTTGTAACTCTGGTCGAACACACTCAGCACCTCTTCGAGGCGGTTGTTCACTTGTCCACGAAGCAGGGGAATCTGGACAATGATACTGTCGTGTGTAAGGCTTTCCACAAACGGATCAGGAATACCTTTTGTTACCAGCTGGCCATTATAGTCGAAGGGTTGGTGGTGTACATAGAGTACGGGCTCTTCAATGTCGCCTACTCGATGTCCCAGTAGGTAGACGGCCACCATGGGTAGCGCATGCTGGTCGTTGCTCTCGTCTACGATGTTGGCTGGGTTCTCGTATTGAACACCAAGGTACTGTCGGAAGCGTAAAGTCTCTGTGGGCAACCACGTCTTCTGTAATTCTATCAGCACGAGATGCTCCGTACCGTCTTTCTCGCGAACGGTAGCACCGAAATCGATACGGAACACAGATATCTTATCTCGTTGCTTGTTGGCGTATTCATGCGGACGCACTTCCACCTTCACAATATCCTTCTTCAGCAGGGCAGAGAGAATGGTGCGGGCAATGCGTACGTCCTCCATCAGGAACTTGAATACAACGTCGTATATAGGATTGGCTATTTTCATGACTTCATCTTTTTTTCTTCATTAAGTGGGTTACCAATAATTTTTATCGGCCGCAAAAATACGAAAAAAATTTGAATATGCCAAAAGATTTCTTCACAAATAAACAAGTTTTCATGGAAACACATCAAAAAGCTGCACCGCTGCGATTGTGATTGAACAGCAGACGGTGCAGCCTTACAACATGTTTAGTAATATAGTTTAGCGTAACAGATAGGTGAGATGCTATTTCTGCATCGTCTTTCTAACGTGGCCGTCGCGGCTACGTACAATGTTGAGACCTTTTTTCAAGGAGTTTATTTCAGTACCGTCAACCGAGAAATAACGCTCAGCAACGGGCTGATTGGCAAAACTGTTTTCAATGCCAGTGGACATGTCGAAGTTTAATTCGTTGGTATAGGCGCTGTTGCATACCTCCCAGGCGAGCTTGTTGTTAGTGTCGCCATCATGGATGAATGCCAGGATGCCAAGGTTTTTCTTGATGTATGAAGGGCTGTACTTCAGCGTACACTGGTAGGTGTAGTTGTCGCCATCCCATTCGATGACATCACCCCAAACGGCATTCACGCGGCGACCGATGTTGAGGTGCTCGTAGTGACCATCGTAGCCAGCCTGTGTACCTTCCGAGACGATTCCGCTCTCCACCAGCATCACTGTGATGCGAGCAGGGTTCTCTGTCAGGTCGGCCTTGGCACGCTCGCCAGTAACGGTGACGTTCATCTCAAAGTTCTGTTCGTCGGGCTGAACGTCGATGTTCAGGCTGACAAAGGCAGGCTTGAGCAACTCTTTCTGTAGGCGGTTGTTGAATTCCGATTGAGATCCAGGGTTGAAGATGGCAGTTGACGATGCGTCTCCATATTCTGCGGCACGATCGAGCATGATGGCGGGAGCATACACATTGTCGTAGAACCACTCCCATTGTGTGTCAGCCTGAATGGTGAACCTGTCGGTGTAGTAGCCCGAATGGTGTTCCACGATGTTGAAACGTCCGACAAATCGTTCGTCTTCGTAGGCAGAATGCAGATAACCACCCACTCGTGGGCAGTTGGGACATTTTTCTGTAGTGAACTCCTCGATCAGCGGGAAGCGCGTGAAGTCGTGGTTGACAACCTGGAAGGTGGCCGACAGCGTATTGTCGCTCATGGCCTCGTCTTGACCCTCGGTCAGGTTATCGATGGTCACGGTGACGGTGCGCTGTCCAGGGTCATTCGTTGTGATGCAAGTAGGATTGATGGTGAACTCTACTTCAGTAAATTCGTTGTAGGCCAGTGTCTGGTCTACATGGGCTGTATAGACTTCGTCAGAGCCATCAATTTGGCACAGAGCGTCGAACCCTGTGATGGTATTGGTGGCTACGTTGCGGAGCATGGCTGTCAAGGTGAGTGTGCCCTTGTCGATGATGTAGGTGGGCTGAGATGACAGCGAGATAAGCGACAAGTTGAATTTGGGCAGGTTGTCGCCGTAGATAAGTGCTTCGAGCGATAGGCTTCCCACGTCAGAGCGGTCTTCCCATTCTGCGTTGGTTCCCATCTTCACATACATGGCGTTGGGCTGTGGCAGTTCGATGGCAGCAATGGCCTTGCTCGTGCCTTTCTGCGTGTACGTGTAACCGATGTATAGTCCGGGTGTCTCCTCGCTGATGTTGTAAGCCTCATCGAGCTTTACCACGTTCCATCCTTTTGCCAGGGCTGGGTCGGTGTTGGCATTGATGTCGGCTGTAGCTAAGTTTTCACCGTCGAGTTCCGTGCGAAGCCAAACCTGCACATTCTCCACGTTAAGCTTACTGGCCAGACCAACGTTGATTTCGTCGATATGGTTGCCGGCAAAAACCCTGACCTGATTGGCAGGAACGTAGATGGCAGCACTCACTTGGTCGCCTTTCACCGTAGAGTTGAGTCCCGACGGGTTGTCGCCTAAATAGCCCATGCAGTAGCCTAAGTTCATGCCGCTCACTTCTTGAGCCTCGATGGCACCACATAGAACGGTCAGTGCTGCAATGATGACGTATAATCTCTTCATATTCTTATTTAAATGATTGTGAACTCAGTTTATTTCTTCATTTCTCGCCGAGGCGATTCCCTATATAAAAAGCGAGTTGGCTTGTGGTGAATATCCCAATTGCCAACTCGCTCTATTCATGTTTTATTTCACAACCTTGATGGTCTTTACAGTTCCGTCTTCCATCTGCTTGCGCACGATGTTCAGACCGTTCTGCATTTCATCCAAGCGCATACCCGAGGCATTGAATACCTCGCGGCTTGTTGCGTTGTAGGCGTTACCAGCAGAGTTGATGCCAGTGTTTCCACCCTTCTCGCGGATGATGACGTCGTCGAGACGGAGGAGATACTGTCCCTCAGTGTCGTGATGGCGGAAACAGAGTACGATGCTCTTGCCTGCGTATTCGTCGAGGCTGAATGTGCGTTCAATCCAACCATCGCGTGCACCCTGAGCCTCTTCCATCGTCTCTTCAATCAAAGCACCAGCAGCCTTGACTGCCTCGATGTCAGAAACATCTTCTGCAATGTAGAAGCTATAGTGCTCGAGCCAGTTGAAGGGACTGAAGGCAGCCACGAAGTAAGAGAGATCGGCTCCCCCTTCGGGAATCGTGATGATGGGCGAGAAGGTCCAGTTGTCGGGGGTATACCAGTCGGAAGCCGAAGCCAAGCACTGGGCGCCGCCGTGTGTGTACCAACCGTCATCATAGTAGGTTCCCCACATGTTCGTGCCTAAGTTCCAGCTATAGCCGTCGCCGTCGGCATCAAGCAGTGTCCAAGCGTAAGCGTCGTCCTCGAAGTCGCCGAGGTAGATGATGCCCTCGTCGGTGTAGTCCTTGGCAAGGCCAGAGCAATGTACGATGAAGTCGCCGGCTGTTGTCTGTAACGTAACGTCACCATTGAATTCGCCCTTCTCTGAAGGATAGAACCAAAGTTCTACGCTCAGCGTTTTGCCAAACTTGGCGTCGCCAGTAGGAACAATGCCATAGAACGGCTCGTCGCCAGTAATGTCGTTCACTACAAGGGGTTCAGAACCTGTGTTTTTCAGGGTCACGGTAGCTGTGGTATAGCGCTGCGGGCCCACGTAGGTCTCCTTGAAGGTTACCTCGTCCTGATCCAGTTCCGCATTGTACTTCTCGAAGTCTTCCAGCACAAGGCGGATGTTGCTAATCACGTATTTGTTGCCTTCAGGAACTACGCCGTTGCCACCCTTCTGATAGTAGAATTCAAACGAGTGGTCGCCAGCGATACATTCTGTATACTGCTTCCAGAAATCATCGAGGTCGTCGGAACCTGCCGAGACACCGCCACCCTTCTGGTAGAAGGCAGCAGCACCCGAGGTCATGCGGGGGGCGTCGTACATGTCTACACCGCAGTAGTTGTAATAGCTTTCAATGTCGCCCCAGGCTTCGCCGTCCCATGCGAAGTGACCAATCTTTCCTTCAGGAACAGTGAATGCCACCTTGAACGAAGCGCGGCAATATACATCATTGGGTTCGTCGCAGTTCTTGTTCCAGGCTTTGCCATCTTCCACGATGAAGGGATACTGGTCGTTGGCTGTGAAGGTCATGTATTCCAGTCCTTCTGTGACAAGTGAAGCATAGTCAGGCATGTCCATCACACTGGCCTTCATCACAGCCTGATAAGTACCGGCAGTGGTCTCGATGGTCAGGTTGGCTACTTTCTCGCCAGATGTTGTGGCTACAAATTCCACTGGGAACGAGAGGTCTTGCAGAGTTCCAACACCATCAGTAGTAGGAGAAGCTGTGAACTCAGCGTTATCGCTGGTCACCTTCGTAATCTTCAGTTCGTTGGCACCCTTGTTGCGCAGAACAATCTCACCGCTGCCTGTTACGTTCTCATCTTTCAGAATGAAGTTGCCGAGGTTCACTTCCGGAGTCATCACCTCTGCTGCATCGGCCTGCAGGTCAGCTAAGGTCAGTGCGAGGTCGTAGACATACATCTTGTTGTCTTCCAGTCCTGTATAGTAATAACCATCATACTGGAAACGTACTACGTGGTCGCCAGGAGCCAGTTCCACGGAACCGCTGATATCTTCGTTCTGTCCAGTATACGACTTAGCGGCGGTATTGAGATCGTCAATGAAGTAACCACCGGCACACTGATACCAATAGCTGCTGTTGTTGCTCATGCCCTTCCAGGCGAACGTACCCATCTTGCCTTCAGGCACATTGAAATAAACATCGAGCTGGGAGTTGCCATAGGCACCATGAGCGCCACTCTGTGCAACGGTCGTTCCGTCTTCAAGCTGTGCAATTTCAAAGGGGTAGGGGGAACTGGTCTTGAAACTCATTTCGCCTTCCTTCACGATGGGAGAGTAGTCGGGATAATCAATAACAGTTCCGAGCATTGAGAATACAAGCGATTCCTCTTCGGCACCTGTGTCGTAAGTCAGCGTAGCAATACCTTCATATTCGCCGGCAGTCTCTTGCTTCATCACGAATACCAGGTCGAGAGTACTCTTTGCGGGTACAGTTCCTGCTTCTGGCATCACCTTGTAGGCATCACCGTCGGCCTCCAGTTCAATGGCGAAGTCGGCATCCATGCCACCCGTGTTGATCAGTTTAATGGTGCGTTCAGTCTCCGTGCCAACATAAGCCTCACCAAACTCCATATCCTCCACGAAGGTAATCAGTTTGGCCTCGTCGGTCTTGGATACGGCAGCCGTGAACGACTTGTAGATGCGGATGGTGCCGTAGGTATAGGTAGCAGCCAAAGCCTCGCGGGCTGTGATGCGCTCGAAGTCGCCTTCCACGTCGAAGACAATCTCTGACGACGGGGTGAGTTGACCGTTCTCGCTCACGGTACCGCCACGTAAGATGGCATCATAGTAGTCGCCCATATAGTCTCCGCAGACGATATCGCTGGGGATGGTGATGGTCTTGGCCTCCTCGTCGTAGACACCTTCCACGGGAATGTCCTTACTGACTGCCCACGACCCGGCGCTCTGGGCCTCCATGTCAAAGAGATTGGTGATGGTAACCTTGGTTCCGTCGCGCTGTATACCTATGTTATAAGTATAAACATCGCCACCATTGTAGTTGAAGGTATAGCCTTCGTGATACGACTGGGCAACAGCGAAGAGTTCCTTCACTTCGCCTTCTCCTTCTTCGGCACGGCGCATCTTCTTGGTGTTGTTGCGCACGTCGCCGATGCCATACACACGCTTTGCGGGTTTTCTCTCAGGCGAGAGAAGACCGTCGATGGTGTTCGGATCGGTCAGGTGGGTCACATCGTTGAGGTTGATGCCTTGCTCCATCAACTGCTCAACGGTAAGCTTCGGCTGTGCCGATACCACGCTTCCTGCACGGTTTTGAGCCATAGCAGGTGCAGCAAGCATCATCATGCTGACTACAAAAAGTGATAATTTTTTCATAAGCTTTACGTTTAAATTAAAAAATAATGATTAACTTTGCAGGCAAAATTACGATTTATTCATGAAAACGCAAGTGTTTGGAATGGTTAAAAATGTGCCTTTTCGCGATTTGGCACACATCTTTGGCTTTTTGTGCCTATTTTTCTCGGTTTGGGCGATGACGTTCTCCCAAAAAGCACATGCAGCTGAAGATACAGAACAAATGGAGCGGTTGTATAGGCAATATATGGATGAACCGTCGGAAGATCTTTATAACCGCGGAAACGAACTATTGCAGAAAGGCGATATGGATGGGGCAATGGTGTGTTTTACCATCGTTGGCAATCGTTATACGCCCAAAATGTCGAAGGATGAAAAGCGTATTTGTGCCTATGCCTTGAATAATGCAGGAGGTATTGCACAGATGCGATTCAGTTTCTCCTCGGCTTTCGGTTATTTCCAGAAGGCCATGCAAGTGGCCGATGAACCTATCTATCAGAGCTACAACAACATTGCGGGCATCTATCTTTTCTTCAATGACTACGTTTCTGCGAAAAAGTATCTCAACGAGGCTTTCAACATCAGTTTGGAGCAGAAAGACTGGAACTCTCTGGCTAATTCTTGCCAGAACATTATGTATCTCAACTGGTGTCTCGATAGCATAGGAGAGTCCAAATCGTGCATTGAGCGTTTTTTACAAACAAAAGGTATCCCACGCGACAGTCTCTTCTTGGCTGTGGAGGTGATAGCCCAAGGTATGACAGCTTTGATGAATGGGCAGAACCAGAGAGCTATTGATTACTTTAAGACCTATATCGATCATCAAAAAGCTGGACTGGCAGTCAAAAACGAGGATGTCAATTCGGCTCACTTATACCTTGCTTATACATACATGCGCATGCGCGATTATAAAAACGCGATACATTATTTAAATCATGCGGAATCGGAGGCAAGAAGGAACGGCATTACCGACCTGTTGATAAAAATCTATCAGTATGAGGAGAAGTGTTATCGTCTGATGGGCGATAAAGAGCTGGAGCATCAAGCTAAATATCAGTTGATGAGCCTGAAAGACTCTATCAATACGTCGGAGGAGTTTGGCAAGATCAAGAATATAGAGTTCTTCCATGAAGTTGACAAGTTTGAGAAGCAGGTGGTGAAACTCAACGAAGAGAAAAATGCGCGAAGCATCGTCGCCATGATTAGTGTCATAGCCCTTGTGGCAGTAGTGCTTTTCCTGATTTTCGCAGTCAGGCAGAATCGCAAGCTATGGAGCAGCAATAAAGATCTTTACCGCAAGAACGACGAACTGGTGAAACAGGCCGATTTGGAGAGAGATCTCAGAACTACCTATACCAAGCGGGCGAAAGCCTATGAACAGGAGATAGAGTCGCTGCAGCAATCAATTCTCCAACTTCAGGACCCATCGCCTGCCACCCCACCCCTAACCCCTCCCCTAAGAGGGGCGGGGAACAATGGGGGAGTTTCAACTCAACACCCATCTGTTATCAGCGACGAACTCAGGACCTCGCTTGTTGAGAGAATCTATCAGCAACTTGATGATGTGGACTTCATCTGTCAGCAGGATCTCACTATCGAACGATTGGCGCAGGCTGTGGATTCGAATGAAAAATATGTTTCTCAGGTCATCAACGAGTCGATGAACAAGAATTTCAATACGTTGCTCAATGAATACCGAATCCGAGAAATCTGCAAGCGGCTCACCGACTTTGCTCATTATGGCAACATGACCAACGAAACCATCGCCGAAGGCGTAGGCTTCAAGTCGCGAAGTCACTTCATCCGTACGTTTAAGAAAGTCACGGGACTTACGCCTTCGCAATACCAAAAGATTGCCAAGAGCGAGGGCGTCTATCATCTGCAATCGTGAGGGTGAGTACCCGTACCTCTCCCTCGACCTATATGAATTTATGTAATACCTGAAAGAATGAGAAAGATTTTAGCATTGTCGTTTTTCCTGGCCACAGCCTTACTGGTGATGGCTGAGGAAGTCGTTTCGCCCAACGGACAGACCAAAGTAAACTTCTATGTAGAGGATGGTAGGATGACCTACGAGATGTGGTACAAGGACCGCCAAGTGGTGATGCCGTCGCATTTAGGCATCGAACTCATCAACTGGCCCTCGCTGATGGAAGGCTTTGAGTTAGAGGGCGTGGAATATGCCACCAAGGACGAGACTTGGCAGCCCGTTTGGGGCGAAGAGACGCATATCCGAAACCACTACAACGAGATGATCGCCCACGTCCTCCAACACCCAACACCCAACACCCAACCTGATCGCCACATCAACATCCGTTTCCGTGTCTACAATGAGGGCGTCGGCTTTCGCTATGAGCTCCCTCGGCACGCCAATCTCGACAATGTAAAGATCAAGGAAGAGCATACCCAGTTCTGTATGGCCGGCGACCACACAGCCTATTGGATTCCTGGCGACTACGATACGGACGAATATGAATATACTATCAGCCGGTTGTCGGAAATTGAGCAGTTGGAGGAGAAGGCCCGTACGGCGAATGCCACGCAGAGTGCCATCCCGGCTCCCTCTATGCAGACCTCCCTACTCATGAAAACCGATGATGGGCTTTTCATCAATATCCATGAGGCCGCCTTGGCCAACTATTCGGCAATGCATCTGGTGCTCTTGTCGAAGAGCGGGGAGCGAGGAGCGGGGAGTGAGGAATGCCTCGTCAATGGAGAAGAGGGTAATCTCGCTCCTCGCTCCTCGCTCCTCACTCCACGAAGTCTCATCCTCGAATCCCACCTCACCCCCGATGCCCGCGGCATGAAAGGCTATCTGCGCTGTCCGGCTAACACCCCGTGGCGTACCATTATGGTCACCGACGACGCCCGCGAGATGTTGGCCTCACGCTTGATTTTGAACCTTAACGAACCCTGTAAAATCGAGGATACTTCCTGGATTCACCCAGTGAAGTACATGGGCGTGTGGTGGGAAATGATGACGGGAGCCTCCACTTGGAACTATGGTGACTATCAGCCCGTTGACATCCATGAGACAGATTTTACGCAAATCAGGAAGTCACCCCGGCATGGTGCCAACAACGACAACGTGAAACGCTACATCGATTTTGCCTCGAAGCATGGTTTTTCGCAGTTGCTTGTCGAAGGATGGAACCTCGGATGGGAGGACAACTGGCAGAAACACATCAACTACAGCTTCACACAGTCGTACCCCGACTTCGATGTACCCACCTTGCAGCAATATGCCCGCGAGAGAGGCATGCGCTTGATGATGCACCACGAGACGTCTTCGTCCATTCAGAACTACGAGCGACAGCTGAAAGACGCCTATCAGTTTGCCCATGACAATGGCTATGACGTAGTGAAGAGTGGCTATGTGGGCAACATCTTCCCCGCAGGACACCACTTCGACCAATGGATGAACGAGCACTATCTCTATTGCATCAAGGAGGCAGCAAAGTATCATCTGATGGTCAACGGCCATGAGGCGGTGCGACCGACAGGACTCTGTCGCACCTACCCGAACATGATTGGCAACGAGTCGGCACGTGGCAATGAGTTCATGGCCACGGCTGGATGCGAACCGAAGCATGTGTGCATCCTGCCCTTTACCCGCTTGCAGGGCGGTCCGATGGACTTCACACCGGGCATCCTGGAGATGGATGTGTCGCGCGTCAATCCCAACAATCATGCTCATGTGAAGGCTACAGTCTGCAATCAGTTGGCCCTGTATGTCACCCTCTACAGCCCTTTGCAGATGGCTGCCGATGTGCCGGAGAGCTACGAGCGCTACATCGATGCCTTCCAGTTTATCAAGGATGTGCCGGTGGAGTGGGAGCGTTCGGTCTATTTGGAGGCCGAACCAGCTGAATTCATCACCATCGCCCGCAAGGAGAAGCAGGGCGACCGATGGTTTGTGGGTGGTGTGGCTGGTCAGCATGAGCATACGGCCACGATAGATTGTTCTTTCCTCGACAAGGGGAGAAAATACGAAGCTACGATATACGCCGATGGCCCCGACGCCCATTATTTGAACAATTCGCAGAGCTATACTATAACCAAGAAAAAAGTCAGTAGCCGGACTCGCCTTCGGCAGCGGGCCGTACAGGGTGGTGGTTTTGCTATCAGTTTTAAGCCCGTAGGCCAATAGTAAATGCAGAGTGTTAGAGTCTATACCTATATGATATTGTGCGCGCGTGAAGTGCTAATTGATATAAATCAAAATAAAATGATAGCAAAATTAAAAAAATGTAGGAAAAAATTTGGAAGATAACAAAAAAAGAATTAAATTTGCACCTGTCTAATTGCATAATACGATTATTTTCAAACAACTAATTTATATTTATTGAATCCTAAATGCAAAGAAAATGAAAAAGAAAGAAAGCTTTTATCGCTCTCATCTGAGAGCGTGCATGACGGTTTTGTGCATGTTGTTTGCACTCGCCATCAATGCACAGAGTATTTCGGTGAAGGGTTCTGTAACTGACCAGACCGGCGAACCAATCGTCGGTGCCACTGTCCGTGTCGTCGGCGCTGGCTCTGGAATAGTTACGAACTACGACGGTAACTACTCGCTGAGTTGCGACAGAAACGCAACGTTGGAGTTCTCTTACATCGGTTTCGCCACACAGACGGAGCCTGTGAACGGAAGAACTGTGATTAACGTGGTACTCCAAGACGAGTCGACAGCCCTCAACGAAGTGGTCGTCACCGCTATGGGTATCCGTAAGGATCAGAAGAAGCTGGGCTATGCCGTGGCTTCTGTGAACGCCGACGAGCTGGTGAAGACGGGTGCTCCCAACTTCGCTGCCGCTCTTTATGGTAAGACGCCTGGTGTGCGCGTGAGTGCTGCTCCTGGTGGTAACGTATCAGCTGTTGCCATCAACGTGCGTGGATTCTCGTCTATCACCGGTAACACCCAGCCGCTCCTCGTCCTCGACGGTGTACCCATCCACAACGGCCAGACCAACAACGAAGGCTACTGGGACAACCAGCGTATCCGTGCTAATGGCCTCGTGGACATCAACCCCGAGGACATCGAGAACATCTCCATCCTGAAGGGTGCCGCAGCTTCGGCCTTGTATGGCTCTGAGGCCGCCAACGGCGTCGTGATGATTACCACGAAGAAGGGTGCTTCCGGAACCGGAACGCACATCGACTTCGCTGCCAACGTCAGCTGGGACTACCTCGCTTACATGCCTGACATCCAGAAGGAGTTCGGACCCGGCTACGACAACTGGGTACTCGGCGACAACAACCAAGATGCACTGACAGGTTTCCGTAATGTACGCGTTGATCGGAATGGTAACACCATTACTACTACCAACCGTGAGACCTATTATTCTTATGGCGCACGCTACGATGCCAGCAAGACGGTGACCTACTTCGATGGTACAGTCCGCTCTTACACCCCGATTAGCGGCAACCAGTGGAACGAGCTGTTCCGCACAGGCTTCAACCAGAACTACAATCTGGCCCTGACCAACAGCTCGGAGCGCAACCACGTGCGTTTCTCCTACACGTACAGCGACGTGCTGGCTACACAGTACAACTCGAACAACAACCGCCACAACTTCAACCTGAACGGAACATTCGACGTGACAAACAACATCAAGTTGAACTACACGGCCAACTTCCAGACCCAGTACATCAAGAACCGCCCGTATCGTATCAGCCGTATCGTCCAGAACTATTCCGGTATGTTCGGTGGCTTCACCGACGTGAAGTATATCCGCCAACACACGATGACCAGTCTCGGATATATGAACAGCGTGTCTTCTGTCAACGGCGGTACTTCCAACACCCTGACCCCCGATGAGCAGTTCCTCTACACCCCGATGGGTTCTACCTCGCTGATCAGCGAATACTTCTGGAATATCCTCGGACGCGTGCAGGAAGAGCGTCACACTCGCTTCATCGGCAGCGTGAACCCAACATGGGAAATCATCCCGGGCTTGCATCTGAGCGGACGTATCGCCACCGACCTGACCGTCGACAAGATTGAGAACAAGAACTATTCTGAGAATGCCCATATCTTCTCTACCAACGGCCAGTACAGCGACTACTACGGATTGCAGAACAGCCGTTACGACATCGTCTACGGAGACATCATGCTCGCTTGGGACAAGACCTTCGCCGAGAAGCACAACGTCACCGCTACCGCTGGTTGGAATGCTCGCCAGGAGACCTACTCACTCTCAAGCGTAGGCACCAGCCAGGGTCTGAGCCAGGAGAACTGGTTCAACCTCGCCGCTTCTGTCGGCACGAAGAGCGCCAGCATGTCGTCTTCCGACCTGCTCCGCACCGGTCTCTTCTTTACAGCCGGTTATGCTTTCGACAACTGGGGATTCCTCGAGGGAACGCTCCGCCAGGAGAAAACCTCTACACTGAAGAAGGGCAACAACTCGTTCTGGTATCCTTCTGTCAGTGCTTCTATCCTCTTCACCGAACTCATGAAGGACAGCCGCCCCAGCTGGTACGACTACGGAAAGATCCGCGCATCCTACGGCGTCGTGGGTAATGCACCTGAAATCTATCGTGCAATGAACGCATTCAGCCAGGGTACACTGCTCCGCGACGCTTCCTACATCTACAACTACATCGGAACGTCAGTCGGCAACGAGAGCATCCGTCCTGAGAAGAAGTATGAGTTCGAGATCGGTCTCGAGAGCAAGTTCTTCAACAATCGCTTGGGCTTCGAGTTCTCTTACTACCGCAACGACATCAAGGACCAGATTCTGCAGACCACTTCCGCTTACTCAATGGGTGCACAGAGCATGCTGATGAACGTCGGTGAGCTGACCAACAGCGGTGCTGAGTTCGCTGTCTACGGCACTCCTGTCCAGACGAAGGACTGGCGCTGGGATTTGCGCGCCAACATCTCCTTCAACAAGAACGAAGTGAAGAAACTGGCCGACGGACTTGACGTCCTCTCGCATGCAACCTTCGACAACGGTGCCGCAAGCCTCGAATCTCACGTTGGTGAGTCGATGGGCGACTGGTACGCATACACCTGGAAGAAAGACGACAAGGGCAACTACATTGTAGACAACGGCCTCTATCAGACTGATACCAGCGAGCGACACAAGGTAGGTAATGCCATGCCCGATGCAGTGGGCGGATTCGGAACAAGCGTTTCCTGGAAGAACTTCACGCTCGACGTGATGTTTGACTTCCGCATCGGTGGAGATGTCCTCAACCAGCCTTGGCAGTACTACATGGATACTGGTATCATCGGTGATGCCGTCGGAGCACGCGACTACAAGAGCGGCGGTCTCTTCTACTACAGCACAGCCGACGATGTCAACGACAAGGCATCAATCGTAAGGGTTGATGCATCCCAGATATCCAACTACCAGCGTGGTGTAACCATGATCGACGGCCACTACGTTTGGGACAACGGTGTCATCCTCCCCGGCGTGAAGGAAGACGGTTCTGCTAACGACGTAATCGTTACACAGTTCGAGATTAACGACATGATGTACGGTTGGGGTACCAGCTCTACACAGAGCTATGCCGAAGCCGTTCAGAAGAACAGTTATGTGAAGTGCCGCGAGATCAGCCTGGCCTACACGCTGCCGCGTCTACTGACCAAGAAGTTCGGTTGCGAAAACCTGACCATCTCTGCTTTCGCACGCAACCCGTTCTACATCTACCGCAGCCTGAAGCTGTTCGACGCTGAGACCAGTGATGGTATGGACTGGATCCATCAGGCACAGGTCGGCGGTTCCACCGCAACGACTCGCACCTTCGGTCTCTCGCTGCGTGCAAGCTTCTAAGTTGATACTATAGGTTATACAGTTAACTAAATAGAATTTATAAATAAGAATAAGAATATGAAAAAGATATTTTTAACGGCCTTAGCTACTGTGGGTCTGATGACGTTCGTGTCTTGCTCTGATTCCGACTTCGACGAGAAGTATGCCGATCCGTCAAAGACCACGACCGTAGGCGTGCCGCAGGTGTTCACCGGTGTCCTCCAGGCAGGCAACACATGGATGAATCCTATTTACTATCGTTACTATGTTCAGTCCACCACATCGGGAACATTCTCCGGTGTGATCGGCAATACCAATGGCCGGGGACGTTTCCGCGGTGCCAGTGAAGGTTATTTCAACACCCGTTGGCAGAACTTCTACAATATGCTCACACAGTTCCGTGTGTTGGAAGATACCTACAACAATCTTGGCGAAGACGAGAAACCCGCCAATGAGATTTTCTATCTCTTGGGACGTACCCTCGTCGAGTCACAGCTTCATGAGATACTTTCACTCTTCGGCGACGTTCCTTTCAACGGTGCCGGTACACTCTGGAAGAACGGTGACTATGCTGCCGCCAAAGCTACGGCAGTATACGAAGACGACGTTGAACTCTATACACAGATCCTCAGCGACCTGAAGGAAGTAGGCGACTACTTTGCCGCAGGCAATCTCAACAGCGTCGGTCTGTCTTCCTTGGCCCGTCAGGACTACACAATGGCTGCCGGCGATGCCGAGATGTGGCAGCGCTATGTCAACTCACTGCGCCTGCGCATTGCACTGCATCTGGCCACGAACGGCGACCTCACCTCTACGGCCCGCAGTGCCATTGCTGAAATCCTTAACAATCCGTCACGCTACCCGCTCATCGAGTCGAACGACCAGAACATGGGTGTTACTGCTGACACCCAGACAGATACGTTCAACTTCGGAAAGAGCGTAGCACAGGCTCTTGCAGGACGCAGCGAAGGTGCTGGCTCGCAGGCCATGCTCGATGCAATGAACGTTCCTGCCGGGGGTGTTCCCGACGAGAACACCGACCCGCGTATTGCCGCTATCTATGATTGTAATCCCGACGGTGAATACATCGCTCCCGACAACTCCTTGACATCCGACCAAATCAGCAACATTGCCGATCAGAAGAACAAGGAGTATATCGACCGTGGCATCAACCCCGCCAACTATTATTGCTACATCGACTCCATCGCTGTTGCCGGCTGGGCTACCTATCAGGGAAATGCCAACCTGCACGGTATCTGGATTAGTGCTGCCGAAGTGGCTCTGAGCAAGGCTGAGGCTTACGTGATGGGTTACGGTGTGTCTGCTAATGAGGCTCAGGCAAAGGAGAACTTTATCAATGGTGTTGTATTCTCTGAAGAGTATTTCTGGAACCTGAAGCTCAACTCTTCACTGGCTAAGGACGGCAACGACAGCTACAATGGTTATCGTGAGCTGGTTGTTCCCACGACCGACGACTTTACAGCCTATGCAGAGAAGATCTGGGCTAGCAACCAGGAATGCGTGGCTACTCAGCTCTGGCTGAACTTCTGCTTCATGAACGAGCTGGAGGCTTGGAACGTCAACCGCCGCACCGGATTCCCCGTTGTGAAGTTTGCACGTGACACACAGGTGTCGGAGTACCCCACTCCGCCGAACCGCCTGCCGTATCCCAGCGATGAGCTGAATTTCAACCGCGACAACTGTCAGGCTGCCATCGCCACCAACTACAAGGAGACCACTGGTTACTACACCAACCTCTTCTGGGCAAAGGAAGTTTACTACTCTCTCTATTAATTAGAGTATAATATTTGTTTAATAATCCCCGGCAAGCAACAGCCTGTCGGGGATTCTTTTTAGTTTGTATTCAGGAACTTATTTTCGCTGATTCATTTGAAAAAGAATGTTTATTTTGAAAAATAAAACTAAAATGTTTTGTATTGTTTGCATAAATGATAGAAAATGATTAATTTTGCGCCCTGTTTCTATGCGATCAAAACATGAATAGTTTATCGAAAGATATTTTTGCTAATGTATAATTACATGTATTTTTGAAACCTAAATGTAAAAAAATGAAGAAAAAAGACAACTTTTTCCGCTCTCATTTGAGAGCGTGCCTGGTTGGTGTGTGCATGTCTCTTGCACTTGCTGCCAATGCACAGAATGTTACAGTGAAGGGTTCCGTAAAAGACCAGTTTGGTGAGCCAGTGATAGGCGCCACCGTCAAGGTCGTGGGATCCACAGTAGGTGTGGTAACAGATTTCGATGGCAACTACACCATCTCTGTTCCATCCAACGGTAAGTTGGAGTATTCTTACATCGGCTGTTCCACACAGGTGCTGCCTGTTGGTGGAAAGAACACGCTTGATGTGACTCTGAAAGAAGAGTCGATGGCTATCGACGAGGTTGTGGTTACTGCTCTCGGCGTAAAACGTCAGGCTCGTTCGCTGGGTTATTCTACAACACAGGTAAAGGGTGACGACTTCACAATGGCTCGTGATGCCAACCTCGGTAACGCTCTTTCGGGTAAGATTGCTGGTGTCAGCGTAGCTGGCAACGCTACCGGTTCTACCGGTTCGTCGCGTGTCATCATCCGTGGTAACGCTTCTCTTACTGGTAACAACATGCCTCTCTACGTGGTTGACGGTGTCCCCTTCGACAACACCAATCAGGGTAGTGCTGGAACATGGGGCGGCGCTGATATGGGTGATGGTCTGAACAACATCAATGCCGACGATATCGAGAGCATCCAGGTGTTGAAAGGTGCTGCCGCTTCGGCCCTCTACGGCTATCGCGGTGGTAACGGTGCCATCCTCATCACCACCAAGAGTGGTAAGAAGAACCAGCCCGTCAGCGTGGAGGTGAACGAGAACCTCACGTTCAACACCATTTATGACTATCGCGACTGGCAGGACACCTATGGAATCGGTTCGTATGGCGTGAAGCCGACAACGGCCACCGATGCTCAGAACTGGGAGACCTCTTCTTGGGGTGCTCGCATGGACGGCTCGAATGCCACGAACTTCCAGGGTAACAACTACGCTTATTCACTGGTCGACAACTGGGATAAGTTCTATCGCACAGGCGTAACGAGCAACACCTCAGCCAGTGTGTCTGGAGCTTCTGATAAGGTGACCTATCGTTTCGGTGCTTCACTCAACAGAGAGAAGAGCATCCTGCCCAACGCCAGCAACCGTCAGTTAGGCTTCAACATGAACACCACTTACGACATTACCAAGCGCCTGCACCTCACTGTAACGGGTAACTACGTGTTCGACAAGGCTCAGGGTCGTGCCAACCTGTCGGATGGTAATGGTAACACCAATGCTGCCCTGATGTATCATGGCAACTCGTTTGACATCGACTGGATGAAGGGCACAGCTGCTGGATGGGGTACCAATGAGGATGGAAGTGAGATGATTGGTGGTACTAACGTCTACTTCAACAACCCCTATTGGCTGCAGTATCGCAAGACCAACAACACTAACCGCAACCGTCTGACGGGTGCTGTGAACCTCCGCTGGGACATCACCGACTGGCTCTATGCTCAGGGTGCCGTACAGCGCGACGGCTACAGCTTGGAGTACAAGCAAGTTCAGCCCATCGGTGCTGCTGCTGACCCCATGGGATGGATGTCGGAGTATGAGAAGAACTTCGAGGAAGTGAACTGGAACTTCCTGTTGGGCTTCAACAAGGAGTTTGGCGACTTCTCTGTAGGCGCTACCTTCGGTGGCAACAAGCAGTCGAACAAGATGAAGCAGTTCACCGTTTCAGACGGTGGTCGTCCTTTCGTGGTCGATGGACTCTATTCTATCAACAACCTGGAGGACAAGCGTCCTGCCAAGACTTTCACTCGCTATAAGGTGAACTCTCTGTATGGAACCGTAGACCTGGGTTGGAAGAACCAACTCTTCTTGAACCTTACCGCTCGTAACGACTGGTTCTCTACGCTTTCTGACGACAACAATAGCTACTTCTATCCCTCTGCAACAGCATCTTGGGTGTTCACCGACACCTTCCATGCTCCAGACTGGTTCGACTTTGGTAAGCTGCGTGTAGGTGTGGCTTCTGCTTCTAATGGAACGTCAGCCTATCAGAACATTCTGCTTTATCAGCTCCGCAACTACACCGTCAATGGTCAGCAGGTAGCTACTCAGAACAATGGCAACAAGTATCCCAATGCAGGTCTGAAGCCTGTGAAGATCTCTGAGTTCGAGGTTGGTCTGAATCTGGCCTTCTTCGCCAATCGTCTGAGCTTCGATATGGCTTACTATGTGAAGAACACGAAGGACGACATCGCCGTGGTTTCTACATCAAGCGCATCGGGCTATGGCTCAAAGGTGGCTAACGTAGGTGAGATCCGTAACAACGGTTTCGAGTTCATGGTGGATGCATATCCTATTCGCAATAAGGACTTCTCTTGGAACACTACGCTCAACTTCGCTTACAACAATTCAGAGGTGAAGTATCTGGGTGAGGGCGTTGACCGCCTCTCTATCGACGGTGCTTCTTCTCGTCAGGGTGGTGTAACCGTTTACAACATCGTAGGTCAGCCCTATGGCGAGCTCATCGGTTACAAATATAAGAGAAATAGCAATGGCGAAATCCTCCTGAAGAATGGTCTGCCTCAGCATGCTGATGCACAGGAAAGCCTTGGCAACGGCGTCTACAAGCTCACTGGTGGATGGCGCAACCAGTTCGACTATAAGAACTTCACGCTGGCCTTCCTCATCGACTTCAAGTTCGGTGCTAAGATTTTCTCTGGAACCAATCTGAACCTCTATAGCGACGGTCTGCACAAGAACACGCTGCTCGGTCGTGAAAACGATCCTACAGCCAAGTACGTCTTTGCAGGTATCGACGAGGAGACTGGTGCTGCCAACCAGGTGGCTGTTGATCCTCAGACCTACTATCAGGCAATCGTCAGCAACAACATTGCTGAGGAGTTCACCTACAAAGCTGACTTCATCAAGCTGCGCGAACTCTCGCTGGGTTACAACTTCCCGCAGAAGATGCTGCCCACGAAGTACATCAAGGGCCTGAGCCTGGCTATCGTAGCTCGTAACCTCTGGACCATCAAGAAGTACACCGACAACATCGATCCCGAAACCTCTATCAACAATACCAACGGACAGGGACTCGAGCTGAATGGTTATCCCACCACTCGCAACATCGGTTTCAATGTGAACATCAAGTTCTAATTTTTTACGTAACATCATTAAATAAGAAGTATACAATGAAAAAGTTCAAATATTTAGCAATGGCTTCAGTGGCTGCCCTTGGCCTGACCAGTTGCGGCGACTTTGATGACACCAATATCGATCCGGAACACCTGAACGAGGGTAATGTGCCCATCGAAATGCTCTTTACCAACGCTCAGCATCAGGCCCTCGGCTCTGACTGGGACATCTGGCGCACAGGTTGCATCTATTCATCGCAGTTTGTACAGCACATGGTTTCTATCCAGTGGTGGGAAGACTACGGACGCTATGTATGGAGCGATGGTTACAGTGGCTCTTACTGGGACACCTTTAGTGGCGACCGTGGTGCTATGCGCGACGTGACAACAGCCTACGATAAGTGGCAGAATGCTGACGGTATGACCATCGACTGGAACATCGCCCGTGTGATGCGTGTCTATGCTTTCTCGAAGATGACCGACCTCTATGGTGATATCCCCTACAGCCAGGCTGGCCGTCCTGATCAGTACTCTTATCCTGTTTACGACACACAGGAGTCAATCTATAAGAGCATGCTCGCAGAACTCGACGAGGCTCAGGCAAACCTGGGCAGCGGTACAGCACAGATGAAGAGCCACGACGTTTATTTCCAGGGCGATGCCGCTTCTTGGAAGAAGTTCGCCAACTCGCTCATGCTTCGCTTGGCTATGCGTCTGACCAAGGTCGACGAGGCTACTGCCCGTCAGTATGCTGCCAAGGCTTTGGCCAATGGCCTGATTGCTTCAAACGACGACAACGTGAAGCTTGAGCATCCGGGTGGTGTGACCACGAACGACTCTGCTGAGCCTTTCGCTAAGATCAACGCTCACGAGGATAAGGAGTTCTTCCTGTCTAACACGCTCATCGACTATCTGAAGTCGACGAACGACCCACGCATCTCGCTCATCGCTACTGTATGTACAAATCCTGAAGACTTCTCTGTTCAGGATGCTGCTAACTATCAGTATGGTAACAGTGACCCCGCTATCCAGAAGGGTCTCCCCGTGGGTGGTTATAGCAATGGTCCGAGCAGCCCCTACTTCATTGGTAACGACTATCCTGAGTTCAGCGCTGAGGGTGGCAACATGGTCATGACAGACAATGGTCTGGTTCACTTCCAGAGTGTCTATTCTGTGCCTAACCGTTACACCTATAGCGACCCGGAGGCACCTACCTTCATCGTAACTTATGCTCAGACACAGTTCTTGCTGGCTGAGGCTGCCCTCCGCGGCTATGTTAGCGGCGATGCTGCTACCTATTTCAAGAACGCTCTTGAGGCTGCCTGCAAGCAGTTCAGCCAGTTCCCCGCTAAGGGGGCTGCCAGCCTGGTTGACACCTATCTTACTGGTGATGCTGTGAATGCATTCGTTAACGACCTCGTGGTAGCATTCAATGCTGCTTCTAACGATGGTAAGCTGGAGATGATCAACACTCAGTACTGGGTGAACAGCTTCGGCGATGAGTATGAGTCATTTGCCAACTGGCGTCGTTCGGGCTATCCCGTGCTGAAGGCTTCACCCTTCTGCGCTGGTCAGAGCACCTACACCTTTGCCAATGGCAAGACTGCTACTGCCGACGGTAACAGTGCCAGCAACGGTATTCCTCGTCGCTTCCGCTATCCGACAAGCGAGGACCAGATTAATACTGCCAACTATAAGGAGGCTGTGAGCCGCATGGCTGGTGGCGACCGCTTCGACTCTCGCGTATGGTGGGATAAATAAGGATTCAATATTTTTTCGGAAAAGGTGCAGCTTCCTTGTGGGGCTGCCCTTTTTTTGTTCCTCTTCCCCCTCCCCCCTTCATCCTTTATCCCTCATCCTTCCCCCCTTCGTTCTTCATTTTTTTGGATAGTTCCTTTTGTATGTGAAAAAAAAGCAGTAAATTTGCACCTATCAATCGAATAATCATAGAAAAATGTACCTGATATGAAAAAGAATCTTTTTACGCTCATGGTGGCTTGCTTCGCAACAATGTGCTGGGCGGCCGAGAAGAAAAATGTGGTGGACTATGTCAGCGTGATGGTGGGCACAGAGTCTACCTTCGAGTTGTCAACGGGCAATACTTATCCCGCCATTGCGATGCCTTGGGGCATGAATTTCTGGGTGCCGCAGACGGGGAAGATGGGCGACGGGTGGCAGTATATGTATGGTGCCACGAAGATTCGCGGCCTGAAGCAGACCCACCAGCCCAGTCCGTGGATCAACGACTATGGGCAGTTCTCGCTGATGCCCACCGTGGGCAAACCAGTCTTCGATGAGGAGAAGCGTGCCTCGTGGTACTCGCACAAGGCTGAAGTGGCTACACCTTATTATTATAGTGTCTATCTGGCTGACTACGACGTGACGGCAGAGCTGGCTCCGACCGACCGCGCCGTGCTGATGCAGTTCACCTTTCCGGAGACCAGTCAGGCCCATGTCGTGGTCGATGCTTTCGACAAGGGTTCTTTTGTCGAGGTGGATCAGGAGAACCATCGCGTCACTGGCTATACCGTACGCAACAGCGGCGGCGTGCCCGATAATTTCAAAAACTGGTTTGTCGTAGAGTTCGACAAGCCCTTTGAGGTAAGTCTTCGGAGTGAGAATCTTGGAGCCGACTATGCCGAGAAGGGCCATGCCGGGACAATCGTCACGTTCAAGACCCGTCGAGGCGAGAAGGTCTGTGCGCGTGTCGCTTCGTCGTTCATCTCCTTGGAACAGGCAGAGCGCAATCTGAAAGAATTGGGCAACGACAATTTAGAGCAGGTGAAGCAGAAAGGCCGCCAGCGCTGGAACGACGTATTGGGTCGCATTGAGATAGAAGACGACAACATCGACCACCTGCGCACATTCTATTCGTGCCTCTACCGCTCGGTGCTTTTCCCCCGTTCGTTCTATGAGCTGAATGCCGAAGGGCAGCCTGTTCATTACAGCCCTTACAACGGTGAGGTGCTGCCAGGCTATCTCTTCACCGACTCGGGCTTTTGGGACACATTCCGCTGCCTCTTCCCCTTGCTCAATCTGGTCTATCCCTCAATGAATGCCAAGATGCAGGAAGGTCTGGTCAATACCTATCTGGAGAGTGGCTTCCTGCCCGAATGGGCCAGCCCCGGCCATCGTGGTTGCATGGTGGGCAACAACTCCGCCAGTATCGTAGCCGATGCTTATCTGAAGGGGGTTACGTTCCATACCACCCCCGAGGGGGCCAACCTTCTCTGGCAAGCCGTCGTACACGGAGCCAATGCCGTTCATTCCGAAGTATCTTCTACCGGCAGGCTGGGCTATGAATACTACAACCGTTTGGGCTATGTGCCGTGCGACGTGAAGATCAACGAGAGTGCTGCCCGTACCTTGGAGTATGCCTACGACGACTGGTGCATCTATCAGTTCGGTAAGGCTTTGGGCAAGAAACCGAAGGAGCTGGCTGTCTATAAGAAGCGCGCCATGAACTACCGAAACCTCTTCGACCCGGAAACCCGCCTGATGCGCGGCAAAAAGGAGAATGGCGAGTGGCAGATGCCCTATAATCCGCTGAAGTGGGGCGATGTATTCACCGAGGGCAACGGCTGGCACTACACGTGGTCGGTGTTCCACGACCCGCAGGGACTCATCAACCTCATGGGCGGGCGCGATATGTTCAACCAGATGCTGGATTCCGTCTTTTCCCTTCCGCCCATCTTCGACGACAGCTACTACGGCTTCCCCATCCACGAAATCCGTGAGATGCAGATCATGAACTTCGGCAACTATGCCCACGGCAACCAGCCCATTCAGCACATGATTTATCTCTATGGCTATAGCGGACAGCCTTGGAAGACGCAGTATTGGATTCGTCAGGTGATGGACCGCCTCTATACGTCCAACCCCGATGGTTATTGTGGCGACGAAGACAATGGTCAGACATCGGCCTGGTATGTGTTCTCGGCCTTAGGCTTCTATCCCGTCTGTCCCGGCAGCAACCAGTATGTGCTGGGTACACCCTATTTCCGGAAGGCCACGCTGCATCTCGAGAATGGCAACACCGTGAACATCAATATGCAGGGCGAAGGCTGCTACATCAACCGCATGACCGTCAACGGAGCTGACTATCAGCACAACTTCCTGAACCATTTCGACTTGATGAAGGGTGGCGACATCCTCTTCGACATGAGCCGTCAACCCAACCGTCAGCGCGGTACAGCTGCCGAGGATGCTCCCTACTCTTTCTCTAACGAGTGATTCTGTTTAACGACAACGAATTAAACGAATTAAACGAATTTATATAATCTTATACGATACTGACTCTAACAAAGTGAAAGCAGGTCGAGTTCATCTGATAAGAATTCGTTTAATTCGTGAAATTCGTGGTTATATTCAGCTATCTGTACAATCATATTCGTGGTAAAAATATCTGTTCATAATATGTTGACAAGCAATTCCCGTACCCCGAAAAAGTGGAAGACCATCCAGTCGGAGTATCTCATCCGTCGTCCGTGGCTGACGGCCCGGCGCGACCAGATAGAGCTGCCCGATGGTCGCATCATCCCAGAATACTACGTGCTGGAGTACCCCGACTGGGTCAATGTCATCGCCATCACCCGTGATGGCCAGTTCGTCATGGAGCGGCAGTTCCGCTATGCCACCCAGCTTGACAGCATCGAGCTCCCCTGCGGTGTGGCCGAACCGGGCGAAGACCCGCTTGAGGCTGCCAAGCGCGAGCTCCTGGAAGAGACTGGCTACGGCGGTGGCACCTGGACCAAACTCATGACCATCTATGCCAACCCCGGTTCGTTCAACAACCCCACCCATTGCTTCTTAGCCACCGATGTGGAGCCGATGGCCCCTCCTCATCTCGATGCCACCGAGGAGTTGACCGTCGAGCTGATGTCGCGCCAGCAGGTCTACGACCTCCTCACCCACGACCAGCTCATCCAAGCCCTCATGATTGCCCCCCTGTGGAAGTATTTCGCAAGCCATCCTTCAGGTGATTGTACAATGTGAAGAGTAGAATAAAGATGTTATTCCGATAGCGTATGCAGATTATCGAAACTATAGGGAATGTGGAATTGATGGGCAGAGAGAAGACGCTGTTCCTCTGTTCAAAACAAACTCCGATAGTTTTGTACGATTATGTTTTCCGTTGGACCGACAGTCTTACGGAAAGCGATTGTATTGTATGTTTCAATTCCACAGAGATGGAGTCTGAGGTACTCAAAGCTTTGCTGGTGGCAAGGATACCGACTGTATTGTTCGTGATGAACCGCTTTACTGATGTTCACAATTTGCAGATTGAGCGAGCTCTAAATGAGAGACGAATGTTGATTGTTGTGCTAAAGCGTGAAGAGCGTCGTGGAAAAGGACTGACACCGAGGTTGAGAAATGCTTTTGTCCTGAAACTTAGCCAGCATGTCGTTTGCGGTTATGTTAACAAGAATGGCAGCATTTATGGTTTGCTTGCAGGCAGAGACGATGTGAAAATGCTGATTGGTGAGAATATTTCGATTGCAGCCGAGCCTTCCCCAGAGCGCGAACGCTGGACTGTTGCACAGGACAAGATGCTGTTGCGGATGTTTTATGCAGATATGGGCATCCATGCCATCCATAAGCAACTGCAAAGAACTTATGCCGCAGTACAAGCTCGCATTCGTTCTATCACACAACCCGAGGAACTGTTGAAGGGACGGGAGTTTGAGGACTATGTGTTGAGCATGTTTCGCTTAGAGAATAACGAAAGACTCGTACTACAGGAATGGCAGGGTGATAAATCGTTAGGAATGATTCAACCAGAGAATAATAGTAACCCCGATTTTGTGTTTCGGTATGCTGACAGCCAATTTGCCGTGGAATGCAAGTGGCGAAAGAATCCGAGAAGGAATGTAAGAGAAGAGCTCTTGGCATGGAACATAGCTAACTATACGAAGTTTTCCGAAGTCAGGAAGATTCCTGTGACCATCGTTTTTGGTGTTGGAGGCGAACCGTGTGCACCAGAATCGCTTTATGTCATTCCTTTAGCCTGAATATTTCATACTCTGCTTAACCCGTCCTTCGACGACCGAATTATTCTTTA
>ERZ842401.841-NODE-841-length-45445-cov-56.488720_pt1 | contig 45445 bp, 26 predicted proteins | sample MGYA00521270_ERZ842401 | MGnify/ENA primary metagenome ERZ842401 (study PRJEB31892, sample SAMEA3878208) | bioreactor metagenome | biome: Moose rumen | place: Sweden | collected 2011-10 | study: EMG produced TPA metagenomics assembly of the PRJEB12797 data set... | reverse complement strand
TAAATCGTAAATAAATAGTAAATCGTAAATCGTCAAATCGTAAATACATAGAGACAAATCTCATGAAATTTGCAGTCGCTTTGCGACTCTTAGCGAAATTACTCTGAAACCGCATGGAATTCGTGAAATTTGTAAAATTCGTAGTAGAAAAAATGAGTGGGAAACTTTAGGGTATAAAGATGCAAAACAGACCACAAAGTGTAGATAAAACACTATTTTACTCCTTTTAACGAAAAAAAACTTGGAAAAATGATACAAGTTATTAAAATTTTGACTATATTTGCAACCGCAATGTGCACTCTGCGTAAACGAGGCTGACAACGGCCTTCGCAAGGCTGCATTATTAACCGTAGACACCTACTAAAATTATATTTTACTAACTTTACAAAACTTAACAGCTTATGAAAATGTCAAGACTACTCGTTTTGAGCGCATTGGGACTCGCAAGTCTCAGTGTCAACGCTGCTGACTTAGTAGAGCGCATGGCACCGCAACAGCCTGCCGCAGCTATCTACGACGTTACCGCACAGGAAAGTGTCGACAAGACACCGGCAGCCTATGCCACCGACCATGGCTATCTGCTCTACAACCCCGGTGCACAACTGTTCTTCTCGGCTGGCAACGACTATGAGACACGCGCCAGCCTTAGTGAAACCGCACCCGTTGTCTACTTTGTTGCCACTGAGGCAGCCCTCGGCGTGGGCAGCGATGTGGTTGAGCTGAAGAACTATGTGCCGAAGTTCTCTGAGTTCCGCAGTGCTTTCGCTGGCGGTGAGTCAGACTTCTGGACCGACAACAACACTCGTGGCGACCGCTTCTGGCGTGTTACCGTTGCAGGCGACAACACCATCCGCATCTCCAACGCCATCAATGCCACCGACAAGTTTGTAGGATGGAAGGGAGCAGCAGACGACACCCGCCTCTATCTGCTCGCTGAAGGCGAAGAGGGTGCCGCCATCGACTGGCAGCTCTTTGAGCTGGGCGAATGGACGGCTTATATCGCTGAGAACAATGTCTTTGCCAAGTCCGAGGAACTGAAGAAGCTCATCCAAGATGCAGAGGAGGCAGGCGTTGACGTGTCGGCAGCAGTAGCCGTCTACAATAACCTCGATGCTACCATTGAGCAGATGCAGGCTGCCATGGATGCACTGAACGAGGCCATCACCAACAACACCTTTGCTCACTTCACACCTGGCACAGCGCTCAATGTCAGCTCGCTCATTGTCAACCCCGACTTTGTAGGCAACGTACTCACTGGCTGGAGTGGTACAGGTTTCGGATCATACGGTCCCAAGGAGAATGCTGAGCACTACAACAAGGTCTACGACACTTATCAGGCCGTCAGCGGACTGCGTCCCGGCCTCTATGTAGTAGGCGTCAACGCCTTCTACCGTGCTGGTAATGCCGCTACTGCTTACACCAACTTCAAGGCACAGAACGACGATTCTAAGAACGCTAAGTTCTACGTGAAGTCGGGCGACGAGACCTTGACCACCGACATCGTGTCGCCTTTCCAGGGTGCTCCTACAAGCAGCACAGGCAAAGGCTCTGAGTCCAGCGCCAAGGACGAGGCCACGGGCATCACCTACTGGATTCCTAACAACATGGAGGCTGCCGAGTACTACATGCACAACCTCGGACTCTACAAAAACAACATCTTCGCCAACATCACCGGCTCTGAAATCACCATCGGCGTGAAGAAGGAGAAGACCGTGAGCGAGGACTGGAGCATCTTCGACGATTTCTCGCTCATCTATTGCGGTGACGACGATCAGGCTTATAAGGCATACGTCAACTACTTCAAGACACAGTATCCCGACTACAAGGCTCAGCGCACTGAGTTCAGCAGCGACTTCGCCAGCATGGGCATCAACTACACAAAGTCTTATATGGATGCCTTCGATGCTTTCGAGAGCAATGCCACTTCTGAGAGCGAGGCTCTGGCCGACGTAGAGAGACTGGCTGCCGTCTTCGCTCCCCTGCAGGAGAATGTAGCACTGTGGAACGAGTTCAAGGCCACGCTGCAGGAGGCAATGGAGGTTGCTTCCGATGCTGCACTCGACGATGCTTACACTGGCCCGCTGGCTGACTGGGCTGAGCTTGATGCTGAAGACCAGTGGAACGTTCAGAAAATGACCAACGAGGAGCTGCGCGCACTTATCGACGAGAAGGTTGCCGAGATTGCTGAGGCAAGACGTCATCCCGCTTGCGACGACTGCGAGATTGATATGACCAAGCTGCTTGTCAACCCCGATTACGAGGGTACCGACGGCTGGACCAAAGAAGCTGCTGCTGGCGGCAACGTAGACCGTGGTGGCAACAACACCAACCACTGCTATGAGGCATGGAACAATTCGAACTTTGACATATACCAGGTTGTGAAGGATGCTCCTCAGGGTATCTATCGCATCGAGGTGCAGGGCTTCTATCGCTACGGACGTGGCGACAACGCATGGAACAGCTACAACGATCAGGTTGCTGACGAGGTGAAGCCCGGTGGCGCACCTGTGTTCGTCTATCTGAACGCCAAGAAGACCCCATTCCAGAACGTGTTCGACGAGAAGCAGGAACCAGGCTTCTATACTGGCGACTACTACACCGATCCCAATGGCGAGTTTGTCTATCCCAACATGATGGATAACTCTGCCGAGGCCTTCTCTGCTGGCATGTATAAGCAGAGCGCCTATGGCATCATCAAGGCCGGTCAGGACATGCGAATTGGTGTGAAGGGTAACTCAAGCCAGCTCGGCGACAGCTGGGTCATCTGGGACAACTTCAAACTCTTCAACTGTGGTAAGAACGCTGCTGCCGTGATGAACGTGCTGCCCGACGAGATTGCCAATGCCGAGTCGATGCTCGACCAGAACATGGGCAAGAGCATCTACGACGCCCTGCTGAAAGCCGTCAACGCTGCCAAGGCTGCTCTTGAGACTGGCGAGGGCGAGACAATGTTCAACGCACTGAGCGACCTCTTCGATGCTGAGACCGACGTGAACGCCTCTGTGGCTCTCTTCAACAAGCTCATCAAGGCTCAGGAGGAACTGGAGGATGCCATTGGCAACTCTGAGAACGATGAGGCTATGACCGAGGCTGGCGAACTGGACGAGGAAATCACCACCAAGATAGAAGGTCACGAACTCGAGAACGAGGATGTGGACGCCTACATTGCTAAGATTGACTTGATGAAGACCAAGCTGGCTCTGCCTCGCGACTGGGCACAGGCTTCCGACCTCGACCCGAAGGAGCTTGACAAAGTCATCCGCAACGCTTCGTTCGATGCCAACAACGGCAACAATTGGAGCGGCACTGCTGCTGGCTTCCAGACCTATGGCAATGCTGAGATCTTCGGCAAGAACTACGACTTCTATCAGGACATCACTGGTCTGCCCGCAGGTACCTACGAGGTGCAGGTGCAGGGCTTCTATCGCGCTGGCGAGGCTGTCGACGACTACAAGAAATACGTCGAGAATCCTGAGAAGGACAACAACGCATTCCTCTATGCCATGGTGGTCAACGCCGCTGGCGACAGCATCTACAGCTCTAACCCCCTGAAGCGTCTGGCTTCTGAGGCCTACACGGGCGAGACTGACACGAAGGATGGCTTTATTGCTGCAAAGACCGATACCATCGATCTTGACAACCAAATCTTCAGCTATGTCCTGGTGGCCAACAATATGTCTGCTGCCGGTTCTGAGTTCGACATTGCCAAGTACATTGGCACGAAGGTCATCACCAAGGTGGGCGAAGACGGCAAGCTGCGCGTCGGTCTGATGAAGAACACCCTCATCACCAACGACTGGACCATCTTCGACAACTTCAAGCTCATTTACTATGGTGCCAACAGCGAGCAGCAGCCCACTCCCGACGGCATCGAGAACGTGACCAACGCTCCCGCACTCACGGTTGAGTTCTTCACACTCGACGGTCGCAAGGCCAATGCTGCACAGCGCGGCCTGCTCATCATGAAGCAGACACTGAGCAACGGTGCCATCATCGTCAAAAAGATTCAGAAGTAAATGACCATAAATCGTCAACCGATTTCTCTATGACTTAGGGATCGGGAGCAGGGTCTGAAACCCTGTTCCCGACCCCTTGTTTTTTCATTATTCAAGGGTATAGGCCCCATAAGTCCTATAAGACCCACAAGCCCTATAGGCCCTATAAGACCCATAGGCCCCACAAGCCCCAACGGGGCTTCCCAAAAGCAGAACACCAAGAGCCTCGCCAACCACTGAGGCCACCTTATATATAATAAGCGCATGCGCGCGAAGGCCGCCCCCACGGGCGCCAACCAGAAATGGCAAGCAAACAACAATAACAAAAATAACAAAACTAATTTATGCTATGAAACGTAAAACTATCGCAAAGCAAGGACGCAGAGTGGTGATTGCCGCATGCAGCATGCTGATGGGAGTCTCTGTGCTGCAGTCGTGTAAGGACGACGACGACGTGCTCACAGGCCAGCCCGACTGGTTGGGCAACTCCATCTACGAACAGCTGCAGCAGTATGGCAACTACCAAACGCTGTTGCGGCTCATCGACGATGTCGAGGACAACCGCGAAGTGCTCAGCCACACTGGCTCGCGCACGCTCTTTGCCACCAACGACTCGGCCTACGATGCGTGGTTCCAGACCACCACGTGGAAAACCGGTACGGGGGCTTACGTCCGTCGTTATGAAGACCTCTCGGACGTGCAGAAGAAGGTGCTGCTGAACAACTCGATGCTCAACAATGCCTATCTCATTGAACTCATGTCGAACGTGCCGGGCAATCCCGTTGGCGAGGGACGCGCCATGCGCCGTCTCTCCATGAGCGACATCTACGACTCCGTGCCCATTATGACACCGCAGGAGATGCCGCAGAACGAATACTGGGACGCACTGCGCGAAGAAGGCAAGCCCATCCGCATCTTCAAGGACAACAGCCGTGCACCCATCATCCACTTCCTGCCGGCTTTCATGCAGCGCAACAACTTCACCGTCGACGACCTGAGCCGACTGACCAACCGTCCGGCCACCAGCCTGAACGATGCCTGGGTGAACGGCGTCAAGGTGACACAGGCCGACATCACCTGTAAGAACGGCTACATACACAAGGTCGACGGCGTCATTGAGGCTTCGCCCAACATGGCCGACATCATCCACAACCATGCAAACACCAGCATCTGGGCCTCGATGATCGACCGCTACAGCGCACCCTACTTCAGAAAGACAACCGACGCCACCGAATATAGCGAGTCGGGCGAGAAGCAGAACGACAAGTTCAAGCGACTCTACAACACCAAAGAAGACGTCTACTCGCTGCGCTACTTCAACCGCCAGCAAACTCTCGATAACAAGTGGGTCAACAACACTGACGATGCTGGCAACACCGTCGTATCGACCCAAGACAAGACCCGTGCACTGCTCTTCGACCCCTCGTGGAACCAGTACATCTACACCAACGCTGCCCAGGAAGACCTGCAGTATGATGCCGGTGCCATGATTGTGCCTACCGACGACGCCGTGCGCACCTGGTGGGACGGCGAGGGCAAGGACCTGCAAGACGAGTATGGCTCGTGGGAGAACCTGCCGCTTGAGACGCTCACACCGTTCCTCAACTCGCACATGAAGGGCAACTTCGTCAACTATATCCCCAGCCGCTTCAACTACTGGCTCAACGACGCACAGGAGAAGCTCGGCATCACGCCGCAGGACATCGTGCACACCTACATGGGCTGCAACGGCGTGGTCTATATCGTCGACAAGGTGTTTGCCCCGGCCGAGTTCTCCTCGGTGATGTATCCCTCGACGGCTCACCCCTCGCTCATGGGACTCATTCACCAGGCCATCGAAGCCTACGACTTCAAGCCCTATCTCATCTCCATGGACCAGCAGTACAGCGTGTTCCTGCCTACTGACAAGGCCCTGCGCTACTACATGGACCCGTTCTACTACGGCACCACCAGGCCCCGTGTCATCAGCTTCAGCTATGACAGCGAAAATAAGGAGCTGTCGGGCAGTCGCTATAACGTGACTATTGGCGACGACGGCAGCATCACCATTGGCTCGCGCTCGCAGCTCACCGTGTCTACCTCGGTGCTCGAAGATCGTCTGCGCGACCTGCTCGACCAGCTCATCATCGTGGGCGACGTCACCGACGGCCATGAGTTCTACAAGACCAAGGGCGGCAGCATCATCCGTGTGGAGAACGCCGGCGCCGGTGCCAGCGGCATGAAGGTGCAGGGCGCATGGCAGATGGCCCACGGTGCCACCATCCCCGTGACCGACATTGTGCAGGGCGACGGCGATGTGGTGAGCAGTGTGGTGGAGAAACGCAACGGCCGGGCCTACCTGCTCGACAGCATTGCACCGCTGAGTGCCGAGCCTTCAGTCTATCAGACCCTGAAGCGCCACGCCCTCAACGAGAGCAACGCCACGGCTCAGGACGATGCCTACCTGCTGTTCTACCAGCTGATAAACGATGACGGCTGCGACCTGCTCATCGACAAGGAAGGCCCCACCTCAAACCGCCGCACCGTGGCTGGCAACGACAACAAGAACATACGCCTGTTCAGCAACTACAACTATACGGTCTACGTGCCCACCAACGAGTCGATACAGAAGCTCATCGACGATGGCTATCTGCCCACATGGGCCGACTATGAGGCCCAGACAGCCGATGCGTGGGACCACGACGAGGCTCTTGCCGACACGGCCAAGACCATACTGAAAGATATCATCGTCAGCTTCCTGCGCTATCACATGCAGGACAACACGCTCATGCTCGGTGCCAAGCCGGCACCAGGACTCTACGAGTCGATGCTCCGCGACAGCGAGACAGGCCGATTCCTGCGCCTCACCGTGGCACAGAACGGCAACACCGCCAACTCGGCCCAGCTCACAGTGACCGACCTGGTGGGCAACGAGCGTCATGTGGTGAAGACCAACGGACACTTCAACAACATCTGCCGCGAGTACTGGTTCAAAGGTACGGGCGACGATGCCGAAATCTACTTCGTCTCGGGCGCTGTGGTCCATCAGATTGACGGCCCGCTGCTCTATCAGCCCATGAAGAAGTGGCGCGATATACTCGATAACCTAAAGAAATAACATCCTACCAGATATGAGAAAGTTAAGAGCTATCTTCATGATGCTGGCCCTGACGGTCGCTACGGTCGTCAGTGCACAGATAACGTCGGTACATGGTGTCGTCAGCGACGACATGGGACCGCTCATGGGAGCCACGGTGTGCGAAATCGACGGCACCGGGCGTATCATCAACTCGGCGGTGACCGACCTCAACGGTAACTTCACCATGAAGGTGAAGAACGACAAGGACAAGCTGCGCTTCAGCTATGTGGGCATGAAGACCCAGACCTTTTCCATCAACAAGACCACTTTCAACGTGAACATGGCCTCGGCCACGCAAATCAAGGAGGTGGTGGTGAAGGCCAAGAAGCGCATGCAGGGCAACGGACTGCCCATACCACAGCGCGAAATATCATCGGCCACACAGACCATCTCGATGAAGGAGTTCGAGGGTCTGGGCATCACGTCGGTCGACGAGGCACTGCAGGGCCGCATTGCCGGTCTTGACATCATCGGAAACTCTGGCGACCTGGGCTCCGGTTCGACCATGCGTCTGCGCGGTGCATCGTCGCTCTCGACGCTCACCGACTCCAACCCGCTCATCGTCGTCGACGGCAACATCCGCGAGGTGGACCTCTCCACCACCGACCTCTCTACAGCCAACAACGAGAAGTTTGCCGAGCTGCTGAACATCAACCCCGAGGACATCGCAAGCATCACCGTGCTGAAGGACGCTGCCGCTACGGCTGTCTATGGCTCGCAGGGTGGTAACGGTGTCATCGAGCTGACCACCAAGCGCGGCGCCAGGGGCAAACCCAAGGTGACCTACTCGCTGAAGCTCACCGGCACCTATCAGCCCAAGGGCTACGACCTGCTTAACGGTGACGACTACACCATGATGATGAAGGAGGCACGCTTCAACCCCGAACAGAACGACAACGCCGCCAACATCGACGAGCTGAACTACGACTCCGACTTCCCCGAGTACGAGCAGTACAACAACAACACCGACTGGCGCGACGCCGTCACCCAGTGGGGCCTGCGTCAGAACCACTACGTCAGCGTGAGCGGCGGTGGCGAGAAGGCCACGTTCCGTATCGGTGGCGGTTTCGACCACGAGACCGGTACGATGATTGAGCAGAAGCTGAACCGCTTCTCTACCCGTGTGGCGCTCGACTACAACGTGTCGCAGCGCATCCGTGTGCAGACCAACTTCGCACTGACCTACACCAAGAACGACAAGAACAGCGACGACCTGCTGCGACTGGCACTCATCAAGATGCCAAACATGAGCATCTACGAGCAGTATCCCGTGAACCATCCCCTGCAGGGCATGGACACCGACACCTATTATAGTATGCTGCAGTCGGCATCGAGCATCTTCAACGAGTCGAAGGTGGGCAAGAAAGACAACCAGAAGGGCTACGTGAACCCCGTGGCATCGGCCAACCTGGCCACCAACCAGCAGCGCACCTACGACATGAGCCCTGAGCTGGTCATCAACTACCAGCTGCTCGGACTCGATGCCGACCACTGGCAGCTGAACTGGCGCGGCTCGGTCTATATGAACATCTTCAACCAGTACGACGACTCGTTCTATCCCCAGGAGCTGGTCACCACCAGCTGGCAGAACGGCGTGAACACCGCCTACTCTGCATCGTCGAAGAGCGTGTCGTTCAACACCAAGCAGACACTCACCCTGACGCCGGCCTTTGCCAACAAAGACCACTCGCTGATGGTGATGGGCCGCTTTGAGCTTACCTCAGGTTCGAGCAACGGCCAGAAGACCAGTGCGCGCAACCTGCCTTCGGGCGGCATAGAGAGTCCCGCTGCCGGCGGCGTGATACAGTCGCCCTTCGAGTCGTGGTTCAATGAGTGGCGTTCTATGTACTACACCTTCTCGACCCACTACGCCTACAAGGAGCGCTACATCGCCGACTTCACGCTGCGTGCCGACGGCACCACCCGCTTCGGACCCAACAACCGCTGGGGCTACTTCCCCTCGGTGTCGTTCCGCTGGAACATCATCGACGAGCCGTGGATGGAGCCTACGAAGAAGTGGCTCTCCATGCTCTCGCTGCGTCCCTCATGGGGCCGTGTGGGCCATCAGCCCAACCAGAACTATCTCTACACGTCGAAGTACAACACCACCAGTGCCTACATCGACATGACGGCCATACAGCCCTCTAACATCCGCCTCACCGACCTGAAGTGGGAGCTGGTGTCGAGCTACAACGTGGGTATGGACTTCGGCTTCTTCGACGACAAGCTCACGCTGACCATCGAGGGCTACCGGTCTACCACCACCGACATGCTGATGAAGGACTACCGCATACCCTCGAACGCTGGCTTTGCCACGCTGCCCTACCGCAACAGCGGCAAGATGCGCAACACCGGCTGGGAGTTCCACATCAACACGAACAACCTCATCAAGAAGGGCAAGTTCACCATGGACCTCAACGCCAACTTCGGTAACAACCGCAACGAGATACTGGAGATGGACGAGTACATCCTGAACAACCTGAACTCTACATACGGCTACAACAATGCCGAGTGGCTGCGCCGCGTACAGCTGAACAACCCGCTGGGCGCCATCTACGGTTTCCGCTCGCTGGGTGTGTTCCAGTATAAATATAATTATGTGGCAGAATACGGTCGTAACCACAACATGACCAACGACGACTATCACAACTGGCTCGAGAACGAGTTCCTTGCTTCGGGCAAGACCGCTCCTATCGTGCTCAACGCCGAGGGCAAGCCCGTCTACAACGAAGACGGCACGCCTAAGCGCATGGTGTTCGACTATACCAATCCGGGCACTGGCCGCGACGGTCGCAACCACGACTTCGAGGGTGGCGACGCCATCTACGAGGATGTGAACAAAGACGGCCAGATCAATGCACTCGACATTGTCTACCTCGGCTCGTCGCTGCCTAAGCTCACCGGCGGTTTCGGTTTCACCTTCCGCTATGCCGACTGGCGTCTGACCACTCAGTTCACCTATCGTGTGGGCAACAAGATCCTGAACCTGGCCCGTCTGCGCGCCGAGTCTATGTCGGGCAACGACAACCAGAGCCAGGCCGTGAACTACCGCTGGCGCAAGAATGGCGACGACACCACCATTCCGCGTGCACTCTTCGGCAACAACCAGTACAACACGCTGGTCAGCGACCGCTTTGTCGAGGACGGCTCTTACCTGCGCATGGGCTATGCACAGCTCAACTACACCATCAACAAGAAGTATCTGAAGTGGATTGGCCTGAACCGCATCTCGCTCTATGCCAGTGTCAACAACCCGTTCATCATCACCAAGTACTCGGGCGTCGACCCCGACATTGCCCAGGCCGGCTACGATCCTGCCATGGACAATGCCCAGACACCGCGTTCGCGCTCTTACACCCTGGGTCTGACGGTTGACTTCTAAGCGATAACGATAATTGATAACAGATAATTAATATTGGAATTATGATTAGTTTCAAGAATAAATATACCAACAGGGCCGGTGCTCTTTGCTGCGGAGTGGCCGCTGCGTTCATGGCCCTGTCTGCTACCAGCTGTGGCGACTTCCTCGAAATCGAGGCACAGAACGAAATCACGCTCGAGAAGTTCTGGAACGAAAAGGCCGACGTCGACGCTGTTGTGGCAGGATGCTATTCGCGACTGCAGGACGGCGACATCGTCAGGCGCATGATGGTCTGGGGCGAGTTCCGCAGCGACAACGTCGGCATTGGCGACGGTACGCTCATCTCGCAGGACCTGAACCTTGAGAAGGTGCTCAACGAGAACATCGACGCCTCGAATTCCTACACCTCGTGGGACGGATTCTACAATGTCATCAACCGCTGCAACACCGTGCTGCTCTATGCACCCGAGGTGGCTGCCAAGGACCCCGCCTTCACACAGGCTGAGCTGGATGCCACCATCGCCGAGGTGACGGCACTGCGCGACCTGTGCTACTTCTACCTGATTCGCACCTTCCGCGACGTGCCCCTGATGACCGAGGCCATCATCGACGACGACCAGCCCATCACCGTGCCGGCTACCTCGTTCGACGATGTGCTGGACTTCCTCATCAACGACCTTGAAGGCGTGAAGAACAAGGCCATCAAGAAGTATCCCACCACCAAGCAGTACTACCAGCGCGGACGCATCACGCAGGATGCCATCAAGGCCATGCTCTGCGACATGTACCTGTGGAAGGGCGACTACCAGAAGTGCGTGCAGTATGCCGACGAGATTATCGAGTCGAAGAAGAACGACGAAACCAACGACCGCACCGGCAGCTCTGTGCTCGTGTCGGCTGCCGACAACGCCAAGCGCCTGAATGGCTACCCCATCATCACCGACGTGTTGTTCAACAGCTACTATGGCAATGCCTATGCCGAGATATTCGGTTCGGGCAACAGCTCTGAGAGCATCTTCGAGCTGGTCTTCATGAAGAACAGCGGCACGTCGATGCTCTCCAACGAGGCTGTCAACGTGTTCTACGGCTATGGCTCAAAGGGCAGTGTGGCCCCGTCGGCCGTGCTCACCGAGCCTAAGACATCGCCCTACACCAACAAGTACGACGCCCGTGGCTATGAGAACCTGAGCGTTTCCAGCGAGCGCATTGTGAAGTATGTCAACCAGACGGTCAGGGTCTATGCTGCCGACAGGAACAATGAACCTACCATCACGTATGGTGCACCCTTCACCCGCGACCTGAACAAGAGCAACTGGGTTATCTATCGCCTGAGCGACATCATGCTGATGAAGGCCGAGGCACTGGCCGAACTGACTCAGGATGGCACCGACGATGCCACGAAGACATACAATAAGCCCTACATCGACGAGGCCTTCTCGCTGGTTAGCGCCATCAACAAGCGCTCGCTGGCCGAGTCGCCCATGGTCGACACGCTGCAGCCTGGCTCTTATGCCACGAAGGAAGCCATCACCAAGCTGGTGATGGAAGAGCGTCACCGCGAACTGATGTTCGAGGGCAAGCGCTACTTCGACCTCGTGCGTCTGGCACGCCGTCAGGGCGACAGCAACGAGCTGGCCACCACCGTGTCGCCGAAGCAGTCGAGCGGCAGCGGCTATGTGCGCAACAAACTCTCGAAGATGGACGCCATCTTCTGGCCCTACAACCTCGACGAGCTGAAGGTGAACCCGAACCTGAAGCAGAATCCTGCCTTCGGTAGTGGCGAGAACCAGAGCTATACGAAGAATTAAGAGATTAACCGGAATTAAGAATATCAGCAATTATGATTAGTTTCAAGAATAAATATACCTACAAGGCCCTCTCGTTGCGCTGCGCCTTCATGGCAGTGCTCACGGCTCTGGTGGCTACGCCCGTGCTCACGGCTTGCTCCGACGAGCCTGATGGCGAGAACTTCTACACTTTCACCGGCGAGATGGCCAGCGACTACATCACTTCGCGGCCGCAGTACAGCGACTTTGCCGCCGTCGTGAAGCGTGCCAAGCTCATGGACATGCTGGCGAGCTATGGCAAGTACACCTGCTTCGTGCCCGACAACAACGCCTTCGGCGAGTACTTGCAGCGTCGCGGACTGGCCAGTCTGGACGACCTTACCGATGCCGACTGCGACACCATTGCCCGCACACACATCGTCAGCACCAATATGTATTCTACCTATGAGATGAACGGCAAGGAGGTGCACAGCCCCAACATGATGCGCCGCTACATACCCACCAGCCAGGGATTCGATGCCGACAGCAATGCCGTCATCTTCCTGAATACCCGTGGTGCTCACATCTACTTCGACCTGAAGGACGACTCGGTGGAGAACGGCATCATGCAGCCCATCAACCAGGTGCTCGAGTCGAGCAATGGCTATGCCCAGGACTTGCTCAAGATGAACACCAACCTCAGCACCTTCTACGAGGCCATGGTACAGACGGGCGTGCTCGACGACATCATCAATACGCCCTATGAAGACCCCAACTACGACAAGGACGACTATCCCTACTACGACTATTCGTCGGACGGATGGCAGGAGCGCGGATGGGTGCCCGAGACCAAGAAGACCGGTTTCACCATCTTTGCCCTGACCGACTCGCTGCTGCAGACCAAGTATGGCATTGCCAAGGGCGACCTGCGGGCACTCTACAACAAGGCCTGCGAGCTTTATGATCCGGTCTATACCAGCGATGTCAGCGCCCCCGGCCACGACTTTGCCAACCTCTCTGACAGCGTGAACCCCCTGCGCCGTTTCATACAGTACCACATACTCACCCGTTATGTGCCGGGTGTGGACAAGCTCACGCCGAAGATTCTGAAGGTGGGCAGCTATAACGCTGCACTGGGCTTCGACACCAAGCGCATGAACCCCGTCGACTGGTACGAGACCATGCTGCCCCACACCATGATCAAGGTGGAGCAGGCGACTGTCGAGACCAATCCCGACTACAACATCGACTACTTGCAGACCGCCATCAAGAACGAGCGCTACATCAACCGCCGTGTGGACAACATCTACCCGGTGGAGTCTGACTGGAACCGCGGTCAGCGCATCTTCGACACCGTAGAGTCCGACTTCGACAACGACGGTCTGAACGCCCACTACTTCTATGTCGACGGCATCGTGGCCTTCACCAAGGATGTGCAGGAGAAGATTCAGGACATGCGCATCCGCATGGACTTCTCTACCATCTTCCCCGAGGTGATGACCAACGACCTGCGCCAGATGGGCGACTGGCTCCACGACCAGCGCAACCGCGACGAGGACCCCAACCCCAAGTATGGCAAGGACTACTACTTCCCCAAGGGCTACCTGAAGAACGTGACGTTCAACGACAACTGCTACTTTGTCTATCGCCGTCCGCACACCAACTTCTGGAGCTTCGAGGGCGACGAGTTCAACATCTTCGGCGACTACGACTTCGAGTTCAAGCTGCCTCCCATTCCTTCGAGTGGTGAGTGGCAGATTCGTCTGGGCTTCTGCGCCCTGGGTGGCCGTGGCATCGCACAGGTCTATCTCGACGGTGTGCCGCAGGGCATCCCCATCGACATGCGTGTCTATCTTACCGACCCGCAGATGCTTGGCATCTCAGAGATTATGCCTTCGTCAGACAATGAGGGGACTAACGTAACCGCTTACGAGACCGTCCGCAAGGATCCCGAGGCCCTCGCCGAGAACCAGAAGGCACTGCGCAACCTGGGTGTCTATCGTGGTCCATACGCCAGCTCGCACGTCGATCCTAATTCGGGCAATGCTACCCCGTGGGTGGGCAACTGGCGCACCTACCGCCGTGTGGTGTCGCAGCAGAACATGGACGCCTCCAAGGACCACTACCTGCGCTTCCGCGTGGCCAGTGAGAGCAAGACCGGCGAGAACAACCTCTTCATGCTCGACTATCTTGAGCTGGTGCCCAAGTCGGTCTATGGCGTCGAAGGTTCTGGCTCGGCCGAGGACGACTATTAATAACATATAGTCTCCTTCTATAACAGCAATAAAGGAAACAATCACAAATCAACGAAATATGAACAGCAAGAATATCAAGCATATTGTGATGGCAGCGGTGGTAGGCTGCGGCATGGCCGCAGTCACCACGGCCTGCACCGACACCTGGGACGACCACTACGAGTCGTCGGCTATGGGGGTGAACGGCAGCTCGCTGTGGACGGCTATCCAGTCAAACCCCGACCTGAGCAACTTTGCCAGCGTCTTAGAGGCCTGTGGCTACGACAGGCGCTTGGCCAGCAGTCAGGTGTTCACCGTCTTTGCACCCACCAACCAGCAGTTCTCGTCGACCGACGCCCAGGCGCTCATCGCCCAGTATAATGCCGTGGCAGCTACGGGCACGCGCGACGAGGACAACCCCGTCATCAAGGAGTTCCTCCAGAACCACATTGCCCTCTACAACTACTCGGTGTCGCAGGCACTCAGCGATACGGCCATCGTCATGATGAACGGCAAGTATCAGCAGTTGGGCTATAGCACCTTCGGCAACACCCAGCTCGTCTCGCGCAACCAGCCCTACGCCAACGGTCTGCTCTACACCATCGACCAGCGGGCCACGTTCTTCCCCAACGTGTTCGAGTATCTGGAGAAGGACGCCGACCTCGACTCGCTGCGCAGCTTCCTCTACAACCCGCTGCACTATCAGCTGGAGTTCCAGGAGGAAGAGAGCGTAGAGGGCGGTCTCGACGAGCAGGGACGCACCGTCTATCTCGACTCGGTGTTCCGCCAGAAGAACGAGCTTTTCAACATTCTCTATGCCAAGCTCAACAGCGAGGACAGCACCTACTGGATGCTGGCTCCCAACAACGAGCAGTGGAAGAAGATGGTCGACGAGTACTCCAACTACTTCCACTACGAGCCGGGCGTAAAGGACATGCTGCAGGAGGGCACGCCCGACTCGCTCTTCTACACCAACGTGCGTCTGGCCATCGTCGAGGGAACACTCTTCAGCCGCACCACCAACACCGACAAGATGCTGCAAGACTCGGCCATGTCGACCAGCTGTGCGCTCAACTACACCACGCGTCGCATCGTGTGGGGCGCCGACTCGCTGCACTACTACCAGTACATGAACCCGCTGCAGCAGCCCGACGGTGTGCTCACCGGCACTACCGATGTGGCCTGCTCGAACGGTGTGGTGAAGAAGACCGACGACTTCAAGATACGTCCCACCGAGACCTTCATGCGCGAACGCATCATCGAGTGTGAGGACGCCATCCGCGAGCGCAGCAAGGCCCCGAGTGGCAAAGACAGCATTGAGACCACAACGCCTGTCTTTGTCAACGTTTCGCCTGGCAACCCCTACTATGGCCAGATTTCGGGCAACTCGTTTGTGGAGTTCTCACAAGAGAAGCTCACCATCAACCACAGTGTCACCTTCAACCTGACCAACGTGCTCTCTAACGTGCCCTACGACATCTACATCGTGGCCGTGCCCGTGCTGGCCGGCGACACCACCGTCGTAGGCCGCGAGCGTGCTCCGGTGAAGATGCGTTTCCAGCTGGGCTATCACGATGTCGACGGCAAAGCCAAGACCTCTACGGCCACGAGTGCCATCACCACCATTCCCGACTCTGTTCAGTGGATCCAGGTGGCTGGCGGCTACACGTTCCCCGTATGTAGCTATGGTGTCAGCGAGGCCGAGCCACAAGCCACGCTGAAGGTTGAGACCCGCGCCTCGAGTACTGAGGTGAGCCGCGAAACCTGCACCCGTACCATGCGCTTCGACTGCATTGTGCTGAAACCCCGCTACGACCTGATAACGGAATAGCCAATGCCCCGCAAGCAACGTGATAACGAGATAACGTAACAACGACCCTTCGTAAGAACGAAATAACGAAATAACGAAAACAGCAACGATATGAAACGATATATCTTATTTGGACTAACCATGTTGATGGCATTCCCCCTGAGCGTAGTTGCCCAGGACGAAGACACCGAAGAGGAAGCCGAGACTGGCGTGCGCACGTTCACTCCAAAGATGAAGCAGTACGAAACACGCACTGTCCGTGGCCGTGTCATCGATGCCATCACCCAGCAGCCCGTGGCCGGTGCCATTGTCAGGGCTGCCGAGGTCGACGGCTACAGTGTGCTCACCGAAGACGACGGCACCTACGAGCTGAAGCTGCCGGTGTTCTCGTCGGCCATCTTCGTCACCACGCCCGACTACAACCCAGTGCGCATTGGTGTGCGTAAGGGCGACGAGCAGACCACTGCCCAGCTCTTCCCCACCACGTTCGATGCCGAATACTCGGCTCAGACCAACCAGCGCAACGACCATACGGCCACCGACTTCAAGTACAGTGCAGCCGTCAATATCAAGGACGAGATACAGAGCCAGCTCGGCGCCTATGCCCACACCGTGGGCCACAACGGCATGCCTGGCGTGGGCAGCGTGATGTTTGTGCAGGGTCTCAACTCGCTCAACCTCAACGCCCAGCCGCTGGTGGTCATCGACGACGTCATCATAGACCAGCAGTATGGCCGCACGCTCCTGCACGACGGCTTCTACAACGACATCCTGTCTAACATCAATCCCGCCGACATTGAGAAGGTGACCGTCATGCGCAACGGCACGGCCCTCTACGGTGCCAAGGGTGCCAACGGTGTGGTGCTCATACAGACGCGCCGCAACAAGTCCATGGCCACCCGCATCACCGCCAGCGCCTCGGCCGGTGTGACCTTCCAGCCCAAGTATCTCTCGGTGATGAATGCCAGCGAGTATCGCGGCTATGCCTCAGAGCTGCTGAAGACCACCAACACCAAGCTCACCGACTTCACCTTCCTCAACAGCGATCCCACCTACTACTGGTATCAGAAGTATCATCAGGACACCGACTGGAAGGACCTGGTCTACCACACTGCCATCACCCAGAACTACGGCATCAACGTAGAGGGTGGTGACGACGTGGCCAACTACAACCTCTCCGTGGGCTATACCAACGCGCAAAGCTCGCTGAAGTACAACGACATGGACCGCCTGAACATCCGCTTCAACACCGATATCACCCTGACCAAGCGGCTCAGCGTGCGCTTCGATGCATCGTTTGCCAACCAGACGCGCAACATACGCAACGACGGCGCCCCTGAGAGCTACGACGAAGGCACGCCCACCAGCCCTGCCTTCCTGGCCTACGCCAAGAGTCCGTTCCTCAGCCCCTACACCTTCACCCGTGCCAACTTCAATGCCGGCCACTTCGATGTAGACGCCGAGGACTATCTGAAGGAGGCCATGGCCACCTATAATAAATATAACTGGCAGCTGGGCAACCCCGCCGCCATCAACGAGTATGCCGACGGCGACGTGAAGAATCGCTTTGAGAACTCGATGCTCAACCTCACCGTCACGCCGAAGTTCCAGATCAACCCCAACCTCTTCGTGCAGGAGCACTTCAGCTACAACCTGGTGAACACCAGCGAGAAGTACTACGTGCCCATCAACGGTGTGCCCAGATACTATGTCACGGCACTCAACACCAGCGTGAACAACGAGGTGCGCTCGCTGGCATCGAAGCAGAACTCGGTGACCAGCGACACCCGCATCGACTGGCACAACCGCTATGCTGCCCACTACATCCACCTCTTCGGCGGCGCCCGCATCAACTGGGAGTCGTACAGCATGAACTCGCAGCTGGGCTACAACACCGGCAACGACAAGACCCCGTTCATGCGTGCCGACCTGGCCAACAAGAGCGACAACGGCATCAATGAGAACTGGAACACACTGTCGTGGTATGCCCAGGCAGAGTACAACTACCTGAGCCGCTACTACCTGCAAGCCTCGATGGCCGTCGACGGTTCGTCGCGCTTCGGCAAGGATGCCGACGGCTTGCGTGTTGGCGGTGTGGCCTGGGGCGTGTTCCCCGGTGTGCAGGCTTCGTGGGTCATCACCAACGAGCCTTGGATGGCCGGTATCAAGGGCATTGACTACCTGCGTCTGACTGCCGGCTACGACATCAGCGGCAACGACGACCTCGACTTCTATGCCTCGCGCTCTTACTTCAAGGCAAGCACCTTCCTCAGCGAGGTGTCGGCCCTGGCCTTCGAGGGCATTGGCAACAACAAGATCAAGTGGGAGACCACGCGCCGTCTGAATGCCGGTCTTGAGGGTAGCTTCATAGGCAACCGCCTGAGCGTCAACCTCAACTACTTCCGTTCTACCACCAGCGACCTGCTCACCTGGCAGTATCTGAACTTCCTCTCCGGACAGGAGCGCAACTGGACCAACGGCGGCAAGCTGCAGAACGAGGGCTTCGACGTGGGCTTCACGGCCAAGGTGCTCGCACTGAAGGACTGGCAGTGGCAGGTAGGTGCCTCTATGGGCCACTATAAGAACAAGGTTAGCGAGCTGCCCGACAACATGTCTATCGAAAACACCGTCTATGGTGCCACCATCCTTTCGGAGGTGGGCCAGGCTGCCAACTTGTTCTATGGCTACAAGACCCAGGGTGTGTTCGCCTCGTCAGAAGAGGCCGCTGCTGCTGCGCTCACCATGCGCGATGCCAACGACAAGTACACCTACCATGCCTTCGGTGCCGGCGATATGCACTTCGTCGACAAGGATGGCAACGGCGTCATCGACGAGAACGACCGCTATGTCATTGGCGACCCCAACCCCGATATCTACGGAAACATCTACACCTCGCTCGCCTGGAAACGCTTCAAGCTCGATGTGCGCTTCAACTACTCGCTGGGCAACGATGTCTACAACTACATGCGTTCGCAGCTCGAGTCGGGCAGCCGCTTCATGAACCAGACCACGGCCATCAACCGCCGCTGGCAGTACGAGAACCAGCAGACCGACATTCCGCGCATCACCTTCCAGGACCCCATGGGCAACTCGCGCTTCAGCGACCGCTGGATAGAGGACGGCTCGTACCTGCGACTGAAGACCGTCACCCTGTCTTACAACCTGCCGCTGCAGTCGGAGTTCATCCAGGGCCTGCAGTTCTGGGTGCAGGGCAACAACCTCTTCACCCTTACCCGCTACCTGGGCAGCGATCCTGAGTTCTCGATGACCAGCTCGGTTGTCGGTCAAGGCATCGACCTGGGCCAGCTGCCCTTCAGCCGCAGCGTGGTGGCCGGCGTGAAGATCAACCTGTAATATGAATGAAGAGTGAAGAATGAAGAATTTGCTTCCGCTATAACGGGGCTACATAAACGAACAAACAATATGGAAACGACTATTTATAACAACGGGAAACGAAGTATGAACATGATGATGAAAATGCTCGGCGCAGCATTCTTCATTCTTCAGTCTTCATTCTTCATTTCCTGCGAGGACTTCTTCGACCAGGAGTCTGAGCACATCATCCCTGCCGACCAGGAGCACCTCAACAGTGCCGTCGACACCATCTATTCGCTCACGGGCATCCTTTCAAAGCTTGAGGCGCTGGGCGACCGCACCATCCTGCTGGGCGAGCTGCGCGGCGACCTGATGGACTATACCGACAATGCCGACGGCGACCTGGTGGACATTGCGCAGTTCAACGTCAACGACAGCAACCGCTACAACTCGCCGCGCGAATACTATGCCGTCATAAACAACTGCAACTACTACATAGAGCATGCCGACACCGCCCTGAAGAACAACCGTGGCGAGTATATCTTCATGCGTGAATATGCCGCAGTAAAGGCCATACGTGCATGGACCTACCTGCAGATGGTGCTCAACTACGGCTCTGTGCCCTTTGTCAGCAAGCCCATACTCACCAAGGAGGAGGCCGATGCCCAGTATCCCAGCTACGACCTGCAGGACGTCTGCCAGTACTTCATCAACGACCTCACCCCGCTGTCGCCGCTCTATGGCAACGAGGTGCCGCGCATTGGCGTTATACAGGGTGTCGACTCGCGCTTCTTCTACTATCCCCTCGACGTCATCCTCGGCGACCTGCACCTATGGGCCGGAGGACAGGTGCACGCCCGCGAGGCTGCCCGCTTCTACCATAAGTTCCTCACCGAGCACAATGACTACAGCTCGGTCTATCCCACCGGCACCGACCGCGTAGGGTGGGCACTGAAGACCGACACCTACCTGCGGCCAAACATCGACTCATGGGGTTCCAGCTTCAATGGCCGCAGAGAGCGCAGCTACAACGCCGACAACGAGCTTATCACTACCATCGCCGGCGACTCGCTGCCTTCAGAGCCAAACTACAGCCAGCTGCGCAACTACTTCAACTCGCGAAGCGACAACGACTATAAGGTGAGCATCAAGCCTTCCGAGGGCATCAGCGAGATATCAGAGGCCCAGCGCTACTGCAGTGTGGTCAAGGACGAAAACAATACAACTAACCCTTACATTATAAGCTATGCTCCCACAGGACTCACCAATCGCCGTTCGGGCGACCTGCGCCTGTGGTCGTCGGTGAGCACCAGTGAGAACATGACTGTGACCTACAGCAACGGGCAGACCGACCGCATCGACTACTATCAGTTCATCAACAAGTGGGACAACGGCTCGCGCAACGTGCCCATACTGCGCCGCCAGATGGTCTACCTGCGACTGGCCGAGGCCCTCAACGTGGCCGGCTATCCGCGAATGGCCTTCAAGATTCTGTCCAACGGCATCAACAGCCGTTTCGTGCAAGACTCCATCGTGCCCTACTATGGCCAGGCCGACTCGGCTTTCGTCAGCAGCATCGAATTTAGGGCTAATGACTATCCTATCTTCAGCGCTGACCATTTCGCAGGGAAGTCGACGACATCCAACAACACCATGGGCATACACACCCATGGCTCAGGCTTCACCCCGCTGAATGCCTACTACCAGCTGCCCAACGACACCATCGAGCCTGACGACACCAAGCGTGCACAGCTCATCAGCGAGCAGCAGGTGTACGTCGACAGCCTTATACTGCAAGAGGGAGCGCTGGAGTGTGCCTTCGAGGGTACTCGTTTCTACGACCTCATGCGCTACTGTCTGCGCCAGCCCAACCCAGGCCTTACCATGCAGCAGTACATCTATGGCCGTCGTGGCAATGCCAAACGGGCTACCATGGCTACCGAGATTAAGAAGAGCCTGCTCGACCCCCGCAACTGGTATCTCAACTACAAGGGCCAGTTCGGTTTGAAGACCATCCCCGCCGGCGTGGTCAGCGAGTAGTAGCATGCTTTTCCCTTGTTCTTGTTTGGGGGCGCACGGCCATTGACTGTGCGCCCCCAAATGCGTAAATACCCAATCGGTCATTAGACCGTAAAAAAATGTTCTACGAGATTTCGTATAGGTATAGGAACAAAGATTAAAAGATTTATAAGATTAATCGCAACCAGAGAAAATCTTATAAATCTTTTAATCTTTGTTCTTTGTGACAACATGGACTACAAAGACAACAAAAAACAACATTATCGGTCTAACGACCGATTTGGGATAAATAAGTGTCTGTTTCAAATTGCGGTGCGGATATTTGAAACTACTTGTGCGGATAGTCCGAACAACTTGTTCCAAGCGTCCGGCCAAGTAGTGCGCACGCTCCGCACTACTGGCGGGCAACCTGCGCCACAACAGCCGAGTTACTATATGGTTTCCGTTGTCTAAGTATCATACTTACTGTTGCTGAAGCGCATATTAACGTTCAACGTTCAATGTTCAACGTTCAACGTCCCCGTTCAACGTCCCCGTTCAACGTCCCTGTTCAACGTCCCCGTTCAACGGGATGGGGGTTAAATAAACAAAAAAAACGGGGCACGTTGAGGGCGTTACTGATTTATATGCGTACCTTTGCACAAAGAACGACAACAAACAATAATCACAGCTATGCAGAAAAAACAGATTTTACTGGTGCCCGTGGCCGCTGCGCTGCTGGCATCGTGCTCCGGAAAGCTCGGGGCACTCTCAGCTGACAACTTTACCGTTACCCCCAACCCGCTGGAGACACAGGCCGGACAGGTGCCTGCCACCATCAGCGGCATGTTCCCAGAGAAGTACATGAAGAAGAAGGCCGTAGTGACGGTGGTGCCCGAGCTGCGCTATCAGACCACGCAGGGCCAGCAGGCCGTGCAGGGCGAGAGTGCCACGTTCCAGGGTGAGAAGGTGCAGGGCAACGACCAGACCATCTCCTACCGCCTGGGTGGCCGCTACTCGATGAAGACCGCATTCGACTATGTGCCCGAGATGCAGCAGAGCGACCTCTACCTGACCTTCGACGCCCGCATCGGCTCGAAGACGGTGAAGGTGCCCGCCGTGAAGGTGGCAACGGGTGTGCTGGCCACCAGCGAGCTGTATCGCCGCACGCTCACACAGGCAAAGCCGGCACAGGCTCAAGACGCCTTCCAGCGCGTGTCGGAGCAGCGCCAGGAGGCTAACATCCGCTTCCTCATCGGTCAGGCACAGCTGCGCAAGAGCGAGCTGCAGAACAACTCTGTGCAGGAGTTTGTCCGACTGCTCGGCGAGATTGTGAAGGACCAGGAGGGCAAGGTGCTCGACGGCATTGAGGTGTCGGCCTACGCATCGCCCGATGGTGGCTATCAGGTGAACGAGCGTCTGGCCGGCAAGCGCCAGGACGTCACTGCCGCCTACGTGCAGCAGCAGATGAAGCGCCAGAAAGCCGAGGGCAACGTAGAGACAAAGTACACCGCCGAGGACTGGGACGGTTTCCAGCAGCTGGTGGCCGCCAGCGACATACAGGACAAGGACGTCATCCTGCGCGTGCTCTCTATGTATAAGGACCCCGAAGAGCGCGAGCAGCAGATTCGCAGCATATCGAGCGCCTTCCGCGAGCTGGCCGACGGCATTCTGCCGCAGCTGCGCCGTGCACGCATCACCATCAACTATCAGCTCATAGGCCGCGACGACGACCAGATAAAGCAGCAGCTCACCACCGACGCCACACAGCTCTCGGTCGAGGAGATGCTTTATGGCGCCACGCTCTACGACGACGATGCCGCACGCATGGAGGAGGTCTACAAGCAGACCACACAGGTCTATCCCAGCGATGCCCGTGCCTACAACAACGTGGCCATGATGGAGTATGCCAAGGGCAACTATGCCGAGGCCCGCACATGGCTGGACAAGGCACTGAGCCTGAATGCCAATATGCCTGAGGCCAACGCCAACCTGGGCCTGCTGGCTCTGCAGCAGGGCGACATGCTGGCTGCCGAGAACTATATCGCTAAGGCCAGCGAGGCCCACGGACTGGCCGAGGTGTTGGGCAACCTGCACCTGGCTCAGGGGCGCTATGCTCAGGCTGAGCAGGACTTTGAGAAGGTGTTCTCAAATTCGGCTGCACTCGCGCAGATTATGAACAAGAACTACTCGCAGGCTGCCGTCACACTGAAGTATGTGGACAACCCTGACGCCACCACCGACTATCTGCGTGCCGTGCTCAATGCCCGCACCGGCAACACCACCGAGGCCGCCGAGGCACTGCGCAGTGCCGTTGCCAAGGACTCGAAGCTGGCTACATACGCTGCCAAGGACATCGAGCTGCTGAAGGTGGCAAAGTAACATATCCGCAAACGCCCACCCCTAACTAAATAATGAAGAAAGGCCTCACCTACACTTCACTGACCCAGTTCCCCTCCCACTTGGGAGGGGTTAGGGGTGGGTTTTCCCTTTTGGGGGTTAGGGGTGGGCTTTCCCTTCTTCTATTTCTTCTTCTTACCTCCTGCTCGTCCTCTGGCGACCGTTTCCGGCTGGAAGGACGGTTCAGGAACATGAACCAGGCCGAGTTCTACGTCTACGACCAGAACAAGGGACATAGGGACACCATCATCGTGCGCGACGGACGTTTCGAATACGAACGCACCATGAGCGACTCGGCAACGCTCATGCTGATGTTCCCTAACTACAGCGAGCTGCCGCTCTTTGCCCATGCCGGTGTGACGCTCACGATGAAGGGCGACGCCTCGCACCTGAAAGAGACCAAGGTGAGCGGCGACAAGGTGAACGAAGAGATGACCGAGTTCAGGCTGGCCACGGCTGAGCAGACGCCGCCAGAGCAGCTGCGCATAGCCCAGCACTACATAGAGGACCATCCGGCATCGCCCATCGTGCTCTATCTGCTGCAACACTATCTGCTGAAGACGCAGCAGCCCGACTATCCGCTGGCCTACAGGCTGTGTGCTGCCGTGAGCAAGGCCCAGCCCGACAACATTGAGGCCATGCAGTTGACCCAGCAGCTGGCCCTGCTGAAGAATGGTGCCACGAAGGGGCGGCTGCCAAAGTTCTCGGCCCGCGACACCAAGGGACGCAGCGTAGGCCTTGCTTCGCTCAGCGGCGACGTCGGCGTGCTGATTGTTTGGGCGTCGTGGAACAACGAGAGCCAGAACATGCTGCGCATGCTGCGCCAGCTGCAACGCGAGCACAAAACACGCAAGCTGGCCGTGGTGTCGCTGTCGCTCGACGCCACTGAGCAAGAGGAGGGCCGCAGGCTCTTCGAGCGCGACACCATCACCTGGCCCAACATCTGCGACGGCAAGATGTGGCAGTCGCCCGTGCTCTCGCAGCTGGGCATCGGCATCGTGGGCGGCAACGTGGTGGTAGACAAAAACCAAAACATTGTGGCCCGCAATCTGGACCACAATGCCTTAAAGGAAAAACTCAAGCAGATGCTCCGGTAAGTCTTACTCGTCGGCAGGGCTGAAGTCATCCTTGCCCACACCGCACAGGGGGCATACCCAGTCTTCGGGGATGTCCTCGAAAGCCGTGCCAGGAGCTATACCACTGTCAGGGTCGCCAGCGGCAGGATCGTAGACGTAGCCGCATACATTGCATACATACTTCTTCATAGTCGTTTTGTTTTTAGGGGTTAGTATTCATTTGTTGGGTGGTTCGGGCAAATCGGGCAGCACGCTGCACACCTTCTCCACAATCATATCTGGCGTAATGGCGCCCATGCAGCGATAGTCGCCGAAGCGGCAGGGCTTCTGCCCGTAGATGCTGCATGGCCTACAGGGCAGGTCGGCCTCGACGCATAGGTCGGCGCGTTGGCCCCAGCCCAGAAAGCCGGCCAGTCTGTGCGTGGCGCCCCACACGCTCACCACCGTTGTGCCAGTGAGTGAGGCCAGATGCATGTTGGCCGAGTCCATCGACACCATCACGTCGAGATGGCTCATAAGGATAAGCTCCTGCTGCATGTTCTCAAGATGCTTGCCCACAAAGACACACTGCGGCATCTGCTGCACCCACTGCTCGAAGAGCTGATCTTCCTGCTTGCCACGGCCAAAGAGGAAGATGCGTGCCCTGGGATAGCGTTGTGTCAGCGTCTGCACCACCTGCTCCATGCGGTCGGTGGGATAGACCTTGCCGGCATGAGCCGCTGTGGGGGCTATGCCTATCCAGTGCTCCCACGAGCGCTTGGGGCCTATGATGGCCGGCAGCAGGTTCAGGTTGCCGCCCTCAGGGCCGAAGAGCGAGGTGAAGGTAAGCTCGCTGATGGGATAGCCCAGACGGGCAAAAACGTCGCGATAGTTCTCGAAGGGCGTGGGCAGCTGGCAGAGCACCTTGTGCTGACCCGACGCCACCAGCTTGCGCCGCTCGTGGCGATGCTTGTTGATGTGGGCCACGTGGAAGCGCCCCATGTTGAAGCGCAGTCGCAGATACTCCGACCGCAGCACAGAGTGCAGGTCGGCAATGGCCGTGAACTGCTTGGCCACCAGGCGGCGGTACAGTCGGTTCAGGCCCTTCACGCCGTGATACTCCTGCTTGATGTCGGCCTCCATGAAGTTCACGTTGGGCGCCAGGTCTTCAAAGAACGTGCGGGCAAAGCCTCGGCTAAGCACCGTGATGCGCACGTGCGGATACTGCTGTGCCAGCGAATAGACCACCGGCACGGCCATGGCCACGTCGCCCAGTGCCGAGAAGCGTATGACAAGGATATGCTCTTTCTTCACGTTCTGCAGTCTGTTCTATGCCTTCTTGTAGAGCACAGGATTGGTAGAGGGGTCGTTATACATCTTCATCTGCCTATACACCTTCATCACCTTGCGGCCCGCCTCATAGTCATCGAGCAGCTGGTCGATGGCAGTAGAGAGGTCGGTGCGCTGTTCCAGCAGCACGTCGAGCTTGGCACGGCAGCGCTGCCTATGCTCCTCCGATGCCTCGCTGCGTCCGGCCTGCTCCTCCATGTGCCATATCTTCAGCGCCAGGATTGACAGGCGGTCGACGGCCCATGCCGGACTCTCAGTGTTCAGCCGTGCGTCAGGCTGTGCCTGCACCTGGCTGAAGCGCTGGCGGAAGTAAGTGTCTATCTCTTCCACCAGGTCGGTGCGATCTTGGTTAGAGCGGTCTATGCGGCGTTTCAGGGCCAGAGCCTCCTCAGGGTTGATGTGCGGGTCGCGGATGATGTCCTCGTAGTGCCACTGCACAGTGTCTATCCAGCACTTCAGATAGAGCTGGTATTCAATGGAGTCTCGGTCGTAGGGATTGCGTATGGGCGTATCCACATTGTCGGTGAGGTGATAGTCGCGTATCGCCTGCTGGAAGATTTGATTAGCGTGTTCAGTAAAAGTCATGTTAGGGTTATTCTCTGTTTTCTTTTGCAAATCTACGGAATCTTTTTGAATTAGCCAACGAAAATGCATAGTTTTATTTCACAAAAAGACTTTTTGACACATATTTGGATTTTCGCACCCCGTTTTTCAGATCTTTTCAATCATCAAATCGCTAAATCGTAAATAAACAGTAAATCGTCAAATCGTAAATACATAAGTATGAATACACAGACACGAAGGAATCGTCTTCGTCAGAATCGCTGCGGGAAGATTACAAGAAGTATTCAGAAATGTTTTCTGTGGTCGAAAGAATTAGGGAACAGTTGGAACGAGAGGAATAGCTAACTGCATCGCAAGCGCAATCTGCAGGCCCGCTACCGCAACGAGAACGTCTCGCTCATGGACATTAAACGAGCCAATGACCAAAAATAACTGCGTCCAAACCCAATTTTGGGGTAGCATAAAATCGCATACCGTGTATCATCCGTATGCGATTTTATGAATATATAGCAAGAAATCTGTAGTCGCTGTAGTTTGAGAGGAAAAAGTGACATAAACGTAAGCCAATGGGGATGAAATGTCCCGAAGGAGCGAAATCAAGCCGTTGTCAGGCCTTCGGCCTTTTGCTTCCGAGTTTCTTCTTTTTCACCCTTTCATTCAGAAGGTCGCACAGTTCTTTGGGCTTCATCGTCATGTTTGCTGCGTAGAGGTGTTCCTGCGAACTACCGATGCGCTGGTTCAACTTCGGCTACGGCAACTGGGGCTTTGGCAATTTCCAGGACTACATCTACAACCACACCTACGAGCCCGCCGCCATCGAAACGCCCCGTGCCAGTGCCATCAGCGTCGGCAGTCAGATTTGCAGCCTGCAAGGCCAGCAGGTCAGCACCCCACAACGGGGCGTGAGCATCACCCGCCAGAGCGGCGGGAGCGCCAAGAAGGTGCTGGTGAGATAAACTTATTTTTTAATTTCCACCTTGGGAAAACGTCTCTTGATTTCAGCTTTTTCGGCCCCTGTCATCTTACCTCTGATGGTAAAGGAATCGATAGTCAGGCGGTCGAGCCATTCCGGTAGCACAACGGTGTCGGTAAATACAAGTTCCAGCCTCCTGATATGCTGAAGCTTAGACAGAACTTCTGGTACTTCCTTTACGCGTAGGCGGATGCCCCGGCCTTTATCTTGCTTCTTCAGGTCGTTCAGCACGTCGTCATCGCTCTCTGCCATGCGCACCAGCCAGCCTATTTTCGGGGTGAGCGTGTTAGTGATGGTGTCTTCCTCAGCACCGATAAAGCCAGCCCACAGCTTCATTGGCGTCTCGTTGATGACGGTGCCCTGCCCAGAATCGAGTACACGGTACTTGAAACCGACGCGCACACGTTCGGTGGGCATACTCTTGCTATAAGGAACATTCGTGAGCGTCTTTCCGTCCTCATCGAAATATTTCTCTAATATATTGGCAATGGCAAAAAGGGGAGATCCTGAAGCGCAAACATTAGTTGGCTGTTGCTATGGACACAATGGCAAAATGGGAATGAAAGTGGTTGAACACGATATTGAAAAAGCTTTGTATTGGTGGAGAGAGGCTGCAAAAAGTAACTATCAATATGCAATGAAAGAATTAGCTTTTAAGGACGCCTTTTTGGACGAGCCAAGCGACCAAAAGTCGAGCGGTTTGCAAAGAATTCTGCAAAATCCCTCGTTTGTTACAACCTTTTTGCGTATCTTTGCACGCACAAACAAACTAAACAAATAGCATGAAGAAACTGATAGCCTTTTTACTGGCCATTGCCCCCCTCGGAGCAGCGATGGCACAAACAGAAACCGAAGTGACTGCCACTGAGGCACGAACACTCTATAAATCGGTCACCAAGAAGTGGGTCAGCGTGCACGACCCGTCGGTGGTGTGGGAGCCAACAAGCAGCCGATACTACATCTTCGGCTCACATCGTGCACAGGCCTGGACGCCCGACCTGCAGAACTGGACCAGCTTCAGCTCGCCGTGGAAGGTGGGCACCAACACCAACGCTGCCAACGCCGCTGCCTTTGTGACACCCGCCGTGAAGACCGTGACCAAGGGCGGTCAGGAGGTCAGCTTCCCGCAGTTCAGCGCCTATGCCTGGTCGGGTGCCGTGGCCACCAATAGCGCGGGTGAGAGCTGGAACATCAACGGCAACATGTGGGCACCCGACGTCATCTACAACAAGTCGCTTGGCAAGTGGTGCCAGTATCTGAGCATCAATGGCTTCAACTGGAACTCAAGCATCATCCTGCTCACGAGCGACAAGATCGAGGGTCCCTACGAGTATCAGGGACCAGTGGTCGTCACAGGCTTCGGCCAGTCGGGCGCGCTCTCCTATAAGAATACCGACCTGGAACTGGCCATCGGCACGCAGACCACACTGCCTTCGCGCTATCGCAACAGCAACGGATGGGCCAGCACACGCTACAGCAGCTGGCCACATGCCATAGACCCCTGCGTGTTCTACGACGAGGATGGCCAGCTGTGGATGGCCTATGGCTCGTGGTCGGGCGGCATCTGGATATTGCAGCTCGACCCCAAGACGGGCCTGCGCGACTACGACGCCACCTATGCCGTGGCCACCAACAGCGACCCCTACTTCGGAAAGCGCATTGCCGGCGGCTACTACGTGTCGGGCGAGGGTGCCTACATCGAGCACATCGGACAGTACTACTTCCTCTTCGTGAGCTACGGCGGACTGACGCAGAACGGCGGCTATGAGATGCGCACCTTCCGCTCTGCCAAGCCCGACGGCCCCTACACCGACGTGGCCGGACGCAGCCCCGTGAACACGGGCTATGTGCTGAACTTCGGGCCGCAGGCCGCCGCGCTGGGCGAGAAGCTGATGGGCCCCTACAGCCATTGGGGCTTCATGAACCAGGGCGAGCGCTCGCAGGGCCACAACAGCATCATCGCTGCCGAGGACGGCCGCACCTACCTGGTCTATCACACACGTTTCTGCAACGACGCCAAGACGGCCAACGAAGGCCATCAGGTGCGCGTCCACCAGGTGTTGCTCAACAAGAACGGATGGCTCGTTGCCGCACCTTTCGAGTATAATGGCGAGACCGTCACCGATGCCGAAATAGCCACTCGACAGCCTTTCACGGCTTTAGAGCTGGCGGGCACATACAGCCTGCTGGTGCACAAGATGGCCAACAACCACGCCAACCTGGAGCAGGTGGAGCCAGTCAAGGTGACACTCGACACCGAGGGCAACGTGACGGGCGACCTGAAGGGCACGTGGCAGATTGACGAGGGCACGGGCTACATCCGACTGACCTTGGGCGGTATCATCTACAACGGCGTGTGCATGGAAAAGGTGATGGACGGCCGCGACGTGCACGCCATAGCTATCAGCGGTGTGGCCAACAGCGGCGTCAACATCTGGGCATACAAGATGCACCCCAAATATGAGGTGGCGTGGCACCTGAACAACCAGACGGTGCCCGTGGCTGAGGGCAGGACTGTCAGCCGCGATGTCGACCTCTATGCCATGGACCTGGGGCTGGACAACGTGCAGCTGAAGTGGACGTCGAGCCTGCCGGCAGTCATCTCCGACTACGGCAAGTACAACCCCACAGGTCTTGCCGACGACACGCCCGTGGCGCTGACCGCAAGGCTGAGCGCAGCCCAGTATTTCTGGGAGCAGACCTACAATGTGAAGGCCGCCAAGGAGAGCGTGCCCACGGCCGACTGGCAGTCGGGCATGGTGGCCCACTACGGCTTCGACGGTCAGACGCTCAGCAACACATTTGCGCCTGCACAGGTGGCCACGCTGGCACGCAAGGGCGCCACAGCGCGTCCTGCCATAGTAGACGGCGACCCCTTGCGCACTGGCAACTATGTGCACCTGAGTGCCGGAGCCAATGCCAGGGAGAGCTATGTCGAGATTGACAACCCCCTCTGCGGGCAGGACCTCAGCCAGGGAGCCACTATCTCCTTCTGGGTGCGCCGCAGCGATAACAACCTTTGGGATGCACTGCTGGGTCTGCAGGATGGCACAGCACGCCTCTATGTCACCGGCAACCTGTATATGGGCTACAACGACGGAGCCGGCACGTGGCTCGACATCAACCATCCCAATACTGTTGAGACCGACGCACTGGCCACTGCCCAGTGGCAGCTCGTCACCATCGTCATCACCCCCAAGGCCACCACATCGAGCGGCGGCGTAACCTTCTACGTCAACGCGACGGCCAAGCGCAATGACCGCTTCAACGGCGAGGCTGCCGGAACAGTCATCTCGGCTAAGCAGTCGTTCGACTACAGTCTGATGCTCACCCTGCTGAGCAAGGCCGAGAAGCTGTGGCTGGGCAACGGCTCGTTCTGGGGTTCGCCTGCGGCCGACTTCGACGATCTCATCGTCTACAACCGCCCATTGTCGCTCGTGCAGGTCATGGCCCTGCGCGACATGGAGAACCGCGTCTACGACTTTGGCCAGCTGGCCACCGGCATAGGCGAAGCACCGTCTGTTGCAATGCCGTCGCAACAAGCTGTCCCCCTCTTCGACCTGCAGGGCCGACGCGCCGACCAGCGCACTGTCCGTCCGGGCATCTACCTGCGTGGAGGACACAAAGTGGTCATCAAATAAGGCGCTCTGACGGCATGCGACACCTCTGCGCCATCATCACAGCCATCACCACGCTCGGGTTGCTTGTCGGCTGCGACAGGCAGCCCGAGCTGTTCGCTGTCGATGTGCTCAACGCCTATACGCCTGTGAAGAGCCAGGGCCGCAGTCAGACTTGCTGGGCCTATGCCATGCTCGCTGCCATCGAGACAGAGCACATCATGCGCGGCGACTCGGTCAACCTGTCGGCACCCTACGTCGAGCACTGTCTCGCACAGGAGCCTGACGCGCCATCGTCGCACCGAGGCATGGCCACCACGCTACTCTACATGATTGGCCGACACGGTCTGGTGCCTTGGCAGGCCATGCCCACCACCGACGACATTGCGCCGAACAGGGTCTTCATGCTCGGTGCCGAATATACGCCGCTGGAGTTTTCCCACAGTGTCTGTGCGCCCGGCGAATATGTGGCGCTGACCTCCACCAGCCAGCAGCCATACTATACCTCGTTCGTCATCGACACGCCCGACAACTGGGCGCGCGACTCTTTCCTGAATGTCCCACCAGACACGCTCGTGGCCACGACACGGCGCGCCGTGGCCAGCGGCCATGGCGTCTGCTGGGAGGGCGACACCAGCGAGCCGGGCTACGACTGGAAGCGCGGCGTGGCCAGGCTCAGCGCCGTCAGTCGACTGACCAACACCACCGACGACCACTGCATGGCCATCGTTGGGCTGGCCCACGACGACAGCCATCAGCCCTACTTCATCCTGAAGAACTCATGGGGAACTGACAATGCCCGCCAGGGTCTGCTCTACATGCACGAAGACTACTTCAGAGCGAAAACCATCGCGGTGGTGATGACCCGCGAAGCCGCCGGAATGAAAAAATAATGGCCGCTGATGGCCGCTAATTCAGCAGAAATTAATACCTTTGCACCCAGATAACAACAAACAACAATACTGAAGCTTATGGATTCTAAACTTGTCATCTACAATACGCTCACGCGCCAGAAGGAGCGCTTCGAGCCGCTCAATGCTCCCCACGTGGGCATGTACGTCTGCGGACCAACTGTCTACGGCGATCCCCACCTGGGTCATGCCCGCCCCGCCATCACCTTCGACGTGCTTTTCCGCTATCTGCGCCACCTGGGCTATAAGGTGCGCTATGTGCGCAACATCACCGACGTGGGCCACCTGGAACACGATGCCGACGAGGGCGAGGACAAGATAGCCAAGAAGGCCCGGCTCGAACAGCTGGAGCCGATGGAGGTGGCACAGTACTACACCAACCGCTACCATCAGTACATGGACGCTCTCGGCGTGCTCAGACCCTCTATAGAGCCGCATGCCTCGGGCCACATCATCGAGCAGCAGCAGCTGGTAAAGGAGATTATGGCCAACGGCTTTGCCTACGAGTCGAACGGCAGCATCTACTTCGACATCGAGGCCTACAACAAGAAATACAAATATGGCGTGCTGAGCGGACGCTCGCTCGAGAACATCAAGGACGCCAGCCGCGAGCTGGACGGCGTGGGCGAGAAGAAGAGCCAGGCCGACTTTGCCCTGTGGAAGAAGGCCCAGCCCGAGCACATCATGCGCTGGCCATCGCCTTGGAGCGACGGATTCCCCGGCTGGCACTGCGAGTGCACCGCCATGGGCCGCAAGTATCTGGGCGAGCAGTTCGACATCCACGGCGGAGGCCTCGACCTGGTGTTCCCCCACCACGAGTGCGAGATAGCGCAGGCCACAGCCTCGATGGGGCATCCCGCCGTGAAGTACTGGATGCACAACAACATGCTCACCATCAACGGCCAGAAGATGGGCAAGTCGTACAACAACTTCATCACCCTTGAGCAGTTCTTCACCGGGCAGCACCCGCTGCTGGCTAAGGCCTACTCGCCCATGACCATCCGCTTCTTCATCCTCTCGGCCCACTACCGCGGCACCGTAGACTTCAGCAACGAGGCCCTGCTGGCCGCCGAGAAGGGACTGGAGAAGCTGCAGAACGCCATCGCCGACATGGAGCGCATTGAGGCTTTCCCGCAATGTGACGCCGAGACCGAGCGCGTGGTGAAGACTCTGCGCCAGCGCTGCTGCGACGCCATGAACGACGACCTTGCCACGCCGCAGGTGCTGAGCCATCTGTTCGAGGCATGCACCGTGGTCAACAAGCTCACCGACCACAAGGCCACCATCTGCGCCGATTGTCTGGAGGAGCTGAAGAGCGTGATGCACCTTTTCGTTTCCGACATCCTGGGTCTCAACGTTCAACGCTCATCGTCCAACGTTCAACGCGAAGAGGCCTTCGGCCACGTGGTCGACATGGTGCTCGAGCTGCGCGCCAAGGCCAAGGCTTCCAAGGACTGGGCCACCAGCGACAAGATTCGCGATGAGCTGGCTGCCGCCGGCTTCGAGGTGAAGGACACCAAAGACGGTGTCACGTGGAAGCTGAATAAGTAAAAGGGAACGGGAGAGGGCCTCGACCTATACCCCCATTGGGGCGTCCTGTTCAAGGGGCAGGGAGAGAATGAAGCGCGCGCCCTGCGTGTAGCTCTTGTCGAGGATGAGGTCGCCACCCAGCTTCTGGGCAATCTTCTTGCTGACAGTCAGTCCCAGGCCGATGCCCTGTTGGAACGAGTCGGCCTTGAAGAACTGCTCGAAGATTTTCTCCTGCTTTTCCGGTGCAACGCCGCTGCCCGTGTCGCTGACGCTGATGAGCAAGTGGTCCTTGCTGGGCGACTCTTCGCAGTGCACCTCGATGTAGCCCTCGGTGGTGAACTTGATGGCGTTGTTGATGAGGTGCTCCACAATCTTCTGCACACCATCCTGATTGGTCTGTATGGTGTAGCGGTTGATGATCTTGGTGGTGTAGTACAGCTCTATCTTCGGGCTGACCTCGTTGCGCTTGCTGTAGATGAGCGACGATAGGAACTGGTTGGGGTGTATGGTGCCCGTATTGTTGTAGAAGTCGGTAGACCCCTTCTCGGCTGTCTGCAGCATCTCGTCGACAATGTTGGTGATGGCCTGCACGTTGTCCTTGATGCGGTTGAGCAGGTCGCTCTTCTCCTCTTCGCTCAGCTCTATCTCCTTGTTGTTTATAATCTCATTGAAGCCGTTGATGGCGTTCAGCGGAGTCCTTATCTCGTGGCTCACGCTGCGCACAAACTCGGTCTTCATCTTGTCTGACTCCTCGGCCATGGAGAGCGCCATCTTCAGCTGTTCGTTCTTCAGCGACAGGTTCTTGCGCGAACGGCTGCGGGTGATGATATACACCACGAGCAGCACGATGATGATGCCCGCCAGGGCGAGCACGATGCCATACAGTCGGGCGCGCTGCCTGCTGGCGTCGCTCTGCATCTTGGCCAGGTCGGTCTCGGCGTTCAGCTGGTTGATGTTGTTGAAGAGCATGTCGCTGTTCAGCGAGTCAATGTAGTCGGCCTTCATGCCGGCATACCTCAGTGCGGCCTGATACTGTCCGGCATGCTTGCAGACGAGTATGCGCAGCTGGTTCAGGCAGATGGTGTCGATGTCGGTGTTGCGTTGGGCCAGCAGGGCAATGGCTCTGTCGTTGTTGCCGCGGCAAGCCTCTTCAATGGCCTTGATGGTGTGCTGGCCGAAGTTGTCCAGCGTCTTGGCGTTCTCGCGGTGGAACTGGTGGTAGGCACCTATCGCCTCGAGGCTGGCCTTGCGGTCGCCGCTGGCAAAGGCCGTGGCCGCCTTCACAAAGAGGTACACCTGGTGGTAGTGGGGATACTTCTTGCTCGTCGTGCCGCACCGCTCGTTCCACAGCCAGGCATCCTTGGGGTCGTTGAACATCTGCAGCACAGCCATCTGCGAGAACAGCCCGATGATGGTCACCTCGTCGTTAGGGTCGGCGTTGTCGATGGCCTCCTGATAGTAGTGGCGGGCCATGCGGTAGCAGCCTCTCGACTCGAACAGGTTGCCCAGCGCGGCATACACCATCTCGTAGTGCGAGTAGTGCTCCTCCTTCATGCGGGCAAGCATGGCATTGGCCTTCTGCAGGGCGTTGTACGACTTGCCGTGGTCTATGTCGTAGAGCACCTCGTTCAGCTCGGTCTTATAGTAGTCGGCCGTGCTGTGCTGGTCGATGAAGTGCTGCTTTATCTTCGCCGACATGCTGTAGAACTGGTCGTCATTGCCCACCGAGCCATATAGCCGCAGGTAGGCCTGGTATATGGAGTCGAAGTTCTCGCCGTCCCCCTTGCTGGCAGCAGCAACAGTCGTTGCCCATGCAAGGATGGCTATGATGATAACAGTAACGGGCTTGGCCATGATACGGTAGGTTTTAGGTGTGATTAATTTAGCTTCCTAAGGAATGTCGCGTGCAAATATACACATTTTCTTGCTAATTCAAGCAGAAGTTAGCAAGAAAATTCGTAACTTTGCAGTCCAAAAGACAAAACGTGCCCCAATGGAAGACAATAACAGCAAGAACATACCGCACTCCGACGAGCCTGCCAGCCAGCAACACTCCGACGAGCCTGCCAGCCAGCAGCACGCCGCCGAGCAGGAAGACGGCAACGAGCTGGTGCGCCGCATAGCCGAACAGAAGTACGAGTTCGGGTTCACCACCGATGTCGACACCGACATCATTCCTGCCGGTCTTAACGAAGAGGTGGTGAGGCTCATCTCGCAGAAGAAGGGCGAGCCCCAGTGGATGCTCGACTTCCGGCTGCGAGCCTTCCGCTATTGGCGGGAGCAGCACGAGCCGCGGTGGGGCCATGTGCACGTGCCGCCCATTGACTATCAGGCCATCAGCTACTATGCCGACCCGCTCGCGCGCCCACGCCCCGCAGACGCAGGCCAGACCACCATCGACCCAAAGCTTGCCGCCACCTTCGACAAGCTGGGCATACCGCTCGAAGAGCGCCTCGCGCTGAGCGGCAACACCGCCGTCGACGCCATCATGGACAGCGTGTCGGTGAAGACCACGTTCAAGGAAACGCTGCGGCAGAAGGGCGTCATCTTCTGCTCCATCGGCGAGGCCATCAAGGAGCATGGCGAGCTGGTGCGCCAGTATCTGGGCACCGTCGTGCCTTATCGCGACAACTTCTATGCCGCACTCAACTCGGCTGTCTTCAGCGACGGCTCGTTTGTCTACGTGCCCAAGGGCGTGCGCTGCCCCATGGAGCTGAGCAGCTACTTCCGCATCAACGCCAAGGGCACCGGACAGTTCGAGCGCACACTCATCATTGCCGACGACGACAGCTACGTCAGCTATCTCGAAGGCTGCACAGCCCCCATGCGCGACGAGAACCAGCTGCACGCTGCCATCGTAGAGATTGTGGTGAACGACCGCGCCGAGGTGAAATACTCCACCGTGCAGAACTGGTACCCCGGCGACGAACAGGGTCGCGGAGGCGTGCTCAACCTCGTGACCAAGCGCGGCGACCTGCGCGGCGTTGGCTCTAAGCTGTCGTGGACACAGGTAGAAACCGGCAGCGCCGTCACCTGGAAGTACCCCTCGTGCCTGCTGCGCGGTGCAGGTAGCACAGCCGAGTTCTACAGCGTAGCCGTCACCAACAACTATCAGGAGGCCGACACAGGCACCAAGATGATACACATAGGCCCCAACACCAAGAGCACCATCATATCAAAGGGCATCAGCGCCGGCCACTCGCAGAACTCCTATCGCGGACTCGTCCGTGCAGCTGCCACCGCCGAGGGGGCACGCAACTACTCGTCGTGCGACTCGCTGCTGCTGGGCAGCCAGTGCGGCGCCCACACCTTCCCCTATATGGACGTGAAGAACCCCACCGCCATCTTCGAGCACGAGGCCACCACCAGCAAGATCAGCGAAGACCAGCTGTTCTACTGCAACCAGCGCGGCATACCCACCGAGCAGGCCGTCGGCCTCATTGTCAACGGCTATGCCAAGGACGTGCTCAGCAAGCTGCCTATGGAGTTTGCCGTAGAGGCGCGCAAGCTGCTCAGCGTCTCGCTCGAGGGAACAGTGGGATAACACGTGAGAGAAGGGCTCCAAACTTACGATAAGCCAGCAATGCTGCTTTTCTTATCTCCCTGCCAGCAATTTCTCTGCCAGCAACTTCACCCGTTGCTCTGTGATTGGCTCTTCTGATGAATGAAACTTGAGAAAGCATTAGTATGCGGTTTAAATCCCGTTAGTATGCGGTTTAAATCCCGTTAGTGTGTGGTTTGGATCCCGTTAGTTTGTGGTTTACGACATCTGCTTATTGGCAGCGAAAAACCTGCATTTCCTGCACTTGCAACTGACTATCAGCTACTTGCGGACATAAAACCTGCACTGTAGTAGTCAGTGCAGGATACAGTGCAGGAAATACCGACATAATGTTCTGACTTTCAGTAGCCAGTGCAGGATATGCAGGATTTCGAGCCACCCATTTCGTTCGGTCGATTTGCAAACCGACTGAACTAAAAAGCAAAACTATCTTCTTTAACTCCCTTAAACCCAAAACGGTCATTAGAAGTTTCTGGCACGGAAAAACGCGGATAAACACGGGGTTAATCATAGAACTACAAAGAGAACAGTGTCCTTCCGTGTTTTTCCGTGCCTAAAGACCAATCTGGGTTAAATCCTCAACTTGCAAAAGTAGAAGTAATTATTACAACCCTCTCTCCTCCCAGTCGCCGCGGTCGAGGTTTCGGTAGCCTATGGCTTCGGCGATATGTTGTGATTGCACTTTCTCACTGCCGTCGAGGTCGGCGATGATGCGAGCGGCATGGCCGACGGCTGCTTGAAGGGCACCACGGGCACTTCGACGTGCAGGTCGATCCGTGCGGCGGTTTTGTATGCCAAGAATATTTTACAGGTACTATTTGTTACCATCGTCTTTGCCCTTGCGCTTTGCTTTCTTTTCAATCCCCTTAATGCTCTCCAGGTAGGCTTGCTCAACGGACGAGAGTGTTTTCACTTGAAACTTGCGGTATTCTGCTACAGCCTTTTCCATTGCCTCTTCATGGCTGACGGTGCCACCATCGGTAAGTAGTTCTTCACCGACAGACGCAATATTTTTGTCAAGTTGACGAACATAATCTTCCATATACATTGGACGATGTTTCAATGCCTGGATTTCTGCAAAGTCGAAATATCCGGATACGAGGTTGTTTAAAATCTTCAACTCGTCAGCCGAAAGATAGTTCTTGGCTATCTTTACGTCATTCAGACAAGGCAGTTCTCCTTTAAATGTTGTCAGCCCCATAAAAGGCTTGTCTGCATCAGCCCGCTCATAGATGACTTCTGCGGCTGTATGTCCGTGGGCTGCATAGTGGAGCTTGTTCTGTACAATCTTGAAGAATAGCCGTGAGGTGTCTGAGCGTGGGTCGTAGTCAACGGCTGTGGCATAGAGGTCGAGCACCTGCCGGTACAGCACCTTCTCAGAAGAGCGAATGTCGCGGATACGGTCAAGCAGTTCCTTCCAGTAACTACCACCACCGAGATTTTTCAGTCGTTCATCGTCCAAAGCGAATCCCTTAACAATATACTCATGCAGTCGTTCTGTCGCCCATTGGCGGAAACGTGTGGCTATTATGGAACGGATACGGTAGCCAACAGAAATAATCATGTCAAGATTATAATAGGGTATCTCTCGAGATACTTCTCTATTGCCTTCCTGACGAACCTGTCGGAATCTCCGACAAGTTGCTTCTTCGTTCAATTCTTCATCCTCAAAGATGTGCTTGATATGCTCCACCACATTGGTTCGTGATGACCCAAATAGGTCGGCCATCTGCTGTTGTGTCAGCCAAACAGTATTGCCCTCCAATCTAACATCAAGCCGGACGGCTCCGTCCTCCGACTGATAGATAATTATATTTCCTTGTTCGTCCATACCTTATATCGTATACCGTGTTACTTTTTAACGAATTCATTTATTTGCGACTTACCACCATTCCAACTCATAAGTGTCTTTGCTCGAAATTCCTTTGTTAGTTGTTGACTCTACTGCTATTTTTGTGATTAAGCCATCTTCAACAGTATAACTGTAATGATAGGTGGTAGAATAACCATCCCATGACGGCTCCATCGTATGGTTAATAAAAGTAACGCTCAGGGGCAGGTTCTTACATCTCTTTCCAAAGTATCCTTGCCATTCTAGATATAAATTATTACTATAATAATAAATAAAGAATAGAGGTATAGTGTTTTCAATGGTAGTGTAGTTGATGATAAACTCAGTATTCTCAGACAGTATAATGGTTTCTCTAGACGTTTTCTCTGTTACAGAAATGATATTGCCGTCTTTCCAGGTGTAGTTGTATATTTCGTTAATAGGGCCTTCTTCAGCGAAATCATATGGAGGCTTGATGGCTTTAAGAAGGCATCCTTGGGCATCGTATAAATAGGATTCCTGACACTCAACAGTCATGGCATTTTCATCGTCTGAAGTCAGAGCCGTAAAGTTACATTCAACCGCATAACCATTACTTATATTATATATATGTTCGTATGGACTCCAGATGACCCTTCTGTCCTCATACCAATATGAATTCTCACGTATAGTTCCGTCTTTAGAATGGTGTTTTACCTTGGATACTTGCCCTTGGGAATTGTATTCCAAAGACGTAAACGTGTCACCTTGTTTTATCTTTACCAGTCGTTTCCCATTAATCGTCGGAGCAGAAAACTTGTTGCCTGTAGATTCTGGCTCTGTGTCATCACTACTACATGCCATCAGGAAGATACTAACCAACGAAAGAATCAATATACTTCTTACTGTATTTTTCATATAATTCTTTTAAGTTATTTGTTACCGTCTTTACCCATTTTTACAATGTTTCTTTCCAAGTCTTCCAACATCTTTAAGTCCTCGGCATCGGCTATCTGAGCATCGAGTTGCTTACGTTTGGTATTGAAAGTGTCATAAATGCCACGAACGATGTTCTCAGCCTCAGCATTGGAGATAGAACCTTTACCCTGTAAGATGTCTTTCTCTTGGAAAGTAAGCAGGTTATCTACATTCTTACGCCAATAGTCAAGCGTCAGGTCACGACGGCCTTTAACCCTCTCTTCCGCACTGGTAAGGAAGATGTCAACGAGGCGGTCTAAAGAGTCTATCTCATCATTTTGAAGATAATTTTTGGCAATGATGACATCGCCCTTGCGTACTACACTTCCTTTCCATGTGGTCAGTCCCATATTGGGCTGGTTAGCATCAGCGCGGGCAACAATCAGTTCTGCTGCTGTTTGGTGGGTGACGGCATAAAGCAGTTTGTTCTGCGTCTCAGCAAAGAACATCTGGGTAGCCTTGTCTGTCTTATCGTAGTCGCTGCTGAGTTTGAACAGGTCGCGTACTTTCTGGTAGAACCGTTTCTCTGATGCACGGATGTCGCGGATGCGAGCCAGTAACTCATCGAAGTAGTCAGGACGACCATCAGGGTTCTTCAGCCTCGCATCATCCATCGTGAATCCCTTTACGAGATATTCCGTTAAGTGTTCCGTTGCCCATTGGCGGAACTGTGTCCCCCTCAATCCACGGACACGATAACCTACGGCAATTATCATCTCTAAAGAGTAGAAAACAACATTATAGTTCTTGCCATCAGCGGCAGTAGTTAAGAAATTCTTAACAACTGAAATTTCGTTCAACTCCTTCTCTTTCAAGACGTTGGCTATATGCATACTGATGTTTGGCTTTGAGGTGGCAAAAAGTTCCGCCATCTGTTGCTGGTTCAGCCAAATCTTTCCATCCTTGGCATATAATGCTACCGATGCACGTCCGTCAGCGGTTCGGTAAATGATGATATTCTGTTGTTCGTCCATATTTCTTACCTTATTTTATTATATCCCTCGTTCTGCCCAGTCGCCCCTGTCAAGGTTACGGTAGCCGATGGCTTCAGCGATATGTTGCGATTGTACACGCTCAGAATTGTCCAAGTCGGCTATTGTTCTCGCGACTTTCAATATGCGGCTGTAGGCACGGGCGGAGAGTTTCAGACGCTCCATGGCCATGCGGAGCATGTCGAGTGAGGCGGCATCGGGCTCTGCAAACTCGTGGAGCATGCGCTCGGTCATCTGCGCATTGGCATAGATGCCTTTGAAGGGGCTGAAGCGCTCCTCCTGCATCCGTCGGGCACGGACGACGCGCTCGCGGATGGCTGCCGACGGTTCGCCGGGCTGCATCTGCGACAGGTCTTTGAAGGGCACCACGGGCACCTCGACGTGCAGGTCGAAGCGATCCATCAGCGGGCCGCTGATGCGCGAGGTGTAGCGCTGTATCTGGCCCGGGGTGCACACGCAGTGGTGCGTGGGGTCGCCGTAATAGCCGCAAGGGCAGGGGTTCATCGAGGCCACCAGCATGAAGGAGCAGGGATACTCTACGGTGTAGCTTGCGCGTGCAATGGTGATCTTCCTGTCCTCGAGTGGCTGGCGCAGGACTTCGAGGGTTGCCTTTGAGAACTCTGGCAGTTCGTCAAGATACAGAATGCCAAAGTGGGCCAGCGAAATCTCGCCAGGTGTGGCTTTGGCCGTGCCGCCAGTCATGGCCACCTGAGAGGTGGAGTGGTGGGGGCTGCGGAATGGCCGTTGCGTTATGAGCGACACATTGCTGCCCAGCTTGCCGGCCACGGAGTGTATCTGGGTGGTCTCAAGGCTCTCGGCAAGCGACAGTGGCGGCAGGATGGATGGCAGGCGCTTGGCCATCATGGACTTTCCCGACCCTGGGGGACCTATGAGAAGAATGTTGTGCGAGCCTGCCGAGGCGACTTCGAGCGCGCGCTTCACGCTCTCCTGCCCCTTGACGTCGGCGAAGTCGAGGTCGTAGGTGTATTGGTGGTCGTAGAACTCCTTGCGGGTGTCTACTATGGTTGGCTCGTACGTGGTGTTTCCGTTGAAGAATGCGACCACATCTGCAAGGTTCTCCATACCATAGACGTCCAGGTTGTTGACGATGGCTGCTTCGCGGGCGTTTTCCTTCGGCACGATAAGGCCCTTGTATTTCTCTTTTCTTGCTCTGATGGCTATGGGCAGCACGGCGCGTACGGGTTTCAGCTTGCCGTCCAGCCCGAGTTCTCCGACGAGCATGTATTCTGGGAAGTGGCTACAGCTTACCTTTCCGTCAGCTCCTAATATGCCTACGGCCATTGGCAGGTCGAAACCACTGCCTTCTTTTTTCAGGTCGGCGGGCGAGAGATTGATGGTAAGACCGGCTGTGGGGGTGAAATAGCCGATGTTGGGCAATGCCGCACTGATGCGGTCGTAGCTTTCCTTTACGGCAATATCGGCCATTCCTGATAAGCGGAATGTGCCTCCCTTTGTCAGGTTTACTTCTATGGTGATGGTGGTGGCTTCCAGTCCCATCACAGCAGCGCTATATGTCTTGACTAACATTGCTGATTCTGCTTGATCAATTTAAATTTGCATGTAAAGTTAGCGATATAATTTGAGATGGGGAGCACATTTCTTCTTAAATCTTATTAAAACGGCTCAACTTTTTCGCAAGTTTAGTGAGGACTTCAACTTTCTGAAGTCTCTATGTATTTACGATTTGACGATTTACTATTTACTATTTATTCAAGTTTCGCATTCGCTCAACTCTCAAGAACTCCTTTAACTCCTAAACTTGCGAAAGTCGAGCTATTTATTTATGATTTAGCGATTTGATGATTGATTGCGTACCATCCGGGTGGGCTAAATGAGCAAATAATCAAATAGTCAATCAATCGTAAATAGTACATAGTAAAATAGTAAATAAACATGCGAAACTTGAAAATGGTGTATAAAAAAGGGCAGCCCCCAGCCCCCACCGAAGAAGGGTGGGGCAGGGGGCTGCGCCAATATGGTGTGTGTGCGAACTACTTCACCATGACCTTACGCACGGTGCCGTTTTGGCTGCGCACGATGTTCAGTCCGCGCTGGCGCTGCTGCAACTGCTGTCCGGCAGCGTTGTAGCGCACGGTGGCGGGCATGTCGGCAGCCATCCTCCTGATGGCGGTGGCAATGCCGTTGGGGTCGTTGAAGTTGTCCAGGCAGAAGTAGAGCGGTGTGGTAGTGCCCCACTGGTTGTGGCGTGTGGCACTCATGCTGAACTCGATGGTCTTCACCACGCCGAGCGGGCTGAGGTCGAACCACTGCCAGTCGTTCACGTAGTAGCGCTGGGCGGCGTCGGCCGAGCGGTAGTCGGCCAGATAGAAGCTGGCAGTGCCGGTCTGCTGGCCGTTGGCGTCGTAGCCCGTGGCGGTGAGCAGCAGGTAGTCGCCCTCGTGGAATCCCTCGGTGGGGGCGCATGCCTGACCGTTAGCGTCGACAACGTTCTGCTGGCCGTCGCCGTTGAGTATGGCGTCGAGTGCATAGGCGCTGTTGGTGACATAGAAGCCCCTGATGCGGTCGCCGCTCTCGCTGTTGAGCACGGTGACGGTAGGCATGTTGCTGTAGCCTACATAGCCTATGGCGAAGGTCTCAGACCCCTTGTAGCCACCGCCTGTGACGGCGTTGAACTGGTCGCTGGCGAAGGTGGCAGGGCTGAACGTGGTCGACGTGCTGCGCGAGTAGGCAAAGCCGTCGAACGATCCGTACGAGGGCATGCAGTTGTTGCTGAAGGCGTAGCTGCCGCTCAGGAAGGTGCCGCTGTAGTTGAGCTGACCCCACGACTCGGTGACGGTGTTCATCCAGAAGGGGCCGAACATGTAGTCGTACTGGCCATCTTCGTCGCTGTCGTACCAGAGGTCGTCGAACGATGCCATCTGTGCGGCGCCGGTCACAATGACGCGCAAGGTGTCGCAGGTGATGTTCTGCTGAGCGTCGACGAGTGTCAGCACATAGTCGGTGCTCTGCGTAGGCTCTACGTCGAACATGCCCATGTAGTCGTCGGCATCGTCGGCGCTTATCTCCTCGGTCTCGATCACTTCGCCGTAGGCTGTGGCAACGGTGAGTGTGAAGGGGGCCTTACCGCCCTCGATGCCCATGACGAAGATGGTGGCAGCATCTTCCTCGTCGATGGTGGTCTGGTGGGCATGGTCATTGTTCATCCAGATGTCCATCGTGGCGGGGTCTACGTGCACCTCGGCAGTGGCGAACGGTGTGCTGATGACGTTGGTGGCCTGTCCGTGCGAGCTTTGCAGCACGACGTAAGCCACATAGTCGGTCTCGCCTTGCAGGCCGCTGAGCGAGATGCTGGCCTCGGTGTTGGCGGCGAAGACGGTCTTCTGCGAGCTTTGCAGCACCTGGGCAGCCTCAGGAGTGGGCTGGCCCTGCTGCTGCACGAGCACGAAGGCGGTGCCGGCCACGTCGGCCTTGACGAGCAGCGTGGCGGTGGTCTCGGCGATGTTCTTCAGCTGCGGATAGCCCTCGGCCATGGTGGGAGCCACGCGAGGCGAGTCGTCGTACTCGTAGGCACCGATGGTGCGGCCCTCGGCCGGGCGCTCACGGCCCGTGACGTCGGTGGTGACGTAGCTCAGGGGCAGTGCGGTGAGCAGCTGGCCGTCGAGTGTGTTCTCAGGCTCCAGGATGTCGTCGCTGGCAAACTGCACCTGCTGGTTCAGACAGCCCGTGGCACCCGTCTTCTCGACGAAGGCGGCAAAGTCGCCCGTGGTCGACGAGGCTGCACGGAAGAAGGTGGCGCCAGCGGTATACATCACGTTGTTCTGGAAGTTGAACATGTCGGTGGCGAGGTTGGCGTCGTTGTAGAGGTTGACGGCATAGCCGTTGGTCTCGTTCTGTATGATGTTGTTCACCACGCTGATGTTGCCGTAGCCGGCGTCGAGCTTAGAAGCGGCCCAGAAGGCAGCACCGCCGTTGGTGCCCGTCATGCGGATGGTGTTGTGAGCCACGTTCACGTTCTTCGCCTTACTGCCATTGAACTTGAAGGCAGCATAGCTGGCGTTGAGCGAGGCGAGGTTGATGACGTTGTTGGCAATGAGCACAGGAGCCTCGGTGGTTCCCTCCAGCTG
>ERZ842401.840-NODE-840-length-45458-cov-14.832522_pt1 | contig 45458 bp, 48 predicted proteins | sample MGYA00521270_ERZ842401 | MGnify/ENA primary metagenome ERZ842401 (study PRJEB31892, sample SAMEA3878208) | bioreactor metagenome | biome: Moose rumen | place: Sweden | collected 2011-10 | study: EMG produced TPA metagenomics assembly of the PRJEB12797 data set... | reverse complement strand
TCGGTTAAGTTCATTTCAGGATTATTAGTATTAATAATAATTGTTCAAGTATTAAAATAACTAATATCCGTAAAGGACTTATCGACTTATCGCCTTATAGACTTATCGACTTATATCTAGGTCGGAAAGTCAGAAAGTCGGTTAAGTTCATTTCAGGATTATTAGTATTAATAATAATTGTTCAAGTATTAAAATAACTAATATCCGTAAAGGACTTATCGCCTTATAGACTTATCGACCCATCGACTTACAAATAATATATCTGTAAAGAACTTACCGCCTTATAGACTTAACCGACTTATCCGACTTTAAATAACCTCATACAATCGTATTAGAAATATGTATTCAGACTATATAAAAAGTCGATTTTATTTAACCCGAAATCTGTAATAATAAGAATGTCATCACTTATTTTTAGGAAGAGATATGAATAATTTACACGAAGAATGTTTGCTCAGATATTTAAAATATCCTGATGAATTATCTTATAATACTGAAATTTTAAAATTACACAATAAAATTTTTGAACAGAAGTTTGTAATAAAAAATATCCTTGCCAATTTTTCCGTGCTTAACTATACTAATAATGTAGAATAACGGGAATAAGGTTATGTTAAAAAAATTTTTATACACTATCTGGCTGCTGGTTTTGGTTGCATTTATTTTCTTAGGTATAAAAGACGGCAATTACAACGCTTTTATACAGTCTATGGAAAACAGAAGTTTTGACATAAGACAGAGTGCAATAGCATTTTCGGGGCTAAAAAAGGTTAATAAAGACATTGTTATTATAGCAATAGATGATGCAAGTTATGAGTATATTTTAGATACTTACGGAGAATGGCCTCTAAGGCGTGATATTTATGCAAAACTGACCGATTATATAGAAAAACAATCTCCAAAAGCAATTGCGTTTGATTTGATGTTTGTAAAATCCATGAAAAGTTCAAACAATGCTGATGAAGCTTTGGTAAATATTTTCAAAAAATATAACAATGTTTATACGGCATTAAATCTTGATAATCAGGAAGAAGATTTGCGTATCGCACATGCACTTCCAAAATCACTTGCAGTAAATATTGAAAACAAATCAAAGCATGTTGATACGCAATATTATGAATACACTAACTGCAGAAAAATTTTAGACGGTATTCTTAATTCAACTCCAAATATCGGTATGATAAACGTTGTCAGGGGGAATGACGGAGTTTTAAGACAAATGCCGTTATTTTTAAAATATGAAAATAACTATTATCCGCAATTAGGGTTAAAAGTTGCACTTGATTATCTTGGGTTAAAAGATAAAAAAGATTTTGTTATCAATAAAAAAGGACAACTGATTTTAGGAGAGAAAAAAATACCTGTTGATAAAGACGGTTCAGTTATTCTTAACTGGTACGGAGCAGCAGAATCTTATGAAAATATCCCGTTATACAAAATATTAAAATCAATGGAGTCGGGAAATAAATACAATTTTGATTTTAAAGATAAAATAGTCTATTTAGGTGCAACAGCATCAAGCCTTTTTGATATAAAAACGGTACCTGTTGATAAAGTTTATCCGGGGGTAGAGGTTCAGGCAACTTATGTTAATAATATTATTGACGGAAATCTCATCAAAAAACTCCCTTTATCACTAAACATTCTTATTACGGTACTTTTGGTCGGAATTATCGTAGCAGTGGTATTATTGCTTGATTCAATGTCTGCAATTGTAGGGTGTTTATTGAGTGTATATTTTGCATACATTGTTTTGGGATATTACTTAATGATAAAAAATAACATCTGGCTTGAGATTGTTTCACCTGTTGTATGGACTGTTGTTGCATTTATTTTGACTGTAATAGTAAAATATTTAATCAAATCAAAAGATTTTGACAAACAATACAAGCTTGCAACAACAGACGGTTTAACAGAATTGTATAATCACAGATATTTTCAGGAGCAGATGCAGATGTTCTGCGCAAACTCAGCACGTTATAATACGGTATTTTCACTGATAATTCTTGATATTGATTTCTTCAAAAAATTTAATGACAATTTCGGACATCAGTCAGGAGATGCAGTTTTGAGACAGGTAGCGCAATCTCTTAAAAAGAATGTTCGAGCAACAGATGTTGTATGCCGTTACGGCGGGGAGGAAATGAGTATTATTTTACCTAATACAAATGAAGAAGAAGCAACAAGTATTGCTCAAAAATTATGTAATATTATTTCTTCCCAAAAATTCAAGCTCAGCAACAATCGTGAAAGTAATGTCACAATAAGCCTCGGGGTTTCAACTTATGGTGAAACTGACGGCAAAGAACCCGCAAAAATTATTGAAGCTGCGGATAAAAGATTATATAATGCCAAAAACAACGGCAGAAACAGGGTTAATTAATCTGGTATGAACACAAATTTTATCGAAAAAAAAATAAACTTAAAAGATATTCCGAAAGATAGTCCGTATAATACTTTTTTGTTGTCAAGCAACGAAAAAGCGACAGATGAAATTTGTGATTTTCTTCAGAACAACAAAAAATTAATGCTTATAAACGGATTTCAGGGTTGCGGGAAAACTGAATTTCTTAATTTTATCTGTTCAAATCTAAAACCTGACACCCTGCTTATAAAGTACATGTGTCTTGAAACAACGGTTCTTGATGACATGCTTTTATCGTTTTTTGAAACTTTCAGAAATTATGCCATAAAAGGAACGATAACGCCGCCAAGAGCAAAAGTTGAAAATTTTACCCAAAAAATTAACACATATTTTAATTCGATAAAAAATCCGATTGTTATAGTTTTACAATCATTTCAGGCTATTTTAAAAGAAAATAAAAAAGACGTTTTGAGTTTTATAGAACACATTGAAAAATTTGAAAACGTAAAAGTCATTATATCTTCAAGGAATTTTGACAGCAGGGATTTTGAACATACGGATTTTGACCAAACGACAATTCGTGCGTTTACAAAAGATAATTATGAAAAAATGCTTCGTGCAAATGACATAAAAAACATCGGGCCTTTGTCCAATGAACTGTATAAACAAACAAGAGGGTATTATAATTATATTCTGTTATCCATAAATATTATGCGTTTAAGACAATTCAGCCTTGGTAAATTTTTGGAAGTTTTTTCCAAAAGCATGATGCCGTTTTCGGAATTTATTTTAAAAGAAACTCTTTTGCTTGTAGATCCTGTAAGCTTACATCTTTTCAGACTGCTTGCACTGATGAGAATACCTATACATATAAATCTTTTAAAATCACTGCACATGTTTGACCCTGAAAGATTACACTTTTTTATAGAAAATACTCTTTTGTCACTTGACGGTGAAAGTGTATATTTAAAAGATTATTACAGAGAAATTATAGAACACCAGATTCAGGATAATGTCATGCTCAAACTTCACAAAGCATGCGTTGATTTATATGAAACACAACTGCCGCTCAAACCTTTAGAAAGAGATTTACGGCTTTCACGTCAAACAATGAGAAATGAAATAGAATACCATTCTCTGTTTCTGCCTAAAAAACCGCAGATTGTTATTGCTCAGCCTGCAATCTTACCGAAAACCCAAGAAGAACAACCAAAAATTCTGCAGCATGAAAAAGAAGAAACCAAAGAAGAAAAAATTGAAAAAATCAACTTCATTTTTGATGATGAAAACATACTTAATAATATTGCAGATTCAATTACGGAATTTATATCGGAAAAAGAGGAGAAAAACGAACTTGCACTAAACAGTATAAAAATGAGCCTGACAGAAATTCTCAATACCGCAAAACAGGAAGAAAGCAAATATAACTACAAAAATGCTGTCATGCTCTACCAGAGTGCTTTAAATAAAAAAGATGATGACAATTTTGACAAATTTCTGCCGACAATTTATCTCAAACTTGCAAAAGTTTATAAGCAGCTTTCCGATTGGTACAATGCGCTTGAATATTTTACAAAGCTTCAAGATTATTACATAAACGTCAATGAAGAAGAAAAAGCCTGTGAAACAAAACTCGAAATCGCAAATATTTACTTTGCAATATATAAACAGGAAAATGCAAAATATATTCTCAATGAGCTTTCTCAAAAAGAAAATATTTCAAATAATCTGAAAATTAAGACAAATCTTATGCTTGCAAAAATTACAACCGATTTGAATGATGAATTTTCATACTATAAAAAATCGGTAAAACTCATAGACACTTATACCGACAAATCGGTACTTGCAGAGCTTTATTACAGAATAGCAGGCGTTTTTGACGAAAAAGACGAAACAAAACATGCCGCATACTATTACAAAAAATGCGCTGATATAAAACAGAACAACAACTATCTTTCAAGGTCAATGGCAAATCTTGCAGAACTTTATGACGAAATCGGGAATTTTAAAAATGCAGTAAAATATTATGAAGAAAGCATTTCAATAGATAAAGAAAATAAAAATTACAACGGACTATATTCCAGTACAAGACATTTGTCTGAAATATACAGCTCAAAAGACAGCGAAAAATCACTTGAATATCTTAAAACCGCACTTAATTATGCAAAAGAACTGAATGAACCTTATTATATGACTGATACCACCTCTGAAATAGGCAATTTTTACCTTTTGAGAAATGATTTTGATAACGCTTATAAATATTTCCTTGAATGCTGTAATATAGCAAAAACATCTTTTTCAAAAGAAAATACCGAGATATTTACCTCAAAACTAGAGTACTTGAAAAAAATAACAGGGGAAACAGAATTTGAAAAATTACGAGAGAAATATGGAAACTAAAATTTTTGAAAAATACATTGAATATTTTCTTGAAGAAAATCAAAAAGTAAACCTGATTTCAAAAAATGACGAAAAATTTATAAAAGAAAAACATATTTATGATTCTTTATCACTCGGATTGTTTTTTGATAAATATAAAAAACCGAAAACTCTGCTGGATATAGGAACAGGCGGAGGGTTTCCTTCAGTTCCGATATCAATAAAATACCCTGAGATAACCGTAACAGCAGTAGACAGTATTGCAAAAAAAATTAGGGCAGTCACTAATCTGAAAAATAAACTTGAATTAAACAATCTTATTCCTATATGCCAAAGAGCAGAAAATCTCAATGAGCAATTTGATACCGTAACATCCCGAGCAGTAGCGTCATTAGACAAAATTTGCCAATACGCACTCCCAAAAGTTAAAAAAGGCGGATATTTTGTTGCTTTTAAATCCCGTAAAATCAATGACGAAATTGACTCCTCGCAACAAGTTTTGAAAAAATATAATTCCAAAATAATTGATATAATAAGTTACGAACTCCCGACAGAAGAAAAACTTGAAAGATATCTCATAGTCATTCAAAAATCCTGATTGTAAAATATATGTAATAAATTTGCCTGACGAAATCTAAAAAGCTAGAATTGTAAGGGAAATAAACAAAAGGGATAATATTTGATGCCGAAGTTAGCACAAGATTATTATAAATATGACAGATATTCTCAAGGCTATTCTTATCAACAACAGCCAACCGTTTACACATACCCGCTAAGAGAACAAAAGCGCATGCCGCAAAAGGTAAGAAGAAAAAGAAATCCTTTGAGAATGTTTATTTCATGCCTTATTGTAGTTTTAGTTTGTATGACATTTATGCCGTATTCATACAATATTATCCATAAATCAATTTTTAATCCGACACCTTATAAAAATCTTGTAACAGATCTACATGAACTTGTTTATCCGTCATCAGATTATTTGGCAAATAATCTCTTTTTGGGAGAAAATTCATTCCACTATGAAGCAGACCCTAAACATGCGCAAATGCTCACTCTTAAAGAAAACGTAAATATGCCGTCTTTAGAATCGGAAATTCTTAATCTGATGGAGCAATACCCTGATGTTAAGCCGTCTGTTTATGTATGGGATTACGAAACAGGGAATTACACAGACATAAACGCATCGGCGATTTTCCCTGCGGCAAGCATAATAAAAATTCCAGTTTTGATAGACTTATTCAAATCAATAGAAATCGGGGCAATAGATTTGAATGAAAAAATGCCTCTTACAGAATATTACAGAACAGAAGGCTCAGGCGATTTGCAATTTATGGCACAAAACTCTATGTGGACAATAGACACTCTTGCACGAATCATGATTACAAATTCCGACAATTCCGCAACAAATATGCTTATATCAAAACTTGGCGGAATGACAGAAGTTAATCAATCTATAAGAGATTGGGGAATTAAAAACACAGAAATACATACCTGGCTGCCTGATTTGGGAGGGAGTAATTATTCAACAACAAAAGAAATGGCAAGAATGCTCTACAATATAGATTCAAATGAAAAATTCCTTACAGAAGCATCAAGACAAAAAATATTTGAATATATGGGACACGTTCACAATGACAGGTTGATACAGGCAGGACTCGGAAAAGGCTCAATATTCTATCATAAAACAGGTGATATAGGTACAATGCTCGGAGATGCAGGAATTGTTGTTACCCCAAAAGGAAACAAATATATTATTGCTATTTTTGCAAAACGTCCGCACAATTCTGTTCATGGCAAAGAATTTATCGTAAAAGCATCAGAAATTATTTATAACTACATGGTCAGATAAGAAAATATTTAATATATAATAAGAATATGACGGATATCAAAAGAATACTTGCAATAAATTTTGGCGGAATAGGGGATGAAATATTTTTCCTGCCCACTTTGATATCTTTAAAAAAAGAATTTCCCAAGTCGCATATTACCCTTGCACTGGAGCCAAGAAGCAAAGGGGTTACTTCTTTGACGGATGTAATTGATGACACATTTTTAATTGATGTTAAAAATAAAAATAAGTATTTTGAATTACTCAAACTTATTATAAAAGCCCGTCAGGGGAATTTTGACCTTGTTGTATCTTCAGGCGGGAATAAACTTATCAGTATTCTTTTGTTTTTGACAGGTATAAAAATCCGCTGCGGCTATAATACGGGGAAATTAAGTAAAATTCTTCTGACCCATCCTCAAAAACTTAATAAAAACCAGTATGCTTGCGCAATGTATCATGATTTAATCAGAAATATAACCTCTCATAATACACTGCTTCCTGAAATTAATATTCAAAAGCGTGCAGTTGTTTCAAATTCGGTTCTTATTCATCCCGGGGTAAGCAAGCTGAGCATAAAAAAGAATTGCATAAAAACAATCACCCCGCAAACTTGGGCGGGAGTAATTGATATACTTGTTGCAGAGGGCAAAAAGGTTATATTGACGGGCGGGCCTGATGATGAAGATTGTATAAAACAAATTCTTGAAAATGTCCGCACCCAAAATTTTGAAAATCTTTACGGCACTACAAAAAATTTAAAAGATTTGGCAGAAATGATTTCATCTGCGGAAAAATTTTTGTGTTCTGATTCTGCGCCATTGCACATTGGGGTAGCTTTGGGGGTAAAAACCTATGTAATCTTCGGACCAACGGATGACAACGCTCTTACCCCGCAATCAGATAATATTATAAGAATAAAATCTGATGATTCATGCCCGTTGAAACCATGCCTTTGGACTAAAAGACAAACAACCTGCCAAAATCTTGACTGCCTCAAAATACCTGCATCAAAAATAGCAGAAGTTGTTTTAAAAAATTAGATAATTATGTTAATAGGTAAGTCAAGTTTAAACCAACATTAATCGGGGATATAATCAATTAAATCACTTACTTTACAGTTGAAGTATTTACAAAGTTTGTTTAATGTATTAATGTTTATATTTACATTTTTTGAATTTCTTAATTTCGATATAGTAGAACTACCCAATCCTGTTGCTTTCACTATCGCATCAGAAGTTGTGCGATGTTGCCATATCAAATCATCTAACTTAAATACTATCATAACGGTATTATAATTTATTTATGACTTGATTGACATAATATATCGCTTATGATATTATTGATATCGTAAGTGATAACATAAGTTCATAAATATAAATAAATTCAAAGATTATGCCAGATATAATATCAGAAACAGTAATAAAAAATATAAGACAAACCGAAGGGAAACGTTATAGTCTGCCGAATGTAAAACTGTCTGATATTGAGATAGAAGTCCTCAAAGGTCTTGCCCAAGGCAGAAGCATTAAAGAAATTACTTTTGGTCTAAAGTTATTTAATAAACATTATACATTTTATTCAGTCTCGAAAATAATACTAGAAAAACTGGAAGCTTTTACATTACCTCATGCAATTTATAAAGCTTTGCAAATGAAATTATTTGATTTGTAAAATTAAATCATTCATATAATTAAGGGATAATAATTTTTTGAGTACGGATTATAATTGATAATAATTATAATCGGAGAAATAAACCATGACATACGAAGAATTAATGGAAAAAGCAATTGAAGCTTCAAAAAACTCCTACTCCCCATATTCAAACTTTGCTGTCGGAAGTTGTGTAATGACAGATGACGGAAGCATTTACACAGGATGCAATTTTGAAAATTCAAGCTACGGGATGACAATATGTGCAGAACGAAACGCAATCGGTTCAGCCGTTGCAGACGGTAAAAGAAAAATCAAAGCTGTTGCAATTTATTCTCCTAACCAAAATAACTGTGCACCATGCGGAGCATGCAGACAGGTTATGCACGAATTTTGCGACAACGACGAAGATGTAACCATTATTCTGAAAAATAATGACGAACTTAAAATATTCACTCTTGCACAACTCCTGCCCGAAAGTTTCAGCATATAAAAAATAAAAGATATGTATATTTTTGAACTTATAACAAATTTTATAAAAGGTAAAAAATACAAAAAACTCAACCCTACTGATTTTACACCTCGTGACGGTGAAGATTTAATAGAAAATTCTCAGGATTGCGAACATTTTTTCATGCCTTTAGACAGCTCAAACGAATATTTCGGGTGCAAATATTGCGGAATTGTAGTAGAGGCTGACAAACTCAATAACAGTAAATTCAAGCTTGAAAAATCTTAAAAAATATGATATTATGAACGGGTTATATAACTGTTTGATACCTTAAATATCAAACATAATGAGAAATATACGAGGTTTACAACTATGTGCAAAAAGAATGATACTTTTATGTTTTCGATGGGAATTATTGCCGGAGTAATCGGCGGTATCATCGGAGGTGTTTTATTTGCTCCAAAATCAGGTGAAGAATCAAGAAAAGAGCTTAAAGAAACCGCTTGCGATTTTTATGAAAAACATGCTCCGCAAATCGTTGATGCCAAAAAACAGGCTTTAGAATCCGTTGATTTAATGAAATACAAACTTGAAAGACAGTTCAGAAAACTGAACAATGCACTAAAGTCAAAAAAAATGCTTAAAGCAAAAGAACTGGAAGATATTGAAAGCTCATCAGATAACGACAGTGAATTTGACTACTAAAGAAAGGTAATTGTTATGAGTATTGAAATTTCTGAAGCTGTACTCAACGGCGGCTTAACTTTTTTGGCAGTTTCGACAGGAATTATTGTTATTGTTGTAGGAATTTATCTTGCAAAATTTGTATCAAATTTGTCAAAATTAACCAAAAATCTTAATAACACAACAGATATCGTAAATGCAGAATTAAAGCCTACATTAGATGAACTTAATGCGGCACTTAAATCATTTAACAGTATTGTCAAAAATACCAACGAAGGTGTAGGCAACGTCAAACTCGGACTTGAAAATGTTTTGACAAAAACAAAGCTTTTATCGGGTAATGTTTTGAGCGGCTTTTTAAAGGGTTTTCTTGCCGTATATACCCTTTTGGGCAAGAAAAAATAAATATTTAAGGTAATAAAAAATAAAACACAGTGATTTACAATTTATAAGTGAAACAGTAAAGGAGAAAAATATGTCAGCAGGAAAATTTATAGGCGGATTTATTGTCGGAGGAGTTATAGGTGCAGTTGCAGGTATTTTACTTGCACCGAAATCAGGTGAAGAAACAAGAGATGATATAGCTTCAAGCGCAAAAGATATGCTTAAAAAAGCAGACGAAACCGCAAAACAAATTCAGTCAAAAGCAGACGATGCGCTTGGCGAACTACAAAAAAAAGGTGATGAAATAAAAAACAAATTACAGGATTTAATCAACAAACAAAAAGATGACAAGGCAGACAATCCTGCATAAGATTTAAAAAATACGATAACGGCGGGCATAATTATCCCGCCGTTGTTATATAATAAATACAAAAGAAAACACAACCACGGAGAGCAATTATGGATATTGAAGATTTGAGAAAAGAGAATGAGTTGGTAGATTTATTCTGCTCTTTAGCAGAAATTCCGTCACCTTCAAGACAGGAAGAAAAAGTACTGGATTGGATTTGTAATTATTGCAGGGAAAATGATTTACAGTGTGAACAGGATGATTATAAAAACATTTATATAACAATACCCGCAACAGACAAAACAAAAGAACCTATATTACTGTCATCTCACGTTGATGTAATCGGGGATGATTCTCCTGTTATTCCTTACCTTGACGGAGATTTGATAAAAGCTCAGGGCAGAACTTTGGGTGCTGATGATAAAGCAGGGGTAGCAAATGCGCTGTATTTTGCAAAATATTTGAACAAAAGAACGGATTTATCTCACGGAGGATTAGAAATTCATTTTACAAGAGATGAAGAAGATTCTATGAGCGGAATTAAAAACACTGATTTTAATAAAATACATTCAAAATATGTACTTGTTTTAGACAGTGACGCATTAGGACAATGTCTTGTTGCAGGTGCGAGTTATGTTATGGTCGATTTAAAACTCAATGCCCCAAAGGGCGGACATTCGGGTAACGATATAGGCGACCCGACAAGAGCAAATGCCACAAAACTTATTGCTGATTTAGTTTCTAAACTTCCGCAGGGTGTTTTTTATACCGAAAACGGACAGGTAATAACCTCCTGCAATATAGGCGGAATTGAATCGGGAGATGTTACCGTAACAAATGTTATCAACACAGATGCACACGCAACATATTCAATTAGAAGTTCTAACAAACAAAAAGAAGATGAACTTATTGATAAAATGCAAAATATTGTTGATGAATTTAACAAAGAACATGACGGTATTGCACATGCAGATATCACTTTCACCGTAAAAATGCCTATGTTTGAAAAAAATGATGATGAATATATGCCGATTTTATTTGAAACAGTAGCAAGAAAAATCGGTGTAGAACCTGAAATTTCATCATTCCATGCCGGAGCGGAAACTCACATATACGCAAACAAAACAAATGCAAACGGTGAAAGATTTTCCCCATATCTTTTGGGACTTGCAACCGTTTGTAATATGCACTCGGCAAGGGAATACGTTGATTACAAAACAATGATTAAAGGTCAGGAGCTTCTGAAAGAACTGTTTGAGGCACATAATAAGTAATCTTGAAAATTTGATAAAATAGGTTATACTTATTATAGAGGTGAAATATGAAATTTGATGTTGTTTTACACAAAGAAGAAAATGGCTATTGGGCAGAAGTTCCGGCATTAAAAGGCTGCTTTACTCAAGGAGAAACCATAGAAGAAATCCAAGAAAACATCAAAGAAGCAATAAATGCGTGGTTTTCTGTTGATATACCCGATAACGGAGATGAAGTAATTTCTATTGCATTATGAAAAATATTACAGGCAAAAAACTATGTAAAATATTATAGGATAATGGTTGGACTCTAATTCGTATTTCAGGTTCTCATCATGTTTTTTCAAAGGAAGGAGAAGAAGCACGGATTGTTGTGCCTGTCCATGGCAATAAAGAGATTAAAACAGGTTTATTAAAAGCCATTTTAAAAACCGCAGGTTTATTATCGCTTTTCTTTACTTTAATATCATAAATATGTATAAACTAAATCTCGGCAGAAATTGCCTTAAAGTAATTATAAGAACATACGGAATAAAAGAAATTTTTATTCCGTATTATTCATGCAAAACCTTATATCAGGCAGCAAGAGAAGAAAACTGCAGAGTAAAATTTTACCATATCGACCAAAAATTTATGCCGACATGTGAATTTGCAGACAATGATTTTGTTTTGTATATAAATTATTTCGGTTTATTTGAAAATAACTGTAAAATACTTTCCCAAAAGTACAAAAATCTCATAACCGACAATACTCAAGGTTTTTATTCCAAACAATACGGAATTGGGAGTTTTAATTCCCTGAGAAAATTCTTTCCCGTACAAAACGGGGCTTATCTTTGGATGAAAAAAGATATAAGCGAAAAATTTGAACAGGACAATATCAACCTGCCTGTTGTCAAAATATCAGACAATTATGAACAGTTTAGGGAAAATGAATTACGGTTAAATAACGAACCGATAAAAATTATTTCCCCAAAAGTTCAGCAGCAAATGGAAAACATTGATTTTGAGCAAGACAAAAATCTCAGAATATCGTCTTTTAAAAAATACTCTGAGATGTTTGATAAATATAATCTTATAAAATTTCCTGATATGAAAAATTCAGTACCATATTGTTATCCGCTTTGTACTGACAACAAAGCTGTATTAAAAGAATTAGAACAATCGGATAAAGTTATATTACGTTTGTGGAATGATATTCCTGCAGAATTTTATGAACATAAATTTTTGAATAATGTCGCTGCTTTACCATTAACAGATTGAAGTCCTAGGTTAGAAGTAAATGTAGGTTGGCTTTACTAAGAAGAGCGCGAAGTCGATAGGTCGGCATAGTCGAAAAGTCGGATAAATTCTTTTCAGAATTAAGAATATTGACAATCGTTCGACTTTAAAAAATAATTAATCCTTGTAAAGAACTTATCGCCCTATCGCCATATAGTCTTATCGACTTTATTATTTCACCGTAAAGAACTTATCGCCCTATTGCCATATAGCCCTATCGACTTTTTAAAACAAGTACGGTTCATTTAATATTGTAGACATTATTGCCGCATCTTCAATATCACGATTTATTTGTGCATACGGATCATTGTACGGATCATAAAATCTGTTAGGATTTAACGGATCATAAGGATCAGTGTTTAACGGATTATATGGATCGTTTTTCAACGGATTATAATCCTCTATCGGTGGAGGTTCAAATTTGAAAGGTTCTTCTTTCGGAAGTACAGGATTGCTGTGTTTAGTAGTAACGCCTGTTAAATGATTATAAGTTTCGACATTTTGCGACTCGATTTTTCCTGCATAATCTCTTTTTGTGACAATTTTTTGAGTTTCGACAGGAGTAGAATAATTCTCAAATTTCTCTATTTTTGTTATTGAATCACCTAAAAATTCATCTCTGTTAAATACTTTCATTTTACCATTATTCGGATTTATAGAAGTCCAATGTGAAACTTTATCTTCAGCATTGAATAATAGTCTTTTTTGTACCCCTTTTCTTGTGGTATAAGTTATTGTGCGTTCTGCTTCATTAACTAACGGCTTTAAACCTTTTTTTAATAAATTTTGACCCACTTTTTCAAATGATGAACCAAATAATTTGAATGCCGTTGAATAAATACCCATTTCTATTTTCTCCTTTTTAATTATCCCCAAAATTTTATATTAAATTGTAGGTTGGCTTTACTAAGCCAACATTTATTCTTTTAAATTATTAAGCTAAGAAGCTTTTATCGCTTACATATTTGCTTTTTACTCTTTCATCAAGTTCGGTTTTTGTAATTTTACCGTCGTGATTTGCGTCTAAACCTTTATTTGCAGAATAGTAATTTTCACCTGACTGAGTTAAAACTTCTCTTTTTGCTCTTGCAGGTAAGAATACCAATGCGTATAACTGACCGCCTGAAAGTCTTTCATTTTCGCCAAATCCGAACATTTTCTTATTCTTAACCATGAATTTTTCTACATAATCAAGCTGGTCAATTGGACTCATATCTCTGAGAGCATTTGTTGTAGTTCCCAAAGCTTCTGCTGTTTTAGGCATAAATTGAATCAAACCTGAAGCTCCGCCGTTTTTGTTCTGAGCTTTTGCATTGATACCTGATTCTGAATTCATTACGCCCAATAAATCTTTATAATCACAATTGATTTTCTTTGCAATTTCTTTTACTTTTGCCAAAAATTCAGGACCATATTCATTATTATTTTTAGAAAGAGTCATTTCTTTAACAGGTTTAGCCGGTCTTGTATTTTCAGTTTCGTTTTCAGTTTCTTCTTCCTGAGTTTGTGTATTTTGAGCAGGTGTTGAAACTGTATTATTATTCAAAGTTGCGAACGGGTTATTGTAATTAACCTGTGGCAATGATGGTGTTAATGACGGAACAAATGATGGTGAGAATGTCGGTGCAAAACTCGGGAATTGCGGCATAGTCGGTGCCGGAACATATCCCGGAGTCTGATAGCTGAACAACGGCATCATCATATACGGATTAACCATTACGGGCATTGCAGGATAAGCAAAAATAGGAGCAGCAAAACAAGGTCTGCAACCTGTAAAGCCTGCTGCAAATCCTGCTAAAAACGGATTGCAACCAATATTCATGCTTTGTCTTACTGTAACTTGAAACATATCCCGTAATATCCCCTTATGTATATATAAAGTATCTATTTTGTATAAAATTGCATGAAATTATGGGTTTTGTTAAGATTTATTAACATCTGAAATTGTTTAATATACATGTTTATAATATATTTATCAGTAGTTGTAGAGTATAGGAATAAAGAATGTTTAACGAAACAAAAACTCACGAAATTACCGTAGACGTAGTTATCTTAACAATTAAGAATAATGCGCTTCAGGTATTACTTGTAAAACGTACAAATGAGCCGTTCAAGGATAAATGGGCAATCCCCGGAGGATATGTAAGATTGTCAGAAAATCTTGATGATGCGGCTTTGAGAGTTTTGAAAGAAAAAACTGCAGTTGATAATATTTATCTTGAACAGTTATACACTTTCGGCGATCCTTTAAGACACCCGAATGCCAGAGTTATTACCTGTGCTTATTTTGCACTTGTCAGAGCAGAAGATATAAAAATAGTTTCATCTTCAGATTTGGGTTGGCATAAGGTTATGAATTTACCGCCTTTGGCTTTTGACCACAAAGAAATTATTCTTTATTCACTGAAAAGAACAAGGGAAAGACTGGAAATATGCCCTGTTGCTTATCAGCTTTTACCTGAAAAATTTACACTTACCGAAATGCAGAAAGCTTATGAGCTTATAATGCAGAAAAAACTTGATAAAAGAAATTTCAGAAAAAAAGCGCTTTCAACAGACGGTCTTTTGGAACTTGAAGAATATACAAAATCTTCTTCAAAAAGACCTGCCAGATTATACACATTTGAAAAAATCGAACTGAACTCTAAAAGAGCGCATTTTATTAAAAAAGGAGAAAAAAAATAAATGGCAAATACATTATGGATAATATCAACTGTTGCAGCAGTATTTTTGGTAATATTGATATTAATGCACTCCCCTAAAGGTGACGGTATTGGCGGAATAGGCGGAGCTTCTCATATTTTTGCATCCCAAAAAAGTGCAGAAAAAGGATTGAACAAAATTACGGCTATTTTTTGTGCAATATTTATTATTTGTTCATTCTTAATCGGATACAATATTATTAAGTAGTAAGAAAATAAAAGGTAAAAAGTTCTAAAGTTGGGCAAATTTGCCCAACATTTTTAATAAAATTATGGCAAAAACTAAGTCAAAATGGGTATGTCAAAATTGCGGATACGAAACTGCGGGATATTTGGGTAAATGTCCTGAGTGCGGAGCTTGGGGAACTTTAGTTGAAGAAGTTGAAGTTAAAAATATAAACAGTGAAATCCAACCTGCGACAGACAATTTAAAGCCTGCTCTTATTTCTGATATCCAAATCGGAAAAGAAATACGCATTAGTACAAATATTTCGGAATTTGACAGAATATTGGGCGGAGGGCTTGTTCAGGGTTCAATTGTTTTAATTGCAGGCGACCCCGGAATAGGAAAATCAACTATACTTCTTCAGACAAGCGGAGAACTTGCAAAACAGGGGCAAAAAATTCTTTATGTTTCGGCAGAAGAATCTCTGGGACAGGTAAAATTGCGTGCAAACCGACTTGGAGTAGAAAGTGATAATTTATATATTTACCCCCAGACAAATCTTGAAAATATAAAAAAACAAATTGATGACATGCAGCCAAACACTGTTATAATAGACAGTATTCAGGCTATTTATTCTCAAAGTATTACAAGTTCATCAGGCAGTGTTTCTCAAATCAGAGAATGCTGCAATATTCTGATGCAGATTGCCAAAATAAAAAATATAACAATGCTTATTATCGGTCATGTTACAAAAGACGGAAATATTGCAGGTCCTAAAATTCTTGAACACATGGTGGATACCGTTATTTCATTTGAAGGTGATAAATACAAATCATACAGAATGTTGCGTTCAATGAAAAACCGTTTTGGCAACACTTCGGAAGTCGGAATTTTTGAAATGGGTGCAGACGGATTGAAAGAAGTTGTTAATCCTAATCAGCTTTTTTTGAATGAACGTTCACAGGAAAACATCCCCGGAACTGCAATTGTCGTAACAAATGAAGGTACCCGCCCGCTTTTGGTTGAAATACAGGCACTTGTCGGGGCAACACCTTATCCGTCACCACGCAGAGTAGCAAACGGCGTCGATTTTGGCAGATTACTTCAAATCCTTGCGGTTCTTGAAAAAAGGGTAGGTTTAAATCTTTCAAAACAGGATGTGTATGTAAATGTAATGGGCGGAATTGATATAAATGAACCAAGTGCAGATTTAGGGATTGCACTTGCAATAGCAACATGTGCAAGAGATGTTGTAGTTGATACCCAAACGGTTATAATTGGTGAAATCGGATTATCAGGAGAAATTCATCCTGTAAATAATCTTGAAAAGAGGCTAAATGAAGCTGCTATGAACGGATTTAAAAAAGCAATTATACCTTATGCCAACAAAGATATTACAAATCCTAAAATACAAACCATCCCCGTCAAAAAACTAATCGAAGCCATCAGTGCATGCATAAATCCTGTATAAATTTTGTATTAACCATAAGTCGAGATATACCCGACTTATGATTAAAACCACATTTTATAACTTTAATATTTTGGTCTGCTGCGGTAATATCCTTTTACCTCAGTACCGTCAGAACGTGTATATGAATTTACATAAATCAAATTCCCTGTCTGTACTTGTTGTTGTGCTTGAGCTTCAGGCATAACTTTACCTGCTGCCACTTGTTGATCTATGAAGTTCTCTAATCTTGAATATTCTTCTGAAGACATTTGCCCGATTTCTTCATTTGTGAATACCCTATTAGTATCTATATCTTTAAAGTCTATATCCATATTGACTTGTCCTTCCAAACGACTTGGTTTATATTCAACGGCATCTTCTAAATCTCCCATTGTCTCTATAAAGTGGTGTTCGAGGGGCTTTGTGCCTCCTAAATAATCTCCTTCAGGGCTTTTTGTTATATATTCACTATCTTTACTACCATAACCAATAACATAAGTTTTACCAAGCTGATTTCTTAAATTGAGATTAAACGTACTGTCATCAACATTCCCATAGTTTCTTATATTTTCTAAGTTATCCCTCACATTTCCTTGTAAAATATCTCTCACGCCATAAGCATTAAATGTAACTGTTTCGTGTCCGGTCTTATTTGACATCAACTGTGCTAAACTACCGCCCAATGAGTGACCTGTAAAAATAATTTCCTGATCAGGAAAATCTTTTTTAACTTTTTCATAAAATTTTTGAGCATCAACATATTGATTTGGTATTTTTTTCATACCCATATTAATATCGTTCTGCCAATCCTTTTTGTCTTCTTTTTCAGTTCCACGCATAGCAATTACGACTTTTCCATCTTTGTAAAAAGCTTCGCCATGGAATCCGCTCTTTTTATCATATTCTGAAATTTTAATCCAATCTCTTGGAATTGATTTTTCATTTCCTTTGTAAACACCCATAGAAAGTGCTTTTAATTCATTATCAAAGTTTATTGTTTCTGTTTTTGGCATAATTTTCTCCTTTTATTTTGTTGTATAATAACATTATGTTTTTAGATAAATTTAGAAATCGATATAGTTTTAATTTCTTATCTATATGTGGATGGATGATATTTCTGCTGTTATGTGCTTTTTTAATTCCTATTATTTCTGCGATGTTTTCACCTTATAGTGGATTCCCTGGTATAGCATTTGCTTTTCTTTTCCTGTTAATTTTAGCTCTAAATATAATTTTTTATTTGTTAACTTTCTTTATTTATGTTTTTGAGATTATCAGTTGGAAAAGAATAACTAATGAAAAATTTTTGAATAACAAGTATACTAAGATTTTCCAAACTTTAGGAATTATTTTTGCATTTTTACCGATAACTATACTTGCAATTTTTTATACATACAGCTTTTTGCAAGATGGTATATTCACATGTTACTTTTTTAAGTTCTGAATCCAAAATTTCAGGCAAAATCGAATCAACAATAACGGCTCTTACATAATCAGGCAACGGTAAGCGTTGAGTTTTAGAACCTTTTACCAAAATATTTTTTAAATCTTTTGGAATACGAATGCTGAAAGTGAAATTAGTTTATCCTTTAATGATTTAGTATTAATATTTGAAATATGTACGAAAATCAAATAAACTCCCAATATTGAATTAAAACATCTTATCAAAGGATTGATAGATAAATGTATCGTATAACAATCAATTGCTATAAAAACTATGTATATTAATATCCAAATTTGTTTTGTGAATGTACTTAATATTAAATATGGAATCAATAAAGTATAAATTTTTTTCTTTATATTTTTAAACCAATTAAAATTATTACAATAAAGTAAAATAGAAGAAAATAGAAAAAATAGAGGCACCGTACTTGCCGCTATAATTCTGGAAATAATATACTCAATATTAGCTGCCAGGCAGGAATTCATTGTTTCAGGCAAAAAATTATATGTATGAACAAATACAACCAAAACTATTGCAATAAATTTTGCAATATAAATTGATTCAGAAATATTTTTTTTGATTATAAAATTATTCACCAATTTTAATTAAATCACACAATTGTATAATTCTCAATATATGAGAATTATACAATTAACAATTCTTAGATTTGGTATGTATAACTTTAATAATTTTTAGGAAAATTATTAGGAGGTTTTATTATGACCAAAGATGATAAAAACAAGAATATAGAAGCTATTGTAGTTGGTAAAAAGATAAAAGAATTAAGATTATTGAACGGCTTAACTCAAGAACAATTATCTGAAAAAATAGGAATTGACAATAAGAGATTATCAAGAATTGAGACAGGTATAACATTACCATCTCTAAAAATAGCAAAAGAACTTACTAAACTTTTTGATTTTAACCTTTATGAATTGATGGACAACCACGCAACCGAAAAAATTGAAATTCCTGATAATTACTTTATACAATCTTTGAATATTATAAAATCTGCAAAAACAAAAGAAGAAAAATTATGTTATCTTGAAGCACTTAAGCATACTCAAAAGTGTTTAAATATTATAAAAAGATAAATAAAATAGAACCAAATGTATATTCACTTACATAACAAAATATGTTATGTAACACTTCAGAAAAGCCTAACTTACAGATAATCTGTTTCTCTGCCTAACTATAATATGTACTTATTTATGATAACCAGCAAAAAAAAAGTCACAACTTTTTGCGACTTGAACAATAATCTTGGGAGGAGATTTTGGGATAGTTTGTACTTGCATGATATATCAACATGTCAAGTTTGTAACATTTCTAAATCAATATTGTAACAAATCTTTACACATACAAATATTCATGATATAATTCATTCTATGGAAAAAGACTTAAATATACTTATAATAAACGGTCCAAACCTTAATATGTTAGGAGTCAGAGAACCTGAACAATACGGTTCAAAATCTTACAAAGATATTGAGATGGAATTGCATGAGTATTCTTTTGAACTCGGTATAAATATTGAAATCTTCCAAAGCAACTTTGAAGGTGAAATTGTTGATAAAATCCAATATGCACTGGGAAATTTTGACGGTATTGTTATAAATGCTGGGGCTTATACTCATACAAGCGTTGCCATTCGTGATGCACTTTTGGCTGTAAAAATTCCAACCGTTGAGATACATATTTCAAATATATACAGACGTGAAGAATTTAGGCATGAATCAATGTTTGCTGATGTTTGTGTCGGACAAATATGCGGATTTAAAATAGACAGCTACAAACTCGGACTGCAAGGACTTGTAAACTTTTTAACAAGTGCAAACGACTAAAACTATGAAATTACAATAATTTCATCAATTTTTGCATCCGTGTTTTCGTGCGGCAATTTTTGCGTATATAATTCTTTCGGAATTATTGATATCGTTTTAAAATTTTTACCGCATTTATTTATAAACCTGTCATAATACCCTCCGCCATAACCAAGGCGATAATTATATTCATCACACATAAGTGCAGGTACTATAACCAAATCAATCATTTCGGCACAAACAGCACAAGTGCATGGTTCATACACCCCAAAGTTGGATTTTTTTAATTCATCCCCTTTTTTATAAGGACAAACATTAAGTTCTGAATCATTTACAATCGGTAAATAAAAGTTTTTGTCGTCATTAAGAATTTCTCTCAAATCAATTTCATATTTCAACGGATAAAAAAGCATAACATTTTGAGCATTCTGATAAAAAGTATGTTCTCTCAGAGCATAAACAGCTTTTGCCGAAAGAACTTCCGTTGGTAAATTTTTACGGATATTTTTTGCTTTTATTCTGAGTTCGTTTTTATCTGCCATATTTTTACTATATAATAAAAATATCATGACTGAATACAAACAAATGAAATTAATAAATCCAAACTGGGATCAGCACGGATATATACAGGTTTACACAGGCGACGGTAAAGGTAAAACAACCGCATCATTAGGACTTGCAATGAGAGCTTTGGGCAGAGATTGGAAAGTCCTTATTGTCATGTTCACAAAAGGTGGAAACGACTACGGGGAGTTAAATTCTTTCAGACAGTTATCCGAAAAAATTTCCGATAATTTAACAATTGTTCAGGCGGGTTTAGATAGGGTAATCTACAATAATAACAAAAATGACAAAGATTATAAAGCTATCAGAAAAGGTTGGAATCTTGTTAAAAAAGCCGTTAAAAATGATGAATATCAGCTCATAATTATGGATGAAGCAAATATTGCAATTGATATGGGTATTTTAGATGTGGATGAAGTTATAAAAGTACTAAAGAGCAAACCTGATGAAATGGAAATAGTACTTACAGGGCGAAATGCACATCCAAAAATTGTCGAAGTTGCACATCTTGTTTCAAAAATCGAGCCTGTTAAACACTATTGGGATACAGGAGTTGTCGCAAGAAAAGGAATTGAATTTTAACATATTTTCTGCATTATTTGAACAGAAATTGCACCAAACAGATAATCACGTTTTTTCACACATCTCAAACCATGCTTTTCAAATTCCTTAATCAATTCATCCGGTTCGGGGTAAGTATTTTTTGATTGAAGAAGATAATTATATTCTTCTTTGTTTTTATCAAGCTTTTTAACCATAAACGGCACTATTTTATCAAATATTTTACTTGCCAAATTGTGATAACCGAAATCTAAATGTAAAAACAGACCATCGGGTTTCAGAACTTTGCGTATTTGAGCAAGAGCAATTTCTCTTTGTTCGATATTTCTCAACCCAAAACCGATTGTCACATAATCAAATTCATCCTCTTTAAATGGCAAATTCACTGCATCAGCAAGTATAAAACTGCATTTCGGATTTTTTGATTTGGCAATTTTTAGCATATTTTTTGAATTGTCAAGCCCGATAGTTCTTGCTTTTGGCTGAATTTGAGAAATAATTTTCGTAAAATCACCGCTGCCGCAGCATATATCCAAAACCATTTTATAGGGCTTTATATTCAAAAGTTTTAAAGCATTTTTTTTAATTTGATAGTGCATTCCAAGAGAAATAAAATTATTCATTTTATCATAGTATGCAGAAATATTATCAAAAATTTGTTTTATTTTTTGCGGATTTTTGTCACATTCCATGCCTGCAATTATACATTAAATAACAATAATTTAAAAGTTAAATTCTGTTTTCACTCAAAACAGAAATCGAAAGTTTTAATGCTTCAGATGCAAAACGTTCTTTCATTTTCGTTCTTTCAATATCAGGATTGAGTCTGATTTCTTTTACGCTTGTAATCCCTTTATACAAAACCGCCGTATACATCAGCCCGACAGGTTTTTCAGGTGTTCCGCCCGTGGGGCCTGCAATCCCTGTTGTGCATATTGCAACATCGCAGCCTGTTTTTTCTTTTAACCCTTTAACCATAGCACATGCACATTCTTCACTGACTGCCCCTTTTGTATTAAGAATATCCCAACTGACCCCCAAAATCTCGTTCTTTGCTTCATTAGCATAAGTAACAAAATTCAATCTGACATAATCAGAACTGCCGGAAACATCCGTAAGCCTTGAACTGACAAGTCCGCCGGTGCAAGATTCCGCAGTTGCAACCGTAAGTTTTTTGTCTTTTAAGATTTGTCCGAGTTCTTCTTCTAATTTCATATATGCCCGCTTATAAACGCTCTTTATATTCTATATCATAACCAATAATATCTAATATAGCCCGAACTTCTTCAAATTTAATTGTCTTTCTGGATAATTTATTTGAAAGACTTTTAACAGATGTTGTTTTACCGTTATCAGTTAATCTTTTAGCCAATTCAGTCATTGTAATTGCTTTTTTAGCTAATAACATTTTTATATCTTCTCGTATACTCATAAAAATATACTAAAAGTTTCTACATATATTGACAAGTTTCCATAATAATGTTAATATTTTCTATATTTATATAGAATAATCTATAAAACAAGGTAATTTTATGACAAATACTAAAAGGCAAAATCAACTACTTGAAATAATAGATACAGCTATTGAAATTATTAATATTGAAAAATGCTGGATAGAAATTGCGAATATATATTACAGTGAAAATGAAAACAAAACAGATTTTAACTTTGGGCTTATTTTAAATGAAATTGAGAAGCAAAATCAAAGAATATATAATCTTTTTGAAAAAATATAAGGAGTATTGTGTGTTTATACACACCAAATTAATCTATCAGATATAATTTACCCCCTATCCATCTGTTATATCCCAAAGTTCAAGAATATCATCAGGAATATTATCCAAAAATCTTGATGGTTTGGATAATACCATATTCATTGAATAATCATACATATCGACAGGATAAGAAATATAAAGATTATTTTTTGCACGGGTTGTTGCAACATACATTAGCCGCAATTCTTCATCCATTTCTTCTTCTGAATTAAATGAATAAGCACTCGGAAACCTGCCGTCTACCGCACCTATAATAAATACACTGTCCCATTCAAGACCTTTGGCACTGTGAATTGTCGAAATTGTAAGAGCTTCATCATCGGAGTTGTTTTTATACATTCCTTCCACACTCGCATCAGGCGGTTCTAAAGCCATATCACTAATAAAATCTTCAAGGTTTGAATATTGTGTCGATAAATACTGAAAATGGTCTAAATCTTTTTCACGCTTATTAAAATCATCATATTTATCTTTTAAAATCGGTCTGTAATAACTTATGATTTCTTCAACTATTTCTGACGGTTTTTTGGTTGAAATTTGAGAACGTTCTTTCCCCAAAACATTCAAAAGCGGTGAAAGACTTGTCATTTTATTAGGGGGTAAAAGTTTTATATCGGGATTGAGATTACCTTTTATTACAGGCATAATGTTATTAACTGCGGCATTTCCTATCCCTCTTAATAAAAGCAAAATTCTTGTAAGGCTGATTACATCATCAGGATTTACTATAACTCTTAAATGAGATACAACATCTTTTATATGTGCTGTTTCCATGAATTTCGGGCCGCCGAATTTTCTATAAGGAATGGCACGTTTTGAAAGTTCAATTTCAAGTGAATATGGCATTCGTGAATTTCTTGCAAGCACACAAATTTCAGATAAATCAATTCCTTCGTCTAATAGTTCCAAAATTCTCTGGCATATAAAATCTGCTTCCGTTTGGGTATTTCTTGCGCATATCAGGGCAGGTTTAACGGGAGATTTTATATCGGAAAATAATTCTTTGTCATATTTTTCTTTGGCTCTATGTATAATCGTATTAGTCAATTTTAAAATATTTTGGGTGCTTCTGTAATTTTGTTCAAGTTTAATAATTTTGGTATCGTTGAATAATTTTGGAAAATCAAAAATATTTTTGTAATTTGCACCTCGAAATGAATAAATACTTTGTGCATCATCCCCGACAGCCATAATATTCCCGTGAACAGAAGCAAGAAGTCGTATTATATCAGCTTGAAGTGTGTTTGTATCCTGATATTCATCTACCATAATATATTTATATTCGCCTGAAATTTTTTGTCTTAATGTTTCATTATTTTCAAGCAGAATTTTTAAATACACAAGCAAATCATCATAATCAAGAATTGAATTTTCACGTTTATAAGTAACATATTGTTTATGAATTTCTATAATTTTTTCGGTACAATGTTCAAACTGCGGAAATTCGTTTTCTATAATTTGTTTTACGGGAATAACTTTATTGACACTTTTTGAATACATATCAAGAATGGTAGATTTTTTTGGGAATCTTTTTTCTTTTTTGGGAAACATTTGTCCGACAATATGATTTATAACATCTTCGCAATCACTCCTGTCCATAATAGTAAAATTATTTTTTAATTTAAGAGCGGAAGCATATTTTCTCAAAATAATATTAGCAAAAGAGTGGAATGTACCTCCTGCAACTTTTTCGCATCTGTTATCCAAAACTAAAGATGCTCTTGAAAGCATTTCACAAGCGGCTTTTTTAGTAAAAGTCAAAAGTAAAATATTATCAGGCGGGGTTCCGTCCTCAATAAGCCTTGCAACACGGTAAGTGAGTGTTTTGGTTTTCCCTGAACCCGCACCTGCAATTACAAGTAAAGCTCCATCATTTGACATTACCGCTTCTAATTGTTTTTCGTTTAAATCCTGTGCATAGCTGACTTTATAATTTTTATTTGTTACATCACGTTTTTTTAGTACATATTTCTTATGCACAGGTTTAGTTTCTGCAACTTTAGTAATTTCCTCAGCCATTAAATCCCCTTATCAATATTATTATAAATAAAAAAATGAAATAATGTATTAATATTACAGCACTAATACGGATAATATTATTTATCTGCCTTATTTATGTTATACTTATTCCAAAAGAGAGAAAACGGAGTATAAAAATGAAACAAAGCTATTATCCACAGGAAATTGAAAAAAAATGGATGAAATATTGGGATGAAAATAAAGTTTTCAAAACAGAAAATAATTCAGATAAACCAAAGTATTATGCACTGTCAATGTTCCCATATCCGTCAGGTAAACTGCACATGGGTCATGTCAGGAATTATACGATAACAGACGTTATTGCAAGATTTAAAAAAGCAAACGGGTTCAATGTTTTACACCCGATAGGATGGGACAGTTTCGGACTTCCTGCGGAAAATGCGGCTATGAAACACAATGCAGACCCCGAAAAATGGACTGATGAAAATATTGCATATATGACCCAACAATTAAAAATGCTCGGGCTGTCTTATGATTGGGACAGAGAAGTTACTACCTGCAAACCTGATTATTACAAATGGACACAATGGATTTTCTTACAACTATACAAAAAAGGGCTTGTTTATAAGAAAGAAGCCGCAGTAAACTGGTGTCCCGATTGCGGAACGGTTTTAGCTAACGAACAGGTTATTGACGGCAAATGCTGGAGATGCGATTCTGAAGTTGAAAAAAAATATCTTTCACAATGGTTTGTAAAAATCACGCAATATGCGGATGAATTATTAAAAGACTTAGACCTTTTGACAGGTTGGGGAGATAACGTAAAAACAATGCAGGCAAACTGGATAGGTAAATCTCACGGTGCGATTTTCAGATTCCCTGTTGTAGATGCCCCATCAGGGGAAAAAATGGAAGTCCCCGTTTATACAACAAGACCCGATACGGTTCACGGTATAACTTATCTTGTTGTTGCTCCGGAATATAAAGATATTGAAAAACTTACAACCGCTGAAAATAAACAAGCAGTTGAAGAATACAGAGCAAATGCCCGTAAAATGTCTGAAATAGAACGACTTTCGACAGACAGAACAAAAACAGGTGTTCCGTTAGGTACACATTGTAAAAATCCGTTCACAGGCGAAATTTTCCCATTATGGACTGCGGATTATGCTCTTGTGGAATACGGAACAGGTGCTGTTATGGCTGTTCCGACTCACGATACAAGAGATTTTGACTTTGCAAAGAAATACAACTTACCGATGAAAGTTGTAATAGCACCTGAAACCACTCTTTCTCAAGGGGCGGAGGAACTCACCGAAGCGTACACGGATGAGGGTATTTTAGTTAATTCAAACGAATTTAACGGAATGAAAAATACCGAAGCAAAAAAAGCAATTACACAAAAAGCGGTAAATGAAGGTTTTGGAGAATTTAAAACACAATTCAGACTTCGTGACTGGCTAATATCCCGCCAAAGATACTGGGGCGCACCAATTCCCGTTGTATATTGCGACAAGTGCGGAATTCAGCCTGTACCTGAAAATCAACTCCCTGTTTTATTGCCAAAAGATGTTGATTTCTCTGTTGTCGGAAAATCGCCAATTACAACTTCACCGACTTTTAAAGATACCGTATGTCCTGTCTGCGGCGGGCATGCTATTAGAGAAATGGATACAATGGATACATTCATTTGTTCAAGCTGGTACTATTTAAGATATGCTGATGCAAAAAATGATAAAGAATGTTTTAATAAAGATATTGTAAATCACTGGCTGCCTGTCGATCAGTATGTCGGCGGTATTGAACATGCAATATTACACCTTTTGTATTCAAGATTTTTCACAAAAGCATTGAGAGATTGCGGACTTTTAGATTTTGATGAACCGTTTAAAAATCTTTTAACTCAGGGTATGGTACTAAAAGACGGTTCAAAAATGTCTAAATCCAAAGGAAATACGGTTGATCCTGATGAAATTTTTGAAAATTACGGAGCAGATACAGCAAGATTGTTTATATTGTCAGATTCCCCTCCTGCAAGAGATTTTGACTGGTCGGATGCGGGTGTTGAAGGATGCTACAAATTTTTAAACAGAGTTTGGCGTCTTGTTGCCTCAAATGCTGAAAATATCAATCTGAATTATTCGTTGGCTTCAACTCTTTCAAAAGAGAATGATGATTTGGTAAGAACCGTACACATGCAGATAAAAGGTATTACAAACGATATTACAAACGAATTTCAGTTTAATACGGTCATTTCAAAATATCGTGAACTTGTAAATGCTATTTATGATTGGTCAAGTAAAAAATCAAATTTATCGGAAGAAGATAAAAATGTTTTGAGTTTTGCAATAATATCAATGCTCAAGCTTATGTCACCCGTTGCGGTTTATTTAACGGAAGAAGCATGGCATGAATTGGGCGCAGAAGGTTCAATCCACGACCAACCATGGTGTGAGTGGGATGAAAACCTTGCAAAATCATCTTCTATGACTCTTGTTGTTCAGATTAATGGCAAAGTTAAAGATAAAATCGAAGTCGATGCTGAAATTTCCAAAGAAGATATGGAAAAAGAAGCACTTAACAGCGAAAAAGTAAAAGAACTGATTGAGGGAAAAACAATTGTTAAAGTAATAGTTGTACCTAAAAAGTTAGTAAATATCGTTGTTAAATAGACAGATAAATTGTCGGCATGGTAATGCCGACCTACATTTATTATTTCCCACATGTTTACATGGGGGAAAAGGTACACCGCAAAACATCTGCCCCTAAAAGGGGGAAGTCCTTGCATAAGCAAGGGTAGGGGGTAAAAGTTGTGAAATAAATAATTCCTCCCCGATTGGGGAAGTTTGGTAGGGGTATTTATTCCTGCGATTCACCTGCATCAGACTCAGTTGATGGTATTTCCTGAACTTTCGGTGTTTCGTTTTTTTCATCTGTTTTTGCTTCGGTTTTGACTTCGATATTTGTCGGAGTTTCTATTTTTTTATTTGCATTTGATGCCGCATTTTTTAACAAATTTGTTAAATTTGCCGCACTTTGAGAGGCATTTTGTTTGATATTTTTTATATCCTGTTTTGCCTGTTCTATGGTTTTCTTTTGAGTTTCAACATTTTGTTTTTGGGTATTTACAATATTATTCACATTATTTTTTACATTTTCGGCAGTATTTTTTGCGGTATTAACCTGATTGGTAACATTATCTTTTGCCGCCTGAAGTGCATCTTTTGCTTCTTGTTTCAAATCCATTTTGGAAGTATCACAAACGGAAAGCCATTTGAAAACTTTTACAGAAGTTGATTTTTCCACAGACCCGTTAAAAATAACTTTAAATTCTTTATATGACTTACTGCCGCTGCTCAAATCGGGTATAAGGTCTATTCTTTCACCGTTTGGATTTTGAGTAAGTTTATTTAAAAATTCAGCAGTCGCAGAACCGAATTTCGGAATATATGAGAGCAGTTTTTCGGCAGATAACTGACCCAAAGGGCCGAGATAAGATATTATTTTAGAATCTAATCTGCTCAAAATTACAAGATTAGCACTGTTTTGCAAAATATTATATGTCCCTTTAATATAATATGACATCAAAGGACCTGCCACTTTTATATCCGCAAGATTTGCATTTCCGCCTGAAAGTGTAAGATTTCCGTTTATAGACTTAAATTTATCTGTTTCCTGTAAGGCAGATGCCGTAGTCAGGGCAGATATTGCAGATTTGAGAATAGAATTACTTGTTATATTTTGTGCCAATACAAGATTTTCAAACTTTCCTATACTTACAAATCTTCCGTTATCAATATTAAAATCAATATTACCTTTCATTTGTTTTATGATTTCAATATCCGTAACCCCTTTGGAATTAAGTTTTGCACTAAATCCCATTGTTCCCGTTAATGCTTTTGGTATTCCGACAGCCCCGTATACAGCATCCGTAGAATTAAGTCCTTTACCTGTCATATCAAGAGTAAACGCAAAATGCGGCAAATTATATGAAATTTTTCCGTTTACTTTTCCGCTAAAAGCATCTGCGGATAAATCATCAAGATAAAAATCGGTAAAATCTGTTAGTGAAAATTTTGAAACAAGATTTGTAGCAACAATTCCATCAAATTTCATTTTTTCGGCAGCAGCATTTCCGCTTATTCCATCCCCGCCTAAATTTGCAACAAGATTAGTTAAGGTAAAATTCATATCTTTAACGGAAACATCCGAAGCATAAACTTTACCTTTTATTTTTGGTTTGTCTAAATGTCCCGAAATATTTACGTTTCCATTTGCTGTAATATTTGAATTTCCAAGTCCCGGAACAGGAAAAGAAATATCTTTTGGAACAGATACATTTATATTCAAATCAGGGTTGGCAAAATTTGTTACCCCGCCAGAAAAAGATGCAACCTGATTATTCCCTGCAAAAATACCCGAATTTACAAACTTTAGAGTTTCTCCGACAATATTTACCTGAGAATGAATTTTTGTTTGTTTTCCTTTTAATGCGGAAATATCAAGAATTTTTACATAGTTATTTGAATCAGCAACAAGGTCAAACACAACATTTTGTTCTTTGGCATTTCCTGTTGCCTTTATATTCAAAGGCATAGCCCCCGCATAAGGAAACATTGAACGCATCTCGACAGGTATAAATGCCGCAACATCAGCCCCTGCAAGTGTACCGTTTGCCGATATATTCATAGCAAGTTTATCTGTTGTGTAATCTTTTACATTTCCTTTTACATCAACCTTTGAATTATTTATCAGAACATAAGAATCAACAATATTTATATCTTTTGTATTCATTGTGATTTTTGCTTTCGGAACGGAAATTCCCGCACCGTCAAGCTTTAAAGCAAGTGATTTAACCCCGATATCTCCACTTATTGCCTGTTTATTTATAAGTAATTTTATTAAAGCATTATCAAGTAAAATTTTTGCTTTTGCACCTTTGTTATAAATATCTATTTTATCAAGACTGACAGACACATCAGGCTTTATTTCCGTCAATTGACCTTTTAAAACGGTATTCAAAGACAAAGTTCCGCTGTTTAAATCATTTTCTTTTAACAATCCGACCTGTCCTGCGGCAAGTAACAAACCTTTCAGCGATAATTTATCGGCAGTTAATTTTAAATCTGCAACCGCATCAGCAGAAATACTGCCTTTAAGATTAAGCGGATGACCCATTATTAAAAACCCTGCATTTTTAATATTGACATTATTATTCATAAAATCAATATCGGCATTAATATTATCAATTGAAATATTATAAGTGCCATGTCTGACAGATGAAGGGTTTATTTTCAAATAACCCGAGGACAAAACTTTTTTAAAATCAGAATTTATATTAAAATCCGCATCAATCGCACCTGTTGCGGTTATTGTTTCCAAATCGTGTATCCCTATCGACTGAGCAATACTGTCAAATAAATTTATCAGATTGGCAAATTTTGCATTTGAACGAAAAGTTAAATCTATAAAAGGTTTTTTGCCTGATTTTATACTTCCGATAATCTGAGTTTGTTCTTTTTTATCGAATGACGTATAGAAAATTGAATCTATATCGGTTTTTTTACCTTTGAAAATCATTTTTGCATAACTTTCAGGCAATCTTTTTTCATCAACATCAATACTTATCCCGTCAAGAACAAAACTTCCTTTTTGTATAGGGTTAGAAAATGTACCCGAAGTTTTGACATTCATTGTTAAATTCGCACTCAATTTATTTTTATTTATTGTTTCAAAAATATCAGTAATATTGAATTTTACGGGTTCTTGAGCGGTGTTTTCAGAAATCGGTTGTTCTTCATCAACGCTGACCTTTTTAGGGAAAACCAAATCATCAAGCTGCAAATTCGGCATTATATTGTTATTGATTTTTATGTCAAAATTTGAAACTTCTCTGTTATCAAAAACAATCTTGCCACTTGTAGAAATTTTGACTCTTTTATCAAGTATAAAATCTGTTATACTAAGATTTTTACCGTTTATGTAATATTCTTTGTCCGTAGAATTATCTGTCAGTGAAATTTTATAATTATGAACTTTAATATCAGGCAAGCGGTTTGAAAGTTTCAGCCCAAAAGGCAGCACAAAAGTGGCTTGTTGTTCATCTTCATTCTGCATCATCAGGTAATCGGCTATTTCAAAATCCCCGTCTTTTTTTACGTTAAGATTTCCTTTGATACTTTTTGCACCTATAATACCAAACTGAATTTTTTTAGTTAATAAAGGCAAAAGTCTTAAATCACCTTTAAAATTATCAACCTGCAAAAACGGTTTTTTATCATCAGGAAGCGAAAGTGAGATTTTTTTAACTTTAATCCCGACAGCAAGTTTTGGGGAAGAAGTTACCCCAAGCCCGTCAATTTTTGCTTCAATTCCTGTTGAAGTTTTTATGATTTGTTCAAACTCATCCGCATAAGAATTTACAAACGGTGAAATAATAAACGGCAAAACCAAAAATAATATATAAATTCCCGCAATTATTCCTGCTGTAAATATTGCAAATTTTTTCCAATTTATATTTTTTATATTCATAATATCCCTGCCTTACACAAAGATATTTTAACATGAATAATAATACGGGGGTATAATAAAGTCGATAGGGCAATAAGTTGATAAGGTGATAGGTTCTTTACAGATATATTATTTGTAAGTCGATAAGTCGGTTAAGGCGATAGGGCGATAGGTTCTTTACGGGGATTGATTATTTTTGGTAATTATATATAATTTTACAGTAATTATAATGAAAATTCAGTCATATTGTCATTCCGAACTTGTTTCGGAATCTAATTAAAAATGCATAAATCAAAGATGCTGAAACGAGTTCAGCATGACAGTTTCAAGTTTTATTTACTGTAACTTTGTATATAGTTACCTTATTTTTTAAAGCCGAACGATTGTAAATATCATTATATCCTGATATGAACTTATCCGACTTGCCGACTATGCGGTCTTGCTGACCTAGCTATAAGTCGATAAGGCGGCAAGTTCTTTACGGGGATTGATTATTTTTGGTAATTATATATAATTTTACAGTAATTATAATGAAAATTCAGTCATATTGTCATTCCGAACTTGTTTCGGAATCTAATTAAAAATGCATAAATCAAAGATGCTGAAACGAGTTCAGCATGACAGTTTCAAGTTTTATTTACTGTAACTTTGTATATAGTTACCTTATTTTTTAAAGCCGAACGATTGTTAATATCATTAATCCTGATACGAACTTATCCGACTTGCCGACTATGCCGACTTATCGACTTAATTTACTGATACGAACTTATCCGACTTCCCGACTCTGCCAACCTAGCGACTTATTTATAAAATCTTTCTTTTATTTCTTCAAGCGAATCCCCGCCGTATTTTAATAACAATTCGTTTACAAGCACCCATGCAACTCTTGATTCTGCAACAACGGCACATGATTCAACAGCACAAACATCAGACCTTTCATAATGAGCCTGAGATTTTTCATTTGTACTTGCATCTATTGAATTTAACGGTTTTAGCATCGTCGGAATAGGTTTCATAGCAGCATAAATAACCAAATCTTCACCGTTTGTCATTCCGCCTTCAACCCCGCCAGCATTGTTTGTATTACGGCAAATTTTTCCGTCTTTTATATCAAATTCGTCATGATATTCACTGCCGCAAACTCCAAGCGGATTTTTTCCTATTTCGACCGCTTTAACAGCAGGAATACTCATTACAGCCTGAGCCAATCTCCCGTCTATTCCTCTGTCCCAATGAACATAAGACCCTAAACCCACAGGCAGATTTTTGTATATAACAACAAATTTTCCGCCCAGACTGTCCCCTTTATCTTTTGTCATATCTATTTCTTTGTGAAAATCATCAGGACAACAAGCAGTTCCTATTTGGGTAACTTCACTGTAACCCTCTATGCCAAAATTTTTCAGTACCAATTTTGCAACCGCACCGACTGCAACTTCTATGGCAGTTTTTCTTGCACTCGAACGCTCTAAAATATTTCTCAAATCTTTCTGATTATACTTAACAGAACCCGCATAATCCGCATGCCCCGGTCTGTAAACGGAAAAAGATTTGTCATCAGTATAATCATCGGGAGAAACACTCATAACTTTTTGCCAGTTTTCAAAATCACGATTTTTAATCACCAAATTAACAGGAGAGCCCAAAGTTTTGCCAAATCTTACACCCGAAGTTATTTCAACAGTATCGGATTCTATTTTCATCCTGTCACCACGCCCATAACCCTGCTGACGTCTGTGCAGCTCGGAATTTATAAAATCTGTATCAATTTCAATCCCCGCAGGAATACCTTCAATTATTGCACTAAGGCATTTGCCGTGACTTTCACCCGATGTTAAAAATCTGAATTTTTCCATTGTAAACCTTTCAATTTTTTTATAATTTTATCAGTTTTTGTGTATATTATCAAATTTATTAAACATCAGTTATAAATAAAACACATCCCTAAAAAGAACTACAAAAAGAACAGGTCTGTCCTTTGGAGGACAAACCTGCTTTTTTATATTAACTATCACTTCTTGCGATATTAGTTGAGTTTGATTTCATCACCCGGTTTGATTAGTACATGATAGTTATCAGCTTCATATTTCAAACCGTTTAATTCCATTAACTCGTGAGTTCTGTCAAGAATTTCTTTATTTGACGGAGTATAATTTGCATCATTCTTGCTGTCAATTAAATCTTTCTTAGCGATATTCCAAACATTGTCACCTTTTTCAACTTTGTGAACTTTAGCTTCCGGAGTCACAGGAGTTGGAGTTGGTGTTGGAGTTGGTTCAGGTTTTACAGGGTCTGCCTGTTGAGCCTTGTTCTTTTTGTATCTGTTATAAAGATATATACCGCCACCTATTAAAGCCAATGCTGCCAAGCCTGCAAGTGCATATTTGCCACCTTTACCTTTGAAGAAATTTTTAACTTTTGTTAATACACTTGTTGATTCAGGTTTTATTTTACCGCCCTGAACAAATGCTTCAAATGATTCAGCTGCTGATTTTACGGGTTTATCAATACCTAAGCTTGCATCTATTGTAGATGAATTTATTATGGTTGGTCTTGATAAAGTTTTTTCTATATCGTTTTTAATAAATACACCCATTGATTCCTGAGCTGATTTTGCAGCTTTATCAAGTCCTAAACTTGCATCAATTGTAGCTGCATTTACAACAGATTTTTCAGCAAGAGTTTTTTCTATATCTGCTTTAAGAAATACGCCCATTGATTCCTGAGCTGATTTTGCAGCTTTGTCAAGTCCTAAACCTGCATCAATTGTAGCTGCATTTACAACAGGTCTTTTAGCTAATTGTTTGCTGACTTCTGCTTTTACAAGCTGACCTGCTTTTTCCATGGAAATAAACTTTCCTTTCCCATCGCGAGCAACACGCGAAAAACTAACAATATTAGTCATCTTAATTTCCTCCATTACTTTCTATTGTTACTAACTTGTATTTTCCCCTTGTGAATATATAAAAAATTTTTGTTTTTAAGAATTGACTTTGAGTATGTCATGTTTATATACTTTTCGTAACAATACTTAATAATTCAAGAAAAAGCCCCTCCATTAAAGGGTTTTAGCGATAGATAACTTTAGGCATTTTTTCAAATTTCATCCGTTTGATGTATTCAAAACCAAGAAAAAAACATATAATATAAAAAGCATAAGGGGAGAAATTATGCTTTCACAAACATTGGATGATACTATGGCAAAAGCTATGAAATTTGAAAATTTAACCAAAGCATCAAAGTTCGGGGATGTATATAAGAATACAAAACCTGATAATTCGTTTGAGAATGAATTACTTATGCTAAGCAAAATCAGCAATTATACAAAACAGGATTCGCAAAAAAATACTGATGATGAAGTTTTAAAATACATTGTTGATAATCCTGAGGACAATGCATCAGTTCTTGAATTTGAAGATTCAATAAAAACCGGATTGCCGTTTTTCAGGTCGGTAGAGGCTAAGTTGGATAAAATATTCAGTTAAAAACGGGGCTTGAAAAAGCCCTGTTTTTTTGAAATGATGTGTGTGTAAAATAATTTTAAAAGGAGTAATTATGTTTCAGGTTTATACAGCAAAAGATAAATCAGAATTATCAAAAAATTTAATCGGTGAATTTGTAGAATATGATGACGCAATGGATTGCGCAGAAAAAGCAATTGAAGGCAAATCCGATTTGAGATATATAGTTGAAGAAACAAACGGATGCGTGAATAGCTACGGTGAACTTATTGCAACCGTAGTAGCAGAAAGCGATTAAATCATTTACAATCCCTCTGTTTTGTAATAGTATTAAAGTGTATAATACGATTGAATAAAGAGGGAAAATATAATGCAAATATCACTGAATTGGTTAAATGAGCTTGTTGATTTGTCGGATGTTGAGGCTTCTGAAGTGGCTCATGAGCTTACTATGAGCGGATTGGAAGTAGAAGCGGTTGAAGAATTAAAACCATGTTTTACAAATATTAAAACAGTAAAAATTGAAAAAATAGATGCTCATCCTAATTCCGAAAAGCTGCATCTTGTAACGGTTAATACCGGTTCAGGGTTAAAAACGGTTGTTTGCGGAGCGCAAAATATTCAGGAAGGTCAAATTGTTCCTTACGCAAGTGTAGGTTCAAAAGTGCTTGACCGCAAAACAGGCGAACAGTTTGAACTCACTCCTGCCGTCATCAGAGGGGTAGAATCTCAGGGCATGCTTTGTTCTGCTGATGAACTCGGAGTATCTGAAAGAAATTATCAGCAGGAAGACGGCATTTTAATATTAAACAGAATTTTCCCTGATGTTCAAATCGGTCTCGATGTAAAAGATGTTTTAGGATTTGAAAAAGATATAATTATAGATGTTGCCCCGACTGCAAACAGAGGGGATCAGATGTCTGTTGTCGGTGTTGCAAGAGAATTGTGCGCATTATTTAATAAACCGCTGAAATTCAATCCTGTCGAATGCACAAAAGATTTATCAACGGATAAATTCAAAGTCGAAATTATAGACAAAGATGTTTGTAAATATTATTCAGTCGGACTTTTAAAAAATATCAAAATCAAACCGTCACCTGATTGGATGCAAAAACGACTTGTAGCTTCAGGCATGAGAGCAATCAATAATGTTGTCGATATCACAAATTATGTCATGCTTGAATACGGTTGTCCTTTACACGCCTTTGATGCGGATAAATTGGACGGGTATTTATGTGTAAGACGTGCACAAAACGGAGAAAAATTGACAACTTTAGACGGTGTTGAAAGAGAATTGAACACTGACAGCGTACTGATTGCAACAAAAGATAAAGGTGTTTGTCTTGCAGGTGTATTCGGAGGAGAAAATTCCGAAATTGACGAAAACACAACTTCTATGGCTTTAGAGGCTGCATATTTCACTCCTGTTTCAAACAGAAAATCAGCTCGCAGCGTAGGTTACAGAAGTGAAGCAAGTGCAAGATTTGAGCGTGGCATTGATATAGAAGCCGTAAGACCTGCCCTTATGCGTGCTATGCAACTGCTCGTTGAATATGCCGATGCTCAGGTTGAAGGAGTAGTGGAGGACGGCAAAAACAAACTTGAGCCGCTCGAAATCACTTTGAGATACCCTCAGATAAAAAGAATTTTAGGATGCGAAATCGAATCTGAAAAATGTATAAACATTTTGGAAAAATTAGGATTTAAAAAACTTGGCGGAAACGATTTGGCTGCAAAATTTGCCGTTCCGAGTTTCAGAGCTTATGACGTTACAAGAGAAATAGATTTAATCGAAGAAATCGCAAGAATAAACGGTTATGACAAGATTTCTCCATCACTGCCGTCAAAATCAGAGCTTCCTGAAATAACATCAGAAGAAAAAGTCCTGTCAAAAGTTCACGAAATCATGCTCTCATCAGGGCTGACCGAAATTCAGACAAGCTCTTTGATAGGAAAATCTCTGCTTGATAAATTCAAGATGGATTATGATGAAGAAAATGCGGTAAAAGTTGCAAATGCGGCAAGTGAAGAATATTCAATGTTAAGGCAAAATATGGCTGCAAGTGTTCTGAACTGTATGAAAAATAATTTTGACAACGGTCAAAAGACTTTCTGGGCTTACGAAATAGGTAAAACATACATCAAAGTCGGACAGGCTGATGAAAAAAATACAGGCGTAAAAGAAACAAGAGTCCTTGAAGGTATCTTAACAGGAGAAGTCCAAAATTCAAAATGGGAAGTAAAAACAGAAACAGGTTTCTATTATGTAAAAGGTATTATTGAAAAACTTTTTGAAGAACTTGAAGTTTCAAGAAGAATTAAATATGTATCTTTAGACCAAACCGAACTTGCTAAAACTCATAATGTTTTACATCCTTACAGAACCGGTGTAATAATGTTATTAGGCAAAAAACCTCAACCTATCGGCTACTTCGGGCAATTACATCCGACTGTTGAAAACAAATTAAAATTAAATCAAAGAGCATATCTGTTTAAAGTTGATTTGAACGAGCTTATTGCAGCAGTAAAAGAATCTGTTCCAAGATTCAAACATATTCCGCAATATCCTGAAGTTCGCCGTGATATAGCATTTATTATTAATGAAGATGTAACATGCGAAGATATCCAAAAAGTTATCAAAAGTTCCGTTAAACAGAATATATTTAAAGGTTCTGAAATTTTTGATATTTATCAGGGTGAACATGTTGAACAAGGCTTTAAATCAGTTGCATTCAGAATAAAAATGCAGGATGAAACAGCAACTCTTACAGACGAAATTATTGAACAACAGATGACTTCCGTCAGAGAAAAACTCCAGAAAACTTATGCTCAAATATCATTCAGAGAATAATGAAAAAATATTTAATATAAAAAAGTAGATAATTATATATTATATTACAGTAAATATATCTAATACCTGGTCATTCTGAGGGCTTTAGCCCGAAAAATCTACTTTAGCAATAGATTCTTCGCTATCGCTCAGAATGACGGATTTTTGAACCATTTTACTGTAACATTGCATATAGTTACCAAAAAGTATTTATATTTGGAGTAGGGTGCAATATATTGCACCCTACATAATTTTTTGACGAACGATTACAAATTTTATATAATATATTAATGTTAAACATATTTGAAAAGGAAAAATTTATGAAACGATTATTTTTATCGGTAATTTTTATATTCATTTTGGCTTTGGGAGTAAATGCAAAAGATATTATTCCGTCACAGCCTGAAATTGACAATGTGCGCACTGTCGGGATGTATCAGGTTAAAGATGATATAACAATATATAAATTTCCTGATGAAGATTCACAAATTCTATACCGTATAAGATGGAACAGTGAAGAATTTTTCCCTGAATCAATCGGTGCGGATAACTTTTTTGAATTATTTTTGGCAAAAAAAGAACTTGCTTTTGTCAATGTAGTAGATATTGCAGACGGCTGGGTTGAAATAGTTTATAACAATTCAACAGGAGAAACAGGCTGGATAAAAGAAGATGACCCGTATAAATTTATGACATGGACGAATTTTTACACAACTTACGGTAAAAAATACGGTCTTAATCTTTTAAAAGGCGCACCTGCGGCTTCAAAAAATCTTAAATCTTCTCCTGATGATATTGCACAGACGGTTTCCACCATGAATGTACCGCAAAAAATTCATCTTAACGTAATCAAAGGGAATTGGGCATTAGTCAGTGTAATGGATTTGGACAAAACTCCAAAAACAGGCTACATAAGATGGCGTGCGGATAACGGAGTAAGATATTATTTTCCTGCCGTAAAACCATAAAAAAAAGACCTCCGTCGAGGTCTAGGTTGGTTATTTTTGGTTATGTTATAGTATTATGTCAGTTAAAAACTGTATATAGGTGTTTGTGAGTTTTCGTTTACATAAATTCCCCTCAAGATTTAGTTTTGCGGGTTTTACGGAATATATTTACAAAATTTAACAAATACCTGAATTTTTTAATATTATCATGTATTTATGTTTGAAAAACTCCAAAAATTTATATGGGCAAAAGTATTTAAAAAGCACTATTGGCGAACAGGAAAATGCAAGGGCTGCGGGGAGTGCTGCACTCATATTTATGTAAAACATTATAAGCATGTTTTGCAAGAGGAAGAAGAATTTAAAAAATTGCAAGGGTTATTCAGTTTTTATTCGGGGTTAAAAGTTATCGGAAAAGATGAGCTTGGACTGATTTTTGAATGCAAACATCTTGATTCTGAAACAAAAAGATGTAAAATACACTTTTGGCGTCCGGGGATATGCAGACGCTATCCTCAGGAAGAATTGTTTTCAATGGGCGGAACACTTTCTGACAACTGCGGGTTTAAAATGGAACCAATTATACCTTTCAAAGATGTATTACAAAAATTAGAAAAAAAAGAAAAGAAAAAAATTATCCGTTCGTAATAGCCATAGTTATATTAATATAGTGCATAAAATTTTTCTTATTACATCAGATAATTAATAATAGAATCATACATTAAAAACGCAGTCATTCTGAGCAGGTACGAACAGAAAATGTAAGGCGATAAACAATATTTTTATGCGAGTACCTTAGCGAAGAATCTTTTTTAAAAAAGATTCTTCGGGCTAAAGCCCTCAGAAAGACAAAATACATTTTATTATATATTATTACCATAATTAATAATGCGGGAGGTTTGGTATTATGAAAAAGTTTATTATATTCAGTTTAATTGCACTAATTATAACGGCTTTGCATGCAAACGGAGCATGCCTTATGAAAGATTTAAAAAAAAAGAGTACATGCAGCGGTGCGGCTGCCCCGATTAACACTCAAGAAGACAATTCTATGAATTATTTTCAATCTGATAAAGAACAACTGCAAAACATGTATCAGGTTCCGACAATGGCACTGCCCAAAAATTATAACAATAATTTCCCTGTATTAAATCAAAATTGCACACTCTATGGCGGATGTTTTCCTGATTTAAAATAGATTTTACATGCCCAATATGAAAATCTAACCGCGTTCGCAAATAGTTCTTGCAACGTAAACACCTGAAGCAGATGCCTGCAGCAGACCTCTTGTTACACCCGCACCATCACCGATTGTGAACAGATTTTTTACACCCTCTGTTTCAAGTTCGTCTGTCAGTTTTACTCTTGCAGAATAGAATTTAACTTCTATACCGTACAACAGAGTATATCTTGACGCAGTTCCGGGACAAAGTTTGTCAAGCGCCTTAAGCATTTCAATTATACTTGTCATTTGTCTGTAAGGTATAACAAGGCTCAAATCCCCCGGAGTTGCACAAGTTAAAGTCGGATTGATTACGCTTGATTTAATTCTTTCAGGAGTAGAACGTCTGCCGTCAAGTAAATCACCGAATCTTTGAACCAAAATTCCGCCTGCAAGCATGTTTGCAAGTCGTGCAATATGCTGACCGTATTGGATAGGTTCTTTAAACGGTTCTGTAAATTTTTCACTAACCAAAAGTGCGAAGTTTGTATTCGGAGTTTTGTAATTAGCATAACTGTGACCATTTACTGTTGCAATTCCCGAATAATTTTCCTGAACAACTTCCCCGTTAGGGTTCATACAGAATGTACGAACTTCATCCCCAAATGTCGGTGAATGATAAATAAGTTTTGATTCATAAAGTTTTGATGTTAAAGGTTCAAACACAGGTGCAGGAAGCTCAACCCTGACCCCGACATCAACCGCATTATTAACCATACCGATTTTATGCTTTGCAAATTCCTGCGTAAGCCAATCAGCACCTTCTCTGCCGGGAGCAATAATCGTATATTGCGCAGATATGGTATCACCGTTATCAAGTATAATTCCTTTTACCTGTTCATTTTCAACAATCAAGGATTTTGCAATTACATTATTTAAAATAGTAATTCTGTCATCAAGATAATCCTGCATATTTTTCAGAACGTCAAGACTTCTTTCCGTTCCCAAATGTCTTACAGGAGAATGAACAAGTTTTAATTCCGCCAAAACCGCCTGATGTTCAAGTTCTTCAAATACTTTTCTGTCAGTACCGAAAACTTCTTCTGTTGCACCGTATTTTAAATATAAATCGTCTGCATATTTTATTAAATCTTCGGCTTGTTTTCTTGTCATATATTCTGCCAAATGTCCGCCAACATCAGGAGTAAGAGTCAATTTACCGTCAGAAAACGCACCTGCGCCGCCCCATCCGCATAAAAGACCGCATTTTTTGCAGTTTACGCACTTTGGTGAACCCTGACGCAAAGGACATTTTCTTGTTTCAATTCTTTGACCTTTTTCTATTAAAACAACTTTCCACTCAGGTTTTAACTTCATAATTTCCAAAGCGGCAAATATACCCGCAGGACCTGCACCAATTATAGCGACATTATACATCTTTTTCCCTTTCAAAATTCTTTGCCCTCTTTGTAAAGAGGGAACATACATTCGGCAGACAGGATATTAATCCTGCTCATTCACTCAAGCTTATTAAGCTTATCCCAAAAATAATTTTTTTTCAATATCATTTATGTAGGGTGCAATTATTTGTACCAAAACATACATCCGTCCATTCATCCGCAAAATATAAGTCGATAGGTCGATAAGACGATAAGACGATAAGTTCTTTACAGATATTAGTTATTTTAATACTTGAACAATTATTATTAATATTAATAATCCTGATATGAACTTAGCCGACTTTGCCAACTATGCCGACTTATCGACTTCATTCACTGATATGGACTTATCCGACTATACCGACTATGCCGACTTATCGACTTCATTTACTGATATGAACTTAGGCGACCTATCCGACTTCCCGTCTTGCCGACCTAGTCACTTATTTTTATATATGCTTTTAGAATTTTATTTGCAACCGTATCATTTATGGCTTTTTGAACCTGCTCAAGCGGATATTCCGTCGATAAGGCACAAACTTTTACTTCTTTGGATTTCAAAAGTTCATAAGAGTCTTTTAAATCTGCTGGAGAAGGTGAATAACTGCCCAAAACAGTTAATTCTCTGTAATAAATTTCATTGTTTGCATATCCGAAATTCTGTGCTGTACTTGAAAATACGAGTATTTTCCCGCCGTCACGAACATATTTTAGAGCAGTTGCAATAGCTTTATCAGAGCCTGATGTCATAAAAATACCGTCAGCTTTTATACTTTCGCACATTTCATTTACGCAAAACGCTTCTATTCCAAGACTTTTTAAACGTTCTACCCTTAAAGATAATAAATCACAACCGATAACATTCATTCCAAAAGCTCTTAATGCCTGAGCCATTAAAATCCCGACCGAACCAAGCCCGATAACCAGAGCTGTTGAATTTTTGTTCAAAGCCGCTCTTTTTACCGCTCTTATACAACAGCCTAAAGGTTCATAAAAAGCAGCCTCGTCATTAGTAAGATTTTCGGGCTTTTTGTATGCAACATTTTTCAAATGTTCTTCTGAAACATAAACATACTCACTAAATCCTCCCGGTTTTATATTGGTTTCTTTGAAGTGTCGGCACATTGAAACATTTCCGTTTTTGCAATATTCACACTTACCGCAGGGAATATGATGTGAAGTTACAATTACATCTCCTGCCTTAAAATTCGTATCAGAGTCAATTTCTTCTATTTGTGCAACAATTTCATGCCCCAAAACAACCCCGTTTTTACTAATATGCTGATTTAATTTTACAATATCCGACCCGCATAACCCGCAGCCCAAGACTCTGACCAAAGCACCTTTTCTGCCGTCTAAAGCTTCTTTTTCTCTTTCTTTTATAACCAATATCCCGTCACTTATTTCAGCCGTTTTCATAATTTCTCCTCTTATGCGGTTATATTATCATAAATATATTCAAATAATAATATTTGTAAATAACCCCCGTTAAGTATTTATTTTTATATAAAATATATGTATAATATTCTTAAAAAAAGGATGAAAAAATTGCTTAATAATTTTGAAAGTTTTGACAATTCCGAAACCGCAACAAAAAAGGATATCGTTATACAGGAAAGAGTTGAACTTATTTCAACTCACATGTATAAGCAATTTTTGAATTATCAGCATTCGACGGTCAATATGAATGAAATTTTTTCAAGAATGATTGAATGTCTGACTATCGCATCCGAAAATATGAAACAATCGTTTTCATCAAGAGGAGTTTCTACTCAGAATATTTACCTTGAAACAGATGCCCTAAAATCTGTTGCGATACTGAATATTTTATGGAATACAATAAGCTTTACCACAAGATGTAATTTTGAACCTCAATCATTGTTTCGAGATGATTCAAGACACGTTCCCGCAAACAGAATCATGGCACTGAAAGGTAATTATAATGATATTATACAGGGTGCAAAAGACCATAATGAAGAAATAACAAAACTTTTAGAATACGAAATTGCTTCTTTGTATATTCCTCCTGACCAGACTCAAAAATGTGTTGTCAAATTCAAACATCTGGGACAGGAATTTTCGATAAATCAAACGGATGCCCCAAGAGAGGTTGTTCTAAAGGTTGTTGAAACAGTATGTTCGGATCTTATTTTCCACAAAGAGGGTTCTTTAAGAAGTTTCACCGTTTAAACAAGTCTTATTGACTTTAGCAAAAAAATTATTATTATATTAAATGTAAAGGGTATTAGTCAGGTAATGAAATTAATCAATAAATTAAAAGCGTTTGAAAACAAATATGTGTTTATAAAATGGGCTATGGGCGGAGAATACGGCAAACTTAAATATGTCGGGGACGATTATATTGAGTTTGACATAATAGATGTAGATACCATGAGTTATCAGGAAACGATATTCATAAAAGACCATCTTATACTTGAGGTTGCAGTTGGCGGCGCAGATATTTGCAGAATTGTAGCCGAAATATCTTCCCAACTGACCCAGTAAAAATTAATATACAAAATTAACCATAAAAAAAAGCCGTTTCAATGAACGGCTACCAGACTTGGGGAGGAGGTATGAAAAACTTTCGCTTTTCATATCTATATTATTTATATCGGACTTGTATCTTTTTTCTTTATAAAATACATGCAAATATCCTCCATTTAGAGGATATGTTAAGAAATGTTAATTAGCAGAAACCCGTTATTACAGGCTTTTTGAGCATGATTGTCATGTTTTTTTAACACAAAAAGCAATTTTCCAAAACGAAAATACTTTATAGAAATGTAAGGAAAAACTATTTTGGGGATAGTTTAAAAAGGGAAAAAAAGGATAGAAAGCGGGGAAATTATGGCTAACGAAATCACTTCACAAAAAATCACTATTTCATTGAACAAAGGTTTAACTCATGCATTGAGAAATCACGTTCAACAAAACAATCTGACTATGTCAGACGGCAGCATCAGTGCTAAAGAATGGGTCAATACAATGGACAAATTGGCCGAAATCAATGAAAAAAGAAAAGCAAATGGTGGACAGGCTATATTTACCGGCGGAACAGACAAATCAAAAGCAGGTTGGCATTCAAGCTTCGTAGTAAAACCAAATCAAGAAATTGAATTTACTAAAGAAGAAATGGCTGAACTTTACAATGCAATGGGCGTATCATTAGGTGCAACTCAGATTGAAAAAGTAGCGGAAGAATCTAATGATGAAGCAATTGAACCTGTTGCAAACGGACCTGTTAATTCAGAAGAAGCTCCGGTCGGTATTGAAGCAGAAAAACAACCTTTAACAAAGGCTGAAAAGAAAGCTTTGAAAGAACAGAAAAAAAGAGAAAAAGCTCATGATAAAGCAGCAATCGATGTAACTGTTCCACGCAATACAGAACACAGAGCAAAAGCTCAAAGAAAATTCACTAAAGCAAACAAAGCATTGATATCAATGGCTTACAGCACTCAAAAACCATATATCAAAGAACAGAAAAAAGTTATCAATGGGGTTGAATACACAATTAAAACAGCTAAATTCGATAACGGCGCTCAAAATAACAAATTGGACAAAGCAGCAGCTGAAGGAAGAAAATTATTATTCGGCGGAAGCAGATATGTAACAGCAATGTACGATCAAAACGGAGAAATGGTATCAATCGAAGTTAATTCAGACAGATTGAGAAAGAACGCAGCTCCGGATGTAAAATTCACTAAAGATGCAGCTTATGCAGACACTAAGAGAAAACAGGACGGCTATGAAGTAAAAATCACTGAAGGTTTTGACTTCGAAGAAACTCAAAAAGTCGTAGAAAAAATCTTCGCAAAAGAAGCTAAATAGTTAAAGACCCTGTTGTTAATAGTGAATTGATAATACATAAATAAAAGCCATATCTTGAAAAAGGTATGGCTTTTAACTTTATAAAAATTTATGATAATTATATATTATTTTACAGTAATATGCCCATTAATTACATAAATAATATTATCTCCACATGTTCATTTCATTTCTTTTGTTTGCGAGGCA